>UOGD01000130.1_pt1 | contig 10598 bp, 6 predicted proteins | sample 1989731 | NCBI WGS metagenome assembly UOGD01 (sample SAMEA4712198, study PRJEB27164) | hydrothermal vent metagenome | biome: marine basaltic hydrothermal vent biome; feature: marine hydrothermal vent; material: mineral | place: Pacific Ocean | collected 2011-06-14/2011-07-23 | depth 1691 m | reverse complement strand
CGGCTTTACAATTTGGCGGAGGTTGTTCAGCGGCTTTTGTTTCTGAGGATGGGTTGATAATGACTAATCATCATTGCGGTAGAAATCAATTAACTTCCATCCAAGATGAAGGAGAAAATTGGCTGAAAGATGGTTTCTATGCAGAAGATTTGGAAGATGAAAGACCGGTTCCGAATTTATATGTGGATCAGTTGATCTCAATTACCGATGTTACAGATGAAGTTAAAACCGCTATGGATAAAGGGGAATCAGATGATGAGAAAATTGCCATTAGAGATTCGGTTAAATCTGAGTTGATAAAAAAGTATGAAGAAGAAAACGGTTTGACCTGCAAAATAATAACTCTATACAATGGTGGTAAGTATTCGCTGTATGCCTACAAGCGCTATAATGATATTCGTCTTGTAATGGCGCCGGATTTCCAAATCGCTGCAACCGGCTGGGACTGGGATAATTTTACCTATCCAAGGTACGAACTCGATTTTATGTTCTACCGAGCTTACGACGAAGATGGTGATCCTATCAGATCAAAAGATCATTTTACCTGGAGCGAAAAAGGAGCTGAAGAAGGTGAACCGATTTTTGTTATCGGCAGACCCGGTCATACCGATCGCTTGCTCTCCGTTGCAAATCTGGAATATCTCAGAGATGTTATCTTCACACAGAGATTAAAATATTACGAAGAGATCTATCAAGTCTATTTCGAAATTTTTAAAGCTCATCCTGAAAGAGAATCTGAATTGCTTAATAAAGTTATGGGTTACGGTAACGGAAGAAAATCTTATGCAGGAAGATTATACGGATTACGAAATCAATATCTCATGAAAAAGAAATATGACTTTGAAAAAGATCTGATTCAAAAAGTAAAAAGCGATTCTTTGTTCAATCAAAAATATGGTCACTTATGGGAAAGTATTCAAAATGTAATTGATGAGCTTAGAAATACCGCTGATGAATATTATGGCTATATGCCGCCGAGATACAGCGCATCTAAATATTTTAAAGTAGCTCAAAATGTGATCACGTATGCAGAAGAAATGAAAAAGCCGGAAGATGAAAGAGATGAATTATACAAAGAAGATGTGATAGAGGATACACGAAAGAGTATGTTCCCTGATAAATTTGATAAAGAGTTGAACTATAAATTGTTACGGGCACATGCGAATGTAGCAACGTCAAATTTGGGAAAAGACAATAAATATCTTAAAGAATTATATGGAGGAAAAACAGGTGAAGAAGCGGCTGAATATGTTTTATCAAGATCGTTGATAACAAGTAAGGATGATGTTGCCGCATTACTGAAAAAAACTCCCGATGAAATTTTGAATTGTGATGATCCGTTCATCAGCTTTCTTGTAAACACACATGATATTTATACTAAGCTCAATTCCCAGCGGGCAGAAGCACAAAATACCCTTACTATTCTTAATCAAGAGTTGGGCGAAGTGATTTTCAAGGTTTACGGTTCTGCTATTCCGCCCGATGCGACATCTTCGTTGCGTATTGCTGACGGTGTTATAAAAGGTTATGAATACAACGGTACAATTGCTCCGGGCAAAACAACTTTCTTCGGATTGTGGGATAGATACTATTCATTTGGGCAGAAAACTTATCCTTGGGGATTGCATGAAAGATGGCAAAAAGTTCCCGATGAATTAAACCTATCAATCCCGATCGGTTTTGCATCTACGAACGATATTGTCGGAGGCAATTCAGGCAGTTCGGTTATTAACAAGAATTTGGAAGTGGTTGGGTTAGTGCACGACGGTAATCTTGAAAGTCTTGCCGGACATTTTATTTATGACCCAGAAAATAATAGAGCGGTGGCTTCCGACTCTTGGGGATTGATAGAAGCTCTGAAATATATTTACAAAACAGATAGACTTGTGGAAGAGTTATTGAACGGAAAGTTGAATTAACGTAAAAGCATAAACGTAGTTCCAGTTGGTTAGAGTTGCATACAGCGATCTTGCTTTGAGCAGTCCCGATACTTCGGGATGCACTATATTTTTTGTTGGTAATAGTTTACTTTCACATACCTATTCAACTATTTATTTTAATGGCTTTAATTTACCGTTTACATTATCAACTGTTTGCTCTGATGCTGTATTTAGAATAAGAATATTTTTTGAAGTTGCATCAAAAGAGTTTAAATCGAATTCTTTAATTCTTTGGTTGTTATAAGTCTTGTAGTAAAATTTTAAAGTATTTGGATCTCTTGCTAAAGTTACTTGTGTATAATCTGCATAAACTTTATCATCAACAACCTCACGAGAAAAACCTTTTGGAATATCAAAATTATTTAAAATATGAAATACATCTTTAATGGCATCGAAAGTAGTTTCTGTTGGTAAAGCAGTTACACTAAAAGCGGTTGCTCTAACAAATCGAGATGGAGGTGTAAAATCGCCGGGGATACCGTTCATTCCTGAACCTTGTCCTAGTTGGTAAAAGGTAACACCATCAATAGTCATTGATTTTGCATTCTCGGTTTTTAGGTTTGTGTAATTTCTTAAATTAGTCATATGCCAATCAAAACCGGGTGAATTTGTCATAACACCAATTGGATTGTCATGAACCACTAACTTACCTTTAATTGGCTCAATAACAATACTTTTTCCGCTTTTATCGTAAACCACATAATGAAATGGCGGTGCAGTTGTTCCCCAACCATCAAGTACGGTTGGAACAATTATAACTTCATTATTTTCTATTGCCTTTTTTACTTCATCAGCGGTCGAAAATTGTGCTAAAACCCAGTTGTTGAAATCTACTGGAGATAAGGCTTTGCTCTGATTCTCTTTTGTAAGAGGCGTATATTCTGCAAAAGTTGGAAAGTAAAATGCACCGGAAGACAATCCTGTACTATTCATACCGTCAGCAATATTTATATCATTAAAAGTAATTAAGCCTGTCATTGAATATTTGGTTTTGTATTTCAAACCGTCACCATTATCGGTCTTTCCAATGAACTGATAATTTTTAGGAACGGCAACAAGTGAGGTTGATACTTCCACCCCAAATTCTAGTGTCCTACCACTTACAGTCTTGCCATCTTTGGTTTTTAATTTAATACCCGTACAAGCATCTGTTGTACTTGCTGCAAATAGCATTAGTGCTACTGCAATAATCATTGTTTTAATACTTTTTATTTTCATTGTTATTCTCTTTTATTAGTTATTATTTCTTCAAAGTGGCTGTTTTTGTTATTTTAAATCTGCCGTCCAAATTCATATATCTAATTGTATTCCAAACTTCACCGTTTTCTAACTTATAATCTTATCAAGTTTCGAAGAGATGTTCATCTATTTCAAAACAAAATCTACGGTTTTTTCTACTTCGGTTTCGCTCCAGCTTCCTGCTAAACTTCTTTCGTGATTTATTTGTTTAAAATAACACGACCTTTGTAAATTACTCCGATCACCGGGATATCCTTTAATTTTTCAGGTGCAATTTTAAACGGGTTTTGTTCCAAAAGTGTAAAGGTAGCTTCCTTACCTGCTTTTATTGAGCCGATTTCTTTTTCCATTTCGAAGGTGCGTGCTGCGGTAATTGTAATTCCTTTCATGGCATCGTAAACAGATATCCTTTCTTCCGGGTTCATTACTTTTCCACTGGCAACAATACGGTTTACAGCCACCCATGCCAACAGCAGGGGTTCGGCAGGAGCCATGGCAAAGTCGGAATGCAACGAAACGGGAACTCCTCTTTTGGTAAATTCTTTTGAAGCAACCATATTAGCCGCTCTTTTGGGGCCCAATCCGGGTTCACTGTATTTATCAGCCAAAGCCCATAAATAATAAGGATTAGCTGATATTTCCACGCCCAGATCTGCTGCACGCTGCGCCTGAGCGGCATCGAATAATCCCACATGATGAAATGTAGTACGATGGTTTTCCCGGTGATTGCGTTTCATTGCCTCTTCTACAAAATCCAAATATTTTTCGAAAGCCAGATCTCCGGTAATATGAATATGAACTTTATAACCTTTGTCCCACCAGTAATTAAATATTTTCTGTGCCGGCTTTAAAGGAATAATCCATTCCGATTTACAATTATCGCAATTGAAAAAAGGCTCCCGCAGTTCCAATGCCAAAGAATAAATAGCTCCGTCGGCAAAAGTCTTATATTGACGTGGAAGAAATTTAATGTAATCTGTATCGTATTCTCCGGGAAGGGAATCAATGTGCTCCGCATATGCATCATTTCCGATTTTCTTAACAAATTGCTCAGGGAATCCGGAAATGAGATAAATGGTATATGCTTTTGCTTTTTCGGTACCATATTTTAACACAGCATACTCGTCCTGAAAGGAACTTGTCGGGAATCCCGGTTCGCACATTGCGGTTAAACCATTTTGAAGCATCATTTTTGAAATTCTGCCCATACCTCTTTTAAGCATTTCACGATCACCAAAAAACGGGGCTAATTTTGTTCCTTTCATCATCTGATAAGCCCGCTCCCAGAAATGATAATTATCCCAATCTGCCTGCTTATTATCCTCAGCCGATAAATCACCTTCCTTTACATCATATTTTTTTGCGCAAGCTGTATTAAGATATATTTCATGAGTAGAACGCTGCCAAATGATTGTAGGAACGTTGCCGGTAACTTTATCCAAATCTTTAAGCGTTAATACTCCATGCCATGATTTATGGTATCCCCAAATCAAAACAGTTTTAGTTTTATCTTCTTTACTATTAATAATATCTTTTACTGCGTTTAAGTAATTCTCTTTACCTTCCACGCCGGCATATGTCTTGTGAGGCATCCGCCATTCGTGAGGAGCAACAATATCGTTTGCTAAGATAAACGCACCTATTGATACAGGGTGGGCATGAGGCTCAATAAATCCGGGCATCATTGTTTTGCCTTTTAAATCGTACTGCTCTGCATTTGGATATTGTTTTAATGCTTCGTCCTTTTTACCAACAAACACAATTTTGTCGTTTTCACTAACCACAGCTTCGGCATACTCGGGTTTCTCACCCTCCATTGTAATGATGTCGCCTCCGTAATAGATGGTTTTTGTACTATCCGTACTTTGTTTGCTTGAATTGCTGCAACCTATTAGCAATATTGTATATGCAATTAAAATTGTAAATTTGGATTTCATTGGTTCACTTTTAATTATCTGGTTATTATTAAAAATTTATTTTCAATATAAGACTTTATGTCTTGAATTTCAATTCTTTTATAGAGTAAAACTTCTTGTTTGCTGAAAAGCTTTACAATGTAAGATTATTGCTAAATGGCTCAGTATATAAGATGCCTAGCATTTATAAGTACTTCATATTGCCAGATGATTTACCAGCAATTCGGGGGCAAAAATAATTTGAGTAAAAACAACAAGTTAGTAGTGTAATAAAAAATATTTTTACGGTTATTAAGAAAAAACAAAAACCAGTAAACTGGTTAAATTTGAATTGTTTTCATTAGCCAACGACTTAAGTCGTTGGAAAACAATAGGTTAGAGCAATTTACAACCGTTTCACATGTGCGCCTCTGGCGTAACGGTTTTATAATATCTTAGAAATTACGAAAATTACCCCCCGAATTGCTGTGATTTACACACTTTGTTAACTCTGGTTTATCTTTTAATGATCTTAGTGATTTTAAAGTTTCTTGTTTTGCTATCAATGATCTTAATAAAATATACTCCCGTTCTAAGATTAGAAAAATCAATAAAGTCGTTTGTGATCTTTCCATCTAATACTATTGAACCATTTATGGAAAATATTTTATAATCAGCATTTAAATATTGCTCTGAAAGATATATTTTCCCTTTTGAAGGGTTTGGATATATTCCCATTATATTTTTTGTCTCTTTAGTAACAGATGAAACTCTGCTTTTTGATGCTTCCGATGTATTTCCGTATGCACCGATATTTATCCTACTACTGTTAGGAGGAGGTTCATTTGAATAATCGGATGTAGGATCGCCTGCATCAATGCAAGGGCTTGTGACATTGTCATTAATCCATTGATATCCGTTCCAACGTCCGTTTTCCGATTTCGGATGATATTGCAACCGTACCTCAACTGCACCCAGATCACCGGTAAAATCTCCACTTGCAACTGCATTATTCCAATTTGGTTTGAGTATATTGTAATAAATCTCTGAAAGATTACTCGCTAGTTCCGGTTGATCATATATGTCTGTTGTAGATGATACATTATTGTAGTTCCCAGAAAGATTTCCATTAATGCAATTATAATCGGATATAAACTTATGGATCACAGGCTGTTGATTATCAATGCCGTATGTAGGATTATCTATAATAATATTGTTTTTTACAATAGTTTTAAATCCTGTTATATAAATACTTGGGTCTCCGCCTGAAAAAACGATTCCCGCTCCTTGACCTCCTCCAATACCGCCATCAGACTCGATCACATTATTTTCAATAATTGTATTATGAAAACCTTCAATACAAATTGCAGAATTCTTATACCAAGAAATAATATTATGATGGATATAAACATCTCTGTGAGTATTTAATGCTCCTCCGCCTTTCGTCTGCCACAACCAAATACCGTGATAAGCGCCGTGACCGTAAAAATAATTATTATAAATTTCCACATCATTAAGAGGTGTGTTTCCTTTTGCCTGCATTGAAATACCAATTCCTCCTGAAAACCGTCTGTTCGGGTCATTGCCTCCAATATTATTATAAATTTTAATATGATTGCAATCTTGTGTCCTAATATGTGCGTCTGTCCTATTATCCGAAAAAATATTATCATATATTTCTATGTTTTCTGAATTGGCAACATAAATCCCATCGTGTCCGCTGCGGTGCACACGATTATTGTAGAACTTAAGATTAATGTCAAAACCGTACAGATCATATCCTGTTTGAACTGCATCAGCTAAATTATGATGTAAGTACATATCATTTATTGTGACATTGTAACAATTCTGTAAACTTATTATGTTATAGTAAGAGTTCCCGGAAGGTTCCGTTTGCTTATCTCTGTTTCCATCAATTTCAAAACCTCTTATAGTGATATTTCCGGTTGTTGTACTTGGGTCTTCTAACCCGAAAGTATGAGAATGACCGGTCTGTGACCGATAAGCGGTTTAAATTGTGTATTCCAATTGGCATTATCAACTAATTTAATAACTGCATTACTATCACCTTCTAAAATTGTGTTTTCAGAAATAAATATAGTTTCATCAATCCAATAAGTGTTTTTACCTTTTAGGTGAACAGTAGTATAATCAGAATTTGCTGCTACAAAATCTAATGCTTGATTTATTTCTATTTGGTCTTTAATTCCATCACAATTGTAATCACCGCTTCCGTCTCCCGCAACATAAATTATTGGTGGTGTTTGGGATCTTATCGTTATTGAGCCACTTAGTACGATTAGTAATAAAAGTATATTTTTCATTTTTTTTATTAAGGCTAATGTGAATACATGAAAAGCAAGCGATTTCTAAGTACAAATCTTTCAACTTACAAGAAAGTTAAAATGGGCTATAAACCTTGATCTCGACACTCCGGGGTTACTATATAGCTTATTTTTTAAACATATTGTTTGCAGATGTATTCCCGGTAAAATTATTTCCAGCGATACTCGGCACGTCCCTTCAGTTCGTGTTCAATTTCCAACAGCCTGTTGTATTTCGTTATTCTTTCACCTCTGCAAGCCGAGCCGGATTTTAAGTGTCCTCCATCCATCGCAACGGCAAAATCAGCTAAAAACGTATCTTCGGTTTCTCCTGACCGGTGTGAAAGAAAGTAGCGCCATCCTGCTTCTCTGCACATCCTCACCGCTTCTATTGTTTCGGTAACCGTTCCAATCTGATTTAGCTTAATTAAAGAAGAATTGGCAATCTTTTTTTCTATACCTTTTGAAATATATTTAGTATTTGTAACGAAAATATCATCGCCAACCACTTCAATTTCATTACCGAATTTTTTTGTAAACTTTGCAAATCCATCCCAATCTCCCTCCGATAGAGGATCTTCCCAAAGAATAATCGGGTATTTTTCCAGCCAATGAGAAGCTAAATCAATTAATTCGTCACTGCTCATTTTCCCTTTGCCTGACCAAATTAAATCATATTCGTTATTTAAACCCGATGATAACGAGTTTGCAGCGCTATCAATTGCAATTGATAAATCAATCCCAGGTTTGAAATTTGCTTTTTCAATTGCTTCAATAATCAATTCTATAGCATCCTCATTACTTTCACAATTAGGAGCAAATCCACCCTCATCCCCTACACTTGTTGCAAACCCTTTACCTTTTAATATTTTTTTAAGTGCATGAAAAGTTTCTGCAACATATCTTAAACCTTCGCTGAACGAATCCGCACCGTGAGGAACGAGCATAAACTCTTGGAAATCTACACTATTGTCTGCATGTTCACCGCCATTTAAAATATTCATACACGGTACAGGTATTCGTACGGTGTCTGTACCTCCCAAATATTGGTATAATGGCAAATTCATTGATGAAGCCGAAGCTTTTGCTACAGCCATAGACACTCCAAGAATTGCATTCGCTCCAAGTTTGGATTTGTTCTCCGTGCCGTCCAGCTCAATCATAGTATAATCAATATCTTTTTGAGCCGTTGCATTCATACCGACTAATGTTTTTGAAATTTCATTCTCAATATTACTTACAGCCTTTCTAACACCTTTCCCTCCGTACCTGCTTTCATTATCTCTAAGTTCAATAGCTTCGTTCTGTCCGGTAGATGCACCCGACGGAACCGATGCGTAGGAATTTGTTCCGTCTTCAAGTTCCACGTATGTTCTAACAGTAGGATTGCCTCTGGAATCCAATATTTCCAAAGCTGAAATCGATTTGATTGTAGTTTTCATAACTTACCTCTTTTATATACATTGTTATGTGCTGATTATTTTTTTATTATGCCATATTTAGCATATTTTCTCCCTTTTTCTATTGCCCAAATAACATCCCCATAATCAAAATGCCAGTATTCCTTAGGATCAACTACAAAACCTTCTTTATCAAAGAGATTGATAAGGAGCTCTCTGTTTTTTCTTACTTGTGATGTAATGTCAGGATGAAATGGATAGCATGTTTTATTAAGTTCTAAATGCAGTCCGTCATTATTTCCAAAGTCCATAACGCAATCTTTTTTCAAATCATAGATTAAAGCATCCACAGCACCACCGGTTGAATGCATAGATTCCGCCTCAGGGGCAATATAATATGAAACTATTTTACTAATCTCTTTTAATGATTTATTGGGATGCTCTTTTTTTATAATTTTAACTTTTCTGTCCCGTAAAAGTTTTTGGTGTGCAAAGGATCTCCATACGGAACGAATGATTAATTTTTTATCTTCCTTATCCAAAAGTTTGCTAATCCGCCCTATTTTTTCAAAAATAGCTTCTCTAACCATATATTTGTAACCCTTGTAAAAAGATGGTTCAAAAATTAAATTGAAATTTGATTCTTTCAAACTGATTAATGGAGAATGGTCGTCTTTAATGATAATAGTTGGAATGAGCTGCTTTTGGAAGCGGTCTAATCGTTCAACTAATTCGCAATATTCTTTTGCTGTCATAAAATTATTTATAGATTTTGATTATATACGGCGAGGTCATAGCTGAGAGTAATGCTCCGTAATTGAGATTAAATTCAACAGTATCACCTACTTTGATTTCTAATTTTTTGGCGTTGATAATTATATGATCGCTGCTTGCCCCGAGAATATCAATATCTAATAGGGGCGTTAATCCTGAAACTAAAACGTCCTGTAATCCAACTCCGATAATTGCTCTTTTCATTAAACCAAGATCAGAAAATTTCGGAATATTTCCAAATGCATCTTGATAAACATCGCCATAAGGCAAGGACGGCTTTATTTTTGACTCAACAACCTCTGTAATCAAAGTAAATGCATCTGTAAACAGTCCTGTAATTGGTTTTCGGTCAAGAGTTTCACAACCCAAAAATATTGATTCGCCAATTCGTAAATTATTAATTCTGCCAACATCTTTCGTTGACATAAACCAATCATAATTGGCTGAATTTCCTCCGGAAACAAACTCTAATTTTAATTTAAACTTATCTTCAATACCTTTTGCAATTGAGGATAAATACTCCATTTTTTCATCATTGGGTTTAATACCGCCAAAGCAAGCTAAATTTGCTCCGATACCGGCAAGTTCAATTCCTTTCAATCCGGTCACATCATTAACGGTATTTTCCAAGTCGGAGGGCATAATTCCCTCTCTTAAATCCCCCAATTCCACCATTAATATGATTTTATGTGTGACACCTTGCTTTGCGGCAGATTTTGAAAGTTCTTTGATTACAGAAAGCTCTGAATTAAGACTGATATCCGCATATTTTACTACTGATTCAGATTGGCTCAGCGGGGTTCTTAGCAGAAGAAATTGTGCATGTATATCTGCATCATGCATCTTTACAATATTTTCGATTCTTGAGTCAGCGAGGATAGATATGCCACTTTTTACTAAAACTTTTGCAATGGCAGGGTCTCCGCAAACTACTTTTGTTACGCCAATTACATCAATACTTTTTGAACCGTAAAGTTCTTTTAACTTTTTTACATTATGGGCAATTTTACCAAGATTTATCTCTAT
>UOGD01000115.1_pt1 | contig 10640 bp, 8 predicted proteins | sample 1989731 | NCBI WGS metagenome assembly UOGD01 (sample SAMEA4712198, study PRJEB27164) | hydrothermal vent metagenome | biome: marine basaltic hydrothermal vent biome; feature: marine hydrothermal vent; material: mineral | place: Pacific Ocean | collected 2011-06-14/2011-07-23 | depth 1691 m | reverse complement strand
TTATAAACTGTTTTTAATGTCAAATCTTTATACTCTCTTATCAAATACAGCGTCAAGCGCTTAGATATACCACGTATTGGATTTGACAAATGGGGGTTTCTCTGTGACAGCATCTCTGTGCTTTTACACAATCCCCCTCCTTTGCCTAATATAATTATATCTGTAATTATTAACATATAAGTGCACGAAGAAGACACGAAGTTACACGGAGAAAGTATCCTTGTGTTTACTAACCGTTTTTTGCCTATACAATACATCTATGCGACTTAGCGTCACTGCGGTTAGAAACGGTTATTCACCTGAAAATTTCGATTCAGGCATTTCGGTCTGATTTCCAGGCAAATCATTCCGACCATCTTATCTGTTAACTTATTGTTACCAAACAAGTTACGTTTCTGCCAACCTCTTGGCACACCGCTTGCATGTTGTTGGGCAAAAATGAATGACAAACAACAAATCATTAACAAATAGCTGGGAGGCTAAAATGAAACACTTAAAATCACTAACCATTAACAGTTTAATTATTGCAATGCTACTCTTCTTATTTTCAGCATGTCAAGAAGATTCATCAATAACAGAACCTACCGGAGGATCTGACTACGACCAGATCCAAAAAGTTATCTCTGACGATGAAGTGATCCAATCATTTGAACCGAATTACAACGAAGAAGAAGCAATGGATCTTTTAACAAACGGTTTAGCTAAAACTATTTACCCTGTTCGTGTCGGACAGAAAATGGTATTGGTCAACAAAAACATTGACATTAATATCCAAGGCGATTCCGCATATGCTTTTGTAACCAACACTTTTAAAGGTATACTATTCATAGCAGCTTCGTTTGATGAATTTTCAACTGTTGACAGCAACACAGTTGATACATTAATTCAGAAAAAATTCACCGCTACTACAACAAGGAATGTAGTACTTGTTAAAAGAAATAACGCAATAAATCCGCTGCGTAATTGGAAAATAGTAAAAATTTCATTACCTGAAGGCGGTGTGTTAACTGAAAACATTAAAATAACTAAAATGAGCATTTATCTTCCTAACGGTAACGAAATAGTTGTAGATTCACCAAATGATTACTACTTAACAAGAGATCCCGGTTTAAGGCATCAGTTACCAATAATCGGCAGAGGCGAAGAAGTAACTATCAGAATGGAAGTAAGAAGCAAATATGCAGATGATGATTTTGTTACTCTTACTTGGGGCGCTTTCAGAAGCGGTCGTCATCACAGATCTAAAAAATTGTTCGAATTAGTTTCATCGGAATTTGACGGGCAATATTACAATAAAGTATATGAAAACACATGGAGAGCTAATTACTACCCAGGATTCAAACATGCAATAATCAATGCAATGCCGAAACAAGTAATTCATGACGACGAGACCCCTGTCGAAACAAGCACTTGGGGAATCCCATACTTAGTACTGTAATTAGTTCCTATTTTCTGAAAGCCTTTCTTCGGAAAGGCTTTCAGTTTTTTATTTAATTAGTTAAACTTATTAACAAAATTTTATTGAGTGATGAAGAAACATTTTAAATATTTTTTATTAGCACTGGCGTTTATAAAATTCGGTTGTACCGAACCAGCGCCGACAGAGATTTACGTACCTGAAGTTCCTTCAGACGCTCAAGTTGATATTGAAGTACTTTCTCCTCAGCCTGATCTTTATGTTTATCAAAACGGATATGATTCAATTGGTTATGTAGCGCCGACTCCGTCAAACAAAGCAATTATAAATTTAAGCGGTATCAGAAACACGTATAAACAATACACTGTCAAACGAACTTCAGCCTTTGCTCTTTTTATTGATAAGAATGAAAAAGCTGTAACACCAGACGGAAGAACGATCGGATATCTTTCAAGACTTATAGGTAAAGTCAGCTTTAATGATGTTAAAGCTATTCCACTACCAAGAATAGTTAAGTACAAATGGCACGGCGCTGTTGTCGATACTCTTCTCGGATGGGTTCATTATTTTGCTCAAAAACACGGGTCTTCAGCTTTATTCCCGTTCCCGTACAATTCTTCCATCGAGTTCAAACTTGAACCTATTGTAGGCAACAATATCATTTTCGATATCCCAACACCGAAAGAAATTGTCGGAAAAGTTATTGTGCACGGAACTGTTCGAAACAAGGATCTGAAAATCAAATTGAAATGGAATTCGATAGATCATGGCGATATCTTGTTTATAGTCGGCGGTATGAACCAGAATGATTTTAGCCCGTTTCCGTTATACAAAATCAGAGTGAAAGATACCGGGGAGGTTAATATACCAAGATCGTTGTTGCAGACTTTTCCATTTGGCAGATTCAAACAAATGGTTATTTCATTTGTCAGACAGAGGTTTGTCGGCGATCCGCGAAATGGAGATCAAATTATAGTTGCACAAAGTATTCACAATATCAAAATAGATGTACCTTAAAAAACTATTATTAATATTAGTTCTTTTTCTAATTTCTGTTACGGAGATTTTTTCACAACAGTCGTTGGATATTTTCGGCGGGTTCTCAAAATTGATAAAGCCGAAATTTAGATTGAACAGCTTTGAAAGTAATACTATGAACTATAATAAAACCATAGATTGGGAATTCACTTTTTCCGGGACGGTATTCAAAACACCGGAATTGATGTCGGATATAATGATGGCTTCTATCGGTAAAAAAATCGGGGATAATTATATTTATGCTCGCTACACACCCGGATTCCGTAAAAGCTTTCTGCTTCATACCGATACTCTGGTCACTGTCAATGATTCCGTTAATATACTGAACTCGAAGTTGAATTACTCTGAAAAATTCGGACTGGGTTATTCTTATCAATTTTCGGATAAATTTTCCGGCGGTATATCAATTAGATATTTTGAGCAGTCATATGCACAAGATAATATCTATTTCTATTTCAGCGATACTATAAACACTTTAGTTACAATAACCGATGAATGGCAGAAGAAACATTGGCGAGCAGATATTGGGTTCAGTTATCAGCCTCTTGATAATTTATTGTTCAATATTTCATCGTACAATCTTTTTATCTTTGCCGAAAGCGGCGAGTTTGAAGAACACAAAAATCTGGAATTGAAAGTTGATAAAGGAGCTATTCTAGGAATTGATTATGAACCGATAAATAATCTATACCTGACCGGGAATGTTGAAACAAGCGGGTCATTTATAGCCGGGACAAATTACAAACTTGATCTTTTTAGCGGTAAACTTGGATTGGGCATTTCTTTATTTCATGATAAATATCAGGAACAATTCATTGCCGGATTCCAGCCGGCGCTCAATTATTCGTATAGATCTTTTAATATAAGTGTTTCCGCTGTACTCTATTCCGATAAACGAGATAACCGAATGCCCTCAACCGATCTGCTGAATACAGGCATTCACAATATAATCAATAATCAATTCAGCTATAACTCAATAACGGCAAATTTTAATCTAGCGCTTAATTTCAAACCGGAACAAAATGTTAAATTTATAGATGTTGAAATTACCAACGAAATATTTCCGACCTTTGCCGAGGAGTATTTGACAAAGCAGTTTGCCGTTGGAAAAGTTGTGAACATATCGGATAAGTCTATTGTCGTAAAACCGTCAAGTTACATTCATGCGGTTAATGATGAGATGATCTACTCGCCATCCGTTGCAATTGCCGCAAATGACACAGCGGATGTTCAGTTTTTTACAGTTATCTCTGAATCAAAATCTGAGTTTAAGAAAAGAGAGATATCACAAGTTGATTTTTATCTTACAACTACTTACGAGGAATTTGACGATGAAATGCAAAAACCTATCCTGGTCAATGACCGTAATAGTTGGGATAGTAAAGTTAAGGATCTGAGATACTTTGTAAAATATGATCTCACAAATTCAAACCGCTATGCAAAAAATATATTGAGCCAAAACCGTGATTCACTTAAAAATGTCCCCGATGTATTGAAAGATTTTGAGAGGATAAAAATTCTGTTCAACTATTTTGCAGAACAAATGCAGTATGTCTCCGATCCGCGCGCTTCGGTTGAGTATGTTCAGTTCCCTTCTCAAACTTTGGAGTTAAAGGGAGGCGATTGCGATGATCTCAGCGTGGTGTTCAGTTCAATTCTGGAAAGCATCGGTATTCAAACAGCTTTTGTAGATTTTATTTCGGAAGATGGTATTAGTCACGTTAATTTGCTTGTTAACACTAAACTTAAACCGGATCAATCAAGTTTAATAACACAAAATGACAAGAAGTTTTTCCTTCGTAAAAATGTAAAAGGCAGCGAGGAAGTTTGGATCCCGATTGAAATGACTTCATTGACAGATTTTGAAACTTCTTGGGAAATTGCTTCACAGAAATTCTACTCCGAAGCAATTGAAAATTATGGATTATCAAAAAGAAAAGTAGTGATTTTCGATATTTATTAGGAGAAGCTTTTAAATAATCTGTTTTTTAGTTGAATTATAAGCAAAATAGTTCGGGAATTTGAGATACTTGGGGGCGTAGCATTGTTTTTACGCTGAAATAATAGTTCTTAACTATTGAAAAATTATTTTAGAAAATAAATTAGAGGTTTTGCAAAGCCTCCTAGGAGCATAAAATGAAACGATATATAATTTTAATTGTTATGGTTTTATCTACTATTGCAAGCGGACAGCAATTCAAAGTTGATAAAGTAAAAGGTAAAGTTCTTGTTCAGAGAGGAACCGAAGAAAAATTCACTCAGTTGAAAAAAGGTGATATATTAGATGGAAACGATTTGATAATCACCGAGAGAAATTCTTTTATACAATTGGATAAAGACGGAAACAAATTTATCCTGGATGAAAATTCAGCGCTTGGATTGAACTACCTCAAAAAAATATCGATCAATGATCTCTTGCTTGCACTTGCTATGGAAGAAATTCGGAATGTTCCCAAAACCGAAAATAATGGGATTGCTAAGAATACCGCAGTCTATGGTGAAGAAACTACAGTTGAAAATTCAATTGCATCCGGCTCAAACTCATTAGGCACGAAAAAGATAAACGGAGCAAAACAGCTTGCTAAAAACGGTTACACGGAATCAGCAATAATTGTTGCTAAAGAAACTTATCGTAAATATCCATACACAAGTAAAAACGCCGATGATCGAATTTATTTTGCTAAATTGCTTTCTTCATTACAATTGAACAATGAAGCATTGGAAGAATACAACGCAATTATTAAGTTAAATCTGACTAATAAACAGAAACAAAAGGTAGAACAAGAACTCGAGAAGATTAAATTAGTATTGATCTCAAATTAGTTTTGTTTTGCTGTTATACAAAGAACAAATTGGTATTCGGAAAAATTCGTTCTTAAAAATTGTGGTTAACGACCCCGCCCAACAATCCGTCAACTGACGGAGGCGAACAGGCATTCGTTGACCAGAATACCAAAGACAGGCGTCACTGAATGGTCAATGACGTTAAAATCAAATTCCGAAATCCAATTTGTGTTAAGTATATATTGATTAATTTTGTTTGCCGCATCTTATTATTCAGCCAAAACTATTGACTATCACTAAAAAAATGTTTAATTACGAGAAGTTGTAATTATATAAATTAGTTTTATTTCCGAATATTAAATGTGGACCCGGCTATGAAAAGATTTTTACTATTTTTAATTATATCATTATTCCTGACATTTAGCATTAACGCACAGCTGGCAGAAAATAGCTGGGCGCTTGGATTCGGTTTTTCCTATCCAAAATTGACCGGTACTAACACCGGGATGCTGAATTCCAATTACGGCGGCTACCTATCAATTCAGAGGAATTTTATTGAACAAGCTGGAATTCGATTTATGACAAAGTATTCCCACTTAGAGGGGACTTACAACACCGGGGCTGAAAAAACAGTTACAAAAAGCTTTTATGGAAGTTTTGATTTAATGTATTATTTTATCCCATGCAAGCCTTTCTCTCCATATGTGAACGCCGGACTTGGATTTGATTCGTTCAGTCTGGATAATCCTGAAGATCCAGATTTTAAAGGTCCGTTACTTGAACTGATTTTTAATGTAGGATTTGGGTTTGAAGGTAGTTTAAGTGATAATTGGAAACTTAGTTCGGAACTCGGAATTCACTCCGTTGCCAATAGCGGCTTTGACGGAAGATACGGGTCTGCCGGTTTTGGAATTATTGGAGCGAACACTGATGCTTTTATGACCTTCAATATTGGAATGCAGTATTATTTTTCTAAAGGTTCTCCTTCAAAAATATGTAATCTATATGATGGGATCGGCGCTGTACCTGATTCAATTGTGTATGCTAGAATTGACAGCATAATCGTTAAAAGATTGCCGAAAGAAATTGTGAAGGAAGTTGTCGTTCCTGTTCAATCAGAAAGCGCTGGCGCTGCTCCTACCGGTAAAGAATGGATTCTTGTCACTGTGGAATTCAATTTCAGCAGTTCAAGATTAAAACAAGATGCTTATCCAGGGTTGTATTACACTTCCCAGGTATTAGAAAAAAATCCGGGTATGAAGATCTTACTCAGAGGTTATTCTGATGAAAAAAACTCCGATAAAAATAATCTCGATCTGTTCCAGAAAAGAGCTGATGCAATAAAAGGATATTTGTTGTCGCTTGGAGTGGATATTAAACGAATTAAAGAATTCAAATTCGGAGCTAATGATAGTAAAAATGCAAGCATGAGAGACAAAAATAAAATTGAAATAAGAATTCTTAATTAGTCCGAGTTTTAGAAGCCCAACTTTTTCCACCAAAGGTGGACAAGTAAAAAAGTCGGGCTTCCTTTTATCCTTTATAGTATTACCACCTATATCCTACCCGCAGTTGCGGGATTTTTTGTAAAGATTTTTTATCTAAAATCTATTATCTGATATCTGCTGCTTTGCCGCCTTATGCTTTTTACTCCCCGTATAAAGACTATACTTATGAAACTTACATTCCAGGGCGCCGTTGTATAAGGTAAGTCTTCTCGAAGTTTTCAAACCAATATACTTCATCGCAGTTTTGTTCGCACTTAGTATCCACGCATCAAATCCGGTAAAATTGTTTTTTAACGTATCCCCTATCATTTTATAAAAATCATTGATTGCCTCTTCCTTTAATCTTTCACCGTATGGCGGATTCATAATGATAATTCCCTTTTCAGAAGTCGGCTTCTGTTCATCAAAATATTTTATCCCGATTTTAATATGCTTCATAAGTTTAGCGCTTTTAACATTACGCGCTGTTGCTTCAATAGCTGTAGGCGATTTATCCGAAGCAATTATTTTGAACTTTAATTCATTTTTGCTGGAAGCAGAAGAAATAACTTGGTCCCAAAGCTCTCGATCAAAATCTTTCCACTTTTCAAATCCATACTTTCTCCCTAAATATCCAGGCGGTATATTGAGCGCTATCATAGTCGCTTCGATTGGGATTGTTCCCGATCCACACATCGGATCGATAAACTCACTCTCTTTATTCCAACCGCTTAACAATATCATTCCTGCAGCAAGCGCTTCATTAAGAGGAGCCATTGTCTGCGCAGATCTATATCCCCTTTTATGTAATGAATCACCGGAACTGTCTAAAGATATTGTACACTGATCTTCGTATATATGAACATGAATTCTAATTGTGGGATCATCTACATCAACGGAAGGGCGTTTATCAAACTTGGTTCTGAATCTATCGGCAATGGCATCCTTTACTTTCAGGGCTGCATACTTTGAATGTTTAAAATAATTTGACGAAACAACTGCGTCAATTGCAAACGTATCGTTAACTTGAAATAATTTCTCCCATTTATACTCTTTAACATTCCTGTACAAAGATTTTGTGGTTCTAACATTAAACTTCCATAGCGGTTTTAAAATCCTCAATGCAGTCCTTAGTTGGTAATTTGCTCTGTACATTAATTCCTCATCGCCATAAAAACTTACGGCACGATTATGTTTAACTATTTTAGCGGCGCCTAGCGATTCGAGTTCTTCTGCTAGTATATCTTCAAGTCCAAAAAAAGTTTTTGCTATTAACTCAAAATTATCTTTTGATTTTTGCATCTGTTCATAACCTCCCAATTATTCTGTCATTCCCCGCAGAACGTGATTCAAAACCCGCATGTTTCTAGCCTGCCCCGTGATGTTTTTACACGGGGATTGACGGCCTGTCCCGCTCTTTTTTGCGGGGAATGACACCAAACGTTTATTATCATACCCTTGTGTGTTTAGATTAATCATGCTCGTTTCATGTGTTTATAATTCCAAATATTCTGTCATTCCCGAATGCTCTTATCGGGAATCTCCAACGATATCATGAGATTCCGGCTAAATCCGCCGCGGCGGATTGCCGGTCTGTCCCGCTCTTTTTTGCGGGGAATGACACCAAGCGTTTATGATCATACTCTTGTGTGTTTAGATTAAACATTCTCGTTTCATGTGTTTATATTTTTATTTTAACTAAACCTTCGAGGTTTTGTTACTTACACAATTTGACACTGCTTTTTAATTAATTGATTTTGTTAATTTATTAACTTCAAAAACCTCGAAGGTTTTTTATAATCATCTCCTTATATATCTCGCAGAGTTATGAATGTTTCATCTATTCATAATCTCCGTTAGTCTGTTATTCTCGAACGTATTTATCAGGAATCTCTGTACTGGTAAAAGACCCCGGCTAAAAGAACGCCGTAATGACTATTGTTTTTAATTATCCTCTTGTTTGCTTACTCAATAGTTTCATATAAAATAAACTCTATTTTTGGATACAAAAGAATTTCTAAAATCATAAATTGTAGATACTTAATTTATAATTTATTTACAATTCAATAACAAATATGGTTTTAATATGAGAAAGATTCTTTATGCTACTTTACTATCAGCGATTGTTGCGATTGGGTGCAGTCAGACTCCACAGGAGATGTATTCCGGTAATTGGAAATTGAAGTTCAACGGAGATCTCGAGTCAGAATTTGATTTTACAATTAAGAATGATCTTACATTCTCATTCGCTAAAAATATAACAGTTCAAGGATTACCGCGCGATGTATTTATCTCCGGTGAAGTTATCGAGGATGGAACTCTTAACGGGTCAATATTCGCCGATGGTAGTCTTGTTGGAAATATTTCTGGTTCAATTGCCCCTGAGACCGGAACCGGAGTTTGGGAAGGCGGCGGTTTAGAAGGCACTTGGACTGCTGAGAAGAAAAAGGAATGATTGAAGAGTAAACATGTCTATCAAAATACTTTAATAAAATTTGGAAGGATTCACATTGAAAATATTCAACACACTTGCTACAATACTACTAGTTTATTTATCCATCATTTCTACAATAAGCGCTCAGACTGTTGATAAATATGAGATGCACCAGTTGAAAGCGATTTCAAAGCTCCCCAAGTTTGGTGTATACGTTTGGGATTTTGAAGGTGATAAATGGAACAACAAACTAACCGTTTCTGCTATTGAAAAATTCGTAAAAAAATCATTGAAAGGCGCCGGTATTAAAACCGTGGATTTTTCCGAAGCTCGCAATCTTAAGGGCGCACCTAATTTAGAAGTATCGATAAAGGTTGATGAAAAAGCGAACAGCGGTATTTATTCGTATTCTGTTATACTTAGGTTTATTCAAGATGCAAAACTACTTCGGAATAACATCGTAAATTACGGCGCCATTACTTGGGAAAGAGATGATGTTGGATTTGCCACAAAAGATGATCTTGATCTTGAACTTAAAGTATCCATAAATTCATTGCTTGATGAATTTATTGCAGATCACAAAAAAGTGAATTAGTATTGGCTTTATATTAACCAGGGAATTACCCTCATTGTGTAAAAATATTAATCTGGTCTATCATTCCAGCCAGCCGCCAAGGTGCATTTAGCCGGCTTGCTTCGGTTCTTATTATCAGAAGTATCTTATTTTTGATGCACTATCTTCTTTAATTTCTTTTTATTATTTCACCACAAACTCTTTCAGTGCTAAAAACACAAGGACTTTAAATCAGTAAATTTTATTTCCCGAAGTAAAGATTACATCCTTTTAAAAAAGCTTTGCTTAGATAACACCATAAAATCAAAGAACGCTCATCGGTATAAAATTTGTAGTAAATTAAAATATCTTTCTTATTACAAAGACAACAACAGCCGGAAGAGCGCAACATTATTGAGTAAGGGCATTGCATTTACCCTGATATAGATTTTCACTTTTAAAAAGTATGAGTTAATTTTAACTCTGTTTTTATAAGTATTATTTAAAGAGGAATTAAATGAAAATCTCAAAAAGAATAATTCGTATTATTAATTTTCAAACTTTGGTTTCAGATCTGTTTTTTCACATTTGTCTTTTCACATCTGTTATTTTGCTTCTAACAAGCTGCAATACCACCGAACCGCCGCCAAGTAACCAAAAACTTACACTTGCAGCAGAAGACGCAAGCTGCACGGAAGCATGGCTGAACTTAAAACTTGAAAACATCACAACGCCGATTGAGGTAACATTAAATTGCAACGACACAGTAGCTCAGATTACTAATCTGAGCAACAAGGACACCACGCTGTTTGTGGAAAATCTTATTCCCAACCAAACCTACACATTTCAAGCAATCATTCAATCAACCAATCTGAAAAGTAACAGCGTAAGCGTAACTACAATGGATACCACCAGCCACAACTTTAC
>UOGD01000223.1_pt1 | contig 10675 bp, 6 predicted proteins | sample 1989731 | NCBI WGS metagenome assembly UOGD01 (sample SAMEA4712198, study PRJEB27164) | hydrothermal vent metagenome | biome: marine basaltic hydrothermal vent biome; feature: marine hydrothermal vent; material: mineral | place: Pacific Ocean | collected 2011-06-14/2011-07-23 | depth 1691 m | reverse complement strand
ATCATAGCAAGTATAATATTCACCGGGTATGCTGTTTTAACTTCACAGAAATTTGGCGGTTCTACGCTTATTGACTTAGGAGATTGGAATTTTACTCAACATAAATACATGCTGGGTGTTTATACTCATATTATTGTACTTATAGTTGGGTACATATCTAGTTTATTTTTCCCGCATGAAGAAGTACACGAAGATTTAACAATATATGCATGGTATGAAAATTTGAGAGGCAAAAAGACAAACAATAATATCTAAGAGCGAGTAATCCGTTATTACTGTTATAACTAAAAAGATAAACACGCAGGAAATAACATACGTGAATATTTAATTGTTGATCTAAAAATAACAGAGTAATGATAAGTGATACGAGGATTAAAAATATAAATAGTGTACAACAGTTTCAAACCTTTGTAATAAAATTGCTGCTTCAACTATTAAAATCCCGTTTATAATACTTATTGAAGCTGGAATTGATCTTAGTAATACTTATCAACATAATTCCGTTAATAGTAGTTTTTAACTTTTATTGAATAAACAAAAGATTTAGTCAAATGAAAAACATGAAAGTATTATTTACTTTAGTTGTAGCATCAATTATCTTTTTCACAAGCTGTTCAAAAAAAGAACAACTTCCTAATATAGTTTCTATTCTTGCCGATGATCTAGGCACAGAAGTTCTCGGATGCTATGGAGGAACTACTTACAATACACCAAACATTGATGCCTTAGCAGAAACAGGGTTAAAGTTTACCCAATGCTACAGCGCCCCTCTTTGTTCTCCTTCACGCGTTAAACTTTTAACTGGTCGTTACGGTTTTAGAACCGGGCAGAAATGGGGTTATATTCCACCCAATGAAATTACGTTCGGACATATTTTAAAAAAAGCCGGGTATAAGATTTCTATAGCAGGTAAATGGCAAATGGCTTTACTCAAAGATGACCCGAACCATATAAAAAAAATGGGTTTCGACGAAAGCTGTGTCTTTGGCTGGCACGAGGGTACTCGTTATTATGAACCGCTCATTTATGAGAATGGGAAAATCATAGATAATGTAAAGAATAAATATGGACCGGATGTGTATTCCGATTTTTTAATAGATTTTATCAAGAGAAATAAAAGCAGACATTTCTTTGCATATTATCCGATGTCGTTGCCGCACGAAATAAGCAACGATATGCCGACTCCGCCGCCCTTCGGTCAAAAAGGACGGTACGAGACTTACAAAGAGAATGTAGAATACGCAGATAAATTAGTAGGAAAAGTTATCAAAGTTCTGGATGAACTGAATCTGCGAGAAAATACTCTTATAATATTCTCCGGCGATAATGGTACTCCTTATAATTATATAACAAAATATGAAAACGGCAAATATATCCGAGAGCCGGTTTTCTCCGCAATTGGAGATTCCTTAATCCGAGGTGGCAAAAAGTTTATGACAGATGCTGGGACACATGTTCCATTGATTGCCAATTGGGAAGGAGTAACTCCCAAAGGAAAAGTAAATAATGACCTGATAGACTTCAGCGATTTCATGCCGACATTTGCCGAGTTGACAGATGCGCAATTACCAAATAATAGAATAATCGATGGACATAGTTTTGCACCACAGATTATGGGGAAAATGGGGAAACCCAGAAAATGGATTTACCAAGAATGGGAAGGTAAATCCTGGATACGAAATCAGGATTGGAAGCTATATAATGATGGAAGACTTATTGATATGAAGCACGATCCAATTGAAAAGCATCCGATACTCAGCACGAATGATACAGAAGTGTCAAAGAAAATTAGAGATCATTTTACAAGAGAGTTAAAGAAACTCAAAGGTTCGAAAGATTAAAAATTGAAAGATTAAGTAGATAATGTGGGATGAAAAAAACCTTAGAAATATTTTTGATTATAGCGGTAATCTTTACGCTTGGGTCTTGCTCGAAAGAGAACCCCCAAAAAGAAGGACTGATCGGAATTTATTATAGCGAGCCGGATTTAACCAGCATTAAAGGAATTTCCGTATTAAAATCGCTGAATCAAAAGTGGGACGATTCCGTCGATTACGAAGGCGGAACTTCCGGCGATTGGAGCGGATACATCATTGCTCCTGCATCGGGAAATATAGAATTTTACTTATCGACAAACAGAAAATCAAAAATTAAAATTGATACCGATTCAACAGAAATTGAAAATGAAAATTCAGGGAAAACATTCGTCGTTAAAATGGGAAAGGGGAAATCCTATCCGGTAAATATTGTTTTTTACAACCCCGGCGAACACGAAGAGATCGGATGGTTTAATATCGAATGGAGTTGGAGCGGACAAAATAAAACAAACGTTCCCGCATCAAATTTATTTTATACCGAAGAAGAATCGCGAAAGTTGGATTTTCTTAGAGGAGTTGAAAATAAAAAACTTGACAGGAACGATGTAATATATGTTAAAGGGAAAAAATTAGTGAATGTAGAATGCAAAAGACTTTAACAATATTTTTTATTATTGCGACAATTTTCGCGCTCTTCTCTTGTGGCGGGGGAATAACGAAAGAAAATTCACTCGGAATAAAAATGATTGAAATTCCGGCTGGGGATTTTATGATGGGAGATGCAGCGGGGCAATGGGACGAGATTCCGGTTCACAATGTGAAAATTTCCAATTCTTTTTTTATTTCGCAGACGGAGGTAACGGCAAAACAATTCGGGGAATTTAAAAAAGATTATCGATTCGCCGGCGAAAATTATGCTATTGGAGTGGACTGGTATGAAGCGGCGAAATTCTGCAAATGGCTCTCGGAAAAAGAAGGGGAAAATTATCGTCTGCCGACCGAAGCTGAGTGGGAATATGTATGCCGAAACAGAGAAAAATTCGGTGTCGAAAATATGCTTGATTCTATTCATGAATGGTGTTCGGATTGGTACGGCGAATATGTCGATTTAGCTTTGACAGATCCGGTTGGGGTTGGATCCGGTTTGACGAAAGTAGTCCGCGGTGGGCTGCCTGATATTTTCATTAAAGAGTATACGTATCCCGAAAAATTTTATTACCGTGCCGCTAACCGTTCGGGAATCGCTCCGACGTTTGACGGTTTTACTCTCCCCGCATTAACGCAAATACAAAAAACTGCGACACAGGATTCCGGTCGTCGGCTGCCTAAACTGGCAGGCATCATTTATGATGATTTGAATTTCAAAAATGTATTAGCTCTTTATCCGCTCCCTTTTGTCAACTCTTCCGCTCTCAAATGGATAGATCACAACGATTGGGCGGCGAAATGGGTCGGTTCTATAATTGCACCTATTAGCGGCGAAGTCGTCTTCAGGATCGATAGCGACAACGAAACACGCATAGAATTGGACGGCAAAATTATTTTGAATAGCGAGCGTCAGTCCGCGCGTGTGTCGCTTCAAAAAAACAAAATATATCCGATCAAAATATATTACACTCACAACGGCGGGTTATCGCGGCTCAAACTTTATTGGAGCTGGAAAAATCAGGACGAAACGATAATTCCGCGTATGGCTTTCAGCCATAGTTTTGAAGAAGGAAAAGCAGTTAAAACCGAATATTTGAAAAGTCTTTTTTCCCGTTATGTGAAACCTTCAATCGGGTTTAGAATAGTTCAAGCACCTGCAATAAAAAGTGAACCCACGCAAAACGAATTACCTTTTGTACGGCAATGTATTAAACAGGAAATACCGAAGCCAAATAAAATAAGGAGTAAACCGTATTTCAGAAAAAGGTTTCTTCATCCGGTTCCGCCGGATAACAGTGATAAAGAAGAAATAAAACTTAGCGGGCTTCATCCGTCTCTCGGCGGGCACAATCATCATTCGGCTCTTGTCGTTTGTCCTAACGGCGATTTGCTTGCGGTTTATTTTTCCGCTTCGTTCGAAGATGACCCGGAAGTTCTTTTGATGGGCAGCCGTTTACGATACGGCGCGGACGAATGGGATATGCCGACGCCGATAATTGACTTCCCGGATGTGAATGACGTTTCGCCTTTGCTTTGGCGCGACGGAAATAAAATTTATTTGTTCTGGGGAAACATTCATCTAAAAGGGGGATTCCCGTTTCAGTGGGTCGAGTCAACCGATAACGGTGCGACGTTTAGCGAAGTTAAATTTCCAATAATTACAAACGTTTCGGACGGATACGCTCCGCAGCCGATAAGTTCCGTATTCAAAGATAAAAACGGAACGGTTTATCTTGCATGCGACGGCGTCGGCGCTCATTCATTCCTCTGGGCTAGCAAGGACGGAATGAAAACTTGGTTTGATACCGACGGCAGAACCGGCGGCAGACACACTGCGCTTGTGCCATTGAAAGATGGCTCATTCTTCGGCGTTGGTGGAAAGAAATCGGATATCGACGGATTTATGCCCATTTCAATTTCAAAAGATAAAGGAAGAACTTGGCAGATAAAGAAATCAATATTTCCAAGTCTCGGTGGAGGGCAGCGCCCGGCTTTGATCAGACTTAAAAGCGGCGCACTCCTTTACGCGGGCGATTTCCAACGCAAGGACGGATTTCAGCCGGCGGGAATAAATGAACGCGGAGCTTTTGTTGCGCTTTCATTCGACGAAGGGGAAACTTGGAAAATTAAAAAACTTCCAGGTACACTTAAAAGTTCGAAAGAAGAAACCGCAAAGGAAATGAAAGGTAGGACTATCGGTTATGTTAGCCTTGCGCAGAGTGATAATGGAATGATCCATCTAATCACTTCAAAAAATTCTCCGGCTCTCCATTTTGAATTTAACGAAATGTGGATCTTAAATCGTACTAAAAAAATATCAGAGGCCGACATAATGAAATCGACGGCACATAAAATTACAGTTAAGAAAGATTATAATGGAAAATATCCAGACGGAAATATACGAGTGAAATACAAAGGCGGAATAGCTGATAACGGAAAATTTCTGCTGGATGGAAAAGAAGAATGGTTTTATGAAGACGGTTCTAAAAAATATGAGGCAGAATTTAAACTCGGTAAAAAAATCGGAACAGAAAAATATTTATTACATAGTGGTAAAATTCTATGGGAAATAAATTACGAAAAACCAGATGAATTCACTTGGCTGCAATATTGGAGAAATGGAAAAATAAAATCCGAATCACATTGGGTCGATTTCCACTGCAATGGAATCGCGAAGCATTTTGATAATAAAGGGACATTGGTTAAAGAGTTAGCTTTTGTAAATGGGAGAATAATTAAATGAAATATTTAATGAAGAAAGTTTGGACTGTTAGTTTTGTATTAATTCTTTCTGGACTATTCATACAGCCCAAATTAATTGCCCAGATACAGACAACAGTTATGCCGAAAATCGGATTTGAAGAGCGGATTGAGAAAGCGGTAAATAATATAAGAATCATTGATACACATGAACATTTGAGAACGGAAGTAGGTGTGATGGGTGATTCTACCTATGACTTCTTCTTTATATTCCGGCAATATATTAATTATGATCTTATTTCCGCAGGGATGCCGAAGTCGGTATATCGTAAATTAAACAATAAAAGTATTCCTTTAACAGAGCGTTGGGAGATGTTCAAACCATATTGGGAGGCTACGCGAACCACTGCTTATGGAAGAGTGCCTCTCATCGTTGCGAATGATCTATATGGCATTCCCGATATTAACGACAACACCTATCTGGAGCTTTCAGAGGCTATAAGTGATTCTATGCAATGGGGTTGGTATAACCATGTATTAAAAGATAAGGCAAAGATTGATATTAGTATTTTAGATAGGAGGCATAAGAGATTTAGTAAGGATCTATTCAGACATGTTGAGAGGTTCGATGATTTTATCTATGTGTTTACTTTTCCCGAGATAACAAAATTAGGAGAGAAATACGGAATTGAAATAAAAAGTCTTGATGATTTTGTATCTGCACTTCACAGCGCTTTTCAAGCTGGATTGGACTATGAGATGATTGGAGTTAAATCTGGGTTGGCTTACTTTAGAACGATCAAGTATGACAAGGTTTCCAAAGAAAAAGCGGAAAAGATTTTTGAAAAAATAGCTTCAAGAGATTCATCTCAAAGTCCGTTAGACTTCGAAAACGTGAAACCTTTACAAGATTATATGATGCATCGTCTGCTTGATTTAGTTGATAAATACGATATTCCGTTTCAAGTGCATACGGGACTTCAGACTGGGAGTGGAAATAATATTTTGAATTCAAAACCTACGCTTCTGAATAATCTATTTCATGAGTATCCCGGCGTTAAGTTTTGTATTTTTCACGGCAGCTATCCCTATGGCGGCGAACTCTCGGTTCTAGCTAAAAATTTTCCAAATGTTTATGTTGATATGTGTTGGCTGTATGTTATATCGCCGTCTTACGCTGAAAGATATCTGCATGAATGGATAGAAACTGTTCCGGCAAATAAAATAATGGCTTTTGGAGGCGACTATATTACAGTTGAGGATATATATGCCCACTCTGTCATAGCTCGTAGAGTAATAACCAAAGTATTGACCGAAAAAGTTGCAAGCGGTTATATGACGGAAAAAGAAGCTATTGGTGTTGCAAAAAGGATCCTGAGAAAGAATGCAATTGAGATTTTCAAGTTGAATGACTTAAAATGAGGTTACTAATGTTTAATTATTTTATTTCGGAGAAGGTATGATTTTATTAATAGCCTTGGTGGTTGTAGTTGTTTTAATGGTAATAGCTGCAGCTAAATATCACTTTCACCCGTTTTTGTCCTTGCTGCTTGCAGCAATTGTAATGGGATTCGTTGGAGGATTGAACGAAACAGAAGTGACTACTGCATTAATGAACGGATTCGGGAAAACGTTAGGCAGCATTGGTATTATCATTGCTTTCGGAACGATCATCGGCGCTTATCTTGAAAAAAGCGGCGGTGCAATGGCAATGGCAAACCGTGTGCTCAAATGGGTCGGTGAGAGGAACTCAACACTTGCAATGAATATAACCGGATTTATTGTATCGATCCCTGTCTTCTGCGATTCGGGTTTTGTAATTCTTTCTTCACTGAACAAAGCTTTGAGCAAAAAAACGAAAACACCTCTTGTTGTACTTGGCGTTTCGCTTGCAGCGGGTTTATATGCCACGCACGTATTTGTTCCTCCTACACCGGGACCACTTGCCGCCGCTGCTGCATTGGATGCAGATCTCGGACTTGTAATTATACTTGGGTTAATCGTTGCTATTCCTGTTTCACTTGCTGGTTTTTTCTGGGCAAAGTTTATTGGTAAAAAGTTCGGCGGCGCATTGTCAAAAGATGTAATTACCGGAACGACGAATGAAAAACTACCGTCAACAAGCTTATCATTTGCCCCTATCATTATTCCTATTGTTTTGATCGCGCTTAAATCAATTGTAAATTATCCTACACATCCTTTAGGAGAAGGAACAATTGCAGGAATATTAAACTTCGCGGGTAATCCGATAATCGCTTTATTTGCCGGTGTGTTCCTTGCATTCAAATTAAAAAGCAAAAATTCCGAAGAGACGCATTTCAACTGGGTCGCGAGCGGCTTGAAAGAAGCGGGAATCATTATTTTAATCACCGGTGCAGGCGGTGCTTTCGGCGCAATTCTCAGAGCGACTGGAATTGGGGATATCATTGGCTCAAGTTTTTCCGGTTTACAGGTAGGACTTCTTTTACCATTCTTAATTGCAGCCGTATTGAAATCTGCACAGGGTTCCTCAACTGTTTCGATTATTACTACAGCGGCTATTATTGCTCCACTGTTGGAATCGTTTGGGCTTGCTACTCCGCTTGGTCGTGCGCTGACAGTTTTATCAGTCGGAGCCGGAGCAATGACCGTGTCCCATCTGAACGACAGCTTTTTCTGGGTAGTCGCTCAGTTCACAGAATTAGATACTGCAACAGCGCTGAAGAGTCAAACGGTTTCGACTTTTCTGCAAGGTTTGACAGGGATAATAATTGTGATGATAATAGGATGGATATTTATATAAAGTACAATGGCTTCGAACAATGAAACTAAGATCTAAAATAACTTTAATACTCCTTTTTATCGCAGCATATATGGGATGTAAAGAATCCACAGATATATGCTTGGATAAAAGCAGTAAAGTAAAGTATGGAAAAGAGATCATAGTTGAGACTTTGAAAAACATTAATTCCATGGACAGCGTAAAAATCATAACATCACTTAATAAATCTCTTACCGTAAGTCGCGAAGCATATAAATTAAAGATGAATAAGAAAGAGATCAGTATATCTGGCGGGGGAGAAGCAGGTATATTATATGGGTGCCTAGAGGCGGAAGAACAAATCGAAAAAAACAAATCATTACCCGTAGATCTATCCATCAGTGATTCTCCGGTGATGAAATGGCGCGGGATATCTCTTCAATTGATGAAACTAGGCGAGTACAATTACGCGATCACACCGGAAGAGTTTCCCTTCTTTTACGACAAAGCATTGTGGAAAGAATTTTTAGATTTTATGCTCGATCAGAGATTTAATTATATAGTATTGTGGAACGGACACCCGTTCGATTATTTCGTGAAATTTGATAAATTCAAAGAAGCACAATCGGGAATGACAGACGATCAGATCCAGCAGAATCACGATATGCTTAAATGGCTTATTGCAGAAGGGGCAAAGCGCAACATCAAATATTTCTTTGAATTTTATAATATCAATACCTCTGTCTTTTACCAAAAGGCACATAATTTACCAAGACAAATAGCTGTACCCACACCTGAACTAGCAGCTTATACAGAATACTCGATTAAAAAATTTGTAAGTGAGTTTCCTGAAGTCGGGCTGTTTGTAACGCCGGGCGAAGGATTGGAGCGTAAATACTCAGATGACTGGATCAATAATGTAATATTTAAAGCTGTAAAGAGTACAGGTTATACTCCTACAATATTTATGCGTGCTTGGTTTTTCGATTTGAAACATGCGAGGAAGATCGTCAATAATTATTCCGATTTATACTTCGTCCGTAAATTCAATGTGGAAATGATTGCGGACACGCGCGTCGATCCTGAAAATAAAGAATGGGCAAAATTAAACGGTAACTTTATTGTGAATATTCATCTATCGGCAAATCTCGAACCGTTCAGATGGAATCCGCCGTCATTTATTAAGGCAATTGTAAAAAATAATATCGAGTCTGGCGCAAATGGGATTCATCTTCATCCCCGGAAAGCATGGCGATGGCCGTACGGCAGCGATTCTGGTAATAAGAAATACCAATGGAAAAGAGATACCCTTTTTTTTACTGCCTGGAGCCGATACTCTTGGAACCCAAATCGTAATAAGTTAAGTGACCATGAATATTGGGTTAATTTATTGACAGAACGATATGGAAATGAAAAAGCGGCTAAGTATTTTCTAGAATCGTTCGAAGCGGGAGCGGATGTACTGCCGGCATTACAAAGATTGATTTGGCTTGGATACGACAATCACACAATCGTCACTGCGGGGGCGACTTTGGTACAGCTTCAAAATTCAAAAGGGATCCCTTTCCTTTCGATTAAACCGACACTTCGAATTTCAGAATATATTGAAGCATTAAAAATGGGTAAAAAGATCACTGGAGAAACACCGATCGATTTTGTTGCACGAAAAGTTAATGAAGCAAAGGAGTCGTTACAAAAAGCAGATCTTGCGGCAAAATCCGCGACACATAATTTAGACGAAGCGAACAGAATTGTAAAAGATGCAGAAGCTATTCTTTATTCTGCCGAATACTATTGCCATAAATTAAAGGCATTGAAAGCATGGATATTATTGGATGAAGGTATTGAGCCTGAGAAAAACAAAAATATGTTTATTAAATTTTTATCAAAGTCTGTGTATGATTATTCATCCTTATGTAAAACGACTGAAAAAACTTACGAAAGTACAAGCGATGTTCCGGCAAAACATCCGGTCAGATTCAAAAAGACTCCGTATCACTGGAAAGACCTTCTTCCTTTGTATAAAAAAGAGTTAGCGATATATAAAAATGAAATTGATGTAAGGCGCAATTCTGATTTTTATAAACCGAGGATAAATGGTCTTGCCGGAATATTTTACAGTGAACCAAATTTTGTTGATGCTGAAAAACCGAACCCTGCAGATGAGATTGATTTTGACTGGTACGGGGATAAAGAAATCGGCAGGCATTGGTCAATTGAATGGGTTGGTTATCTGAAAGCTCCGAAAAATGGAAATGCAGAAATTATTCTTTCAGCAGATAGAGATGTGAAAATTAATATTGGAGATAGGGTAATTAAATTTGAAGCATCTAAATTCAAAGAGAGAACTGAAAGCATCCAATTTAAAAAGGATGAATTTTATCCGTTAGAGATTTACTACGATCATTCTGGAGGTGAAGGCGGATTCATCAAACTGGAATGGAGGTGGAATGGGCATCCGAAAGAAATTATTCCAAATAAATATTTATTTCACTCGGAAGCACAGTATAATAAAACTAGACTACTTGCCGAGTTGATAAAAGAAATGAAGTGAGATATAAAATGAAAAGTAAAACAATAATTTTGAGTCTAGTTATTATTGGATCTTTCTCTGTGAAGAATTCTGCACAACAGAAAACCGGCTTGGTTGGGCTTTTGTATGACGATATAAAATTAACAAGAATGTCGTCGATCTGGTATCTAGAATCGGTCAATTCAAGCGGAACCACTTGGCAAACAAAGCACGATTTTTCTGCCAAGTGGATCGGGT
>UOGD01000015.1_pt1 | contig 10685 bp, 8 predicted proteins | sample 1989731 | NCBI WGS metagenome assembly UOGD01 (sample SAMEA4712198, study PRJEB27164) | hydrothermal vent metagenome | biome: marine basaltic hydrothermal vent biome; feature: marine hydrothermal vent; material: mineral | place: Pacific Ocean | collected 2011-06-14/2011-07-23 | depth 1691 m | reverse complement strand
GAGCAATAGCTTCAGAAAAAACAATACTTGAATCAATATCCAATTGGGCTATTTTAGCAGTATTGCCATCTTCGAAAATTGAATATCCTCTATTCTTCATAAAATCTTTAACTTGAAAGAATACAAATATTACCAAAGCAAAAAAAACTACTATTAACAATGAAAAACCGATTATAGACTTTTTCCTCGATAAAATTCTTTTACTCTTTTTGTGTTCAAAGTAATCTAACTCCGATTCTTTTAAGAACTGGTCTAAAAAATGGAATGCAATAATTGTTTCATTACAAGATTGATAACGCTTTGTCGGATCTTTACTTAATAACCTGCTTAGAACCCTATTCAGCTCAGCGGATAATTTCGGTGTGGATTCATAAACAGGGATTACTTCTTTATGCAGATGACCATCCATCACATCGAATTCGTTCTCACTGAAAAACGGCGGAAGACCGGTAATCATCTCATAAACAGTACACCCGATTGAGTAAATATCGGTTAGAGGAGTTATTGGCTGCCCTTTAATCTGCTCGGGACTCATATAATAAACAGTCCCCACTTTTGCACCGGTTTTTGTTTTAGGTTTATCTTCGTATAGTGACTTCGATATTCCGAAGTCCATTATCTTTACTACTCCCTCACTATTAACAATAATGTTAGAAGGTTTAATATCTCGGTGGATGTAACCTTTAGAATGCGCATAACCAATTCCTTCCAGCAACTGTAAGGTGATATAAACTATATCGTGTACATGCAGACGTTTATTTCTTAAAATTACCTTTTCAAGACTCTCACCTTCTACATATTCCATTACAATTGCAAACTGATTATCAAACTCTAAAAATCCGTAAACAGTTACAATATTAGGATGCAGCAATTGCGCATGATTACGCGCTTCACTTCTGAATCTTTCAATTACGTGAGCTTTATTTGCAATTTGAGATGAATTGAGAACTTTGATCGCAACTTTTCTATTTAACTTTTCGTCAATCGCTTCATATACAACACCCATTCCACCCTTGCCAAGAACCGAAACTATATGATAATTCTCTATCTTTTTCCCGATCAAATCGTTCATTTAATATTTGAATGATTAAATAATTAAATATAGCAAATAATTTTATGATTGTAGATAAGTAAATCAAAATGAAGTTAAAAAGACATTTATACTTCTGTAAGAAAATTTGGTTATAATTTCATCAAAGTGATCTGTCATAATTTAATCAAGATCGGTTTGCTCTCTCTATTGTTGAGTCAATATAGTTATCTCAAAAATGGACTATTAAAACAAAACTGTTTAAAAGAAAATTATATACGCTAATACAGCCGTTACAGCAAAATAAGGTATTGAATATTTATGAAAATCGATCCATATCTTTTTTGTATTGATAAACCTCAATGCTATGATATTTGCGAGAGAACCAATAATAAATCCATTTGCGCCGACATTTACTCCGTAAGCAATTGCGAACCAATCGTGTGAAAATTTTGACATAAAAATACTTGCCGGTACATTGCTGATCATCTGGGCAGAAAATAATGAGAGCGTAAAAATTGATCCAGGATTATTCAAATCAAACTGTGTAATAAAACTTGATACAAACGGTATCTGACTTACAATATGAAAATCTATGAACATAATTATAAATAAAAGAATGAGCAGCCAGTCAACCTTTAATAAAATTTCCTTGAAGAAAAACAAATAGATGAAAAATATAACCAGCATGGCAAAAAATGAAAAACTAAGTTCAACAGAGATTACACACAGCAGCAAAAGTGGTATAGATATATAGAACAATTTTTTGTTTAAAACGGTTCCTCTATCAAATTCTTTTATTGATAATTTTCTTGAGGGAAATATGATCAGACTAAAGAGAATAAGAAGGATAAATAATAAGGAAAAAAGAGGCAGCATTTTACCGACAAAGCTAACAAAGGATATATTCCACTGATGCCATAAAAATAAATTTTGCGGACTTCCAATCGGTGTAAGAGATGCACCGACATTTACGGAAATTGCTTCGAATATTATCAATTTTTGTAAATTGTTTTGTAAATATGTCTGGAAGGTTAGGGTCAGCGGTACAACTATAAACAAAGCAATATCATTTGTAAAAAACATTGAGAGTATCGAAGATAATATGATGAGGGTAAGCGCTAATTTCTTTTCACTGTCAATTTTATAAATTAATCTTTCAGTTGTTTTTATAAAAAACGAACTTTCTTTTATTGCGGTTGTTGTGATCAATAATGAAATTAGAACCGTTATTGTTCTCCAGTCAATAAATTCAAAATAATTTTTTATTTGAGAAGGATATATGAATGCCGAGAACATCAGGAGAATGAGAAACGGTAAAAAGATATAATTGTTTTTATTCAATACTGACTTTACCATAAACACCTTAGCAGTAATTTTGCTATTGCTAACTTACATAATATATTTATTTTTTTTAGTTGAGACATTTTGATCTGAATTTTTAATTTTAATCATCATTCTTTTAGAATTTAGTTATAACTATGAAAGCATTTTAATATATTGTTAATGGAAAAATCAAACAATTATTTGGAGCTATCATGGAAGCTTTCACAGGATTATCAATTATAATAATTATCGCAGTTGTTCTATTCTTAATACTCTTTACCTATTTTGTACCGATCGGTTTATATATAACCGCATACTTTTCCGGAGTAAAACTAAAAATATTCAAAGACCTTGTCGGGATGAGGCTGAGGAAAGTATCACCTTATATTATTGTAAGAAGTCAGATATCCGGGGCGAAAGCAGGAATTGAGCTTGATACTTCTTTACTCGAAGCACATTACTTAGCCGGCGGAAACGTTGTGAACGTAGTTAATGCTTTGATCTCTGCAAGTAAAGCTGACCTTGAACTTTCTTTTGAGAAAGCTGCTGCTATTGATCTTGCAGGCAGAAATGTTCTTGAAGCAGTGCAAATGTCTGTACTTCCCAAAGTGATCGAAACACCTTTAGTTTCAGCAGTTGCAAAAGATGGTATTCAGCTTAAGGCAATTGCACGAATTACCGTTAGAGCAAACCTAGAGAGATTAGTCGGCGGTGCAAATGAAACCACTATTCTTGCCCGCGTCGGCGAAGGGATTGTTTCAACTATCGGTTCAAGTGATTCCCATAAAGATGTCTTGGAAAATCCCGATTCAATCTCCAAAGTAGTGCTTGCTAAAGGTCTCGATTCCGGTACCGCATTTGAAATTCTTTCTATCGATATTGCCGATGTTGATGTAGGGACAAACATTGGCGCAATACTTCAGACGGACCAAGCAGAAGCTGACTTGAAAGTTGCGCGAGCAAAAGCAGAAGAAAGAAGAGCTGCAGCTGTTGCTCTTGAACAGGAGATGGTAGCAGAAGTTGCTAGAATGAAAGCTAAAGTTGTTGAAGCCGAAGCCGAGATTCCACTTGCAATGGCTGATGCATTCAGAAATGGAAATCTTGGTGTAATGGATTACTACAAAATAAAAAATATTCAGTCCGATACTGATATGAGATCATCAATAGCAAAACCTGATCAAGATAAAGGGACGGACGATGGAAAACATAGTTGATTATTTAATAGTTCTATTTTTCGTAATTAGCCTTCTATCCTCTTTCTTTAAGAAGAAGAAGAGGTCTTCCATTCAGACTGTCAAAACTAAACAGAGTCGTTCTGCAATGGAGATGCAAAGGAATAATGCTAGAGGAATAAAACCTATCGAGCAAAAAGGTCCTTCGCAAAAGAAAGGGTCTTCTTTCGATAATATTCTCAAAGCGATGCTTGAAGTACCCGAACCGGTCGTTAAAGAGAAATCGGAGGTTGATGCTTATTACGAGGAGGCTTTGAAGAACTCTGCGATGATGGAAGAAGGTACTAATAAAGAGGAAACTGATTCTGTAGTAAAAAATTCTTCCCTTAGTGCAAGTATAGAATATCAGAAAAATCAAAATACATATCTTAGTACTTTACAAGAACATCATAAAAAGCATATTAATAAAAAAGCGATGAAGATCAGAAAAGACTTACGTAATAATCAAACAATAAAAGATTATATTGTGATGGGTGAAATATTAGGTAAGCCGATGGCATTACGAGAATAATGGCAAAAAAATATACACTTAAAAGAATAAACAAAACGGGCATTCAAAAACCGACAATTGATGAAGCCCGTTTTTCTATTAATTACCAGCACGAATTGAATCATGCTCAATTTGAGGCTGCTTCTGCCGTTGAAGGTAATTACTTAGTAATTGCCGGAGCAGGAACTGGTAAAACGAGGACGCTAGTGTACCGCGTTGCCAGATTGATTGAACTTGGATACGATCCGAAGTCTATTCTTCTGCTTACATTCACAAGAAAAGCCGCCAGAGAGATGATGAGCCGTGCCGCCCAGCTCTTGGACAGTAGATGTTCGAGAATAAACGGAGGGACTTTTCATTCTTTTGCAAATTTAACACTGCGCAGATATGCCAAGTCGATCGACCTTGATTCCTCCTTTACTATACTTGATCAAGGCGACAGCGAAGATGTGATAAATCTTATCCGCGGTCAGTTGGACTTGGCTAAGCTGAAGAAGAGATTCCCGAATAAAAAAACGATCCTTAGGATTCTAAGCCTCAGTGTTAATACATCAAGAACAGTGGGAAATATTCTAGATAGTGAGTATCCGCATTTCGCTCAATACTCTGACAAGATAAAGCAGATTAAAGAACTATACGAGAAATATAAACGGAATAATGGTCTTCTAGATTATGATGACCTGCTTATCTATCTTCTTGAATTCCTCACTCACAAAAGCGACGCTGCAAAACGACTACTATCCAACATAAAATTCGTTATGGTTGATGAATACCAAGATACGAATAAACTGCAAGCTGATATTGTAAAAGCGCTCTCAAGTTTTAATAACAATGTAATGGTTGTCGGTGATGATTCACAATCGATTTATTCTTTCAGGGGTGCGAGTTTTAAAAACATAATCAACTTCCCTTCTCTATTCCCCGGATCAAAATTAATTATGCTGGAAGAGAACTACCGCAGTACACATGAGATATTGAATTTTGCAAATCACATAATTGATTTTGCAGTAGAGAAATATCCGAAGGAACTTTACACTCGGATAAAAGACGGAGAACTGCCCGCAATAATTTCTGCCGATAACGAGAATATGCAGTCACGTTTTATTGTTGACAGAGTTTTGGAATTACGCGAAGAAGGCATTCCGCTTAATGAGATCGCAGTGCTGTTCCGTTCATCGTATCATTCGTTCGATCTGGAGATTGAACTGAACAAAGCGAATGTACCTTTTATTAAATTCGGAGGGATGAAGTTTGTCGAAACCGCACACGTAAAAGACGTGCTTGCTTTTCTAAGAATATCGATGAATCCGAGAGATTTTGTAAGCTGGTATCGTGTCCTCCTTCTGCATGAAGGTATTGGTCCAAAGCGCGCTCAGTTGATAATGGATGAACTTGCATCTATCGATCTAAAGAATGTTGATCTCACGAACAGTATAACCAATAGCAAATTTCATTCTAAAATAGAAGGGCTACTGGAGATAATTCAGAACTTGAATAAAAGCTATAAACTTCCGGCGGATAAAATTGAGTTGATACTCAGTTATTACAATCCGCTGTTCAAAAGTAAGTACGATGATTTCAACAAGCGGAAGAAAGACCTGGATGCTTTGATAAATATTTCAAGCAACTACGATTCAACCGAAACATTCTTATCGGATATGGCTCTGGAACCTCCACGTGACAGTGTGATAGACGTAAATGAAGAGGATAAGGAAGAGGAATATCTTACACTTACAACAATTCATTCAGCAAAAGGTTTGGAGTGGCACACGGTATTTATAATGCATGCAATGGAAGGATTCTTTCCAAACTCGATGGCATATGATTCAATTGATTCCCTTGAAGAAGAAAGGAGATTGATGTATGTTGCCGTCACCCGGGCAAAGCAGAACCTCTTCCTTTCATATCCGATGAATATTTTTGACAGAATGTCGGGTTATACTTTAGCCAAGCCCTCTCGTTTCATTGCCGAAGTTGATGAAGATTTAGCCGAGGAATGGACAATTGACGAAGAACTTTAGAATACTTTTATGACAATTTTATTTGCTATCATATTTTTACTCACTATTATCTTTTTAATTTATTCTTTATTAATATATTCAGCTTTAAATAAATTATTAAAATTTGAAAAGTTTGACACAGCAGAATTAATGCTCTCCGTTGTTGTAGCGGCAAAAAACGAAGCCGAGAATATCCCTTCCTTGATCTCGACTTTAAGAAAGCAAAGTTATCCAGCCGATCTATTCGAAGTAATAATTGTTGATGATAATTCAAGTGACAATACTTTTGAGGTTGCTAAATCGAATATTGCCGAGCTTAGTAATTTTAAGGTTATCCGTGCAAAAGAGAAAAAATACCCGGCAAAAAAAGGAGCTTTGGATATCGGGATAAGGCATGCATCAAATCCCTACATCGTTATTACCGATGCTGACTGTACACCGTCTCCGGATTGGCTGAGATCCTTTGCAAGTAAGTTCTCTCAAGGAAACGAGTTTGTTTTCGGAATCGCTCCATACCGTAAAACAAGATCATTCGTAAATAGGATAGCCGCATTTGAGAATCTGCGTGCTCATATGATAATGTTCGCATTTGCGAAATTGGGTTTCCCATACTCTGCCGCTGCCAGAAGTTTTGGGTTTTCCGTTTCGGCGTTTGAAAAAATAAAAGGATATGAAAATACTACCGAAACACTAAGCGGCGATGACGATCTCCTCCTTCGTGAAGCAGCAAAGTATAAGTTAACGATCGGATTGGTTACCGCAGAGAAGGCTTTCGTTTTCACCGATACAAAACGAACATACAAGGAATATAAAAATCAGAAACTGCGCCATACTTCTACTTCACATCATTATTCTTTAAAGATAAAAATACTCATGGCTTTGTGGCATATATCTAATATTGTATTGTTACTTTCAGCAGTTCTAACTTTCTACAATTCTGTTTTCTTCCTACCGGTCTTTCTAAAATTGATACTCGATCTTTTTCTAATTAATATGTTTCAGAATAACTTCGGTTATAAATTTAATTTGTTTGAAATCATTCTACTACAGATCATATATGAGATACAATTGATTTATTTCTTTATATTAGCTAAAAAGTTTTCTGCAAAATGGCAGTAATAATATATTTGCATTTAACATATAATGAATTATTTTGGTAAATAATTTAATTTCAATTTTATGGATTATAAAAAATTAGCTGATCAAGCCAAAAAGGCAAAAGAAATGTCTTATTCACCCTACTCAAAATTCAGAGTAGGCGCAGCTCTATTAACACAAGATGGGAAAGTTTATCAAGGAGCAAATGTTGAGAATGCATCGTACGGATTAACAATGTGTGCCGAACGCACAGCTGCTTTCGCCGCTAAATTAGCGGGTGAAAATGATTTTTCTGCAATTGCCATTGCTTCCGACAGCAAGGACTTTATACCCCCATGCGGTGCATGCAGACAAGTCCTCTTAGAGCTTTGCGGTAAAGAACTTGATGTGATAATCACTAATGGGAATGACGAACAGAAAGTCTTTAAAGTCAAAGACCTTATTCCCTTTTCTTTCGGTGACGAACAACTTAATAAATCATAACAAATAAGAGAGCAATAATTATGGTGGATTTTGTACCTCATTCCGTCCCAAAAGATTCAGGCTGGATCGAAGTTATATCCGGCTGTATGTTCAGCGGTAAAACAGAAGAACTTATCAGAAGATTACGGCGATCGCAAATTGCTAAACTGAATGTTCAGATTTACAAACCAAGAATTGACGATAGATTTTCTACTGAAAAAATAGTTTCGCATAGCGAGCAATCAATGCCGTCAACTATGGTCGATTTTGCAAGAGACATTCTTAAAACAGCTAGCGCCGCACAAGTAGTAGGAATTGATGAAGCACAATTTTTTGATAACACTTTGGTTGATGTTTGTAATGAATTAGCATCACAAGGTAAAAGAGTGATAGTTGCCGGTTTAGATATGGATTACCGAGGTGAACCTTTTGAACCGATTCCTCAATTACTTGCAGCGGCAGAATATATTACTAAAACTTTGGCGGTCTGTGTGGTCTGCGGTAATCCGGCAAATATGACCCAGCGAAAAATCTCATCTGCCGAAAGAGTTGTTGTAGGCGCTTTGGAAAGCTACGAAGCAAGATGCCGTAAACATCATTATAAATCTAACTAACGGAACTTTATGGATCTCATATCATTATTAAGAGGAATTTTCGGAATTGTCCTTCTGCTGGGAATTGCATTTCTATTATCAAATAATAAGAAAAGGATAAATTGGAAACTTGTCTTTTCCGGACTCGGTTTGCAGGTTGTATTTGCGATATTGATCATTAAGGGTGACGTACTCGGTTCTTACTTTGCACCTTTCGGATGGATCAAAACATTTTTTGCATGGATCAGCAGTTTTTTTGTAATCATTTTAAACTTTACAACAGAAGGAGCTAGATTCGTATTCGGTGACCTTGCTCTATCGCCAAATACTGAAGGCAGTATGGGAATGTTTTTTGCATTTCAAGTTTTGCCCACGATCATTTTCTTTGCATCGTTAATGGCAATACTTTATCATCTCGGTATCATGCAGAAAATCGTTCAGGGGATGGCTTGGGTAATGGCAAAAATACTCGGTACCAGCGGGGCAGAATCACTTTCAGCGACGGCAAATATTTTTGTCGGACAAACTGAAGCTCCTTTAATGATAAAACCATTCATCAAGGGAATGACCAATAGTGAACTGCTTACCGTGATGGTTGGCGGAATGGCTACGGTTGCCGGCGGGGTTATGGCTGCCTATATTCAGATATTGAGTCAAGCTTTTGCCGATGTTATGGGACTTTCGATCAATGATGCACAACTGTTGTTCGCCACACACTTACTAGGCGCAAGTGTTATGGCTGCTCCAGCGGGTTTAATATTATCTAAGATCATTTTTCCGGAGACAAAGGAGCCTGAGACAAAAGGGTCTGTAAAAGTAAATGTCGAAAAGACTTCCTCAAACGTTATTGAAGCAGCAGCCTTCGGTGCAGCAGAAGGATTAAAATTGGCTTTGAATGTCGGTGCAATGCTTATCGCTTTTATTGCACTTATTGCGTTAACCAATTATGTACTCGAAGGCGTTGGTAACATTGCGGGAATTAACTCGTTCTTAATAGCACAATATGGTAAACCTTTGAATCTTCAATTCATTCTTGGATATTTCTTACAATTTTTAGCCTATGGAATTGGTGTGCCTTGGGAAGGAGCGCTTCATTTCGGCTCTCTATTCGGTACAAAATTGGTACTGAATGAATTTGTCGCATATTTTGATTTGAGTAGTTTAATAGAAGCAAAAGAACTACTTGATGAAAAAACAATTTTGATGGCAACTTATGCTCTTTGCGGATTTGCAAACTTCAGTTCAATTGCAATTCAGATAGGAGGTATTTCACCGCTTGCACCTGAACGGAAATCGGATTTAGCAAAGTTAGGACTTAGAGCCGTTGCCGGCGGAGCGTTGGCAACTTTAATGACTGCAACTTTAGCTGGAATATTATTTTGATATTATGAAACATTCATAACTTTTCGAGATGATGGTTATAAAAAACCTTCGAGGTTTTTGAAGTAAATAAGTTAGAAGAATTAATAAATTGAATAAGCAGCGCCAAATTAAACAAGTTACGAAACCTCGAAGGTTTGGATAAATAAAATTTATAAATATATAAAACCGTCATCCCGACAAAAACGTCGGAATTCGCAATGACAACACAAATTATAAACAGATGGAATAATCTTTTTAAGAGAATATTTAATGAGAATAGATTTAGATTTCAAATACAAAGATCTTCTAAATGAAATCCAAGTTCAGAAACCTTTTGAACCTGAAATTGCATTGATACTTGGCAGCGGTCTTGGTGATTTTGCAAACCAAACTGAAATTGTAAAAACCATTTCAACCGATTCACTTCCGGGTTATCCCAAGTCAACAGTTGAAGGTCATGAAGGATACATTCATTTTGTAAAACTTCACAACAAAAATCTACTTATCTATCAAGGCAGAATTCATCCTTACGAAGGTTATAAAATCTCCGAGTGCATACTCCCGGTTTTTATTGCGCATAAATTAGGCTGTAAGAAAATTCTACTGACAAATGCCGCCGGCGGATTGAATCCTAATTTTGAACCTGCCGACTTGATGCTTATCACTTCGATGAACACATTCAATATAAAAAAGGAATTGACAGATCTGATCGGATTAGCAAGTGAAAAAATGAAATCTGATTTCTTAAACTTCCCTTCCGAAAGAATAAACCGGATCATTCGTGACGCTTCGCTGGATGTAAAAGTATTTTTGAAGGAAGGCGTTTATTGGTTCGGTACCGGACCGAGTTACGAGACACCGGCTGAGATCAAAATGGTAGGAAGACTGGGCAGTGATGCTGTTGGAATGTCAACTGTACACGAAGCGGTTTTTGCCTCAACACTTGGGATGGAAGTTGGAGCCATCTCATGTATTACAAATTATGCCGCGGGAATATCTCAAAATAAATTATCTCACAACGAGGTTATGGAAACAGCAGAATTGGTAAAAAATAAATTTGAAAAACTTGTAAAAAAAATCATTGAAATGATT
>UOGD01000450.1_pt1 | contig 10767 bp, 9 predicted proteins | sample 1989731 | NCBI WGS metagenome assembly UOGD01 (sample SAMEA4712198, study PRJEB27164) | hydrothermal vent metagenome | biome: marine basaltic hydrothermal vent biome; feature: marine hydrothermal vent; material: mineral | place: Pacific Ocean | collected 2011-06-14/2011-07-23 | depth 1691 m | reverse complement strand
ATTGCATTCATTGCATCTCTTTCGCTTAAAAAATCTTTCAGTACTTCTCTTATTTCGGCAACACGATTTTCAGCGAGTAACTGTAGACCTTTCCAGCAATTAAAAACCTTATCATCAGCGAGTCGATAATAAATTCTTACACCATCGCGACGGCTTTCAACTAGTCTTGCATTCTTTAATATCTGTAGATGTCGTGACGTGTTAGCAAATGTTGCTGATATTTGGTTGGATAAGGTCTCTACGTCCTTTTCACTTTGCTCCAGAATATCTATGATTTCTAGTCTCTTTGGACTTGAAAAAGCAGTAGCAATATTTGCAAATTGCTGAAAGATAAGATCTTTAAATTCACGTGCTCGCATTTTAAATTTCCTCAAATAATATAATATAGAATAATAAATGTCAAGCAAATTATTAAATAATTTTTTGTAACAGATTTTATTTAGGTTGATTCCTTTGAAGTGTAAACTTGATTTAATGGACAAGTACAAATATTTATTACAACTAAAACCCTCATTCTCTATTTATCATTTCTATAAATGGTAAACTAATTTATGACTGTAATTGATTTCATAATCATACATTTATTCTTGAAATACTTACAATTTTAAATATTAGTTATAAAAGTTGGTTGATAAACTTTTTGGTTTAGTGATATAAAGATTTATAAAAAAAGTATTTTGGTGAATAAATATTCCGCAAAAATTACTATATCCATTTTTATGAGCTACATAAAACAGCTCTCTAATTCGCCTAAGTATTTAATTACATCACGCATCGCTATCTCGGAAAATTGATCTTTGATTTCGCCAACTTGTTTGCAATGGGGGCACTCTTCATCGGAGCAGTCGTCAATAACTTTTACAATTGTTGGGGCTAATTTCTTCTCTTAAAATTTTTTTAATAATCCCATTTCACAGTGAACCAATACAAATTTCACAACTCGCCATTTACAGAAGATCTCTTTTAATGCGTTCAAATTTTTCCTTGTAACCTGCCTGCCGGCAGGTTTCGCCTTTTGCGTATCTTCGTTTTAAAATATCCAAAGCATTTTAAAAATTATTTAAAGTTTTACTCGCAGTATTCTCGCAATTGTTATATTTTCATTAATAGAAATCATATTTCAGCACAATGTTTGCGACGATACCTTCCAACGGCGCATAAATTTCATTGAAAACCGGATTGTTCAATGGAGGATTAACGATGTTTTCATATCTCGTTTGCCTCACATCCAGAATATTTTCGATGTTTAGAGCAATTGTTAAATGCTCGAACTCCTTTTGTAGCATAGCATCAAAGATCCAATAATTAGGCGTTTTACTTCCGTTTTCCAAATACTGATTTCCGAAGTAAAATGATTCGATGCCAACTTTCCAGCCGTCTTCTTCATCTTCATAATAAAGAACGGTTGACAATCTGTTTTGCGGCGTCAGTTCGAGCGGACTGTTGTTATCATAAGTTTTACGCGCATCCAGATAAGTATAATCTACATAAAAAACTAACTCATCAAATGTTACGCTGATAATCGTATTCAATCCCTTGCTTTGAATGGAACCGTTTGCATTTTGATAGAGCACAGTTTGATTTAGTAGTGAATCAGGATTGGAAATAATAGGATTGTAAACATTTGTTAAAAAGAAAGATTGATTTATTGATAAAAATAATTCGTCCGAAAAAGGAATTTTAAAATTCAGATCCCAATTTACACCAACCGATTTTTCCGCTTTTAACCCGCTCAAAGGTTTCACATTCTGATAACGCGTTCTTTCGGCGTCACCGGTAAAAGGCGTAGGAATTTTATATCCCAAACCGCTGCTTATCCGTGTGAAAAAATTATCGGTAAAATGATATTTTGCCGCTAATCTCGGGAGAAAAAAACTACCGTATTCCCGGTTATAATCAAATCGCACGCCCGGTTCCAATACAAACTTTTGAGCAAGCGCCCAGTTATCCTGCAAAAAAACACCGACGGTTTTGTGGTTATAATTGAGCAAAGATTGCTCATTCGCTAAATCTTCCTGATTGAAATTGTCATAATAAAAATTGATTCCGCTTACGAATTTGTGTTTTTCCAAATTGAGCATATAAGATAATTCGGAAAATGCCGTGGTTTGTAAACCATTGAACATATTCACATTGGTTGTTAAATTTCTTTCAAAACTTCCGATATTCCCTTTTAACGTAAGGATGTTGCCGCTCTCCGCGGTATGTTCATATTTTAAATATCCATTAAGTCGCTTTGTTTTGTTCTCTTCAAAAAAAGAATTGGGATTGCCGGTTTTATTGTTAATCGCTTTCATGCTGCCGCCTATTCTGTTTTCAAAAACCGAAGACAAACCGATAAAAAGGTGATTGTCATCATCAAAATCGTAAAACAATTTAGGTGAAATGACCACGCGGTTGTATTTTGGAATGTCGGTGAAATTATTTCCGCTTACATCTTTTGCCTGCTGAATATTGAAAGCCGCCAACATTGTAAAACCAAATTTTCCATGCTTGCTTGAATAGTAAGAACTAATATCGGTTCCGGCTTTGTGTGTTTGATTAAATAAAAGCGAAAGCTCCGGTTTTTCGGATGGAACTTTGGTTATCAGGTTTACAATTCCGGCGATTGCATCTCCGCCGTAAAGCGTGGATGACGAGCCTTTTATTATTTCAACCTGTCGTAAATCAAGCGGCGGTATTTGGAGCAGACTCAATCCCGAAGATAATCCGCCATACATTGGAAATCCGTCCTGTAGTAATTGGGTGTATTGACCGGGTAATCCTTGAATTCTTAAACTCACATTCCCGGATACAGCGGAAGTTTTTTGAATCTGAATTCCTGAATTTTCTCCGAGCAGCCGGGTGATGTTGCCCGGACTAATGGAATTCCCTTCGCTGATTTCTTCGGGACCAATTACCTCAATGCGCGTGGGAACTTCTTCTACTCTATTATTGGTTCGGGTTGAGTAAGCGATAATTTCACCCAAATTTACCGGCAAAGTCTCAAGATAGATAATGATGGGTTCAGTTTTAATTAAAGGAAATTGATATGATTTTTCGACCGTTTCATATCCGATATACGAAAACACAAATGTTTGTTTTCCATCGGGAATATTTTGAATCGTAATCATTCCTTTTAAATCGGAACTTGTACCATTTGTTGTCCCTTCCAAAACAACGTTAACACCGATCAACGGTTCTTTCGTTTCTTTGTCCTTGATAATTGCGGAAAAACTATTCTGAGCCAGATTAACGCCGACTGAAATGAAGAGCATAAATATTGAGATTATTATATTTTTTGTCATTGAGTACCACTTATTACTGAATTGATTTTTATTAACTATCTAAGACAGTTTTCCAATTCGTCCAAATATTTAATTACGTCGCGCATTGCCATCTCGGAAAATTGGTCTTTAATTTCACCGACCTGCTTGCAATGAGGACACTCCTCATCGTAGCAGTCGTCAATAACTTTAACAATTGTGGAAGCTAATTTTTTCCTGAACAGATTATCAAGAACAGTGTAAAGAGCTTTATTCATAATACCTTCAACGGCTTTAAATTGAATATAAATATCCCGCGTTTCGCGGTTATTCTCAATCATATCTTGAATAGCTTTTATCTGTCCGGTCATTGCGTTTAGCTGTTTTGATATTTCACGTTTTTCTTTAGCTGAAAGCATATTTTTTTTACTCTTGTTTATTCTTAAGATTTGGCGCGCAGGAGATAAGATTTTCCTTAACTTCATCAACTGAAATTGACCCGTTTATTTTAACGTCAACGGAATTATTCTTTTCTATTACTTCAAAACTATCAACTTTTTCCTTAAATTCCGGCGTGCAGCAGGTGCAAGTATTTGCCTCGCAAGATTCAACTTGTTCTTTTACAATGTCATTCGATATTTCTTCCGAAAATTCAATTATCACATTGTTATTGCCTTGTTTAACTTTTGCCGGAAATTCTACTTGGTTAATTGTTTCATTTTTCTTTTCCATTTTTTTTTACTTCGCTAATTTAAAAATAAATTTATTTGCGATTGAAATTTAAAATCGCAGTAGGGGGGTCTGCCAAATTTATTTTTACGCTAAGGGGGTGGAATAAAATAAGTCTTTCATTTTTAGATATTAATTTGTCGCCTTTGTTGAATATAAAACTTCTAGTTAACCGAGTTATTCTATTCCACCCCCCTAACATGTTTTGCATCCGTCAGTAGAGCAAACTTTTCCTTCCGGTTTTTTCAGCATCAAACGGTATCCTATTCCAATACTGATCAGAGTAATAATGAAAACAATCGGTTTTGTAAAACCGAGAAACGAGCTGCCGAACAAACCGGCATAAACAACAGCCATAGGCGAACCGCAGCACCCGATCAAAAAACATCCGAAAGCATAAAGCGCCGCCGATAGCGTTACGCCGCTGAATATTCCCAATATTCCTTTGCTTTTATCGAACTTAAAACGCGATAATGCAAATATTGTAAAAGCAGCAGCCATCGCATAAGAAAGTCCGAGAAAATATTCTCCGTCCCTAAAATAAAGTTCGTAACCCGTAAGCTGTGTTTGCTGTGTCAGTTCGGAAGCGTCCGCCCAATTAGCGTTCGGTTCGAGAGAAGCGCTATCCAAGAAAAAATGTATTGATAACGTAATTAAAAAAGCTGCGGCGATAATAATTTTAAGCATTTACCAATTTCCCTAACGCTTTGTCCTGAATAAAAGGAATGTCGTATTTCAAAAAATATTCGGCTTTCGTTAACTCCTTTCCCAAGTATGCGGCGTGGTCTAATTTAGAAACGAAACCCTTTTCGATGATAGTGTAATAAATGCTTGCCGCGTCGTTGCCTTCAACCGTTTCAAGCAGCGTTCCGTCGTTTGCATAGTATTCAACGTAAATTTTATTTTCGTCTTTTCTGGTAATAATTACGAAGAAACCTTTCTTGTCCAAAACCAATCGTTCAGGATTACGGGCGGTAATTATTTCGTTAGTTGAAACCGAAACGGTATTATCGGAAAATGCCGGTTTGTTTTTTGTTTGATAAACAGCTGCCACATTTTTAATTTCATCTAAGGAAGTTGTGCCGATAAGATTAACTATTTCTACCTGGGAGCGAAACAAATTTATCTGCTCCAGCGTTACATTCTTTAAAAACGGGCGTTTACCATTCGCACCTATTATTTTTCTTTTTTCGGAAATCCCGTTTTTATGAAGCGATAAAATCGCCTGCCCGGAAAGGTGTCCCATTTTACCGTTCCCGCTGTCGTTTCCGCAGAGAATTAAATAACGGATGGCGGAGTTGGTAATTATATTTTTAATAATTTTTTCGATTCCGATATTTTCCGTTTCGCAATAACCTACAATTGCAATTCGCTCTTTTAATTTATCAAATATTTCTTGTGGCAGAATAGTGTCCGTTAGCGTGGTTATTGCAACAGACGATTTTTTATTCCCAACAAGATACTCACCTTTTTCAACCGGCCACTCGACTGAATCTTCGGCGGCGCATTCCGACGAACATCCGCAAGAAGATTTTTCTTCTTTTTCTTTCGGCGCGTTATCCATTTCAAAAAGTAGATTGGAAATATCCGCAGGGTAGCAGGGATTGCATCCAATGCAATCGTACTTTTTGTTTTTCAGAACTTCATTGCGCAGTACGTTTGCACGTTCGGACAAACCAGGTTTGCCATTCTCTTTTGTAATCTCAGCAAACTCTTTTAACGTATCTGCAAAGCAGCCACAGAAGGAACATTTTTTAATTTGAGAAATCCGGGTTAAATCTTCGGCAATCTCTTCGAGAGATAAGTTCCCGCTGTTTTGATTATAAATTTTTAATATTTCTAACGGATTCCGCTTCATAGATAAAACCCTTTTCATTTTTTTTAACGATTCCGGCAATTTCAACTTTTTCTCCCAATCCGGGAAGTTCACCCGAAAAGCGAACCGGGAGCTGATCATTGACGTTGCATTCTCCGAGACCGCATTCGTTGAATTCTTTCTCGCTGATTACGCTGAAAATGTTTTTATCCTCGTTAACTTTGTTAACAATGCCTTGAATTGATATATTTTTATTGAGATAATTATTTGGTTTGTTTAAGACCTGTTCGACATTTAAAACGTTTGTTCCTTTGTTGTTTTCTCCGCAACCGACTACTAAAAGCAGAATTAAAATAGACAGATACCATTTACTTGCGTTCATCATTAACCTTCCTCTATTATTTTATCTTTTACAGGATGAACGCTTAACAGATGTTCCTTTTTAACTCCGGATAAACATTTTCCGTTTGTTCTAATTGCAAGACGTTTATCAATTTCCTCCAGATCTTTAGAAAGGATATCTTTGGGAATTTTTTGAATTGCGCTCATAATTAATTCCGTAAATTCATCTTTCAGTTTGGGAAGTCCGAAATAAACCCACCTGCCTTCTTTGTTTTCTTCAATGAGATTCGCATTTTTTAATATTTTCAAATGCCGCGAAACGTTATATTGCGGAACTTCCAATGCATCCGTAAATTCACAAACACATAAAGGTGTATTTTTCTCAATTAGAAGATGAATAATACGAAGGCGCGTCGCATCGCTTAAAGCTTTGAACTTTTCGAGATATTCCTGCATTTTTAATTCTCATATACATAGTTGCGCAAACACGCATATAAGATACAAAAAAAATAGCGTCTGTCAAAAAAATGACTGTGCTATTTTCAACAAAAGAAGTCTATCGGCTATTTCCTGTATTCCTTTGAAGATAAAATTCAAAAAAATGTCGCATAAAAATCTTGAGTTTTTAATGAACTTAATTATTTTTTCGTATTATGGGAACCTTGTAGTATAATACGCGATGTATAAGACTAAAACTGGTAGAAAATTTTTTACTTGACTCCGTAGTATGCTACGGTGCTTATATTTGTAAGTAAATAATTAAGAAATTGAAAGAATGGAAAGTCTAACAATTGGTAAATTAGCCAAAGAAGCAGGAATAAATCCGAAGATAATTCGGGGAGGGTAGAATGATACAAAATTATGATATTATTATAATCGGAACAGGCGCCGCGAGTTCAGGAGTTGCATACAAATGTAAATTTGCAGGGATGTCTGTTGCCGTTATCGACGAGCTGCCATACGGCGGCACATGCGCTAACAGAGGCTGTGATCCTAAAAAAGTACTCGTAGGTGCGGCGGAAGTTTTAGATTGGGCACGGCGTATGAACGGAAACGGTATTGATTATCAAAACTTGAAAATTAATTGGAAGGATTTAATGACGTTCAAACGATCATTTACAGACCCTGTTCCCGAAAATAGAGAAAAGCATTTTCACAAAGCAGGAATCGATACTTTCCATGGTTCGGCAGAATTTACAGGCGATCAAAGCGTTAAAGTGGGCGATAAAGAGTTAACGGCAAAGTATATACATATAGCAACAGGCGCTAAACCTGCACGGTTGAACATTCCGGGAGAAGAGTATTTAACATTCAGCGATCAGTTTCTTGAACTTGATGAATTACCCCCCAATATTGTTTTCGTAGGCGGCGGCTATATCTCGATGGAATTTGCGCATATTGCTGCTCGTGCTGGTGTAAACGTAGAAATCATTCATCGCGGCAGCCGTGTTCTGGAAAAATTTGACCCTGATCTTGTAAATCAATTAACTGAAGCCACACTTGAAGCGGGTATTAAATTAAGACTTAACAGTAGTGTTGAAGCCATCTTAAAAAAAGGTAATCATCTGTTAGTTTCTACTTCAACTGCTGATAGCAAAGAAACCATTGAAGCAGATATGGTTGTTCACGGCGCCGGTCGTATGCCGGCTATAGAGAATATGAATCTTGAAGCTGCGGGAATTGAATGGGGTCGCAAAGGCGTTAAAGTAAATAAATATCTGCAAAGCGTTTCTAATCCGCATATTTATGCAGCAGGGGACGTCGCGGATACTGAAGGTTTGCCTTTAACTCCAGTTGCAGGCAGTCAAAGTCAGATAGCGGCTTCCAATATTATCAAAGGGAATTCTAAGTCAGTTAATTACATCGGTACTCCAAGCGTTGCTTTTACTATTCCTCAGATCGCATCCGTTGGTTTAACAGAAGAAGAAGCCGAAAAACAAGGATTGAAATTTAAAGTTAAAAAGAAAGAAACTGATTGGTGGTATTCATCAAAACGAATTATTGAAAAACACAGCGGGTTTAAAACTTTAGTTGAAGAAGATACCGGTAAAATTATCGGAGCGCATTTGCTTGGTTCACATGCCGGAGAAGTGATAAACTTATTTGCAATGGCAATAAGGTTTAATATCCCGGCGTCGGAAATACGAAGAACGATTTACGCTTATCCTACTAACTCTTCCGATGTAATTTATATGGTATAGCGTTTAATGTTTTGTAACTTGTATTACAAAATAATTTATTCGCTTTTTTAAAATTTTTATATGTTTAAAATAATCCAACAAACCGTTAGTACGGATGCGTATAGTTCCTTAATTATTAGAAGTCAAATTTTATGAAATCATCAGACCTATTTATTAAAGCTTTAGAAAACGAAGGTGTTAAATACATTTTTGGCATCCCGGGAGAAGAGAATCTCGATTTTCTTAATTCTTTGAAAGATTCAAATATTAAATTGATACTTACACGTCATGAACAAGGCGCAGGATTTATGGCTGCAACCTACGGAAGGTTGACAGGTGAACCCGGAGTATGTCTCTCCACATTAGGACCGGGCGCTACTAATTTAGTTACGCCTGCCGCTTACGCGCAATTGGGAGCTATGCCGATGGTTATGATAACCGGTCAGAAGCCAATAAAAAAAAGCAAACAGGGTAAATTCCAAATTGTTGATATTGTTGACATGATGCGTCCATTGACTAAATTTACTCACCAAATTGTTAATGGAAACAATATACCTTCAGTTATACGTGAAGCGTTTAGACTTGCAAAGGAAGAGAGACCGGGAGCCGTACATATTGAATTGCCCGAAGATATTGCAGCCGAGCAAGTAAATTACAGATTGTTAAATGTTCACCCAATACGCAGACCGGTAGCCGATGATACAGCCATTACGAGAGCATCGGAAATGATTAAGAATTCAAAAATGCCCTTGTTATTAATCGGCGCTGGAGCTAATAGAAAAAGAACAAGTAAAGCGCTTACAGAGTTCATAAATAAGACAGGGATTCCTTTCTTCAATACTCAGATGGGTAAAGGTGTTGTTGATGAAAGACATCCGTTATTCTTAGGAACAGCGGCGCTTTCTTCAAAAGATTTTGTTCATTGTGCTATTGAACATGCCGACCTAATTATTAATGTTGGTCACGATACTATTGAAAAACCGCCTTTCTTCATGGAAGAAGGGGGAACAAAAGTAATCCACATAAACTTTTTCCCTGCTGTTGTGGATGATGTTTATTTCCCACAGTTGGAAGTTCTCGGCGATATCTCTTCATCAATTGAAAATTTAATATCGCAATTGGATCGAGAATTACACTGGGATTTTTCTTATTACAGCACGATAAAGGAGGGAGTAGATACACATCTTTCAAAGTATTTTGAAGACAATCGCTTCCCTGTATTGCCGCAAAGAATAGTAAAAGTTGTTCGCGACATAATGCCAGCTGACGGTATTGTTACTCTTGATAACGGCATCTATAAAATTTGGTTTGCAAGGAACTATAAATGTTATCAGCCAAATACGCTTTTACTTGATAATGCACTTGCAACAATGGGCGCCGGACTGCCGTCAGCTATTGCTGCAAAAATAGTTTATCCTCAAAGAAAAATAATTTCAGTAAACGGCGATGGCGGTTTTATGATGAATTCACAAGAATTGGAAACGGCGGTTAGATTAAACATAGACTTAACCGTAATAGTCTTAAATGATGGCGCTTACGGTATGATTAAATGGAAACAGCAGGGCTTGGGTTTTGAAAATTACGGGTTAGATTACACCAATCCGGATTTTGTAAAATATGCGGAAAGTTTCGGTGCATGCGGTCATCGGATTAATAAAACTGAAGAATTGCCAATACTTTTAAATGAATGTTTCAACAGCGGCGGAGTTCATTTAATTGATATTCCGGTTGACTACTCTTTGAACAATACAATACTAAACAAAAAAATTCAGCAAAAACTTGCCGACTTTAATTAAAAGGAATGACAATATGAAAATTTATGCCCCATACAACAATGAATTAATTGATGATATTCCGGTTATGAATTCATGTGAAATTTTGTCATCAATAGAAAAAGCAAAAACTCTATTTGACGATAGAAGAAGGTGGCTACCGAAATATGAAAGAATTACTATTCTTGAAAATACAGCAAAAATAATGGGGGAAAGAAAAGAGGAACTAACTCGTATCGCAGCTCAAGAAGGAGGAAAGCCTTATGTTGATTCCAGAGTAGAAATTGACAGAGCAATTAATGGTGTTAAGTTAGCCATAGAGCATATTGGACAAATGGGCGGTATGGAAATACCTATGGGGCATACAAAATCGTCAGCAAATAGAGTGGCTTTTACCATGCGCGAGCCGATAGGTGTTGTTTCTTCAATAAGCGCTTTTAATCATCCGCTTAATTTAATTGTTCATCAAACAATTCCTGCAATTGCCGTAGGTTGTCCCGTGCTTATAAAACCTGCATCTACTACACCTCTTTCTTGTTTGAAATTTGTCGATATTTTATATGAAGCAGGACTTCCTAAAGATTGGTGCCGAGCAATAATTGCTAAAAATGAAGATGCCGAATTATTAGCAACTGATACGAGGATAAATTTTTTATCTTTCATCGGTTCTGCAAAAATAGGTT
>UOGD01000306.1_pt1 | contig 10803 bp, 7 predicted proteins | sample 1989731 | NCBI WGS metagenome assembly UOGD01 (sample SAMEA4712198, study PRJEB27164) | hydrothermal vent metagenome | biome: marine basaltic hydrothermal vent biome; feature: marine hydrothermal vent; material: mineral | place: Pacific Ocean | collected 2011-06-14/2011-07-23 | depth 1691 m | reverse complement strand
TTTCTTGGCAATGCTTTCCATGATACCCGCGTGTCAAATCTAACAAAATCACTTACTGAAGATAACATTGATGTTAGAGTGATCTCATTCGACTGGATAACTCCGAATTTTAAAACTGTTACCGGTAAAACATCAATCTATAAACTTGATAAATCAAAAAGTTCATTTACTTACTATCTAAACTTTTTAATAATACTACTCCGTGAGCTGCTTAAAACAAAATCATCCATTTACATTGCTGAGGATATTTACACTCTTCCGCTGGTTGTATTTATAGCAAAGTACAGAGGCGCAAAGGTATATTATAATAGTCGTGAGTTTTATGCTTTCCTCGCTGGTTTGCGGAATAGGAAAAAGTTACAGAAAGCAATTCAAATAATAGAAAAGTTTTTTATTAAAAAGATCGACAAGGTCTTGGTTACAGGAGAAGGTGATGCTGATTTTCTTCATGAGTATTACGGAATTTCCAATACTGTTGTAATAAGGAATTTACCGCTTGCGAAGAAACCTCAGAATAAAACTGATCTGAGAGAAAAATTAAACATCCCGGCAAGTGATCTTATCTTACTTTATCAAGGTGTAATATTGGAAGGGAGAGGTTTTAAACAGATCCTTCATGCTCTAGCGAAGGTTGAAAATTATCACTTGGTAACGCTTGGTTCAGGTGTCTTTCAGAGTGAATATGAAAAGTTGGCAGAAGAATTAAATATCTCAAATCGTGTTCATTTCCTTGGTATTATAGATCAAAGTGAATTAATCAACTATACTGCATCTGCTGATATTGGACTGGCATTGATAGAGAACATTAGTAAAAGTTATTACTACGCACTGCCGAATAAATTGTTTGAATACATCATGGCTGAAGTTCCTGTCCTATGCAGCAATTTACCTCAGATGAAGAAAATAGTTGAAGAGTATAAAGTCGGTGAAGTTGTTGATATTGAAAAAGATGGCGAACTAGCTGCACGGTTAAAAACTCTGCAAATGAATCTAGATCGTTTGTTTGAATACAAGCAGAATTGCAGAGTTGCTTCATCAGAATTAAATTGGCAGAAGGAATATGAAAAAGTAAAATATCTCTTCGTTGGATAGCCACAGAAATTTATTTATATTTTCACTCCAAAATTTTTTAAGTTTGCCAAGCGCTAGCTAACAGGTTGGTACCCAACTCCGTCAGGTCCGAGAGGAAGCAGCGGTCAGTATTCAATTTGTGTAGTTAGTTAGCTTGGCATTTTTTTACACGGATGCTTCCCCGTCAGATACATAATGTTCGATCTTCATCATTTGTATATTAAAATTTTAACTTCTTAACTTTCAACTTGTAACTTTAAATAATATATTAATACCAACATTTTTATCTAATCACTAATTATTGTTGATTTTGCTAAAACGATCAATCATTATTCTAGTTATACTGTTAAGTTCCCAATCTGCTTTTGCACAGTCGATTGAAATACCTCATACTGCCCTGAGCGGCATCTCATTCAGTGTAGAAGCACAAAATATTCCCGATAGTATAAAAACAATAGAATTGAATCTTCTTGGAGCGAACAGTTCTTATGTTTATAAGTTGGAAGTAAAGAATGGCGAAGTAAATGATGAGATAAAAATCAGTAACTCTGGCAAGTATGAAATAAGAAATAGCCTTGAACCTAGCAAGACCGAATTTATAAGAGTTATACCCGGCTGGCTTTCGATAATACCGCCGCTGCTTGCAATTTTGTTAGCATTATTGATAAGACAAGTTATTGTCTCACTCCTAGCCGGTATTTATGTCGGTGCAATATTTTTATATGACTTTAATCCATTCACCGCTTTACTGAGATTAAGTGATACAATTATTCTTGATGTATTGATCGATGCCGATCATATGTACGTAATTATATTCACACTTTTGATTGGCGGAGTGGTAGGAATAATTTCTAAAAACGGCGGCACAACGGGGCTCGCCAACCAAATTACAAAATTGGCAAAGACGGCAAAGTCCGGGATGATAGCAAGCTGGCTGATGGGGGTAGTTATTTTCTTTGATGATTACGCCAACTCGCTTATCATCGGTAATATGATGCGACCGATTACCGATAAGTTAAAGATATCACGCGAAAAATTATCCTATATTGTCGATTCAACTGCAGCGCCGGTTGCAAGTATTATGATTATCAGCACTTGGATAGGTTATGAATTGGGTTTGATAAATGAAGGATTAAAAGCGATAGGTTCGGCAGAAAATGCTTATGATGTATTCATCAAAACAATTCCTTACCGCTTTTATCCGATTGCTGCGGTATTTTTTGTCTTCCTTACTTCTTATCTGCAAAGAGATTTCGGACCGATGTTCAAAGCGGAAAAACGGGCAAAAACAACCGGTAAATTAATTGGCGACGGAGTAGAGGTTAAAAACTTTCTGAGTTCTGATGATCGGTTCCCAAATAAAAAAGGCGGTAAGTGGATAAACAGTGTAATCCCAATATTGGTAATACTTATCGGCACTATTGTTGGATTATTTTATACAGGAATGTTAAGTCTGGAAGCAAGCGGAATTACAGATTATTCGCTTCAGAATATCATCAGTCACTCCGATTCTTTCAAATCTCTGTTGTGGGCGAGTTTTGGAGCCGCTGCTGTTGCTGTTGTGATGACCATTTGGCAGAAGATATTAAGCCTGCATGATTCCATGGAAGCTTGGCAGAGAGGAATTCAATCGATGCTCTTCGCAGTAATAATTTTGGTATTTGCCTGGGGGATAAGTCAAGTAACGGTTGAATTGAAAACTGCAGATTATATAATATCAGTTTTGAGTGATTCTATAAATCCAAGATTATTGCCTGTGCTGGTCTTTATAATCTGCGGGGGAATAAGTTTTGCCACCGGAACTAGCTGGGGAACAATGGCAATTGTAATGCCGATAGTAATTCCGCTTGCGTCAGAAGTTTCCAATATTGCAGGATTCTCAAGCGCTGATACTACAATTATTATTCACGGTGTAATCAGTTCCGTGCTTGCCGGCTCTGTTTGGGGCGACCACTGTTCACCAATTGCCGATACGACAATTCTCAGCTCGATGGCTTCTCAGTGTAATCATATCGATCATGTTAGAACTCAGCTTCCTTATGCAGTTATGGTTGGAACCGTTACAATGATCTTGGGTGATTTACTTACGGCATACGGACTTAATCCCTTTCTTGCAATTTTATTAATATTTGCTGCGCTTTATTTTATTCTGATGCTGGTAGGGAAAAAAGTGAGTACAGTATAATCATTAACAGATTTAAACGAAGTTACCTTAATCAGTTCTCTTGCAAAAACTGAATAAAATTCTTCCTCATCCCTGATATTGCAAAGATCTATAAAACAAAATTTATTATTTATATTTTTAGCGGAAGCAATCTTTGCAGCTTTTTGAATTAGAGAAGATTTTCCCCAACGACGAGGTGACAATAATAATGTATTAATATTACTATCAAAATTTATTAGTAACCTGTTAATGTCGTCGATTCTATTGGTAAAATTATTACCAAAAACAATACCGACAAATTGAAATTGTGATTTCATACATCAATAAAAAATAATTATGACCTTACCAAGCAGTAAATTACGTTATGGTAAGTTACCTATTAGTAAGTTTTAACAATCTTCCTCAAATGTTAAGGATCACATCTTTCCGCTATAAATTGCAGGAGATCAATTATCTAGTTCTAAGAAATTAATTGAACCTCAGCGAATTTTAATCTTTTTATTGATAATAAAATCTTAAATCTTCGTGGTTTGATCTTCAAAAAGTTCGCTGTGTAAGCTAGTAACTAATACTCAATACCTCACAATCTTCAACGAGGAAACTCCGCCATCAAGATTGATAAAAATTTTATTATCAGTAGAATCAAAATTATCGGAAAGATATCGCCCATCACCGGTTTTGTGGAATCCTTCAAAGTCCTTTGTCATGAATACCATTTTGCTTTTAATTTCACATCCGGAATCATATGGGATATATATTTTCAAAGATGCAGCGCCCATTTCAATGTTTGCCTTGATCCTCTTCTGCAAATCACCGAATTTTAATTTTGTTGCTGATGCACCGGTCTGTAAGGAAAACTTATTTATTTTATATTCTGAAAAATCAAGATTCACTTTTGCAGCGCCGATCTCCAGTTTAATATCCCAAACAGGATTTTTATTCAGAGCAACATGTAAAATGTTTTTCTTGTTTTTTTCGAATAGAATGAATTTATGTAGTTCGTAGTTCATCTTCACAATTGCTCTATCATAATTTCGGATTGTATTTACGTTATATGAATTTAGAAACCCGGAAGAATAACCTTCGAATAATTTATTGGTTGTATCTTTAATTGTTATTTTACCAACACCGGCATTTAATTGTAAAGTAGCCTCGCCGACTGAATCAGTATATTCTTCACTAAATGTTGAATATTTATAGTGTGATTCATCAAGGTCACTACCCGAAAATTCAAGACTGTTAAATAAGAAAGCAAAGGATGAAAAAAGAAATACCCCAAGCAGTGCACCTGAAATTACAGCAATTATCGATTTTACGAATGTCCCTTTGAACATTATCGACAAACCGGCAAGGATAAGAAGAATAGGCCAATAACTCCAGATAGCCTCGAAGTCTGTGATTATTAAATCCTTTTTCTCTAATAAGAATAGGGCTCCGATAGTAAGGAAGAAAAAGCCCCAAAACAATTGACCATTTTTTAGTTTCATTTTATTATCTATTATTTAATTGCGTTATAAATCAAACCTAAACCCACACCTACAGCTAGTATTGCAAAAAGATCGCTGAAGTTCAAAAATGAAAATATTTCAACTCCAAGTAAAAACAGACCAATAATAATCAGTATTATTCCAATAACCAGACTGCCGTTGTTATTTTTTGGTGGATAATACTCTTTGGTGAAAATATCATCGACTTTTATATTGTCCGATGGTGACTCACTCTGTGTTGTATTTGAATTGAATTGAGCGAACACATTTTCTTCGGGCACAACGATCCATAAGATTATATAAAGTAGAATTCCAATACCGCTTAAAAAAATTGAACCGACAAAAAGAACTCTTACAATAATAGGATCGATATTAAGATAATCTCCTAAACCGGCTGCCACACCGCCGAATATTCTGTTTGTCCTTGACCTGTATAATCTTTCTCTCATTTCCATTTATCCTTTGTTCGGTTTTTTAGACGTACGAACTTGTAAAAGGTTTTCTTAGCTGAACGGTTGAAGAATCATGTTGACATGCCTATATTAATACTTAGATTATCAATAAATTGGAGAAGAGATGCAAAAAACTTTACCATTGTTATTTGAAGAAAGTGTTAAAAAATACCCTAATAATATTTTAATGTGGGAGAAGAAAACCGATAAATATGCCGGAACGACATACAAGGAGATGCAAGTATTGATTCATGAATTTGCGGCAGGTTTGTTACAACTGGGTCTGCAAAAGGGGGAGAGAACAGCATTGATCGCTGAAGGTCGGAATGATTGGGTAATGAGTGAGATGGGAATTCTTTTTGTGGGCGGCGTTGATGTGCCTATCTCTGTTAAAATTGATGAGTTGAACGATTTAAAATTTAGACTCATGCATTCTGGCTGCAAATTTGTCATTGTCTCAAAAAGACAGCTTAAAAAGATAAGACAGATCGAAAGAGATCTGCCGGATTTGGAGAAAATAATAGTGCTCGATCTCATTCATGATATTAGGGATAATGAAATTTACAAAGATGACGTTCTCGGCAAAGGCAGGGAATACCTTGAAACAAATTATGACGAATTTAACAAAATTTGGCAAAACTTAACAAATGATGATTACGCAAATATCTGTTATACATCCGGTACAACTGCCGATCCGAAAGGTATAATTTTAACTCATAGGAATTATACTTCGAACGTTGAGCAGGCAACAGCAATCCTTCCAATTCCGGAACATTATTCATCGCTGCTGATCTTACCTTGGGACCATTCCTTTGCTCATACGGTTGGAATTTATACCTTGATGAAAAACGGAGCCAGTATGGCATCGGTGCAAGTAGGTGAAACTCCGCTTGAAACGTTGAAAAATATTCCTGTAAATATTAAGGAAACAAAACCTACATTTTTGTTAAGTGTACCTGCATTGTCAAAGAACTTTAGAAAAAATATCGAAAGCGGTATTCGGGCTAAAGGTAAAAAAGTTGAAGGGTTGTTCCGGAAAGCTTTGAAACTTGCTTACGAATATAACGGTGATGGATATAGAAGAGGAAAAGGATTAAAAAAATTAAAACTTCCTCTTCTTAAACTTTATGACAAGATAATTTTCAGTAAGGTCAGAGAGGGTTTCGGTGGAAGACTTGAATTCTTTATCGGCGGCGGAGCTTTGCTTGATATTGAACTTCAGAGATTTTTCTATGCAATCGGGATACCGATATTTCAAGGTTACGGCTTGACCGAAGCAGCGCCTGTAATTTCTGCGAATGTCCCTGTACTTCATAAAATGGGTTCATCGGGCAGAGTTGTGAAAGACCTTGAACTAAAAATCGTTGATGATGATGGGAATGAAGTTCCTCAAGGCGAAAAAGGGGAAATAATCTGCAAAGGTGAAAATGTGATGGCGGGCTACTGGAAAAATGAAAAAACCACATCTGAAACTATCGTAGACGGCTGGCTTCACACGGGCGATATGGGATATCTTGATAAAGACGGGTTCCTCTATGTTCTTGGACGATTCAAAAGCTTGCTGATCGGTAGTGACGGGGAAAAATTCAGTCCCGAGGGAATTGAAGAAGCTCTAGTTGATCAGTCGCCTTATATTGAACAAGTGATGCTCTATAATAATCAATCACCTTACACGGTTGCACTTCTTTATCCGAATGCAGCGACAATAAAAGAGAAGGTAAAAGCAAAGGGCTTAACCTGCGATACCGAAGAAGGCAGAAATTATGCTTTGGATATAATTCAAGGGGAAGTAAATAAATATAAGAAAGGGGGAGAATATGAAAATATGTTCCCCGAAAGATGGCTGCCCTCAGCTATTGGAATTTTAGGCGAAGGGTTTACCGAAGAAAATAAATTCTTGAACAGTACATTAAAAATGGTAAGAGGAAAAATAACAGAATTCTATTTTAATAGAATTGAATTCCTTTATACTCCGGAAGGAAAAAACATTAAGAATCATCAGAATCACAAAATCCTTTCTTACTGGGAAAAATAGAAAAAAGACTCGTTTTGAATTATTATTTCATAATGCCTTGCTCTTAATCGAGCTAGGCATTTCTTTTTCCATTGCCAATATTTTTAATGTTCGCTATTTTTACTTTCTTTAAAATTAATTATAGAATGAAAAATAAATGAAAATTGCACTCTGCCAGATCAATCCGATAATTGGGGATATTGAAGGCAATAAAAAAAAGATTCTGGAAGGTTACCAAAAGGGGATTGATAGCGGTGCAGATTTAGTAATACTTCCCGAACTGGCTCTTACAGGTTACTCACCTCAAGATCTGATCGAAAAAAAAGAGTTCAGATTGATCGTTAAAGAGGCAACCGAAAAAATTGCCTCCCACACAGTTACAGTAGGACTTATTTTTGGAACTATATCGGAAGAATTTGATAATGTCGGGACCGGTTTATACAATTCTGCTGTATTGTGTTACGAAGGTAAAATCCAATTTACTCAGTACAAAACTCTACTGCCTAATTACGATGTATTTGATGAAGTCCGATACTTTGAATCCGCAAAGGATGTTTATGTTGTCCCGTTCAAAGGTGAAAGGCTTGGTATATCAATTTGTGAAGATATTTGGAATGATGCCGATTACTGGAAACAAAGGAGATATTATCGTGATCCGGTACAGAGATTAGTAGATAAAGGATCGACAATTCTGATAAATATTTCCGCTTCACCATATGCTTACGGTAGAAGGAAAGAAAGATATGATATGCTTTCAACCCTTACCAAAACAAATCAATTGCCGCTGGCGTATGTCTGTGTTGTCGGTGCCCAAACCGATCTTATTTTTGATGGTGCAAGCATGTGCCTTAATTCCGATGGTGAACTTGAGTTAATGGGAAAAGCTTACGAGGAAGATTTTTTCATTTATGATACTGATACGAAATATGAACCTATTACATATGTTGAAGAATCATACGAAGAAGAAGTGTTGAACGCTCTTACAATTGGTCTGAAAGACTATCTTGCTAAAACCGGTTTTAAAAAAGTTCTGGTTGGACTTAGCGGCGGTATAGATTCTGCGTTGGTTACCTATATTGCAGTTAATGCAGTTGGCAAGGAGAATGTTCATGTGGTAATGATGCCTTCAAAGTTTTCGAGTGAAGGCAGTATCAAAGATTCTGAGAAATTGATTAATAATCTCGGTATCAGTTCAGATAAAATTTCAATAGAACCGGTATTTGAAAAAATACTTGAAGTTCTTTCTCCAGTTTTTGCGGGGAAACACGCTGACGTTACTGAAGAGAACATCCAAGCAAGGATCCGCGGTTTATATTTGATGGCGCTTTCTAACAAGTTTCATTACTTGCTATGTACTACCGGGAACAAATCTGAAATGGCTGTTGGTTATGCAACACTTTATGGTGATATGAGCGGTGCGCTTGGAGTAATTGCCGATGTTTACAAAACAGAAGTTTATAAAATCGCTAAATATATTAATCGGGAAAAAGAGATCATTCCGATCGAGATTATTGAGAAAGCTCCTTCCGCAGAATTGAGATTCGATCAGAAAGATGAAGACTCTTTACCGCCTTACGATCTTTTGGATAGAATATTAAAATACTACCTTGAAGAATATAAAGAATATTCTGAAATAGTTGAAAAGATTGGACATGCGGAAATCGTTAAAAAAGTTCTTACGCTTGTTGACAGAAATGAATTCAAACGTAAACAGGCGGCACCGTCGCTGAGAGTAACCACAAAATCGTTCGGATATGGCAGAAGATTCCCGATAGTGCAGAAGTGGAGATAATAAAAAATGAGTATTAACATATGGCGGCAAGCCGCAGATTTTCAGACACAAGATTTCAGATATGAGATGATAAATTTTAAATCTAAAAATATCTTAAAAAAAACAAGAATTTAAATTGTAATACTAGGAGGCTTTGAATAACCTAAAATCCTATGTCATTCCGGCAATCCGCCGCGGCGGATTTAGCCGGAATCTCACATATGAGGATAGATTCCGTGTAAACCTGTCCCGTGATGTTTTTACACGGGAAACATCACGGAATGACGGTTGGTGAGAGGTTATTCAAAGCCTCCTACTATAAATACCTAAAAGAATTAAATAGACAAAAACCTAGGCGGTTTAAACGTTTTTTAAAAAATATATCAGAAATTGTTGAGTTTGTTTTTAGTTGGGTAAACTATAAGGCGGCGAATCTGCAGATATCAGATAATAGACTTGAGATTTTAGATGAAAAAATCCTTACGAAAAAACAGCACGTCCCGCAACTGCGGGAAGGATATTCATCAATAAAAATATTAGTCGGGTAAGTGACAGAGTTTAGACGAGGAAAGAGATAAATTGATATTATGAGATTTTTTATTAGTGAAAAGAAAGGAAGAGAAATGAAAAGATATATTTTATTCGTTCTGTTTTTCTTTGCCATGTTTATTTCGAGCAACGCACAATTCGGTCTCGAAAATAATTTGGTCAAAGTAAAGTTGTACAGTTCGTTCAATAAGGTTCAGAAAAACAGCGAGGTAAAAGTTGCAATAAAACTGAACATAGATGAAGGCTGGCATATAAATTCAAATGTTCCTAACGAAGATTACCTGATCCCTACCGAAGTAATAATTGACAGCAGCAAGATTGAAGTTATGAGTATTCAATATCCGAAAGCCAAGGATATTAAATTCAGTTTTTCCGATGTACCTGTTTCGGTTTATGATGGAGAAGTTTATGTAGGCGTTATATTGAAAGTGCCGGAATCAGCAAAGTTGGGCATTTTAGAAGTACCTATCAGAATAACTTATCAGGCATGTAATGATGCGACCTGCATGGCGCCTAATGATATTGATACTCTACTTACTTTAGAAGTTGTAGATAATAAGACACAAATCAGTGAGATCAACAGTGAGATCTTTTCTAAGTTAAATATCTCATATACCAAAACAAAACAAATATCTGTTCAGAGTGAAAGCGGTATTGCCGACACTCTGGAATCAAGCGGGCTATTGCTTAGTCTGATTCTTGTTTTCCTCGGCGGATTGGCATTGAATTTAACACCGTGTGTTTATCCTCTGATCCCGATTACAATCGGTTATTTCGGCGGGCAAAGTGAAGGTAAGACGAGTAAATTGTTTATGCTTGGCATTCTGTATGTTTTAGGTATGGCGCTCACTTATTCGGTGGTAGGGGTGGTAACAGCACTCAGCGGCGCAGTATTTGGGTCTCTTCTTCAGAGTCCAATTGTTATTATCATTATTGCGGGAATTTTTGTTGCTCTTGCATTGAGTATGTTCGGACTTTATGAAATAAAGATGCCAGACTCGATGGTGGCAAAAGCAGGCGGCGCGCGAGCCGGAGTGTTCGGCGCTTTCTTTATGGGACTTACTATGGGTATTGTTGCCGCACCTTGTATCGGTCCGTTTGTTCTGGGTTTGGTTACTTATGTCGCTGCAAAGGGTGATGTGTTTTATGGATTTATAATGTTCTTCTTCCTTGCGATAGGTTTGGGTACGCCGTATATCTTTCTAGCAATATTCTCCGGCAGGATCAAATCTTTACCGAGAGCAGGCTTCTGGATGGAAGGAGTGAGAAACATCTTCGGTTTTATCCTTATTGCG
>UOGD01000286.1_pt1 | contig 10856 bp, 11 predicted proteins | sample 1989731 | NCBI WGS metagenome assembly UOGD01 (sample SAMEA4712198, study PRJEB27164) | hydrothermal vent metagenome | biome: marine basaltic hydrothermal vent biome; feature: marine hydrothermal vent; material: mineral | place: Pacific Ocean | collected 2011-06-14/2011-07-23 | depth 1691 m | reverse complement strand
CATTTTCATATAACTTATTTTGTCCTTTAGTATGCATACACTTGGTCTTCCAGTTGTCACGACTATGAGTTAATTCTTTTATCCTTTTTTTTAACTCTTTGTTTTCTAATCGCCTTTCGATTGCTCGTGGCTTCCAATAAGCACCTTTGTTCTTACTCATTTTGTTAAATCCTTTTCTACAAAGATAACTAAAGTGGAACGATGTTAAAAGTATTATATTGAGTATTTATTACACCCCACCTTGGAGGTTTACGATCAATGACAAAATGAGGTTTATTTCTAAAGGGTTAGAATAAAATAAGCAGCGGACGCACCTACCTGTCATCAAGGCAGGAATTTGCGTCCGTTACATCACGTACCTCCAAATAGATCTAATAGTTCTCTTCTCTAAGCTGCATGTACGATCTTGGATGCAGGCAAGCAGGACATTTTTCAAGAGCTTCAACTGATTCATAAACATAACCGCAATTCAGACATTTCCACCAGACTTTTCCGTCTTTAATAAAAACTTTGTCTTCTGACATGTTTTGTAAAAATTTCAAATATCTTCTTTCATGCTCGGCTTCAACTTTAGCTATCATTTTGAAAGCAAGTGATATTTCCGGGAATCCTTCTTCTTCTGCAATTTTAGCAAATTCAGGATAAAGTTCCGTCCACTCTTCATTTTCACCTTCCGCAGCGGCTTTTAGGTTTTCCATTGTTGTTCCGATAATTCCTGCCGGATATGAAGCGGTAATTTCCGTCATACCGCCTTCTAAAAATCTAAAGAAACGTTTTGCATGTTCTTTTTCCTGGTTTGCGGTTTCCTGAAATACGTTTCCGATCTGTTCGTAACCTTCTTTCCTGGCAACCTTTGCGAAAAACTCATAACGGTTCCTTGCCTGCGATTCACCGGCAAATGACTTAAGTAAATTCTTTTCTGTTTCAGTTCCTTTCAATGACTGTGACATAATCATACCTCTAAATTGTTTTGAATAGTTATATTATTTATTAGTTAAGCTTCATTAAATTCTTCCTTTCCCGCCCCGCAAATCGGGCATGTCCAATCGTCGGGTAGATCTTCAAAACTTTTACCTTCCTCGCCCTCGTCATAAACATAACCGCAAATAGAGCACTCATATTTTTTTGAATCAGTTTTCGGAGTATCAGTTTCCGGTTCGGATTTTTCCACATATGTTGGAGCGTTCTTTGGAGATATTCCTTTTTTGATTTGATGATAATATGAATACGTTATCGGGTCAATATTCTCTTTAAGTATTTCAGCGTTGATCACTTCCCCGATAAATAACCAATGTGTTCCGATATCAATTTTTTCAGATACTTTACATTCCAAATATGCTATACTGTCGTTTAGGACTATAGGCACTCCGGTTTCCCCGATTTTTATATTCATTCCTTCCATTTTGTTGAAATCTCTTCCGCTCTTAAAACCGAATCTGCCGAATATTTCGGAGTCAGTATCCTGCTGTAAAACGGAGATGGAGAATAGTCCTGATCTTTCAATTATTTCACTGGAATAATTATCCTTATTGCAGCCAACAGCAAATCTTACCGGTTTCGATGTTACTTGAAATACTGTGTTCGAGATGAATCCATTGCCTTGCTCTTTATCTCCCGAACTTACAATATATAAACCGTAACTTATTTTAAATAAAGCTTCATGATCAATCATAGCTCTCCCCTTCATTTTGATTTTAGGAATTTGCCATTTATATGTAATTTAATTTCTTCCACCCTGAAACCGGGAATTTTTTTCTTTTTAAAATATTCTTCTAATAATTTATCAAGTTTATCATCCGAGTAATCTTCTATTCTATCCGATTCCGAACTAAACAAATGATGATGCTGGTCAAGAATGCCGTCATATCTCATAATATCTTTTTCGGTTTTTATTTTTTTTATTAATTTACTTTCTACAAGTGTGTCCAGGACCTTGTAAACAGTCCCCGTTGCAATATTAGGATGTGTCTTTCTTATGTAAGTAATAATGTTTTCAGCAGTCGGATGATTATTCAGAACATAAACAGCTTCAAGGATTGCTATTCTCTGCGGTGTGACTTTCAATCCGCAGCCAGTTAGTTTTTCTTTTATAATATCGAATGAAACCTTCATGCTATTTAATCTTTAATGAGAATAAATCTTATTTAAGAACAATCAAACTTAAGTATTATAATCATATTTTCAAAATTAATTTGAGATTAGTTTAAATCAGTGAGTATCTGTATGATCCGTTTCATCAGCGTTCTATCATTTTTTGAATTTTCCGGAGAGATTAAAATATAATATCAACAGTTCTTAGTGCCCGGGGGAATTGACTTTTAAGTCCGTCTTTTGTTGCTATGGCGCTTCCGATCATATCACCATTATGGATTATTACTTTTCTCCCCTTTGGTTTAATGTCGGTCATGGTCTTTATCGTTCCGCCGGTAAGATATGTTTTCAATTCGGCATCATCAGTCAGCTCAATAATGTTTTTTGTGATGTGCTTCTGTAGGATCTGCGCTGCGAGAGTGTGGAGAACAAGAACTCCGTTCTTGTCAATTTTACCTAACTTTATCCCCATTCTATTAAAGAGTATCAAATTCTCTGCATACCAGTCTGCATTTATAAATTGTATCTCATTTTTTTTTAGTAAATAATTGTACTGGGCAAATACTTCCATCGGTATTCCATACCAATCGCTGAGTTCCTCAATTATTTTCCGCACATGTTTGTTTTTCCATTCGGTAAATCTATACGATGATCTTTTCAATTCTGTTTTAACCAGCGCTGTTGTTTCGCTAACTTTTTGCAGCTTTGCAATAAAAAATCCTTCGGAGTTTATCTCCCATGGAATTATCCGTCTTGTCTTAGCTAGTTCCGGACTCAGATCTACATCGCCGTATTTCGTATATCCAGAGTGTGATTCTACCGGAAGCTCAATATCCATAAGCTTAACCGGATGTTTTTTCAAAACTCTATTTATCAAAAATTCATTTTCTTCCAGAGTTAAGGTACAAGTGGAGTAAACTATTTCGCCTCCGACTTTTAAGGATTTTATTGCGCTTACAAGAAGCTTCATCTGTGTTTCGCTCAGTTTTAATGCATGGTTTATGCTCCACCAGTTGCTCACTTCCTGTTTCTTCTGAACAATACCAAGTCCGGTGCATGGTGCATCGACAAGGATTTTATCGAAGAACCCGTCAAAGTGTTTGCTGAGTAATTCTCCTTTGCTTACGATCATTCCGGTATTTATTATATTGAGTTTATCCAGATTGTGAGCAAGCGATCTTGTTCTACCGCCGTTCGATTCGTTTACATATAATGTTCCTTTGTTGTTCATCATTTGTGCAAGCTCAGTCGCTTTTGAGCCAGGCGCCGCACACATATCGAGCGTTACATCGGTTTCTGCGGGTTTTAAGATCAGGGGGGGTATCATTGATGAAAGAGATTGAATGTAATACTTCCCTAATGCATGTTCCAAGGTCTTTCCGAGATTTGCTGTGCCGGTTAAAACCTTGTATGCATTCGGTACTTTATTAACTTTTTTAAGTTCAATTTCGTACCGTATTAACTTTTTTACTATTTCTTCCTGTTCATCTTCGGAACCGCTGATACGGACATAAGGAACATAATCCGTCTCGATAAATTCCCTGTATTTATTCAGAAATTCCTCTCCGAAAACAGATCTAATATATGATGTAATATTTTCGCTTAGTTCGATCAACTTAATATCTTGTTAAGTTAATACGATTGAAAATTTGATTAGACACTTTCAATGTATCGCCGGTTGGTAAAACAACTTTGATCTCTTTCATTACCTCTTTGATAATTAAGTCCAGTAGTTTTTCATATTCTTTTACTACTGTTTCAACTTCGCTTTTAACAGTCGGAACCAATACAGAAGTAGGCTTTGTTCTATTTGCATATAACAAATATTTGACCAAGTAATAATCATCCGTTTGAATAACTATATTATTGCCAGCATCTAAGACTTCGTATTGCCCGAACAACTCTGATGCAATTGAAAATGCTTTACTCGGAAGCTGAACTGTTTCGGTTTTGTATTCTTTTATATAATCGTCGGGGAAATTTGTGAGAAGATCATTTTCGATCTTCTCAATCCATTTTTTAATAAACTCTTGTTCTGTCACTTTTTAATTCCGAACAATCTGATCACAGAGGCAGGTCCGGAATGATGCATGCTTTCCTTAAGCTGTATCTCTTTTTCAATCAATTCGATATGGTCAAACTTTTTATAATATTCTGCAATTTCTTCAATAGAATAGAGTGCATTTTTGTTTCGCGGTCCGCCGGAGTCATACTTAAGCTGATCATTGCTAAATACTTCCAGAATCACTGCTCCGCCCGTCTTTATCGAGTCGGCAATGTTAGCATGGACAATCTCTTTCTCCGGTGATTGTAAATGAAAAAAGATTATTCCTACTGCGTCATAATAATTTTTAGGATAATCATAATTAGTAAGATCGGCATTGATGAAATCCGCCTGTACATTCTCATGCTCGGCATAGTGTTTGGCTTTTTCCACCGCAACGGAACTATAATCGACAGAGGTCACTTTCCAATTATTTTTAGCGGCATAAATTGAGTTGCGCCCTTCACCGTCACCAGGCATGAACAATTTGCCTGGTTTTAGTTTATCTAATTTTTCCTTAAAGTATTTGTTCGCTTCCTTACCATAAACAAGATCCTTTTGGGAGTACCTTTCATCCCACATTTTTTTGTAATCTCTTTCCATATACAATTTTCTTATTTTTAATTCTTAATCTTAATTCCTAATCAAATTTTTAACTTCTAATATCTTTTGTAAAAAACTTTTAACCTCAATACTTAAGAACGCTTTGGATGATTCTTCTTTCGATGAGAGACTTTTACCGGCACAGCTTTCGGTTTTCTAAACAGAAGATATAATCCAAAAATAACCAATGGAATGCTGAGTATTTGCCCCATATTCAAGACCATTCCCTGTTCAAACGCCGATTGATTTTCCTTGAAATATTCAACAAATATTCTGAATCCGAAAATCCAAATCAGAAATATCCCGAACAATAAACCCTCCTTGAATTTTCCGTCATGCTTTTTATAAACTGATAAGAGTACAAAGAATGATGCAAGATAAGAAAACGCTTCATATAATTGTGTTGGATGACGCGGAATATTATCAACCCGTGTAAAGATAAAACCCCAAGGCAAATCTGTCGGTTTTCCTATTATTTCCGAATTGAAAAGGTTTCCCGTTCTGATGAAAAAGGCGGCAAGCGCAACGGTGATAACAATTCTGTCCATTACATACAAAAAAGACTGGTCTTTTTTCTTTTTGCTGTAAAGATAAATTGCGGTTAATATTCCGATCGCCGCACCGTGACTGGCTAATCCCCCTTTCCATACCATTAGTATTTCTATCGGATGAGATAAGTAATATCCCGGGTTATAAAAGAGAACGTGACCAAGTCTCGCCCCGATAACTGTTCCGAGGATCATATACCAGATCAGATCATTAAGATCATCTAAGTTCTTTTTCTCTTTCTTGTAGATCCATTCCATTATCTTGAACCCGATAATAAATGAAGTAGCAAAGAGAAGTCCGTACCACCTAATATGAATAGGTCCGAAAGAAATAATTTCGGGAGAAACACTCCAAGTAATTGTAGCTAACAAGTTATTTCCGAATTAATTTTTAAATTTTATGATTATGTAATTTAACTAATAAGAGTATAAGTCGCTAATTTGTAAACGGAAAGTTTGCTGGTTTTAAAACTGAGATGTGTTTATAAAATATTTAGAATCAAGTATCTTGTGTTATTCTACGATACCCCAAGTTCAATTTTATTTCTAATTGAATCGACAATATCTTTTGTTGAGTTATCATCGGAAACCATCTGATCGATATTGTTATAAGCATGTATAACAGTCGAATGATCTCTACCGCCGAAATGGAGTCCTATTGTTTTAAGCGATGACTTTGTAAGTTTCTTCGATAGGAACATTGCGATCTGGCGAGCCAAAACCACTTCTTTCTTCCGGTTCTTTTCACGAAGTTTATTTTCATCAACTTCAAAGTACTCGCATACAATTTGTGTTATATAATCAATTGATATATTGACTTGTCTGCCAGTTGCAATTTCTTTTACCGTTTTTCTTGCTAATTCCAGATTGATCTCCTGAGAATTGAGAGAAGCCCCGGCAAGTAATTTTATTAAACATCCTTCCAACTCGCGGATGTTGGAAGTGATATTAAAAGCAATATACTCCAAAATTTCAGGTGAAATGTAAATGCCGTAGCTTTCCGCTTTATTTTTCAGAATTGCAATACGGGTTTCAAAATCAGGCGCTTGAATATCAGCCGAAAGCCCCCATTGAAATCTTGATATTAATCTCTCGCTCAAACCTTTTAAGTCTTTCGGCGGTTTATCCGATGATAAAATAATCTGCTTGCCTGCTTGGTGAAGCCTGTTGAACAAGTGGAAGAAGTGATCTTGAGTTTTTTCTTTCCCTATCAGAAATTGAATGTCATCTATTATCAGAACATCCATGCTTTTATAGAAACTTGAAAATTCACTTATCTTTCCGCTCTGGATTGCATCAATGAACTCAACGGTAAATTGTTCGGTTGATAAATAAATAACTCTTTTCGACGGATATTTTTCGATGATCTTATTCCCGATTGCCTGGATAAGATGAGTTTTACCCAAACCGACACCACCGTAAATGAAAAACGGATTGAATGATGTTTCTGCCGGATTTTCGGCAATAGCAACAGCAGCAGCTCTTGCTAATTGATTTCCTTCACCTTTGATGAAATTTTCAAATTTGTATTTAGGTATTAAGTAACTTTCAAAATCAGGTCTTATTTCCGGTTGAATTTTCAGTACCTGAGTTCTCGATTTCTCTAATTCCTCTTCCCGTATTATTTCTTCGCTCTGAAACTCATCATTATCCAAAACAATATAAACTAATTTTCCATTCTCCCCGAGTATCTGTTTTACGGTTGTATTAATTACCGTATTATAATGTTCATCAATCCATTCAATAAAATAACTATTGGGAACCTGAATTTTCAAGATGTTATCTTCATAGGAAATTGGCTTAATTGGTATAAACCATGTATTATAAGTTATCGGGGGAACATTCTCTTTAATAAAAGAGAGACATTGTTTCCAAATATTTTTTGGTTCGCTTAATTCGGTACTGTTATTCGAAAATCCTTTCAATTTTACTTATCCACATTTAACAATATTAAAAAAATCATTTTTTGATCAAAAAACTTTTTCATTTCTAAAATGTTCAAAAACTTATCAACAGGTTGTTAACATTAGTCAACTCTCCCAACCTCCTAAAAATCAACAACTTACGGAAGCCCTTTAAACTATGCCGCACAAATTCGGAAATTGTTCCCCAAAAATCGGGCAGTTACCTGTTCCGTGAAACGTTTCACAAAATCAAGTTATCAACAAGTTATGAACACAGCTTCTCCCTTCTGAAGGAATGTGAAAATAGGATTAATTTAAGTGTTCTGCAAATCTTTTCTGTCATTTTTTCCTAACTTATTTAACAACAATAACATAAAATATTCATCTAAAACTTTTTTGAAAACGCTACAATTTTCCCTTATTATTTTTTAAGTTTAACGATATCTTTGCAAATAGTTTTACATAAAAAAATTGGATTTTTAACTAAAATAGATGGTTGACAAATGAAGAACATTTTGATCATATTTACCGGCGGAACTTTTTCGATGAAGATTGACAAAACAACAGGAGGAGCTGTCCCGCACTATCACGGTAATGAACTGCTGGAAATGATACCTGATGCTAGTAAATATGCAAATATTTCGATGTGCGAATTCGGCATGTACCCCGGTCCGCATATGACTCCGGAACTCATGTTCGATCTATCACATAGAGTGAAAGAATATGCCGATTCTGATGATATTGACGGAATAATTATTACTCACGGGACAGATACTCTTGAAGAAACAGCATACTTTTTAGATCTTGCCGTTGATACACCGAAGCCTATTGTGGTAATTGGCGCCATGAGAACAAGTTCCGAGCCTGATTGGGACGGCGCAAGAAATCTCTTGAATGCAATTCATATATGCAATACTCCGAATAGCCGAAATATGGGTGTGCTGGTCTGCTTAAACGGTGAAATAAATGCAGCAAGCGAGGTAACAAAAACACATACCGAAGATATTGAAACATTCCGCAGTCTCGATTTTGGAGCATTGGGATTTGTTGACAGAGGTCATGTAATTTTCAATAGAATTCCTAAAAAACTTGAAATTATAGAGACTGATAAAATAGAATCGAATATTGATCTAATTAAAGTTTATGCCGGAATCACTGACAAATTTTTTAAGTTTTCCGTTGACAGCGGCGCTGCCGGCATTGTTGTTGAAGCTCTCGGCGTGGGTAATGTTCCGCCAAAAGCTTTTGATGGAATAAAATATGCTGTTGATAAAGGGATTCCGGTTGTGCTGGTTTCAAGGTGTCCTACCGGTGAAACTTTTGATATTTACGGTTATCCTGGCGCCGGGAAGTGGATAAAAAAATTAGGGGTTATTTTTACCGATTATCTTAACGGACAAAAAGCCAGAATTAAAATGATATTAGCGCTTGGTAAAACAAACGATCCGAGTGAGCTGAGCAAACTTTTTTAAGGGAAAAAGAAACCCGGCTTCTCAGAAGCTGAGTTTCTTAAATGTGTTTCATATTATCACAAAAATAAAATGGAATGATGGAAAAACTTAAACCGTGGATTGCATCTCTGGTGCTTTTGCCTATCGGACTCTTTTTAATATTCAACATGGGAAAGTTTATCTTTATTCTGGATCACTTAAATCTTCTGTTTCATGAGGGAGGTCATGGTGTGTTTAGTTTTTTCGGTAAATTTATCTACACGCTCGGCGGTTCATTAATGCAGATAATTATTCCTTCCCTGTTTATTCTTTACTTTTATATTAATCAGCAAAGGGTCGGGATTCAAGTATCATTGATCTATCTCGCAGAAAATTTAATGAATGTCGGGGTTTATGTTTCCGATGCACGCTCTCGAAATCTGCCGCTGATAGGAAAAGGAACTTATCACGATTGGACATTTTTGTTAAGCAGAATGAACATACTTGAATATGACCGTTTTATAGGGGATGTTCTTTACTATGCGGCAGTTCTACTTATTATTTTCTCTCTTCTTCTACCGCTTTTTATGAAGGATTATGAAACGGCAGATCTAAATTTGAAAATATAGTTTCGCTGCTTTATTCGCTTAAGCTTTAATAAATCTGCTAATTATACTTTAATCCTTTTGGAGTTGTTATGCCTTGACGAAGGAATCTTATAGACAAGTTTGATCTCTATTTTTACTGTAACAACTGGAACTTAGTCCTTTATTCTTATCAAGAATTAAACTATTTTAGTAAAAATTCAAATTGCTTTCTGCAAAAGAAGGGAGTAAAAATGAGTAAAATAACAGAAGTTATCAAAAGGAATGGAACCTTCGTGCCGTTCAATCCGGGTAGAATTATGAACGCAATTTACCGTGCAGTTGTTGCAGTCGGCGGGCGTGATAAAAACACAGCAAAAGAATTGGCTGATAAAGTTGTGATAGAGTTAGAATCCCGTGTGCCCGAGGGCTTCAAGCCGAACATCGAAGAAATACAGGATGTTGTTGAAAAAGTTCTTATCGAAAGTGGTCATGCGCTGGTTGCAAAACAATATATTCTTTACAGAGAAGAACAAAAACAGAAGAGAGAATCGAATGCAGAACAGGGTTCACGGTCTGCGGATAAAGTTCCCTGGGAAAAGATCTGGCACATTCTTGATTGGAGCGTTGACAACGAACTTAATACAATTGAAAAAATAAACGAGAAAATTGATGCGGGGAAATTTTCCGGAATTGTCCAACTCTCGGAAGAATTTTATGAAAGAGATGTTGACCGGGCGGCAGAATTTATCTTGAACAAAAGTAAAAATTTGAAAATGGTTTTTATTAGCGGACCTTCATCTTCCGGCAAAACAACGACAACAATAAAGCTGGAACAGAGATTAGAAAAACACGGATTGAGTTTTGTAACACTTAATGTTGATCATTACTTTTTCGACCTTGAACTTCATCCGAAAGATGAGTTCGGCGATTATGACTTTGAAACTCCGCAAGCTCTGGACCTTGCTCTTATTAATGAACATTTGCGTAAGCTATCGGCTGGCGAAATGGTAAGGATACCGAGTTACGACTTTAGGGAAGGAAAACGCACACTTGATCAAACCCCGATGCAGATAAAAGAAAATGAAATCATCTTAATTGACAGTCTGCACGGATTATATCCGCAGTTCAGCGAGGGAATTGATAATGATTTAAAGTTCAAACTTTATCTTGAACCTTTATTGCAAGTTAAAGGTCCCGGGAAAAAATATGTTCAGTGGACAGATATCAGGTTAATGCGGAGAATGCTGCGCGATTCCGTACACCGGGCTTATAATCCGCAGCAGACGCTTGAGCATTGGCACTATGTGCGCTCTAGTGAGATCCGTCATATTATTCCATACAGCAACAGCGCCGATTACATTATCAGCAGCGGTATGCCTTACGAAATAGCACTATACCGCGCACGTCTTATTGACCGGTTTGAAGAATGGGTGGAAAAATTCAAAGATAATCCACTGAAAGAAGATGCATACAGAAGAGCGGCAAGAACATTAAAAGTATTGCAGTCGGTTAGACCAATGGAAGATGATTCTGCAATACCAAAAGATTCTGTATTGCGTGAGTTTATTGGCGGAAGTGTGTTTGAATATTAACTATGGTTTTAACATTCGCGAATTCGCGGCTTATGTTTTTGCCGCTAATGCACGAAT
>UOGD01000206.1_pt1 | contig 10858 bp, 10 predicted proteins | sample 1989731 | NCBI WGS metagenome assembly UOGD01 (sample SAMEA4712198, study PRJEB27164) | hydrothermal vent metagenome | biome: marine basaltic hydrothermal vent biome; feature: marine hydrothermal vent; material: mineral | place: Pacific Ocean | collected 2011-06-14/2011-07-23 | depth 1691 m | reverse complement strand
AATCAAATGGAATTTGAATCAATGTTTAGAACCGAGCAAGATTGTGTTGACTATATAAAATCAATCAGGTGGGCAAATGGTTTTGAATGTTCATCGAATTGCTTCATTATTAAAAAGATGGTTGATAGGTACACATCAAAGCTATTTAAATAAAAACAAGCTGGGATATTATCTTGATGAATATGTCTTTAGATATAATAGACGAACATCTACAAGCAGTGGGCTACTATTTTTAAGATTAATTGAACAGGCAGTAATAACTATGCCCATATCATATAAAGAAATTATTAATCAGAATCACGGGTGATGATTATATACCCCATATTATTTAATACTTTTAACTTGAAAATCATCAAAGTAACTTACAGCATCTGCTTTTGTCCAAAGACCAACTTTACCGGCATTCTTAAATGTCTCATCTTTAACTTGGAATAATTGTTTGCCATTTAGATAAACCGTAAATAGATCATCTACAACGATTAGTTTTAAATCATTCCAGCCATTACCAAGTGGTGCAACATCAACGCCGTATGTTCTTCCTTTACCAACTAACGGCAAATCAGTTCTTACACCATTTTCCATTTTATATAGCACAACATTATCTTCCAAAGGATTTTCACGAACTATATAATGATTGTTAGCATCAATAAAACGCCAAACAAAACCACCGCCCTGATCTCTTTTTCCTTTGATCCCTTTTATTCTAACTGATAATTCTACATTCTTTGCAGCTAATCCATCATAAACAATTTCATTGAAATGTCCCCTTAAATTTTGTTCCGATAGCTGAGCCAGAACTTTATTGCCATTATCATCCACAATTTTCCAATCTGTTTTAGGAACTTTACCTGTATAATACTGTGCCCAGCCAGGAGGTATTTTTCCTACCTCATAGTTCTCAAAATTAAAAGTTGTATCAATGGTTATGTTCTGCGCTGCATCTTTGACCGCACCTTTTTTTTCGTTTGTAACTTTTGCATTGTTATTTTTTGTTTGATTGCAACTAATGAAAAGTAAAACGCTGAGTAAGATTACACTTAATACTTTCATTTCTACCTCCTTTTAATGACTATAAACAAATAATTAATACTCTAAAAAATCTTTGACAAATACATTGTCAGATTTTTTAATTTCATCAACACTTCCTATCTCTTCAATTGTCGGTCCATTTAATACTACAACTTTATCAGCTATCTCAAATGCTTCCCTATGATCGTGCGTTACATAAACTATAGTTAAATCAAAATTATGCTTAAGTTTTTTTATGTGTTCTAATATTTTTCGTTTTAGTTTTACATCAAGATTAGCAAGGGGTTCATCCATTAATAGTATTTTAGGTTTCAGGACTAACGATCGTGAAATTGCTACTAGTTGCTTTTGTCCACCCGAAAGCTGATGAGGATATTTATCTGCTTGATCTTCCAAATTGAAAAATCTGAGCATATCTAAGACTGTCTTTTCAATTCCTTTCTCTCCCCTTTCCTTCAACCCGAATGCAATATTCTTATAAACTGTGAAATGAGGCCAGAGCGCTAAGTCTTGAAAAATAAAACCGATATTCCGTTTATGAGGTTGTATAAGAGTCTTACCATTATCCGCTACTACTTTACTATCAATAATTACCTTTCCCATCTGCGGAATTTCCAAACCGGCAATTAGACGTAACGTTGTAGTCTTACCACAACCCGAGCTACCTAACAAACATGTTAACTTGTTATCTTCAACATGCAAGTTAAAGTCATTCATAAGAGGTTTGCTATCATACGAATATGTTATGTTATTGAGTTCAATCATTGATATTACTTTTGATAAATGGTTTTATGATAAAATAGAAACTTGTAATTATTAACAATGTAATTGTAAACACAATTAATGTCATTGAACTTGTTAGAGCTTGTGGTGCATTCGCCATTATAGTGAAAACCTTTATCGGCATAATCTCCGTCCCGGGTGGATAAAGCATTATCGTTGTTCCTAATTCTCCAAGATTGAAAATGAAACTAATTATAAAAGCTACAAATAACGCAGGCATTATTAATGGAATTAGAAGTTTTCGAATTCTTGTTAATAAGGTAATCCCTTCAATTTGAGCGGCTTCATCAAGTGAAGTTGGAATTTGTTTAATTGCATTAGTTATTAGTTTTGCCGCTATGAATGAAAACTTCCCGACATAAGCAATTATTATGATAGCATAACTTGAGTAAATAATTTCAAGAATAGGCTGGTTGTAAAATTTTATTAAACTGATACCAAGAATAATTGAAGGAATAGCAAATACGATTAGGAGCAATAAATCAAAAGTCTTTACAACCTTAGTTTCTCTATACAGGCTAGAATAATAAGCCGCAGTGAATCCGACAAAGACGATAATAATTGCACCGATAAATGCTAGAGCAATTGAATTACCGAAAGTGGGAAGCAGCAACTCAAAGGCTTGAACAAATTTATTCGTTCCATTCCTAAATGATTGAATGAATAAGACAATAAATGGAATGACAACTGAAATAGAAAACCAAGAGAAGAGTAATGCCAGTCCTAACCAATTACCACTTTTAAAGTCATAAATTTTATTGCTTGTCCCTTTGTTACTAATAGAAAGGAATGGTGCATCGGAAATGTAATTCTTCTCAGCAAATAAAAGTAGGATACAGATCACGATCAACAAAGCTGATTGTATTATTGCAAGTGAGTGATTGTAAAAGGCAGAGAACTGAGTAAATATTTCAGTAGTAAAAACTTTTATCCCTAAAAATGCCGGGACAGAAAATTCAGATATACTGAAAATAAAAACAAGCACAAAGGAAGTAACTAAAGCCGGCTTTATTAATGGCAATGTTATTTTAAAAATAACATTGCGTAAATCTGTGATTATCAAACCGGTTTCTTCTAACTTTGAATTAATATTTGATAGTGCACTTCCAATTATTAGCATTGACAATGGTGTAAAGACTGTTGTCAAGACAAGCACTACGCCTACGCTATTTGTGATATAATTTGTATCATTAAAAAGGAGAGAAAAGAAATCCTTCCACGCAACGGCTAAAATATACGGTGAAATAAATAATGGCAGTAGTAATAATATCTTAAAAAAACCACGGAACAATATATCTGACTTGTAAAGAAGAAAACCTAAAACTGTTCCAGCTAATGTAGATAGTAAAGCAATAGATAAAGCAATGATAGCACTTTTAGTTAAGAGAAATATTGAATCAAGATTTAATGAAACAATGTTATCAATGAGTGAATCATCAAAAAATAATGCTGCAAAAAGTGTATAGGCAACTGGGATTACAACGAAGAATACAAATGCTAAGAATACTATTTTATAAAATGATTTCAATTCAATTTAGTAATTATTTTTCACTCCATTTTTTAAGGTAATTCTGAATCTCTTCTAATTTTACCGAAGCCTTATCGTAATCTATTTTCATCGGAACAATATTATCCAACGATATAATATTATCCTGTATTTTTACTCCTTTATGTAACGGCATTTGTCCGCATGAAATTGCTAGTTTAGCTTCGGTTGCTTTACTTAGCAGATGATCCATCAGTTTTTTACCGTTCTCACCATTAGGGGAATTCTTTATCAGACAAACTGTGTTTGGCATTATCAAACTGCCAATACCTTTTTGATCAAGAAACACAATTCCTATATTTGCACCTTCTTTAATAGCCTCATATGCATCGTCAGTATCCGTAAGACCGCAAGCAACTTCACCTTGTACTACTCGCTTTTTAACATCGCCATTACTTGTTGCAATTACGATATCGTTATTTTTTAAATCTGTTAGAAATTGTTTCGCTTTTTCATCACCTAGTAAAGTGAATAAAGCCGAGATATGAAACGTAGTTGTTCCAAACAAAGGATTTGCAATTGCAACTTTACCTTTGTATTCTTTTTTTGTCAGATCAAAAATTGATTGAGGGACTTCTGACTTATCCAATAGATCTTTGTTGTAAATCAATACCCTTGCACGAGCAGAAAATCCTGTCCACTGATGTTCCGGGTCCTTGTAAATTTCATTTATGCCTTTTGCAGAAGGTGACTGATATGGTGCAGTAATCCCTTTGTTTTTCAATACAATTGTCCTTATAGGGTCTCCACTCCAAAACAGATCACATTGAGGATTATTCTTTTCAGCTATTAAACGGTTTAGAACACCGGTTGATTTTGTTTCCTCCGTATCGTAGATAGCTTTAACCTTAATACCCGTTTCCTTTTCAAAATCTTTTAAAATAGGTTCTGAAAATATTTGGTCAACACTTGTATAAACAACTACTTCGTTTGATTTATCACTGCATCCAAATGCAATGAATAATATAATCGATACAATTATTATAAGTTGTTTTTTCATAAATATTTTACCCTTTACAGATTTTATTGTTCCATTTTAATATTATCAAATATATGGAATTTTGATGCTTGATGTTATTGTTGGAAACTTAAGAATATATGAATATTTCTTAAGTATTTTTATTAATAGAATTGATTGTAAGTAATGCTTTAAGAAAAGCTTTTTTGCAAAGCCACAAAATGGAGTTCATCTACATTTTACTTTTCATTTTTAGTTGAAATCACAGCAAAAAAGCCAAAATTTATCACACCTTCTTATTCATCCAAAATGGAGCGGTGGCGAACCAAAGAATTGTACCGAATACCATAAGGAGTTTATTATTATCTAAAGTCATTACTCCGATAAAAACCAGAAAAGAAGGAACAATTGTAGCAAGTAATCCGATAAGCGAGAGTATCTTCAAAAGTGTTCTCATTATGCTATTCCTCCTTTAATTTTATTCCTCTGGATAAAATAACTCGTGACTAAATATAATGCAGAAGCAACAAACCATCCGGGTAAGCCCAAGAAGAATACTTCAACACCGAAAACTACATTCAGCCAAATACTGAAAAGGAGTGTGACTCCCCAAGCAACAGCCGCAGCAAGGTTGAATGATTTGTTAAAAGTCTCGGCGTACTTCCGTGACAAATTTAGTTTTGGAATTACGTATTCGTCCATCATTATCACTGCACCCATTGGCATGAGAATCAGTCCGTATAACGCAACAAAGTTGAGGAGTTTCATTACAAGCGCTGGAAAAACAGAAGCTAAGGTTGTTATCAATCCGACAACAAGAGTTACTTTCCAAGTTTTCCATGTTGGACGAATTGCCTGCAGCGCAAGTCCGGCGCGGTAGATCGTAGGATTGGCTGTCGTCCATCCTGCAATGATAACAGTTAAAGCGCCTGCAATTCCGGCGGCGCGGTAAGCAACCGGTCCAGGTGCAAATTCAGTACTGAAACTTGTTTCTTTCAAGAAAAGTGCATAAAGAATACCGGATGCCATCCAAGCCATGTAATGTCCAACGAACATACCGGCTCCGGAGTTAAAACCATAGTACCACTTTTTAGCATAACGCAGAATTGAAAGATCCGCCATGCCAATATGCATAGCCATATTTGCGAACCATGCAAAAAACATAATATGCCAGAAAGTGAATTGACTTTGCCCCTGCATCGGTGTGCCTGTCCAAATTGTATCATTCGCTCTTGCCCAAAAATCTGATAGAGAATGAACACCGAGTTCAGGTAACACTGCAACTGCAGAAGCAAGAAAAACCAATATCATCCAAGGTGAGGCAATATTTGCAAATTTGGATACAAGGTTATAGCCGAACATTGCAACTACTGTAGTGACCGCACCTACAGCCCCAACCGCAACGATCCATCCGACACTATTTGGAAGCCAATCATTTAGCGTAGGCATTGTTAACCCGAAAGGAATTCCAACCGCAGTTGCCGATACGGCTATCATTGAGCCGGCAAGGAAACAGAACATCAAAGCATTGACTAAGTTGTAGACAGTTGTAAGTTTTTTACCGCCGATCTTTTCAAGTAAATAATAGAGAGTAACTCTTTCCTTAACGGCGATTGGTCCGGTCATAAAAGCCCAGCTCAGAACAGCAAGTAAATTACCAAGGAGTAATCCCCAAACTATGTCATTTGCTGTAGCGCCATGAGCAACAAACAAAGGACCTATAACAAATTCAGTACCGGCGGTGTGCTCACCGGCATACATTCCGAGAAAACTTTTCCAGCTTTTTAATTTACTTACAGGAACTTGTTCTTGTTCAAATTCTTCAACTGCATCCAATTGTTCAGTAATATGTGTTTGAGCCATTTGCAATACCTAAAATGTTCATAATAATATTATTTCTAATGTAATGATGTTTTAATACAACCAATTATTGAATTACTACATTGTTTAAGAGTTATTTCGGAACAACAATTTAGCAATTAAACAATTGAAATATTTTTATTTTTCAAATCGTTACTTTTATTTTTTTTACGATAGTAAATTTAACTTCTTTTACTCAATTCATTTTTCTCATATTCTTTAACTTCTTTCAGCCATTCCCCTTCTGTAGGCACATCATTTATCATACAATAATAATCCCACACCGCACCGACCGGATGGAACTTAGATTCTTCCATTAAAGCTAACCTAGTTAGATAATCCTCACTATCTTCGGCATTCTTTAATTTTGATGTTGGTTCAAGTAATGCCAAAAGTAAACTCTTTATTGCCGAGCGGATTCCTAATACATACGCCCCAACTCTATTAAGTGTAGCATCGAAAAAGTCGAGTGCAATGTTTGTGCGTTTATCCAAATTATATCGGACTATCTGCGCCGCAACTTCCCGAAGTTCATCATTCAGTATTGGGATATGATCGCTGTCCCACCTAACAGCACGGCTTATATGGAAAAGAACTTCATCGGTGAACTGCAAAATCGAACTGATCTTATCGGCAACATTTTCTGTCAGATGGAAATGTCCCATATCTAAGCAAACCATTTTATTCCTTGTTAGAGCATAGCCTAGATAAAACTCGTGTGAGCCAACTACATAAGACTCGCTGCCTATTCCAAACAACTTGCTTTCTACAGCATCTTTCATTTCTTCCTTCGAATATTCCTCAGCAAAGATCTCATCCAAACTCTCTTTCAATCTTTCCCTCGGCGACCATCTGTCAAAAGGGATATCTTTCATTCCATCGGGTATCCATAGATTATGAACAGATGGAGAATTCTGTTCTTTGCCAAAATATGCTGTGATCTCTCTAACACGTTTCACATGTTCAATCCAGAAATCACGAATTCCCATATCACCACTGCTCAACGTAAACCCATTATCCGCTTTAGGATGTGAGAATAGTGTTGCGTTAAAATCGAGTTTTAGATCCTTCTCCTTTGCCCAATTAACCCAACCTTCAAAATGTTTAGGTTCGATTTCATCCCTATCAACTTTTTCACCGGCAAAATCTCCATATATTGCATGAAGATTATATCTGTGCTTTCCCGGTATTAAAGAAAATACTTTTTCCATATCGGTTTGCAGTTCTTTTATTGTTCTTGCTTTACCAGGATAATTACCTGTAACTTGAATACCGCCGCCAGAGAGAACTGAATCGGGCGTTTCAAATCCGCCAACATCATCCCCTTGCCAGCATTGGATAGATATCGAAAAATCTTTTAATCTTTGCAATGCTTTATCAACATCTACCCCAATGGAATTGTAAAAATCTTTTGCAGCTTTGTAATTATCTTCAACTCGTGAATTCATCTGTTCTCCTAAAAATAATTCATTTTAATTTTAATAAACTTTCTATAAACTCAATCGGATGAGTTACGTTTTTTTCTTTCATTCCATCACTTATTTGAGCGCGGCATGAAGTTCCGCTTGCAAGAATCGTAAATTCTCCTTCATGCTTGGCATTCTCATTGATTTGTTTTATCAATTCATTGCCAATGTTTTTACTCAAATCGTAATATTCTTTTTTATACCCGAAACTTCCAGCCATTCCGCAGCACTCAACATCAGAAGTTATAACATTGAATCCTAACATTTCAAAAAACTCAATGTTCTTCTGATCAGCGCCAATAGTTTTCATCTGACATTGGTTATGCATAAAAATGTTTTTGTTAATTGTTCTCGGTATTAAGAAAACATCTTTATTATTATATTTATTTTGATCGAATAATAAATTCAAATATTCAACTGGATCATAACTATTTTCGGAAATCTTCTTAAATAGCTCTTCATCATCAATAAGTTTCTCATAATCACGCCGCAGCATTGCAAGGACACTGGGTTCAACTACAATAATCCTATTACCGTTATCAATTAACTTTCTCAAATATTCAGCAGTATCTTTTGCTTTTACTTTTGCTTCATCTAGCATCCCTTGCGACTGTAATGCTCGTCCGTCATCCATTACTTTACTTAACTCAATAGATATGCCAATTTTGTCAAATACTTTTATCGTAGCAATACCAGCTTGCGGATGCTCATAATTAGTGAATACATCTGCAAACAGGATCGTTCTATCCTTAAATTTTATTTGGTCAGTATTGATACTTTTATTTTTTTTACGATAATTTCTATATAAAGATTCTAATGTTTTATCGGCAATTTTCGAAATCGGGCGGCGTTTATCCAACCCCACTGTTTTTTCAAGAAGTAGTCTGGACATATCCAAATCACTTATCCAATTAGAGATCGCCGGAAAATGAGATGACATTTTTGCAAGTGAAGAAAAGTTACCGAAGAATTTTTTCTGCAACGATGCACTGCCTTCAGCTTTTATCAAGCGATCTTTAATTATGGTATTCAAATTTGGTATATCAATCTTAACCGGACAGTTCGGAACGCAGCGGCTACATCCAGTACATAGTTCCGCAAATCTTGCATCTTCCAATTTGCCCGAAGTGAAAACCGTCCATGCCCCACCAATTCCGCCTACATAGCTTTCCCCGCCAAAAGCATGTCCGCCGACAGCTTGAAAGTTCGCACAAACATTCATACATGCGCTGCATCTTATACAATAAAGAGCTTCTTTAAAATCATTATCATTGCGCATTTGCATACGTCCATTATCAACAAGAACTAAATGAAACTCTCTCTTTTCATCATTCCTTCCATTTAAATTTAAAATGGGAAGGTCTAACGGCGGAGTAAGAATGTTAGTATAAGTCGTTAATGATTGTCCCGTTGCACTGGCAGCAAGCAGTTCTATGAATGTTCCAATATCTTCACGTCTCTGTATGATCTTTTCGATACCGGAAATTGCAATGTGTACTGCCGGAAGTTGGGTTGTCAATCTTATATTTCCTTCGCTTTCAACTAACAGGATGGTACCGCTATCTGCAGCGATCAAATTTGCTCCGCTTATACCAACATCGGCAGAAAGGAATTTTTTGCGGAGAATATCACGGGCGAACTTCGTAAGCTCTTCTCCCGTGTCCAAACTTTCCGGTGTATCAAAGTTTTCTTTGAACAGCTCAGTTATTCTTTCTCTACTTCTATGGATTGCCGGTGCCACATTATGGGAAGGCTGTTCCCCCGATACTTGCAGAATGAATTCTGCCAGATCCGTTTCTGCGACTTCAATACCTTCTTTTTCCAATACAGAATTTAATTGTATCTCTTCTGATGTAATGGACTTAGCTTTTACAACCAACTTTGTATTATGCTTTACGCAAACATTTTTAATGTAGCTGCTCGCTTCTTCTTTTGTCTTTGCTAAAAATACTTTACCGCCGCGTGCTTCAATTACTTCTGTTAATTGTGTGATCAGCGCAGGTAAGTTTTCTATTGATTCTTCTTTAATTTTTCTAGCTCTATTTTTTAGCTCTTCGTAATCATCAAGTTTAGCAACTGCTGTGTAGCGATTATTGTTGAATGTTTGTGTGTTCAATCTTATTGCTTCATTCTCTACTTCAAGCGCCATCTTGATCGCTTTTTTCAAAGATTCTTTTGAGGCTTTATTGGCAACTTCTCTAGGATGAATATTTAATGTTTCAATATCACTCATCGTCGCTCAGAATAATAATATGTAATTCACCTGGTCCATGGACACCTCTCACTAAGGGTCCCATATCCGCTGTAGCGCTCGTTCCTGTAATATAGGAGAAACTTCTGGTCATACCTTTCCCATCAAGATAGTTGTTTGATAATACGTCACGTGGTCGCGGTACTATCGTCTTTGCATCAAGGACTACAATGTGTTTGCGTGTTAACATACTAAAAGGACTTGTTAAACCGTTCGTTACCGGCACACAAACTGATCCGGTTGAAGCAACCGCTCCGAAAGCATCGGTTATTCCGCATTTAACGGTAGCCAATTGTTCTTTTGTTGATTCCTTAATTATTTTAGGATTTTTGCTAAACTCATTAAATAATACCGGATTTATATCTGTCGGTTCTGCAAATAGTACTAACTTTTCATCTTTTATTACTTGCTCAAGTGCACTATTCAGAGCCGTTGAAGTAGATGGAATTACTTCTGTTGTTGCAGCGGCAAGTTCGGCAGCTTCTCTAAATTTTTGGATTATTTTTGTTATATTTTCTATTATCATTTATATATTTTTTTTTGAACCATATAAGGAATATAAGAACATATAAGTTTTATTCTTTTAAAGTTCTATATAATTCGTTTACATATGTTCGTTGTCCTTCTTTAAATAAATTGGTTACATTAAAATTCAATAATAAACCTTCCGGTACATTTAATAATTTCATATATGTCATTATCTGCGCTTCATGAATGGGGTTGATTCCATCTGTTGCTTTTAATTCCACTGGTAAAATATCCTCAACAAATAAATCACATCTTAATTCAGCATCAACTTCTATTCCTTTGTAATTAATTGCAACAATTAATTCCGATTGAAATTTGATACCTCTATTTGATAATTCGTGCTTCATGCATTTATGATAAACGCTTTCGAGCAATCCAGGTCCCAATGCTTTATGAACTTCAATTGCAGCGCCATTTACCTTATAAATTAGATCTTT
>UOGD01000300.1_pt1 | contig 11023 bp, 8 predicted proteins | sample 1989731 | NCBI WGS metagenome assembly UOGD01 (sample SAMEA4712198, study PRJEB27164) | hydrothermal vent metagenome | biome: marine basaltic hydrothermal vent biome; feature: marine hydrothermal vent; material: mineral | place: Pacific Ocean | collected 2011-06-14/2011-07-23 | depth 1691 m | reverse complement strand
ATATATTTTTTGGGAATAATAGGTCCCGGACTTGTTGTAATGTTAGCCGATACTGATGCAGGCAGTGTAATAACGGCAGCTCAAAGCGGAGCAGTTTGGGGTTACAATTTATTACTTTTACAGCTAATACTTATTCCGATTTTATTTATAGTACAAGAACTTACCGTACGGCTTGGGATAGTAACTGGTAAAGGTCATGGTGAACTCATCAAAGAACAATTTGGTTCTTTTTGGGCGTGGATTTCGGTAGGCACATTAACTATTGCAAGTTTCGGTGCATTAATTACAGAATTTGCCGGAATTGGCGGCGTCGGTTTAATTTTTGGGATACCTCTTTGGTTTAGTGTTGGAGCATCGGTTATTTTTCTGGCTGTAGTAGCATTAACCGGCTCGTATCGTTCTGTTGAAAAAATAGCCATATTAATAGGAAGTTTTGAACTTGCTTTTGTTCTTGTTGCCGTGTGGGCGCATCCTAAAATTGATGTTATACTAACCGGAATGGTACAAATCCCTTGGAAAAACTCCGATTATCTTTATTTAGCTGCGGCAAATGTTGGAGCAGTAATTATGCCTTGGATGATTTTTTATCAGCAATCTGCAATTGTTGATAAAAAACTTAAATTGAGCGACTTGCGTGCGTCAAGGTGGGATACAATAATAGGCGCTATATTAACTCAGATTATAATGGCTTCCGTATTGATTGCCGCTGCAGCTACAATTGGTACAAGTGATCCGGGAATACCGTTAAATACAGTACAGCAATTAACAAAAGCGCTTACTCCGTTTTTCGGAAATACTTTCGGCACTATAGCATTCTCTATGGGAATTATCGGCGCCGGAATGGTTGCTGCAATTGTTGTTTCACTTGCAATGGCTTGGGGTTTAGGCGAAGTTACAGGTTATAAGCACTCACTTGAGCACCATCCTATGGATGCACCATGGTTCTATACAATTTATGTTGTAGGACTAGTACTTGGCGGTTTATGGGTTATTTCAGGCACTAATTTGATTAATTTGAGTGTGGGTGTACAAATTATGAATGCCTTACTACTGCCGATTGTTCTTGGTTTCTTATATTTGTTGGCTCTCAAGGTTTTGCCCGAAAAATACAAGCTAAAAGGAACAAAAGCTGTATTTGTTGGAATTGTTATTATGGTAACAAGCGGATTTGGCGTGTTTGCTGTTCTTAATACACTATTGTAATATATATATTCTGGATCAACAATATGATTGATTACTTATATCTTCCTATAATTGTATTCATCGTGCTTTCGCAATCATAATTGTTCTTATAAACCTCACATTCCCTGCAATCAATGGTACCGCAGATATTTTTACTATGTTTATATGTCCAACAGGGTTTTTCTATTTCGTGAAAGGCTTCACAATTTTCCCTATCCTTTTCCGAACAATTAATTATCAGATGGCATGGAAGCATTGATAATATTGTAAGAATACCATTGATGCTTATTTTTCTTTTTTTAATATCATTTCGAAAACTTTCTATTCGCCGAATGTCGTTTGCTGAATAAAGTCTCTGATTCCCCTGGGATTTGTGAGGAATTATTAATCCTTTTATCTCATACATTCTAAGTGTATGAACAGAGATGCCAATTAATTTGGATGCTGTTCTTATCGGGTATATTGGTATTTCGTTGTCACGCAAACTATTTAGTGATAAATTTTTCATTTCTCTCATTATGACGTCCGCTTATCCTTTAGTAATGACAACATTTATCGGTATAAATAGTCAGACTTTATATCTGCATTATTCCAACCGCATCTATTATAAAAATCATCCCACCAGCCAACTCTTGAGCTGTTGAAATATACTTGTTGACTTTTTGTAAAAACACTACTCATTTCTTCCTTTGCATCTAATCTAATATCAATCATTTTATTTTGTATATCTCTAACTTTATTATAATAATATTTTATCATTGCAAATTCCTCATTATTGGTCTTAATTTTAATTTGTAATGCGATAAGTTCTTCAAGCAGAGGCAAAATCTTTATATCATAATCTATTCGGTATTCATTCAATTCAACAATTTGATTTGCTTCCAATTTGTATTGTGACGGTAAGTTTGTGTTCCACCAGTTCATACCAAAACCATTATAACTATCATACATATATTCTTGTGCAAAAGTTGTTTCTTTTCTTTGCTTCATTATTAGTTCTCCTATCTTTTTTAATTTGTTTCAGATTCTACTTTGTTTTGGAAAATCAATGTAATGCTGGTTGACAATTCATGGATATATTATTCCCCGTTACTCAATTTTATTTATTAGAAAGGGACATCAAATTTTGATGTCCCAAACAAAGATTTTACCAGCAGCCTCTACCCATTCTTCCGTTCATCATACGGTTATCCCTATTATTTCCATAATCATAACTCATATTGTCATAATCCCACCCGCAGCGGTCATAGAAGTTGTTCCAATATCCTGTAGAAGAACTATTAAAATATTGTTTTTGAACATCGGTCAATAGTGCGGACATATCTTTCCTTGCATCAATCCGATAGTCATAAATTTGATTTTCAATATCTTGAATATTTTTTCTGTATTCAGAAGCTTTATCAGTATCATAATTTGAGCTGTTTCTCAAGTCTCTTAGCGCTATTCTTTGATCTCTTAGTTTATTCTGTAATGGAACAATTTCTTGGTCGTATTTAGAACGTATTTTGTTCATTTCGTTCATTTGCTCGGATGAATACGAATACTGATTAGGGATATTATTGTTCCACCAACCAATGTCATCATAATCATAACCGCGGTTCCAATATCCTTGTGCTTGTATAGCCGTTACTATAAATAGTAAACTCAATACGATAATTACTGCAGTAAATAAATATTTCTTTTTGTTTAACATAACTCTCTCCTTTTTATTATTTGTTAATTATTAGTTAGTAATTTTACTTTAATTTTGTTTCACAATAAGGACAAACACTCCAACTTGTTTTTACTATTTTACCACAAGAAGAACAATTATCTTTTAGTTTATAGTTACATTCGGGGCAACGTAAATAAGTTTCCTCTATATCAGCGCCACATGACGGACAATGGTTTTTAACGCCTATTGAATGATAATAATTAGCTGCTACCGATCTACCTGAAATCCGATTCTCACTGTTCATAAATAATCGGTACACTAATACTGCAGCCCCGACTAGTAAAATCAAGATGAAAAGCGAATTACCAAAGTGCCAATAATAACCGTATCCAAAACCATCTGTACAATACATTTTTTATCCATTACTTAATTTTTATAGGGAGTAAGACAAGTAATGTGCCAAGCAATAACCAATAGTCTGAGGAGAGAATATTTGTTTGATTTCTAGCTAATTTCGCACTTAATAATGAAATATTTTATGTTGGAATTATATATGACAATAATTGTTAAAATTTTCTCTGTGCATAATTTTCACAGTTTTAAACTTATGTCACTTACATTGTGCATATTATTCACACTGTTATTTAGCTGCTATAAATCTTAATTAATTAAAGAGTAAAATTATAGTCCCCTTTTTTTAGGAAACCATACTATAACAATGAGGGAAAAATGCAATAAGGTGAAGTAAAGAGAAGAATCTATTGAACTTCAAATCTTTTGTGCGAAATTTTGAGGGTCATATTAAGGTGAACTATTTTGTGGTATGACTTTTGTCTTACAGATATAAAAAGGAGAAAAAATGTTTAACTTAATATTTATAACATTAGCAAGTATCATGGTAATAGAATTTTTTAGAGTAATAATAAAGACTATCTTCATGCTATTATCAGGAAGTGCAATAATAAGCATGCTGCTTATATTAGTTATACTGTGGTAATTCAGGCAAGGTAAGTAAAACAGAAATTTTTATAGATCGATCTTATATTCATTTATTTTATTATGCAATGTCCTTCTTGAAATACCCAGCAGCTCAGCCGCACGTGTAATATTATTATCAGTGCTCTCAAGTGTTTTTATGATCAATTCTTTTTCAACATCTTTAATTGAACGACCAGGCTGAAGTTCAGTTTCTTGTTGGTTACTATTGCTTTCTGCTGAATTTAGAAGGTCTGGTAGAGTCTCCGGTCTTATCAATTGATCGAACGACATAATAACGGTTCTCTCCATCATATTTTCCAATTCTCTAACATTACCAGGCCAATCATAGCGCATAAGTTTATCCAAAGCTGCCGGTGTAAATCCGCGTATCAGTCTGTTATTTTTTTCAGCATACTTTTTCAAAAAGAATTCTGCAAGCAGCGGAATATCCTGCTTTCTCTTTCGTAATGGAGGTAAAGTAATTGGAACAACGCTTAACCTGAAAAAAAGATCCTTTCGGAAATTACCTTCTTCCACTTCCTTTTCAAGATCCTTATTTGTCGCCGCTATAATACGCACATCAGCTTTAATTGTTTTATCTCCGCCTACTCGCTCAAACTCACCTTCCTGCAAAACGCGTAGTATTTTAGCTTGCGTGGCAAGAGTCATATCCCCTATCTCATCCAGAAACAATGTGCCTTCGTTTGCCAGCTCAAACCGCCCCTCTCTCTTTGTCACAGCCCCGGTAAATGCACCTTTTTCATGACCGAATAACTCGCTCTCCAATAAGTTTTCCGGCAAAGCCGCACAGTTTATTTTAACAAATGGTTTCTCTTTCCTAAAGCTATTTTGATGAATGGCATTAGCAATTAATTCTTTTCCGGTTCCGCTTTCGCCTAATATTAAAATTGTTGCATCGCTTGGGGCAGAAAGAGAGATCACCTCGAATACAGCCTTCATGGCTTTACTTTTACCAATTATTGAAGATATCTCAAAATCTCTATTCAGTTGTTCTTTGAGCGTTTTGTTCTCTTTTTGTAATTCCAAATAATCAAAAGTTTTCTCCACCGAGTGACAGACAGCCTCCATATCCAATGGTTTTACAAAATATTCAGCAGCCCCTAGTTTAAGCGCATCCACAGCAGTCTGCACGGATGAATATGCGGTCATTATCATAACGGGAATGGAAGGACTTATCTCTTTGATCTTTTTGAGAGCGGTAATGCCGTCAACTTTTTTCATTTTTATATCCATAATGATAAGATCAAAAAAGTCTTTCTCCACAAGCGCAATTGCATCCTCACCGTCTTCAGCTTCTCTTACATCGTATTCTTTGTCCAACATATTTGCTTTTATCATCAAGCGATGCGATGTGTCATCATCAACTATTAATATTTTTTTCTTTTGTTTAATCATATCTTAATTACTCTTAGGTAACTTAATTATAAATGTTGTTCCTTTATTTACTACACTATTCACGGTAATTTTACCATTGTGATTTTCAATTATCCTATAAACAATTGCCAAACCTAATCCTGTACCGGTTGACTTTGACGTAAAGAAAGGATCGAATATTTTGTTGAGATTCTCCTCTTCGATTCCACTTCCCTCATCGGATATTTCAATTATTACAAACTGTTCTTCTTCTGAAAACGATATTTCAATTGTTCCGTTCTCATCCATCGCTTCAATGGAATTAGCGAATAAATTCAAGAATACCTGGGTTAACAAATCAGAATCGGCAAGTACCGTTGGCAGGTCATCTTTATTCATTAAAATTATGTTTATCTTCTTTTCATTTAGTTCCGATTCAGTTAATTTCAATGAGTGACTAACAATATCTTCAATATTGCACAAAGCTAATTTTGGTTCGTGAGGTTTGGCAAAATTCAACATGTCCCGTATAACACGATTGAGTCTGTCAACTTCACTTATCATCACAGAAGCGTATTCATGGTCTTCAGAATCTTTTTCAAACTTATTGCGCAGGTATTGTGCTAATCCTTTTATGGAACTCAGTGGGTTGCGTATCTCGTGAGCAATTCCCGCAGCCATCCTTCCCATGCTTGCTAGTCTTTCCGATCTTTCAACCGCTTTTTCCAGCGACTTCAGTTCTCGCAGATCAGTGAATATCAGCACAGTTCCTAGGTCTTCTCCTATCTCATTCTTTATCTTACTTGATATAATGTTTAAGGGTATAGTATTTCCGTCATTAAGATGACATTCAACGTTCTGCTCAAATTTTTCACTGTTGTTTTGTCCCAGAGCTTCCGATTTACAATTCGGTAGTACATCATGGATGTTTTTACCAACCACTTTGTTCTCCTCAAGTCCCAATAACTTCACGGCAGTTCTATTTACAGTTTCAACCTTTCCTGTTTTATCCAATGATATCAAGCCGTTCGGCATACTCTGGATAACATTGGAGATATAATCCTGAACATTTTGCAGATGCACGTTCACAGAATAGTAACGTCTTATTACGAAAATAAAATAGACCGATGCCAGCCCAATAACAAGCAGAAGGAGACCTGTTCCTAAAGCTCTTCTTATATCTTCTCTTTGTGCTTCATAATATTCATTGGCATATAATTCAATTACGGTTGTATACTTAATTCCTTGATCGGATTTTTCAACTTTTTTACCAGTTAGAATATCATAATGAATTGTTAATTCAGAAATAAAAGTAAAAACATAATTTCCCTCACTGTCAAAATTAACTTTTTGATGTTCATTGTGATTATCCGGATATTCAGTATATGTATACTTTTCATCGCCGAGTAAATTATTTTTATCTTTATCGAAAACCAGGATGTGTTTGACAAAAGGTGAGGTCTCCAGTCTTTCAACATAATCTCTAAGTTGATGCAGATCTCCCCCAATACCCATCAGAAGTTTTGCACGAAGTGATGTTCTTATGAACTCTGCTTCCTGCAGTAAATTATTCTCCATTAATGTTCTTTCTCTGTCATAATTCTCGTAAGTAAACCACCCGAGAGCAATAATCATTACAAAGGAAAGTAGTCCTAATAAAATTGTTATAGTATTTAAAAGTTTATATTTTTTCATTTATTATTTTCATACATTTGTTTACGCTATACATCACTCTGACGGATGTAAATCAACTTACTATCCTTTTGAAACAACAAAATTTATTGGTATAAACGCTCCGACTTTTAATCCCCAGTTTATATTATCAGCCGGCGTAAAGATAAAAGCAAATACGTTTCCCCCCATTAATTTAATATTAGGACCACCTTGCAGAATGAGCTTATTGTTGTCGATCATATACTCGGCGGAAATTACGGCAGAAATTGGCAAAGGTTTATCGAATGGTATAAACCAATACTCGTTAAATGAATAAACACTATTCATAAATGGCGTATAACCGACTGAAATATAAGTCCGTTTTTTCAGCAAAGCACCAATTTCAGCATGAAGTCTAAAAAACTCTTCTCTGCCTCCTTCAAGATTATAAACTATCAGTGGATTTAGCCGAACTCCGGCAATAATTTTATAATTCTCCGTTTCTTGCGAATGAATGGAAGAAAAAGACATTAATACTGTGATTATAAAAAGCACCTTAATTAACTTCATATAATACTCTTTTTATTTTAGAATTTTATTTGTTATTATTTCTCTGTTTTTAGAACGCGTGTAGCATTTAGAATTGCTATAAGCGCAACGCCCATATCACCGAAAACCGCTTCCCACATTGTTGCCAAACCGAATGCTGCAAAAATGATGAACAACAGTTTTACACCAAGCGCAAAAATGATATTCTGCCAAACGATCCTTCTGGTTTTTTTCGCAATTCTGATCGATGTCGGAACGCTTGACGGCGTGTCATTCATAAGCACCACATCGGCAGTTTCTACGGCTGCATCAGAACCAAGTGCGCCCATTGCTATTCCTACATCAGCGCGGGCAAGAACCGGCGCATCGTTAATGCCATCCCCTACAAACGCAACTTTATCACCTTTACCTGATTCTGAAATGAATTTCTCTATATAACTAACTTTATCTTCCGGAAGCAATTCCGCATAAACCTCATCAATATTGAGTTTACCGGCAATAGTCTTTGCAGCAAAGGCATTATCACCAGTGAGCATAACAGTTCTTTTTACACCCAAGTTTTTCAATTCTTCAATAGCCTGTACGGAATCTTCTTTAATTGCATCTGAAATTACGATGTAACCGGCATACTTAGAGTCAACAGCAACATGTACTACAGTTCCTTCAACATTACACTTATCATGTTCAATGTTTTTACTATGAAGCAGTTTATCATTCCCTGCAATTACAATTTTACCGTCAACCTCTGCCTCAATTCCATGCCCGGCAATTTCAGTTATATTACCTATTGCTGCCTGCTCAACTTCACCTTCGTATGCTTCCAAAATTGATTGAGCAATCGGGTGATTCGAATTCGCTTCAGCATAAGCAGCAAACTTTAACACATCCGATTCTTCATAACCGTTCTTCGTAATAATTTCAGATACTTTGAATTCGCCTTTTGTAAGTGTTCCGGTTTTATCAAATACTACAGTCCTTACGGTAGTAAGTGCATCCAAATAGTTCGAGCCTTTTACTAAAATTCCTCTATGAGATGCACCGCCGATACCCCCGAAATATCCGAGCGGAATACTTATAACAAGAGCGCACGGACAGGAAACAACCAGCATGATCAAAGCCCTGTATATCCATACAGAAAACAACTGACCTTCCACCAGCAAAGGCGGCAGAACGGCAACAAGTATGGCACCGAAAACCACTGCCGGTGTGTAATACCGCGCAAATTTTGTAATGAATTTTTCTGTTTCGGCTTTTTTAGAAGTTGCATTTTCTACAAGATCCAGAATTTTCGCTATTGAGGATTCTCCGAATAATTTTGTTACTTTAACAGTCAAAGTACCGGATTTATTGATCATACCAGCCATCACGACTTCACCTTCTTTAACAGATCGAGGCACCGATTCACCGGTAAGAGCAGAAGTATCAAGCATAGAACTTCCTTCCATCACTTCGCCATCCAGGGGGATTTTCTCTCCCGGCTTAATCAATATTTTATCACCTACCATTATATCTTCTGGTGATACTTCTTTAATATCGCCGTCAGATAAAAGATTTGCATGGTCAGGTCTAATTTCCAAAAGACTTTTTATTGATCTGCGTGAACGATGAACTGCTAGATCTTGGAAAAATTCACCTACATTGTAAAAAACCATAACGGCAACAGCTTCGGGCATTTCGTGAATTGCAAATGCCCCGAGTGTAGCAACGGACATTAGAAACTGTTCGTTGAATACTTGTCCTTTTACAATATTCATTGCAGCAGTTTTTAAAACGCCCCAGCCGCTTAAAAGATAGATAGATACAAAAACAAGATATTCTGCCGCGTGATACGGAGTATTATGAAGATCATCCTTGTAAATAATTCCAGCTATAAGAAACGAGATAATAAAGAATATCTTAAGTAATTCTTGTTTTACATTGAATTCCTCTTCATCTTCTTTATCATCTTCAACTATTTCCACTTCGGCTTCGATCTCTTTTATTCTTCTTTTAACTTTCTCTAGATCCTTTGTATCGACTTGAATAAAAGAATTAGCAAAATTAACGGAAACGAAATTCACATCTTCTAATTTTGCCACGCCTTCTTCAATTTTTGATGCGCATGAAGCACAGCTTAGATTTTTTATTTTATATTTTTTCATTGTCCTTAATCCTTCAATCATTATTGATGATGAGAAGAAAATTTCTTATTAAACTTCCATAATACTATTGTAAACAGCAGCACAAATAATTGTGCGCTCGTTGTTTCGACAGTCGGATAAAATCCCACTAGCGGAAAATTTAAATTTATTGGAATTTGAGTTATACTTACATATCCGCTTTCCTGAAACGCTTGGATACCTTTACCAGCCAGTACGATAGAGAGGATCACAATCATAACGGCGGAATATTTAAATAATTTCATAATAGGCAACTTCACTGCAAATTTTAAAACGATCCACGCTAATAATAAAACAAATATCAAGGAAGAGACCGCCCCAAAATAAATTCCGCTTTTAGCGCTTTGGTCAACTTGTAATTCAACTGCAGAAAGGAAGATAGCCGATTCAAATGCCTCTCTAAAAACAACCACAAAAGATATTACCGCCAGTCCTATCAAATTATTCTTGCTTACTAACTTTATGATTTTATACTCAACAAATTCCTTCCACTTATTCGCTTCTGTTTTACTGTGCAGCCAGAAACCAACATACAGCAATAAAGCCACAGCAAATAATGAACCGAAACCCTCCATTAATTCCCTGCCTTGAGCATTGAATGAGACGATCAAGTTTATGAAGATCATACTTGCTATTCCGATAATCAAAGCGAACAACCATCCTCCGTGTACCCATTTTACCGCTTTGGGTTCATTAATTGATTTTAACACTCCAAGAATTGTAATTATTATTAAAAATGCTTCAATACCTTCCCTAAGAATAATTGAAGCAGCAAGTAGAAATGCAAATCCAAACGAGTAATTTTTATTTTTCATCGCAGAGTCTGCATCACTAATTAAAGTTCGTGCTAAAGCAACATCATTTTGAATTACTTCAAAAGGTTCACGATTTTTAATATCTGCTCTCAGCTTATACATAGCCTTTTCCAGATCATTCTTAAGCTCTGAATTAATTACCTGCAACTGCTGTTCAAAAGGTTCTATCCCTTCCAGATAAGCAAATAATGCTTTGTCTTCGGCTTTATTATATTCATTTTTTCGATATAAATTTATAACGTCATCTAAATAGATCAATGTGTTATTTATGGAAAGTTTCTTATTTGATTTAGCTTTATGTAAACGCAGAGCTGCTAGATTAAGAGTATCGGCTTTATTATTATCTCCAAGCTTCGCCAGCAATAATTTGTCGGATAAAGTTGATATTTCTTCCAAAGAAGTGTTAGAGAATGCCTTGTTGTATAATCTTTCTAACTCTTCCTTTTTCAATTTATATTTGCTTTTATACCGAAGACTGCTTACATAAAACGCCAAGTCCCAGGTTTCCTTGTCAGAGAGTTGGGTAAAAGGAGCCATACTTGTACCGCTTATTCCAAGTTTTATAGTATTATATATTTTGAAAGGTGAAATTTTTTCCATCAGTGTATCATTCAAAAAATTTGCCGGTTTCGGGTTTAAAGTTTTTGTTAATATCCCTT
>UOGD01000394.1_pt1 | contig 11096 bp, 11 predicted proteins | sample 1989731 | NCBI WGS metagenome assembly UOGD01 (sample SAMEA4712198, study PRJEB27164) | hydrothermal vent metagenome | biome: marine basaltic hydrothermal vent biome; feature: marine hydrothermal vent; material: mineral | place: Pacific Ocean | collected 2011-06-14/2011-07-23 | depth 1691 m | reverse complement strand
TTTTTTGTTTTTAATAATTTTCTTTAACATTTATATTACTTTACTATTATAAAATTGTTAGAATAAATATATGTATAATTAGTCATAATGTCAATTTTCCTTATCAATATCAACAATTCAGAGCCTAATTTATTGTAAAACAGATTAGTAATATGTTCTACAACAATTTGTAAAAATATAACTGGATAAATATCTTTTATTACACCATAAAGTGTTGTTTTTATTATCTTATTTTTCACTCTGAATTGCTGTAAAGCTGGTAACATTCTCATCTGAAATTGTTTGTTAATTTGCATTATTTATATAAATCTGTATGAAGCCCTAAGCGTAAGGTAACAAAATGTTGTTACATTTAGTTCAAGATTGATAACCGGCTCGGCAACAAAAAACAACTTTCCCATGTCGTGATTGTAATTATTATTATCATAATTCTCATGGATAGTATTTTAATATGAAACATTTACCATTCCCAAAAGTGTATAAACTAAAACAGGAAAAAGATTCATTGGAGAGAAAATGTATTAAATTTTAAAACCAGCGCTCCAAATCCTCCGCTTGAATACTCACCGAATGAAATCAAAGTACTTTCCTGAGCAAATACATGTTGTATTGTTATTGCAAAAAAGATAACTATTATCTTTTTTATTTAAACCATTCCTAACATTTCTTTATTATAACATAAATATCCTTGCATAAATTATTTGAGCAACATCATTTTTTTCACCGCACTGAAGTTTCCAGCTTGAAGTTTGTACACATACAAACCACTAGGGAAACCAGAAGCATTGAATACAACAGAATAATTTCCAGGAGATTGTTGTTTATTTACAAGTGTGGTCACTCCTTTGCCAAGTACGTCATAAACTTTTAGTATTACCTTGCTCGAGCTAAAGCTCGAGGTTACATCAGGAATAGAATATTTAATTGTTGTGCTAGGATTAAATGGGTTTGGATAATTCTGATGAAGCGCAAAACCTTCCGGTGATGCATTTTCTTCCTCAACACTTGTAGGCGGATTAATTTCAATATTCAGCATCATGCCGTTATCTTCATGTTCAAGATTATGACAATGTAAAAGATATCTGCCGGAATAATCGGTGAACTTGATCAGAACTCGCACAGTTTCGTAAGCTTCAACAAATACAGTATCTTTCCATCCTTTATCTTTCGGATGGAGCACTGTGTTCCCGTTTCTTGAATATACTTGGAACATTACTCCGTGAACATGCATCGGATGAATATTACTAGTAACATTTGTAAAGTTCCATTCTTCCAATTCATTGAATGGTATTTGTTCATCAATACGGTTTATGTCATAAGTTAAATCATTAATCCGATGCATACCGGGTCCGCTATTCATATCATGGCTTAATTTGAAAGTTCTTGTTCTCACTGCGGAATTGATATCATAATAGTCTATTGCCGGTAGATTCTGAGGAACCGTACCGCCGGAAGTCCCATCGCCAACAATATTGAATTGAAGAAGATCCATCTGTGTTCCCTGATTACCAAAGCCGCTGAAAGGCAGCGACACAAGGTTTACCGCTTCACCAATATTAAATCCGGAAAAATCATAAAGTATCTCTATTCTTTCCCCCGGCGAAATGAATGCTTCGTTTACTTCAACCGCTTCACTTTTTAATCCACCGTCCGTGGCAATTATCCAGAAATTAGAATTATCGGAAAGAGCCAATTTGTAAACCCTTGCATTAGATCCATTCACAATTCTAAATCTGTAAAGTGTTTTTTGAACTTCAAAGTAGGCATCCGGTGTACCGTTTATCAACGGTAGATCACCAAGATATCCCTGCATTATATCCTGATTATTTGTAGAATACACAAACTGCGGCTGATCTACTGATCGTCTGTCTTGGATAAGAAGCGGAATATCAAACTCTCCTTCGGGCAGTCCTAATTGTTTCTCTGCATCATCTTCAATAATAAAAAATCCGGCATGCCCCATATAAACTTGCTCAGCAGTATAGTGATGTGCGTGCGAATGATAAAAGTATGTTCCGGCTCTCTGAAAAACAGGGAATGAATATCTGTAACTTGTTCCGGGAAGTACCGGATCTTTCGGCTGACCATCCATCAATTCCGGTACTAACAAACCGTGCCAATGAATTGTCGATTCTATATTGTGCTGATTTTCAAAAAGCACCGAAAATTCTTCTCCCTTCTTTACTCTAATTGTTGGTCCTGGATAGCTATTATTCATTCCAACTATCTGAGTTGTAGTACCTGACCAGATTTCGACATTTGATGATTTAAATATCAAAGATTCTCCCGCCTGTAATTCAGGAGGAAAGCGTAAAGGATTACTACCTACAACTTTGTTCGCTTTGCCGGAAGGATATATTTTAGGTGCGGCAATAAATGCACCTGTTAATGCTGTTTTTATTAGAAACTCTCTTCGTTTCATTTTTATTTCCTTTCTAAGAGGTGGATGTTATATAAGTTTTAAACATTGTGTATTGAGAAGATATTATTTCGTCTCAATAATGTTTTAATTGAGACAAAATCTATAACGGCAGAATTACTTCCAATTTTGGTAAATACTTTTCTTGCAATGCTTCAGTTTATGTTCACAACTTTTGTTCAGCGATTCGGGGAGAAAATAATTTCAATTCATAAACCGTTACGCCAAAGGCGCACAAGTGAAACGGTTAACAGTTCTTATTAGCCCATTCCCCACGTTAAAACGTGGAGTTAATGAAATTTTCGACTTTTTACACAGACTCTTAAGTTGTGGGCTAATAGCAAAAAAGCAGAAATTGAACCAGTTCACTAGTTTTTATTCTTCCATTTATTAACCAGGCGGATATTGACCGTTAAAAGTATAAACTGTCATGCCGTGATGTTTCCCGTGTAAAAACATCACGGGACAGGTTTACACGGAATCTATGTTTAGCTATAAGATTCCCAATTAAAACATTTGGGAATGACACTTTGCTTTTTATACTATGCTTGCTATAACGATTTATTGCCACCGGTTTAATAACTGGAAAAATGTTTTTTATTTTACCTGTTACCTATTTTTTGCAATTTTATTTTTCGATCTTAAGCATCTTCGCATTTATTGCCACAATTACAGTACTTAACGACATTAAAGCTGCACCGGCAGCGGGACTAAGTAATATTCCCCAGCTATAAAGCACACCCGCAGCAAGCGGAATAGCGAAAGCATTATAACCGGTAGCCCAAACAAGATTTTGAACCATCTTTTTATAAGTTGCTCTCGATAATTTTATGATCGATAATACATCCATCGGATTACTCTTTACCAGAACCACATCAGCAGTTTCAACTGCTACATCCGTACCAGCTCCAATAGCTATACCCACATCCGCCTGCGCCAATGCAGGGGCATCGTTCACACCATCACCTGTCATTGCAACAACTAAACCTTCACTTTGAATCTCTTTAACAGTCTTTGCTTTCCCATCAGGCAATACTTCGGCAATATATCTATCAAGTCCTATTTCATCTGCAACATATTTTGCTACTTTTTCGTTATCGCCGGTAAGCATGATAGTTTTAATTCCTAATTTCTTAAATTCTGCAATTGCCTGCTTTGATTCTTCTCTGATAATATCCGCTAATGCAATTGCTCCGATAAGTTTATTATCTATTAATACAAAGACAACGGTCTTTCCTTGTCCTGATAATTTTTCTATTCTTTCATCATTTAATGTAATGTTGTTTTCACGCAGATATCCAGGGCTGAATACGCCTACATTCAGATCATCAACAATAGCTTTTGCTCCTTTACCCGGAATAGCTTTGAATTCATGAGCTTCAGAAATATTTTCTGTACTTTTGTAAATGCCCTGCGCAATTGGATGTTCACTGTTCCTTTCAACAGATGCGGCATAGTGTATTACATCATCTTGCGTATAATTATTATCGAAAGATATAATATCCGTTACTCCGAACTCACCTTTTGTTAGTGTTCCAGTTTTATCAAAAATAATTGCATTTAGTTTTCTAGCCTGTTCAAACGCTGTACGATTTCTGATTAACAAACCCTTGGATGCAGAGATAGCCGTGGATACAGCGACAACTAAAGGTACTGCAAGCCCTAATGCATGAGGACACGTAATTACCATTACGGTAACTGTTCGCTCAAGGGCAAAAGCTAAATCTTTATTCATTACTGCAAGCCAGATAAACATTGTAATTGCTCCGCCTGTAATTGCAATAACCGTAAGCCAAAAGGCTGCGCGGTTAGCAAGGTCTTGAGTTTTTGATTTGCTTTCCTGTGCTTCTTTAACTAAATCAATTACTTGAGAAAGGAAAGAATCCTTGCCGGTTCTTTCAACTTGAATTACTAATGAACCTTCCCCATTAATACCTCCTCCAATAACTTTATCGCCCATTTTTTTAGCAACCGGTTTAGATTCACCTGTCAGCATAGATTCATTAACAGAACTTTGTCCTTTAATGGCTATACCGTCGGCAGGAATTTTCTCTCCGGGTTTTACCAAAACCTTATCACCGGATTTTAGTTCTGAAAGAGGGACATCAACCATAGTATCATCTTCTTTTAACAAATGAGCATCGGAAGGCATTAATTTGGCAAGAGCCTCCAAAGCTCTCGAAGCGCCCATAACGGACCTCATTTCTATCCAATGCCCTACAAGCATAATATCTATTAAAGTAGCAAGTTCCCAAAAGAACACCTTCCCCTCCAGTCCGAACACCACAGCAGAACTGTAAAAATATGCTACACTAATAGCTACTGCTATCAATGTCATCATACCGGGCAGTTTCTTCTTAAATTCATCAACCATCCCTTTTAAGAACGGATAACCGCCATAAAAGAAAACGAAGGAGGATAAGATAAATGATAAGTATCTGTCTCCACTAAACTGAAGCGCAGTGCCTAACCCCAAAAATTGCTGGATAAGAGGTGATAGCAAGAGAATCGGAATTGAAACCGCAAGTGAAATCCAGAATCGTTTTCTAAAATCTGCAATCATATGCTCATGGTGGGAAGCATGTCCTTTATGCTCATCGTGCGAACCACTACCATGATGGTTGTGACTATGTGCATTATGATCCATGTGTTCGTGAGAATGATCCATCTCATGGTTATTCATTTCTGCATGGTTATGTTCTTTGTTATTTTCCATGGAATAAGCCCCTTCATAAGTTATTAAATAAATTGTTCTTTATGTCGATATCAAATAATTCCGCATCATCCCCATATCTTCATGTTCCAAATTATGGCAATGGTATAAAAATAGTCCCGGATAATCTTTGAAACTTATCAGAATTTTCACTTTCATCCCAGGTAGCAAGAGAAATGTATCTTTCCACCCTTCATCTAAAAAGCCGTCTTTAAGACTTTGCCATAGAGAAGAACTTTGACCAATATTTCTTTCAATAATTCGAAATTGCAATTGGTGAATATGAACCGGATGAGGCATTTGCATCATTCCACCCATTCCGCCCATCCTTCCCCTACCGCTGCTTCCATTTATAAATTCCCAAACTTCTGTAGTGTTCAGTTTTACTTTTTCATCAGAGGCAACATCGGTCATCCCAAATGTTCGTCCGTTAATTGTCCAGTTCATATGACTCATGGCAAAAGTAAAACTGCGAGGATCATTAATATTAATTGCGCTCGATATATTGAGAGATTGAATATTAGATAATTTATCAGGCAGACTGAACTGTTCATTTACAATTTTAAGTATATTGAATTCAGCCAACTTAAATTTAGTACCGTTCGGCAGACCTGATGAACCTCCCATTCTGCCCATCATCATTCCTCCACCACTATTCGGGTTTGGAAACGGTAAACTGATAAGCTCTACTTTGCTGTTTAATTTCATACCTGAGAAATCAGCAATTATATCTAATCGTTCGGCAGGCCCCAGAACAACATATTCCTTAGTAACCGGTTTTTCTAATAATCCTCCGTCATTTCCTATTACAGTTAACGGCATACCGTTTGACCAAGCTAATTTATAGATCCTTGAGTTTGAGCCGTTCAATAGTCTGAATCTATACGCCTTGGAAGAGACAGGAAAATTAAAATCCGGTTTTCCGTTTATTATTACTTGTTTACCAAGGAATCCGTTCATCCTCTCCATTGGATTCTGTATATAAACCAATTGATTATCAGAATCAAAAGTGCGGTCTTGAATTATCAATGGAATATCATACTCCCCTTTTGGCAAGTCCAGCGCTTCCTCTTCTTTATCTGTAACAATAAAAAGCCCGGCTAAACCAAAATAAACTTGCGGTCCGGTTTTCCCATGCGGGTGAGGATGAAACCAGTAGGTACCGGCTCTATTATCAACTTCAAACTCATAAATATATTCCTCACCTTCGTCAATAACAAATCTTGGATGTCCATCCATTTCTTCCGGGACATGCAAACCGTGCCAATGAACTATTGATTCTTGATCAAGCATGTTTTTATAGTTGATCCTGATCTTTTGTCCATTTCTTATTCTAATAATCGGACCTAAATAACTATCGGGAATAGTTTGAAGATTGGAAGGATCACCATTTATTAAGCTTGCTTCAAAATTAAAAACATCAGTTGGTTTGCCCGGTAATATAGGAACACTCCCAAATTTAGAAGTTAGGTTTAATTCGATATCAGGCTTAAATTTAGGGTCTCTCTTAGATACAGGGACGTTTGTATCATTAGTACATGATTGTAGTAAACTTGGTGTTAGAATTACACCGGTTGTTAAAACTGAATTGGTAATAAATTTCCTTCTGTTCATTTTCTCCTTACAAACAGTTAATTAATTTATTCAAAATAATTTTTTACGAATCACAATGTAATTTTGAGAGTCCAATTTTTCTTAATACACACTCCTCGGGATTCTCACATGGTTCTTCTGATTCACCTTTAAATTTGCTGAACCTTAATGCTACCCACATTACCAAGAGTGATACCATAAAAAATAGAAATATGACTATAAATTGCAACATCACTTCACCTATATTATCTTATTTATAAAATAATCAATTTTTCCCATTTTGAAAAATATGATTTCCATTTTTTCACCAATGTTCTATATTATGAACTTAACTTCTATATAGCAAATATACTCATTAACAAAGTATCTTAATTATACAATTATTAGAATATATTATATAATTTAGATGTTACTTATTCCGCATATTACTTACGTAAAATTAGTTTTGCCTAATATATTTATCCGGTTCTTTTTCAAATTCTGATTGACATAAAGGACAGCATAAATAGTAAATTTCTCCACCATATTTAATTTTTGCGTGTGATTTATTCGGATTCATTTTTCTACCGCAAACCGGGTCTCTATGTGTATGATCTTTATGCATAATATTTCTCCATTTTAATATTTGTCAAAATAGTTTGCTACATTATTCCTACTGCTATGTATGCAAAACCACCAAAAATTTCTTTTACTTCAACTTTTAAAAAATACTTTTCCATATCCTTCCAAGGTTTTCTATCCGCCAGATCAAGTGATACGCCAAATGGTTTGGTAATAAACACTCCTAAATTTATTAGCCAATCGGGATATTGATCAGGTTTCTTGAAATCGCAAACTACAAACCGGTTTCCTGGTTCAAGCGCGCGTGAAATATTTCTAATTATTTTTTCATACTCCGGTATCATAGTGAGTGCAAAAGTTGAAATCACTGCATTAACTTTTCCTTCAAATAGATACTCGAAAGCATCAATATTTATAAGCTCAAAATTATTCCATTTGTTTTTTCGAATTCGGTTTTCAGCTTGCTCTAACATTTTATCGGTCAAATCAATTCCAATTACTTTACCTTCTTTACCAATTCCTTTAAATAGAATGGGAAAATTTAATCCCGTTCCGCAGCCAATTTCAAGGACAGTATCTCCCTGTTTGAGATTGAGTAATGCTACAGATTCCTTTCTATATTTTTGCTCTCTAAATCCAATTAGATAATATAAATTAGCCGTAAAATCATAATTTAATGAGCGCCTTCTGTAAAGATCTTTTATTTGTTCCTTATTTAAAGCCATTTCAAATTTCGTATACTGAATAAAAATGGATACTCAGATATTTAGTCCTTTTATTGTTCATAATCATATTTAAGAGCACTTAAATTAATTATATTCCAAATGCCGTTAAGAACAATGATGCTTTGAATAATATTTAGCGCTCATTTTGCTCCGCTTTAAATGCTGCGCCCAATTTTAAAGGGCGCAGCGTTTAAGCGAAGACTTAAGTACAGCAAATATTAGCGCAATCACTAAAGACAGAATGTCAAAATAGATCACCCAAAGACTTCTAGAATATCTTAAAGATCATGATAGATCATTTTTCATTCTATCATATTCGTCTTTCGTAATTTCTCCTTTTGCATATCTTTTTTTCAAAATATCCAAAGGGGTTTCTTTTTCAATATTATTAGTGAAATTTGTCGGTTGATTATTTCTATTATTGAACTGTATAACCACCCAAACGATCACAGCTATTATAATGACCCAAAATAACCAACTAAACCACATTCCGCCGCCAAACATTCCATTCATCATAACTTTCTCCTTAATAATTTTATTTTTTGTTAATTAAGATGAATAATTATAATATCAGCATCGTTCAATAATTTATAAGTTGCACAAATATTATTTTAAGAACAATGTTTTTAATTAGCCATCTGTAAAAATTCTACAACTTTATCAGTTTGTACAGCCGTTAAACCTGCACGTATTCTCATATGCTGACCAATAGCTTCCCATTGAATATCACCAAAAGCCGTTGGTGACGGTGCATTATGACACCTAACACAATTTTCACCCCAAAGTTCAGCACCGGATTTCGTGACCGCTGCATTCTCAGAAGAAGAACATCCCACAACAAACAATGTGGTTGCAAAAGATATTCCTAAAGCTAAATTTATAATATGTTTTTTCGATTTCATTTTCAACTCCATTTTGTTTTTAAAATCCAATTGACCAGTGCATTAAGAATGCATCCCCTTGTGTTACTGAGCTATGACCGTCAGCTTCTCCGCTGGAATCAAGAGTTTGATAAGCAAATTTTACAACAGTTCTCCAATCCAACCAATAATTGATACCAACAGTAATCTGAGTATCTTCACCACCCCAAACAGCTTTTGATGGTAATTCCAGTTTTGAGTATCTTCCGACAAACTCAAGTTTGTTAAAGAAATCGTTATCAACAAAAGCCGTTTTAATAGATACCTGACCATAATATGCATTACTTACATTTTCAAACGTATAACTTTGATCTGCATTCTCCGGATCAGGATAAGAAGCTTGATCTACGCTTACTCTGTTCCACTGTCCTTTAATATCGAGCATACTCTTCATAAAATCTAACCGTGTAACGTAACTCAAGTCAATTGCATAAAGTTGTGACCCAATATTTTCGTATGCTGTTTTGGAAGTTCCTACTTTTCCAAACTGTCCTGAAAGTCCTATTTCAAGCGAGGAATTATAAAGAGGTAATATTCCTATTCTACCGCCAAAAGATTTAGCCTTGTTATTATCTATATAATTATTGTAATGTAACTGTCCACCTTCTTCCGGCTCGTCCGTGCCGTCATTAAGTTTTGGTCCATTTACAACATAGAGCGAATAATTTATCCATGCATTTCTTGTCATATAAGCTGCACCTCTGATCTCAACACCAAGGTCGGACATAGGACCGACCTGCCCTTCATGGGTAAAGCCCAGAGGATTACTAGGTAATCTGTTTATCCAGCGCGGGTGCAGTTTTTCTCCGAATGTACCGAAAGGAAGCAAGAATTTACCCATTCTAACAGTTAAATATTGGTTTATGAAGTAAGCCATGTCAGCATATTCCAAACCTAACTCAGTTCCGTCTTGCGTCAGTTCAAGTTCAAGTTCTGATTCAAAAAGGAGCCGTTTGGACTGCTGCCATAGGAAAATCGGGTTAAAACTACCTCCAACAAATGTAGTATTATCCTTCAGAAATTCAATACCGGCATGTGCATAACCACGCATTAAAAATCTACTTGATCCGGGTTTTAAAGTATTAACTTCCTTCGCAAGGTCTTCCACTGGATCTTCTTTATCGAAATCTTCTTCATTTTGGGCAAATAGTGTCCCGGAAATAAAAAACACAACCATTAATAAGAAATATATTTTTAAAAATTTATTCATGACTTCCTCAATTTTTTTTAGATTCTTTTTTCCCTAAGGTTCTGATGTAAGTTACCAACTGCCATCTTTGTTCTTTTGAAAATGCTCCTTTGTATGAAGCCATCGGAGGTCTCCCAGTTGTAATTTTCCAGTAAATTGCACCATCCGATTGACTTTGTACTCTCTTGGAAGTCAAATTTGCAGGTTTTGGGGTAAGTCCCATTCCAGCAACACCATCTCCTTTACCTTCAGTTCCATGACAGATTACACATTGAGTATCAAAAATTGCTTTCCCCTTTTTCGAAGCTTCTGCCAAATCTTTTAATCTATTGACAAGTTTATCCGCATATTCTGGCGCTTTCCATGCGTTATCATCTTGCAATATTTTGTCCACATTTTTAAAGTTTTCCGCTGGAGTATTATTCTTAGCGGCAACAACCACTAAAATTAAAATAATACCCATTAAAACATATTTAACTTTTACATCTATTTTCTTTATCATGATGAACTCCGTAATTTATATTAATAAAATTATTAGTTAATTTGTGAAATAACACCGCCGTATAACCCGGCAGCTGAAACTAAAAGAAAAGTTAAAATAGCAAGAGCCCAGATGAATTTTTCTAATTTTTTAACATACAATGCAACCGACCATAAAATCAGCGAAGCTAATACTCCGAATCCGAGCAGTTCATGAGTCTCAACAAGACCATAAGCTGCTGTGCCTTCAAAAGGTTCAGCTTGTGATAACCCGGCAAAAACAGCGACAATAGTCATAAGCGCTGCAAAAGGAATAATAATTTTTATTGCGCCTAAATACTTATTGTCTTTATAACCCAGTATCATTAATAAAAGTCCAATAATAGTAAGAGCAATTGGAAAGTGGATAACTTTATTATGAATATGTTCGAACACTGCTCCAATTGTTACTTCTTCTACCTCTCCTTCCTCAGCAGCTTCCAATTCCTCCTCTTCG
>UOGD01000086.1_pt1 | contig 11108 bp, 10 predicted proteins | sample 1989731 | NCBI WGS metagenome assembly UOGD01 (sample SAMEA4712198, study PRJEB27164) | hydrothermal vent metagenome | biome: marine basaltic hydrothermal vent biome; feature: marine hydrothermal vent; material: mineral | place: Pacific Ocean | collected 2011-06-14/2011-07-23 | depth 1691 m | reverse complement strand
TTCAGCTGTCCGAAAATCATCGATACAAATTGGTCATAAGTCTTATATTTTGAACAGCCTTTATCACTTTGGAATTTTAATATAAGATGATTAAAAATAGACATAGGAACTAAGGCTATGATTTAGGCTATTAATGGTTTATTGTTATTTTTCGTTCTACTAAAAAGCTCCATATATTATCCTTGTTTGTTTTTCTCGACTACAAAGATAAGGGGCTTTTTAGTTTTTTTCTAACTTTCGGATAGTGGTGAAATGATAATATTGATTCGGCTATTTTCTTCTCTCGGAACAAATTAGAGGTAAAAATCCGTATAAAATATATTGCATAAAAAATCGGAAAGATATATATTTGTAATTCGTTTTAGAATAAAAACGAAACTTTTAAAGGTTCTGATAAAATTTGTAAATACCTTTTGTTGCCGGGGTGGCGGAATTGGTAGACGCACTGGACTTAAAATCCAGTGGGAGGTTTCTCCCGTGCCGGTTCGAGTCCGGCCCTCGGTACAAGAATATATAAACTCGTAAAAGTATTGTGAAATAAAAATTTACAAATTGGGTTCTTAGCTCAGTTGGTTAGAGTGTCTGCTTGACGTGCAGAAGGTCGGCAGTTCGAATCTGCCAGAACCCACAATTATCGGAGGATTCTCCGTTTTTTTTTAAATAAAATTTGATATGGAAAAAGTTAAAATAACATTACCGGACGGCTCTGCAAAAGAGTATGATAAAGGTATTACTCCTTTAGAAGTTGCAAAATCTATTTCCGGAAGATTAGCAAAGGAAGCTTTAATATCGGAAATAAACGGCTCAATGAAGGAACTAAATACTCCTATATACGAAGACTGCGAACTGAAGCTATATACTTTTAACGATGAAAAGGGGAAAGAGACTTACTGGCATTCTTCTTCACATCTTATGGCGCATGCGGTGAAGGAACTTTATCCCGAAGCTAAGTTTGGCGTTGGTCCGGCAATTGAAAACGGATTTTATTACGATATAGATATTAATGAAAAATTATCAGAAGAAGATCTAGTTACGATTGAAAATAAAATGAAAGAGATCATTGAAAGAAATGAACCTTTCAAAAGAAAAGAATTAAGTAAATCAGAAGCGCTTGTATTTTTCAATGAGAAAAAGGATGAATACAAACTTGAATTAATTGACGGACTTGATGATAATACAACAGCTATAAGTCTTTATAATGAAGGCAATTTTACCGACTTGTGTCTTGGACCTCATCTTCCTTCGACCGGATATATAAAATATTTCAAGCTGTTAAGTGTTTCCGGTTCATACTGGCGCGGCGATGAGAACAAAGCGCGCATGCAGAGGATCTATGGTATCTCGTTTCCAAAACAGAAAATGCTTACAGATTATCTGGAGTTTTTAGAGGAAGCAAAGAAGCGGGATCATAGAAAATTAGGAAAACAGTTGGACCTGTTCAGCATTCATGAAGATGCCGGTCCCGGGCTTATCTATTGGCATCCGAAAGGTGCAAGGGTTAGAAATGAGATTGAAGATTTTTGGAAAAAGGAACATCTGAAAAACGGTTATGATCTTCTTTATTCTCCGCATATTGGTAAAAGTCAGCTTTGGGAAACAAGCGGGCATCTTTCTCATTTTAAAGAGAATATGTATTCTCCTATGGAGATTGACGAACAGGATTACTACGTAAAACCAATGAACTGCCCGTTTCATATTTTGATCTATAAAACCGACTTACGTTCTTATCGTGACCTGCCTCTGCGTTGGGCAGAACTCGGAACGGTTTACCGTTATGAAAAAAGCGGTGTGCTTCACGGACTTCTTCGTGTAAGAGGATTTACTCAAGATGATGCTCATATCTTCTGCACAAAGGAACAGATTGAAGATGAGATAATTGAGGTTATACGTTTTTCAAATTATATGTGGAAATCTTTCGGGTTTGAAAGTCTTAAGTATTATGTTTCAACACGTCCCGATAAGGTTACAGGTAATGATGAACTTTGGGAACAGGCGACAAACTCATTAAAAACAGCCCTTGAACATGAAGGTCTTGAATATGAAATTGATGAAGGCGGCGGGGCTTTTTACGGACCAAAAATTGATATCAAAATTAAAGATGCGCTTAACAGAGAATGGCAGATGAGCACGATTCAGTTTGACTTTAATCTGCCCGAGCGATTTGATATGACTTACATTGGTGAAGACGGAAAGGAACATCGCCCGTTCATGGTGCATCGAGCATTGTTGGGATCAATAGAAAGATTTATGGGTGTGCTGATTGAGCATTATGCCGGTTCGTTCCCGGTTTGGCTGGCTCCGGTTCAAGTTGCGGTTATTCCGGTATCACAAAACTATTTTGATTATGCGCAAAAAATTGTATCTTCATTGATTGATGAAAATATTAGAGTTAAATTTGATAAGAGAAATGAAAAAATTGGGTATAAGATAAGAGATTGGGAAACTCAAAAAGTTCCTTACATGCTTATCGTTGGTGAAAAAGAAGAAACTAATAACACCATCTCAATTCGTAAACATAAACATGGTGATTTAGGCGAAAGCAAATTGGATGATTTTATTTCCGAACTAAAGTCATCTATTAAAAATAGAAATAATAACAATTAGTGGAGGTTATTCATCGGAGCTGGATCAAAAGGGAAACAGAATAAAATAAAAATCAATCAAGATTTGTTGGACTTAAAGGAAGTTAGGCTTTTAGATTCTGACGGTACTCAACTTGGTATTTTTACTTCAAGAATGGCTCTTGAAAAAGCTGAGGAAAAAGAACTTGACTTGGTTGAAATCGCACCGAACGCAAATCCGCCTGTTTGCAAAATTATTGATTACGGCAAATTTGTTTACGAGAAACAGAAGCGAGATAAATTACAGAAAAAGAAACAGCATGTAACAGTTTTAAAAGAAATTAGATTACACCCAAATACTGATACGCACGATTTTGAATTTAAAGCAAGACATGCAATAAATTTTATAGAGGACGGAAATAAGGTAAAAGTTTCTGTCATATTTAAAGGAAGAGAGCTGGCATATAAAGAACATGGCGCTGAACTGTTGAAAAGATTCATCGAAAAATTATCCGAGGTTGCAAAACCCGAATATGATTTCAAATTTGAAGGTAGAGCAATGCATGTGATTTTAGCCCCATTGAAACTGAAAAAGAAAAAATAACAAATAGGTAAAATATTATGCCAAAAATGAAAAGTAACCGAGGAGCAGCAAAAACATTTAAGAAAACTGCTTCAGGTAAGGTAAAAAGATACAAAGCTTATAAGGCACATATTCTCACTAAAAAAAGTACTAAGAGAAAAAGAAACTTAAGACATGCTACATTGGTAGCTAAGTCTGAAGAGAAACGTGTCAAAATAATGATCCAATAAAATAACGAGGTACGTATGCCACGAGCAAACAACAAAGTCGCTTCACATAAGCGAAGAAAAAAAGTCCTCAAGATGGCAAAAGGTTCTTGGGGCGCTCGCAGCAACGTTTATACAGTTGCAAAACACCATGTTGAAAAGGGTTTGCAATACGCTTATAGAGATAGGAAAGCGAAGAAAAGAACTTTCCGCCGTCTCTGGATAGTTAGAATAAACGCAGCGGCAAGAGTGAATGGAACTACATATTCCAGATTGATCAACGCTATGAAAGTTAAAGGTGTTGATATTAATAGGAAGATCTTAGCAGATTTAGCTGTGGAAAATCCAAAAGCGTTTTCAGAAATTGTTAAATTTGTTACTGATTAAATATCTGTGTTGCCTTTTATTAAAGGGATTAACCGGATAATTTTTTAATGCCCTCTTTTGTTCTGCTGTCAGACGGAGAGGGTGTTTTTATTAATAACTAAGGTTTAAAGTAATGCTCGATAAAATTGAATCAGCGGAAAAAGGATTTAATGCGGAAATAGCTGAAGTTAAAGATGATGAAGCTTTAGAAGCTGTTAGAATTAAATATTTAGGAAGGAAAGGTTTGTTCACTGAGTTGTTTGAAGAATTCAAACAATTGCCAAAGGAAGAGAAGCCCAAGTATGGTCAAATGCTAAACAAGGCTAAATCTTTTGCTCAGAAAAAATTTGATGAAGTCAAGAGCCAGCTTGCAAGTTCCGAATCTGAATCTCAAGAATATATCGATCTGTCACTTCCCGGTAGAAAAATTGAACTTGGCTCCACTCATATTTTAACACAGACATTAAATGAAATTAAACAAATATTCAAAGGACTTGGATTTTCAATTTACGAAGGTCCGGAACTTGAATCGGATCATAATAATTTTGAGATGCTGAATTTCCCGGCTGATCATCCCGCTCGCGATATGCAGGATACGTTTTTTATCAATGATAAATTTCTTCTGCGCACACATACTTCGCCGGTACAAGTTAGACTGATGGAAAGTAAAAAACCTCCGCTCAGAGCGATAATGCCTGGAAAGGTTTATAGAAATGAAGCGCTCAGCGCAAAGAGCTATTGCCTATTCCATCAAGTTGAAGGATTGTACGTTGACGAAGATGTGACATTTGCTGAGTTGAAAGGAACGTTGGTCGCGTTTGCAAAACAATTTTTCGGGGATGATGTTAAATATAGATTTCGACCGAGTTTTTTCCCGTTTACCGAGCCAAGCGCCGAAGTGGATATTTGGTGGGAGCAGAAAGGGAAACCAGGTAAGTGGCTTGAGATAATGGGCTGCGGTATGGTTGACCCGAATGTATTTGAAAATGTAGGTATTGATAATGAAAAATATGTTGGTTATGCTTTTGGTATGGGCGTTGAGCGTATAGCGATGTTAAAATATGGAGTTGGCGATATCAGAATATTTTTCGATAATGATAAACGATTTTTACAGCAATTTTAATTGAGGAACTCTAGTGAAATTATCACTTAATTGGTTGAAGAATTATGTTGAACTTGATGGGATATCAACTGATGAGATAGTTGAAACCCTTACTACATCTGGTCTTGAAGTGGATGAAGTAATTGACCAGAAAAAGATTTACGAGAATTTCGTTGTCGGTTATGTTGAAGTTAAAGAGAAGCATCCCAACGCTGATAAATTATCTTTATGTAAAGTAAAAGTAGGCGAGGATGAACTGCCGATAGTATGCGGTGCGCCTAATGTTGCCGCCGGTCAGAAAGTTGTTCTTGCAAAAGTAGGCGCAAAAATTCCGACTGCTGATTTTACGATCGGGAAAACGAAGATCAGAGGTGAGGTTTCACTTGGAATGATCTGTTCCGAAAGGGAATTGGGAATTAGCGATAACCACGATGGCATTATGGTTCTGCCGGATGATATTAAAGCTGGTACAGAACTAAGCGATGCTTTAGGTTTTAATGATGTTATTATAGATATTGACATTACACCAAACCGCGCAGATGCTTTTAGTCATCTTGGCGTTGCACGCGATCTTGCTGCAGTGTTTGGTAAAAAGTTGATCAGACCGGAATTTGAGATCAAAGAATCAAACGAATCTGTAAATGATCTAGCAGAGGTAGTAGTTGAGAACGAAACCGACTGCCCGCGTTATGTTGCAAGAGTTGTAAAGAATGTTACAATAAAGGGATCACCCAACTGGCTTAAGGAAAAGCTTACAGCTATTGGTTTAAGACCGATCAATAATGTTGTTGATGTAACTAATTTCATACTATACGAATTAGGACAACCTCTTCATGCTTTTGATCTTGATAAGTTAGCCGGACAGAAAATTATTGTTCGCAGCGCAGGTAAGAATGAAATATTTGTTACTCTTGATTCTAAAGAGAGAAAACTAATCGAAACGGATCTGCTGATCTGTGATGCGGAAAAACCCGTTGCTATTGCCGGAGTTATGGGCGGTGAAAATTCTGAGGTTACCGACGACACTAAAAACATTCTGATTGAGAGCGCTTATTTCAGACCTTCAGCGATTCGCAAAACTTCCAAGAAACTCGGACTCCAAACCGATTCATCAATCAGATTTGAACGCGGCTGCGATGCGGATATGACTACATTTGCTGCAGACAGAGCAGTTTCGTTGATTGCCGAATTGGGCGATGGAGAAATTGCTGCCGGGTTAATTGACGTTTATCCAAAAGAGATATCAAGGAAGAAAGTTTCCCTAAGATTTGAACGTGCTAGAAAAGTTCTTGGTTTTGATGTCTCATCTCAGAAAGTAAAAGACATCCTTAACAGTTTGGAACTTGAAGTGATTGAGGAAACCGATGAAACCGTTACTTGTTCAATCCCGTTATTCAGGCATGATATTGAACGTGAAATAGATCTGATAGAAGAGATAGCAAGAATTTACGGTTACGATAATATTCCGAATATTTCAAAAATAGGTGTTTCGATTGAGCGAAAAGTTGATCATTCATTATTTAATGATCATGTTCGAATAACATTATCCGGTCTGGGATTTTATGAAATAATTACAAACTCACTTCTCAATGAAGAGGTAGCTAAAAAGTATGGAAATCCTGTTGGTGTGATGAATCCGCAAAGTGTTGAAATGTCTCATATCAGACCGTCACTTGTTCCCGGTGTGCTTGCTACCATCAGCAGAAATATCAAAGTGAAAGAAAATGATTTAAAGATATATGAAATCGGTCATATCATAAATAAGATCAATGATGAAATAAATGATTTCTCCGATTTTGACGAATCGGAACATTTGCTGTTGGCTATTACTGGCTTGGCAGAAGAGGTTGAGTGGGATAGCAAAGAACGTGAATTTGATTTTTATGATCTAAAAGGAATTGCAGAATCATTTCTTGAAAAAACAATTAATTCGACAAAGACAAAAATTAAACAAAATAATTCTGCCAGCGGTATCTATGAATATTCGGTCTCTATCCTTTCCGGTAAGACAAAAATTGCTGAAGGAGGGAAGGTCAATAAAAACATATTAAAGGATTTTGATATTTCTCAAGAAGTTTTTGTTTTTGATTTCAATCTGAATAGAATGAAAGAGCTGCAGAAGAATAAACCGGTCTTTAAAGAATTACTCAAGTATCCCCAGATCAAAAAAGATTGTGCTTTTGTAATTGACAAAAATATTGGCTTTAATACAGTTAAAAAAATAATTTATGAAAATAGCTCTAAGTTGTTGAAAAATGTTAAGTTATTCGATATCTTTGAAAGTGAAAGTTTAGGGGAAGATAAAAAGAGTCTTGCATTTGAACTTATTTATTTTGATGAATCGCGTACGCTTACCGAAGATGAAGTGGAAGTTGAATTTTGGAAAGCTATTGAAAGCGTGAAGAAAAAAGTGAACGCAGAATTAAGAGGTAAATAAATTTGGCAGAACAATCGATATATGATTTCTTTTTAGACGAGCTATTTTCTCTGGAAAAGAGTATTTATTTGTTCGTTGAACGCTGTGACGAATTATCGGAAGAAAAATTAGCGTTAGAAAAAACTATTAAAAACTTGAAAGATGAGAATGAAATCCTTAAATTAAAACTTGAACAATTAGAAAAAGAAACAAAGACCCGATCTTTTAGCGATGATCTTTTTGAAGACGAAGGAAACAACAATTCTGAGGATAGAGAAGCTATCAAAGCTAAAATTGCGGAACTTATAGATAAGATTGATAATCATTTACGTTCTTAAAAAATTTGTAAATGATGGTGACGACAAAAAATGACTGAAAAAAAGAAGCTCAAAGTAACAATATTTGATAAAGAATATTCTCTTCTTGTAGAAAATGAAGAATTAGCTGCTGATCTGGCTAAGTATGTAAATAATGTGATGAATGAAACGAAGGAAGAACTGCCCAATCAAGCGACGGAAACTATTGCGATTATTGCGGCTCTGAATATTGCATATGATCTTTTTATGGAAAAGAATAAATTTAGGGAATTTAGTATTCAAGCAACTGATAAAGTTAAAAAGATCAAGCTTCTATTGAACGAATCAAAAATAATGTCCTCACCATCTTAGATTTACCGTACTACCTGTTCTAAAAATGAAGAACTATAGTTAAAACCAATAGGGTTCTTGACTCACGGCGTGTATTACAGGCCTCATCTCAAATTTATTTGAGAGTTGTCTGCGGACAACCAAGTGGACGTTAAAAAGCGTCGGGCAATGACCCACCTATGTCTTAAGAGGTTCTTCAACGTTAGACTGGTAGTACGGATATTATAAATACATTGTGGAGGAATTATGGAAGTTATGGACCCTGTAATTATTGTTCCTGTTGTTATTGGATTGATAGTAGTTGCTTTTTATCTTGGATGGTTTTTAAATTCTAAAATTGGTAAAAATACACTTACTAATGCTACCGAAAAAGCGAAAGCGATAATTACCGATGCAGAAAAGGAAGCTAAGAATCTTAAAAGAGAAAAAATTCTTGAAGTAAAAGATGAGTGGTATAAGAAAAAACAAGAATTTGACACTGAAGTTAATACGCAAAGACAAAAACTTCAAAACTTACAAAGAAAATTAGAGAGCAGAGAAGAGAATTTAGATCGTAAATATGATCTTATCCTCTCGAAAGAAAGAGAAAACAAAAAAACTTCAGACTATATAGCTCAAAAGCAGGAAAAAATTGCCCGAAAGGAAGCTGAGCTTGAAAGACTTATCCTAGATCAGAATATCAAACTGGAAAAAGTTGCCTCTTTAACTGCTGAAGAAGCTAAGAAAATGTTGATGGAAAATATGATCAACAAAGCGAAGACTGATGCCGCACAGCAAATTCAGCATATCAGAGATGAAATGAAAGTTGAGGCGAAAAAAGAAGCCCAGAAGGTTGTTGTTCAGGCAATCCAAAAAACAGCAGTTGACCATTCTGTTGAAACTACTGTTTCTGTGGTACAGATACAGAATGATGAAATGAAAGGGCGAATTATTGGTCGTGAAGGAAGAAATATTCGTGCTTTTGAAGCGGCAACCGGTGTTGATGTTATTGTTGACGATACTCCCGAAGCTGTGATCCTTTCTGCATTCGATCAGTTTAGAAGGGAAGTGGCAAGAATCTCACTCGAAAAACTTATTGCAGATGGAAGAATTCATCCTGCCAGAATAGAGGAAGTTGTTCAAAAAGTTCAAGAAGAACTTGAAGAGGAAATTTTCAAGGAAGGTGAAAACGCTATTATTCAATTGGGAATTCATGGTGTTCATAAAGAGATCACAAAACTTATCGGCAGAATGAAATATCGTTCTAGTTACGGTCAGAATTTATTGCAGCATTCCATTGAGGTGGCTTATCTGACCGGTATAATGGCGGCGGAATTAGGCTTCGATCAAACAATTGCAAAGCGTGCCGGACTGCTTCATGATATTGGTAAAACAGTTGATAAAAGTATTGAAGGACCTCATGCTTTGGTCGGTTATGATATTGCTAAAAGGTATAAGGAAAATCCGATAGTTGTTAATGCAATTGGTAGTCACCATGAAGATATTGAAATGGAACATCCGATCTCAGCGCTTGTCCAAGCGGCAGATGCCATTAGCGGTGCAAGACCTGGAGCTAGAAGGGAACCTTTAGAAAGCTATATTAAAAGATTAGAGAATCTTGAGAACTTAGCTAACACTTTTGACGGCGTGGCAAAGACTTATGCAATACAAGCCGGACGTGAGGTAAGGGTTGTAGTTGAACCGGACAAAGCTGATGACGATTTTTCAGATAAATTAGCATACGACATCGCTTCCAAAATTCAGGAAGAGATGGAGTACCCGGGACAGATAAAAGTTACGGTTATACGCGAGGTAAGGAAAATTGCTTATGCAAAATAAGTAACAGCTTTTGTTTTAATGCCATCAGAGATGATGGCATTTTTTATTTTAAACACAAATATTTCATTGCGCTATTGCTACAAATGAAAAATAAATTACCCTTCATACCGATAAATGATAAAATTAAATCACATATAAATAAAGATCAACCTTCTTAAAAGGTGGATGTTTAATATTAAGTCATTTCTATTTATGAGTCTAGTCTAAAAAGTAAAAATTAATAATGTCATTGCGAGCGAAGCGAAGCAATCTTTAGAATTTAGGTTAAAATCAGCAGATTGCTTCGGCAAAAAACGCCTCGCAATGACGGAAATAACCTTTTTAGACCAGACTCATTTATATAATAGAATAAGAGTTTACCTTTTGTCATTTCGAATAAATGTGAGAAATCTTTCAAAATTCACAAGATGTCTCATCCACAAAATGAGTTCGAAATGACATATCAGCTATTTTGCAGAATCTCTATTACACTAAATGAGTTTTGAAAAAAGTAAAAAATAATAATTCTGTCAAACCATCGCAATGTTGTTAAATGTCCGTATTGATTTGCGTTATGTGGCTTATTTATCCGTTCGCAATAGTTTGCCACGTTTTTAAAAATTCCTCTGCAGTTAAAATTGGTATTTTGCTCTTCTTGTAATCACGTTTATTTCTAGTTATCAATAAACTGATTCCATTATTAACCGCCGTGAAATATTGTATTGCATCCTCAATATCAACTGGAGGAAAATATCATGACAACTATTGCCTCTATTATTAAAGAATATGAAGAAGATTATATCCAAGAATATAACAGCCTAATACTACCAAGTCATTATAAGGCTTTATATGCCATGAAAACTTGTCGTAGTTCACATAGCCCTAAAATGCTGATGAAATGCGAAAGCAAAGAGTGTTCAAACAGAGTTCTTGTTCCACACTCTTGCGGGCATAGACATTGCCCACATTGTCAAAATCACGAAACTACTCTGTGGATAGATAAACAATTACAAAAACAAGTTCCGTCTGATTATTTCATGATAACATTTACTCTGCCAGCTCAATTCCGTGCTGTTGCTTGGTTTAACCAACGTACCCTTTATAGCGCTTTGTTTAATTCTGCTTGGAATACAATTAAATCGTTCAGCTTAAATGATAAAAAACTTGGCGGCACGCCCGGCGCCATTACTGTGCTGCACACTAACTCCAGAGAATTAAATTTTCATCCAAACAGCAAAAAAACATTACTAATATTACGATGGGTCTTTAGAGTAAATAGCGATTATGGGAAACAAACCGAAGTAAAACCTCGTAAAAAAATGGTTTGTTCTTGCTGCGGTGCTTTTATGGAAATTATTAAAACAAGGATAATGCCTTATGAACTTATTCCGGAAGGTATTCCTTAAGTAAACTAATACGAAGATGGTATT
>UOGD01000093.1_pt1 | contig 11155 bp, 7 predicted proteins | sample 1989731 | NCBI WGS metagenome assembly UOGD01 (sample SAMEA4712198, study PRJEB27164) | hydrothermal vent metagenome | biome: marine basaltic hydrothermal vent biome; feature: marine hydrothermal vent; material: mineral | place: Pacific Ocean | collected 2011-06-14/2011-07-23 | depth 1691 m | reverse complement strand
TAAAGAATCTAAATTCTGAATAAGATCTAGTGTGACAGGCAATTTAAGAATGATATTTTTACGACAGTCTCATGGTAAAAAATGAATTGTACTAAATAATTTAGGTAAAAATACACTTGTAGTAATGGTTAAGGGTTGTTTTCAATATTCTGATTCGGCGATAATTATTTCAATGCCACTCTCATTATATTTTTCAATGATATCTTTGTCAACCTCTGCATCTGTAATCAAGTAGTCGATTTCTGAAAGAGGAGCCATTCTGAACAAAGAATTCTGTTCAATTTTAGATGAATCACAAAGAAGATAAACCTTATCGGCAGCATCAATCATTGCTTTTATCCTAGTTGCTTCATTTACATCTTGAACAGTTAAACCTTCGTGAAGTGAAATACCATCCGATCCAATAAAGGCTTTTTTAGCATGATATTGGGAAATATGGTTATTGGCAATAGGGCCAAATGTAGCTCGTCTATCAGGAAATACCTTAACCAACGTAGAATTGATAATGCAGCATTTCTAACTGAAGCTCTTAAAGATGTTCCCGGGTTAAAACTTCCAACCGTAATTGATAACGTCAAGCATGTATATCATCTATATCCTGTTATGATCGATCCGGATGAATTCGGAATGACAAAAGAAGATTTTATTTATGACATACTTAATAAGTATGGTATAAAAGTCGGTTTCCATTATATACCTTTACATTTGACAACGGCGTTCAAAGACAGGGGATTCAAAAACGGACAATTCCCTAATGCAGAAAAACTTGGCGAGCAGTTGGTAACATTGCCGATCAATCCTCGTCAGACAGAAGAAGCATTGGAATATTTAGTGAAAAGTATTAAAGCGGTTAGAAAACAAGCGGTAAAAACAGAAGTTTAGAAATAGAAATATCATGATAAATTAAAGGTGTTTTCTTGAATAATTAGAGTTTCTGCAAAATAACTGACCTGTCATTTCGAACCCATTTTATGGGTGAGAAATCTTGTGAATTTTGAAAGATTTCTCACATTCGTTCGAAATGACAAAAGGGAAAACCCTTATTTTGTAGAAGTTCTATTATAATATAAAAAATATGGTTGAATTTAAGCCCAGAGGACATTTTTTAATTAAAATAAATCGTTTAAAAAAATACTTGCAATTAAGAAATCGATTGTTTATGTTGGGATCAAAGGTACAATCGTTTGTCTACAAATAAGTATTTTTATAATTTTTGAGTAATATAATGAGATTTAGTATGAAATACTTCAATTCAATACTCATTCTAGTCATTTCCCTAGTTATTAATTCCCAAATGTTTGGCGCTGCTGTCGGTAAAATTGCAGGTAAAATTACCGATATGGATACAGGTGAAGGTCTGATTGGGGCAAATGTGGTTATCACGCAAGTTTGGGATTGGGAAAATAAAAAGGTAATGCCTTTTAGTCAATCTATTGGAGCGGCAGCTGATATAAACGGTAATTTTACGATTCTTAACGTCCCTCCGGGAACTTATAATCTGAAAATAAGTATGATGGGTTATACTTCAAAGGTGATAGAAAAAGTTCAAGTTTCTATCAATAGAACAACAACGCTGAATATTCATCTTTCTTCATCGGCTCTTTCTGTGGCAGAAGTTGTTGTGCAGGCTAAGAAGGATATCATTAAAAAGGATCTTACTTCTTCAATTCAGACGATCTCTGCAAAGGAACTTCAGACATATAACCTCGAAAGTATTGGGGAAGCCGTAGCTTTAACTCCCGGAGTGGTCAACGGTCACTTTCGCGGGGGCAGAGGCGGCGAAGTTGCTTATTTGATTGATGGGTTAGAGTCGGGTATAGCTCTTAATAGAGATGCCGTTCAGGAAATTGAAGTAATCAGCGGTACTTTTAATGCAGAGTATGGTAAAGTGATGAGTGGGATTGTGAATACTGCACCCAGAGAAGGCGGCGAAAAATTTAATGGTATGGTTCGCGGTTATACTAGTAATTATTATACAACTCATGATTATGTGGGCCTGTCGCCTTCGGATATAACTCACACTTTGGAAGGCAGATTCAATTTGAGCGGTCCGATCTTTTCAAAAAACCTTACGTTTTTTGTTTTCGGAAATGCTGTTAAAAATGATGGACTTTTTTACGGTATTAGAAGATATAACAGTACCGACTATTCTTTTGTTGGCGCAGCAATACCTAAAAGAGAATGGATAGACATCCATACTGGTGATAATGCCGAAGTACCTATGTCTTCCAGTCAATCTCAGAGTTTAATGACAAATATTGCATGGCAGGTTTTTACAGGTTTAAAAGTAAACTTATTATACCAATATGAAAATAGTGAAGGACAAACCGGATATAACCATAGTTATAAATATATTCCCGATAGAACCAATATGTACTGGACAACTAAAAATTCCACAACTTTATCATTTACTAATACTATGGGAACAAATGCATTCCATGAATTAAAACTATTATATTTTAACAATGATTATCAGACTTCTCGTTACAAAAGTCCTTATGACTCCCGATATGTTAATGACTTATACAACACAAGCAACGGCGGATTTACATCAGGCGGTAACGATAAAGGATTCGCTTATACTAAAGATAGAAGGCTTGAAGCAAAATATGATCTGGTTTGGCAGGTAAGTACACATCATGAACTGAAATTCGGATTAGATTATGTTGATATTACTCTAGACCGAAATGAATTTTCACTCAGGAATTGGTATGAAGTTTTTGATCCGGATAATCAGTCAAAATTTTACAAACCATATGTCCCGGATGACACAACAACTTATGCAAATTCGTACCTGAAATCGCCTACGGAATTTTCAGCATATCTTCAGGATAAATCTGAATATAACGATCTTGTTATTAATTTCGGACTTCGATTCGATTGGTTCGACCCAAATACAGTTTATCCAACTGATCTGCGAAATCCGGCAAACAGAATTGTAACAGAAAGAAAATCTGAGTACGTGAATGCCAATCCCCAATATCAGATCAGTCCTAGAATTGGTCTATCGTACTTGATGGGTGATGCCGCTGCGCTTCATTTTAGTTATGGACATTTTTTCCAAATCCCAAACTATAATCATATGTTTACTAATCCGAATTATGAGATCACAACAACTAATTATAGTTCCGTTATTGGTAATCCTAATATTAAAGCAGAAAAGACGGTTAAATATGAATTAGGGCTTCAGTTAAAAGTAACGGAAGAATTATTGTTCAAGACAACCCTATTTTATAATGACATTTATAACCTGGAAACTGTTGTTCCAATTGAAACTTATGATGCGGTTATATATGGATATTATACTAATTTAGATTATGCAAGCGCTAGAGGATTAACGGCAGAATTTAATTATGGATTAGGTGCACTTAATTTTAATATTAACTACACGCTGCAGTACGCTGAAGGAAATGCAAGTCAGCCTATGAGCAACTTTACAAAAGCAGCGCAAAGTGTTGATCCTGTTACTACATTTGTTCCTCTAGATTGGGATCAGAGACACACGGTAAACTTTTTATTCGGTTATAGTAAAATTAATTGGGGACTTTCGTTAACCGGTCGGTATGGTTCCGGAACAAGATTTACATATTCACCTCCTATAGAAAGCAGTCTTGCGTTGGTGCTGATCCCTGAGAACGGATGGACGAAGCCTGCAACATTTTATGCTGATCTTAAGGGGTATTACGACTTTGATTTCTTAGATGCTTGGTCGATGGATTTTAGAGTTGGTCTTTACATATATAATCTATTTGATATTCGCAACCAAATTCAAATCTATAATGATAGCGGTACTGCTAATTCCACAACTGATATAGAACGCTATAAAGAAGATTATGTTTCTACCTTTACTACTATATACGATTATTACAGCAGACCAAACTATTATAGCGCTCCAAGGTCTATCAAATTAGAACTTAGTTTAATTTTTTAAAATGGTTAGGTAATCATGAGTAAGAATAGCATTAAACTTAAAAATATTCTTTTCGCAATCATATTTTCCCTTATAGCGGTAAGTGAAATTTCTGCGCAGGGTGTGCCATTAATAGGGCCGGAAAAAATTCCGGATGATCCATCGGCTGAAACTACAGCTCGTAGATGGTGGTACATGGACGGAAATAGGGTTTGGTTAAAATTCTTTAATGATGGTATGCTCGGAAATTTCCCCGATCCGCTTAGTTCAATTTGGCCTAAAGGTTCCGGCATCAATATGAATGACGGGCTAGCTGTTATTGTTCAATCTAAACTTAATGTAACTCCAGACGGAGTTCCTTTACCTACAGGCGTAGAACCTGACACAAGCAAAGGTGAGGGAACTTTATACTTCTGTCAAACTTATTTCCGTGAGGATATGGATGTGGATCCGAGCGGTGCTTTTAACTGGGGGTTTTATCCGGTTGTCGGATATCTTAATTTAGACCAGGATAAACCTGCAATAAGCAATGACGATAATTCTTGGCCGATCGGAGGATGGGCTGATGAACCGGACTTTGTTGATTCTGCCGGTGTGACAGAATGGAACGGTTATTTCGGAAGAGGAAAAACCAATGCCGATTTGGAAGCATACTATGTAACAAACGATTCATGGGATCTCGAGTTTCAGCAGGATCAATCTTCTTTACCTCCTTTTTATCCCCGCCCTGGTAAAGTGCTTCCCGGCGGTAAATATCAATGGGGAGGTCTTGGATTCAGGATCGGAGCCCGTCTTTTCCAATGGGCGCATCCGCAGGCTCAAGATGCTGTATTTGTGCATTATGATATTGCAAATATTTCCGACTACGATTTTGATAAAATAATTATGTCATTCTATATTGATTCCGGTATTGGTGATGATTGGAGCACAATGGATAAAACTTTGAACATGTGCTGGATATTTGATCAGAACGGTGTCGGGGCTGGTGGAAGACCCCTTGGAATTATGGCTTTTGCATTTCTTGAAAGTCCCGGTATCAAAACTGACGGAATAGATAACGATGATGACGGATTAACAGATGAAAGTAGAGTGCCATTGGGTGATGCAGAAAGATGGACGGATGATCCGATGGAAGGCATAAGCAATGTTACTAAGTTTAAAGAATTTTATTATCCGCAGGAACCAAAACCGCATTGGGTGGGCGATGAAAATCAAAACTGGCGTTCTTGGCTTGATGCTGACAGCAGCGGCGGAGATTTTGATCCGTCAATTGATTTAATAAGGGATGATGTCGGTTCAGACGGTGTAGGTCCTGAAGATCCCAATTATTATGGCCCTGATCTGAACGGTACAGAAGCTAATAGCAGACCGGATGACGGTGAGCCGAATTATAATAAAACAGATAAAGATGAATCGGACCAGATCGGTTTGACTTCATTTCAAGCTTGGGATAGAAATATATACAAAGGTAGCGACCCGACTAAAGATAGAGAATTCCAGTATGATGAAATGTTTTGGAATTTAACTTCCAAAGGTGAATTCAATCCATATCTTCTGGAAGGTAAGATCAACCCGATTGAGTTGTTTGCTTCAGGCCCTATCCCGATTAATAGCTGGAGAAAAGAAAGATTCTCAATAGCTGAACTTCATACATGGGATAAACCATTTAAAGAACCAAATTTTGAAGCTCCTTTATTATTTGTATTGAAGAAGACAGTCCAAAGGATCTATAACTCGAATTACAGGTTTGCAAAACCTCCTGAAAAGCCAATACTTACCGCTATTGCAGGGGATAGTAAAGTTACTTTACTTTGGGATGAAGCATCTGAAAAGTCTAAAGAACCATTCTTTAATTATATTGAAGATTTTGAAGGCTATAAAGTGATTAGATCTACCGAACCTTATTTCGAAGATGATAGAGTAATTACGGACGGTTTCGGTACGGAGATATTCTTAAAACCGGTAGCACAATTTGATTTAATTGACGGAATTAAAGGCTTTGCCGACTGGAGCATATATAATGGTGTGTCATACTATCTGGGTAAAGATTCCGGGCTAGAACATATTTATATTGATAGAGATGTAATGAACGGAAGAACTTACTATTATGCAGTTGTCGCATACGATTTCGGTATGGATTCGGTTGGGTTGGCTCCTTCAGAAAATACGGCTACGATAACATTGAATGAGTCTGACGAAATAACATTTGTTGATAGAAACTGTGCAGTTGTTGTACCTCATGCTTTTGCAAACGGTTACCTGGAAAGCACAGTTGATTCAAATTGGGTAACTAAAGAAGGTACGGGTGATATTTCAATTAAACGAGTTGACGAAGGTAAGATTGTTGAAGGGACTAAATACACCGTCAAATTCAGTGAAAGAAGAGAAGGATACGATCCCGATAAAGCTGCCGAATCCGGCTTATCGGATGATAAGATATTTGAGATATTTAATGATACTTTATTTGTATTCAATACCACAACCGACTCAAGTCTGACAGATACAGCTTACACAATGTATATAAGATATGCTAAGGACAAATATAATACTGAAAGATTTGACGGGTTAGTTCTTGGAATTGATAACCCGAGTATTCCAACAATGCAGCAATACTTCTGGAAAGATCCACAAACCGATATTTCTGTTTACGTGGAAGAATCGCAGAAGCCTAAAGGAGGTTATAAAACAGTATCAACATTACCAGAGGTTCCATGGGATTATTCGATTCATTTTACTAAGGATACAAATTACACAGCAACTCTACAGAGATTTGGTTTGGTTTCCGGAATGAATCTACTTCCCGGACAACCATTGACGTTTTATGCTTTGAATCATAATTATCATCATAAGGAATGGAATGGTACCGACTCTGTGTTAGTTCCGGATACCGCTGCAATATCAATTGTGGACGCTAATAAGAACGGAATTTTCGACTGGCATCCGAACGATCCTTTCTCCGACTACTTAATTATCGGTGAGTTTGACTTTAAAAAACGTATCGATTGGGGTGATTTTGTAGATCTTGATTATTGTATGTATGCTTATAATTTACACTTCCTAGATAAATGGCCTAAGCCAGGGGATGTTTTCAATATAAGAACAAACAGACCTTTTAGGGCAACGGATACCTACAAATTTGAAATAACCGAATCAGTAGATTTTGATGCTGCGGCAGTAGATATGGATATGATCAAAGTTGTACCTAATCCGTACAGAGGTACTAATTTGATGGAACCTTATGTTAGGGAAGGATTACATCAGAGACGTAGACTGATGTTTACACATATTCCCGCTAAAAGTACTATTACAATATTTAGTTTGAACGGGTATGTTGTTCAGCAGCTGCATGTTGATAATCCTCCATCTGATGGAAAGGTAGTTTGGGATATGCAGACAAAAGAAGGTCTTGAAATTGCATACGGACTTTATATCTATAAAGTTGAATCTCCGGGTATAGGAGAAAAAGTCGGGAAATTTGCCGTAATTAAATAAAATTGAATTATTATAAGCCAAATGGTGATATAAAATGTTAAATAAAGTTAATTACAATTTACATACTATCAAATATCCAAATCGATTACTTTGGTTAGTTATTTTGGTATTATTTTTTCAGATTAGCAATCTGCATTCGCAGCCGGTAAAAGTAGGTACAACAGCAGCTAGTTTTCTGGAAATTGGAGTCGGCAGTGCCGGACTTAGTATGGGCGGCGCTTACACAGCAATTGCCGAAGATGTTAGCGCCCTGTACTGGAATCCTGCCAGGGCTGCATATTTGGAAGATATTGAAGCTATGTTCATGTACCAGCCATGGGTTGCCGGCATTTCATTCAATTACGGCGGTGTTGTGCTGCCCGTTGAAGGTGTAGGTGTGTTCGGCGTTAGTATAACAATGCTGAGCTCAGGCGATATGGAAGAAACCACTATGCTATATCAGGAAGGCACCGGTGTAACGTTCAAAGCATCCGACCTCGCTATGCAGATCACTTATGCAAGAAAAGTAACAGACTTCTTTTCATTCGGCTTTACAGGCAAATATATTTCGCAGAATATCTCAACTATGAATGCTTCGGCGCTGGCTGTGGATTTGGGTGTGTATGTAGTGACCCCATTCTTTGAAAGAGAGGATAGCGATATTAACGGGATCCAGATAGGAATGTCAATTTCAAATTACGGTGGTAAAATGCAATTACAGGGTGATGATACCTTTATTGCTGTTGATCCCGATCTGGAAAATAGCGGTAATAATTCAAGGGTACCTGCAGATTATAGGATGGGAGAATATAACCTGCCTGTTACATTCAGAATTGGCTTAGCTTATGATTTATTTAAAAATGACACAAATCGTTTCACATTAGCTGCGGATGCTGTGCATCCGAACAACTTTGGTGAATATGTAAATGCAGGTGCGCAATACCAACTTTCTTTATGGAATTCGTTCCGGTTGGATTTAAGAGGGGGATATAAAACTTTATTCGTTAAGGATAACACTCAAGGTTTAACTTTAGGAGTTGGATTATTAGTTGATTTTTCGGCAACCAAATTTAAATTCGATTATGCATTCTCTCAAATGAATGATCTGGGTAATACAAATAATTTTACGATTTCTCTTCTATTTTAGTTCAATCGGATTTTAAAGAGTTATCTACCAATTTTGCAGAAAATTTTGTAGTTTATCCACATGAATATTGTTGATATAATTGGTTCTTTTGCTGTCTTTATGGCGGCAATTATTTTTTTACCCCAAGTGATTAAAACAGTTAAAACAAAAGAGACGAAAGGGCTTTCGTTATCTTCTTTCATTTTAATATCGGTTAGTAATTCCTTGTGGTTAACATATGGTTTGCTTTCAGCTGATAAAGTGATAGTTTTATCACAAGTATTTCTTTTCCCGATGGGATTAATAATCTTAATTTATAAAATTAAGTACGGTTGAAAAGTTTATAATTTATTGATCGGGTACTAAATCTTTTCATTATGAATTTTCAATTTCTCAGCATCTAACAATAATTTAAAAGAATAGTTTGACAATAATGAAAATAGTAAAATTCATATTACCTTTTCTCTTCATCACTCTATTGTTTCTTTCATGCGGCAAGAAAGCAAAGAGAAAAGTTGATCCTAAGTATATCGTAGCTGTTATCGGTAAAGATACGATTTTTGTGAATGATATAATAATGAGAAGTGAATATAATGTTCGTCCTCCTTACTGCGATAATGATAAAATGTATGATAAGAGAGTGATCCTAAATTCTTTAATTGCAGAGCACCTCTATGCAATGGAAACTGATAAAAATGTGTTTTCTGAGAACAAAATCTACAGCGCCCGTCTGCAGGGAATGAAAGAACAATTCATGCGTGAAAAATTGATCCAAGTAGATGTAGTTGATAAAATTAAAATCCCGCAAAAAGAGATTGACCAAGCATATATAAATTCAAAAAAGATAATTAGTACCGAGGCAGTATTCATTCCTAAAGGCTTTGACCCTGAAGTGATGTATAAAGCTGTGCAAAAGGGAGTGCCGTTTAACAAACTTGCAGAACTTTATCCCGGAGTATCGAAAGTTGTTAAAAAATCGGTGAAGTGGGGCTCGATGGACGAAGAAGCGCAGAAAGCTATCTTCAATAAGAATGTAAGAAAAGGAACGGTGATAAAACCTCTGCCTGCAAAGGACGGTTATCGATTAATAAAAGTTACCGGCTGGGTTGAAGAGGTTGAAATGTCACCCGGTAATATAAATCAGCAGAAGGAAAGTATAAGATCCAAGATCATGGATTATTATATTCAAAAGAATTACAAAGAATATGCTCAAGATGTTATGCATGGGAAAAGGATAGATTACTTTAAAGATGGATGGAATGCACTCGTTAAAATACTTCAACCGCTTTATGTACATTCTAAAGATTCGACCGGGCAATTACGCAATGATGAAATTGATAAATTCCTATCTGATAACAATACTGTTTTGATGAATATTGACGGAAAAAATTGGACGATAAAAGATCTTATAAATGCAATGAAAATTCATCCGCTGGAAATCAGTGAACAAAAATTAACAAGTGAAACATTTCCCTTTAAATTGCAGGCAGCAATAGCAGGTCTCATTACAGATACATATTTTACTAACATCGCTTACGATAGGGGTTATGATAAATCGTATGATGTTAACAGAAAAGTAAAACAATGGGATCGATATTATAAAGCAAGTTATCAGAGAGATAAAGTTTTAGCTGAGGCAAACTATAATGATACATTAACTATCAATTACTTCAAAGCATTTGAAAAATATCTCAATCCTTATTTTGAAAAGCTGAAAAGGAAGTATGATTCTGAAATTAGATATAATCCTAAAGCTCTGGAAAGTATTAAACTAACCAATCTGCAGACAGTTACATACAAAGAGAAGGGACCATATAAGGAAGTTGTTCCGCCATTCCCTCTGATCACAAACTCAAATAAAACTAATTACAAACATCTTTCTGATAATTTAAGATTAAAAGAGTGATAAGATCAAATGTAATTTTTTCAAGTAATATATAAATGAGTCTGGTCTAAAAAGGTTATTTCCGTCATTGTGAGGCGTTTTTTGCCGAAGCAATCTGCTGATTTTAACCTAAATTCTATAGATTGCTTCGCTTCGCTCGCAATGACATTATTAATTTTTACTTTTTAGACTAGACTCATAAATAAAATATTGATGATTTTTTTTATTTGTATCTATATTGTAAATATTATATCTTTGTTATATCAATACACAATCGATTGCTTTATTTCTTGAGACTTATAATTGTGAAAAAGAAGCTCAAAAATATGTTTAACAAAGATACAATTCCTGCAACAAAATTAATAATCCGTTTCATTCTATATATAGGAGAAGCTTATGAAGCGTATATTTACTTTTTTATTACTCTTACTATTTATATTTTCAACCGAAATAAATTATGCATCTACCCGAGGTAAAATTAAAGGAATCATAACCGATGCATCAACCGGTGATCCTTTGATCGGTGCGAATGTAATAGTTATGGGTACAACTCTCGGTGCAGCAACCGGAGTTGACGGAGAGTATATCATACTTGGAATTAATGCCGGTCAGTACAAAGTAAAAGCAAGTATGATTGGGTACGAAACCGTTATCCAAACTCAAGTTCAAGTTGAGGCAGATAGGACAACCATCATCAATTTTAATATGAAGCCAACTGAAGTTAGAAGCGCTGAAGTTGTTGTAACCGCTAAAAGAGATGAAG
>UOGD01000156.1_pt1 | contig 11280 bp, 7 predicted proteins | sample 1989731 | NCBI WGS metagenome assembly UOGD01 (sample SAMEA4712198, study PRJEB27164) | hydrothermal vent metagenome | biome: marine basaltic hydrothermal vent biome; feature: marine hydrothermal vent; material: mineral | place: Pacific Ocean | collected 2011-06-14/2011-07-23 | depth 1691 m | reverse complement strand
TATTAACTCTAACTGATCCTAAAAGTCTGAAAAAATTAGAAAATGAAATACTTGGGTCCCAAGACCAATATATCATTAAGGCTTCTCCTACAACTGCATCTCGAGGGACCAAACCCCAAAAACGACTGTCAGCGCTGTCATCGCGGTTATCCCCCATCATAAAATAATAATCCTTTTTGATGGTATAAGAGTTCACTTCCTTCCCATTGATCGTGATCTTCCCTCCTCTAACTTTTACAACTCTCTTACCAAATTCACGATCAATAATTGTTCGCCATCGTTCAATATTGTCGGTATTCAATTCTATTACATCGCCTTTTTTAGGAATCACATATGGACCGTAATTATCTTTATTCCACGGAGCGCCTTTAGGAAATATTTGAAAATCTTTTACGCCTGCCGGTGTTGGATAAGGATCCAAATATTGTATGTGCGGCGGTATCGGCGCTTCCTTTCCATTGATGAACACAACTTTATTTTTTATCTCTATTGTATCTCCCGGAGCAGCCATACATCTTTTTACGTAATTGCTGATCTCTGTCGGATGAAGTTCATCTCTGTCACCGGGATATTCAAACACAACAATATCACCTTTCTCCGGGTCAGCTAAAGCGGGTAGTTGAAAATAAGGAAGTTCAACATTGGTGAATGGAATATTTCTCCACGAAGATGAGCCATAAATAAACTTATTCACAAAGAGGAAGTCGCCTACCATTATTGTCTTTTCCATTGAGCCGGTTGGAACTCTCGATGTTTCAATCAAAAATGATTTGATCAGTAGAGCTGCAACCAAAGCAAAAAGTAAATTTTTGAAAAATTCAGTGCTTTTTTGTTTTTGAGTTCTTTCTTCTTTCGCGTTTTTATTCGGCTTCATTCAATTATTCTCTATTTAGTATTATAAAACTTTGACGTTTGAAATTATTATTTAGTTTCAAAATTATAGTGTAAAAATCAGTCATCAATTTGCAGCACCGCCAGAAATGCTTCCTGCGGAATCTCCACATTCCCAACTTGTTTCATTCTCTTTTTACCTTCCTTCTGCTTCTCCAGGAGTTTTCGCTTACGTGTAATATCACCGCCGTAACATTTTGCTAGTACATTCTTTCTCAACGCTTTTACAGTTGTTCTCGAAATCACTTTACTCCCGATGCTTGCCTGTATTGCGATTTCGAACATCTGGCGCGGAATAAGTTCCTTAAGTTTACTGCAGACCTTTCTTCCCCAAACTTGGGCTTTATCCTTATGAACAATGACGGAAAGCGCATCGACTTTTTCCCCGTTGAGCATAATATCCAATTTCTGGAGATCAGATTGACGGTAATCAGAATATTCATAATCGAGTGATGCATACCCGCGTGAAATGGATTTAAGACGATCAAAGAAATCAAAGATAACTTCCGATAGCGGGAATTCATATTCCAAATCCGCACGGGTCGGATCGATATAAGTCGTGTTTCTGTATGTTCCTCTTTTCTCCATCGCAAGTTTCATTATACTCCCGACATATTCGCTCGGCGTAATTATCTGCGCCTTAATATACGGTTCTGCTATGTGATCGATATCTCCAAGCTCAGGCATTGAAGCAGGATTATCAACAACAAGTTTTTCCCCGTTTTTCTTGAATACATGATATTCCACATTGGGAAGCGTAGTCACAATGGTCTGTCCATACTCGCGCTCAAGTCTTTCCTGAACAATTTCCATGTGAAGCATCCCGAGGAATCCGCATCTAAATCCGAATCCCAGCGCTGTGGAAGTCTCCGGTGTAAATGAAAGTGCAGCATCATTCAATCTGAATTTATCAAGGGAATCACGCAGATCCTCATAGTCTTCAGTATTAGTCGGATAAATACCGCTGTAAACCATAGGTTTTATTTCCTGGTAACCCGGTAAAGGTTCGACAGCGCTGTTTTTCACATGAGTAATTGTATCGCCGACTTTCGTATCGTGTACATCTTTAATACTGCCGATCACATATCCAACATTTCCAGCTTGTAACTCTTTTGTACGAATTTTCTGAAGTCCTAAAATACCAACCTCTTCAGCTAAATATACTTTATCATGTGCAAAAAATTTGATTGCATCTTTTTCTTTTAGTGTTCCATTAAAAACTCTGATATATGCAATTGCACCGCGGTAAGAATCAAACATTGAATCGAAGATCAAAGCTTGAAGCGGTTTATCCGAATCACCCGATGGAGCTGGTACCCTCTCAATGATCGCATCCAGAATCTCCTCAATCCCCTCTCTTGTTTTAGCGCTTGCCAAAATAATTTCTTCTTTATCACATCCGATCAGATCAATGATCTGCCCACTGACAACATCAACCATTGCGCTTGGGAGATCAATTTTATTCAGCACCGGAATTATTTCCAGTCCTGATTCAATAGCCAAATAGAGATTACTGATCGTTTGCGCCTCGACACCTTGTGCAGCATCTACAACCAAAAGCGCTCCTTCGCAAGCCGCAAGTGAGCGGGAGACCTCATAAGAAAAATCAACATGCCCGGGAGTGTCAATTAAGTTAAGCGTATACTCGGCTTTATCTTTTGCTGTATACTTCATTTGGATAGCATGAGATTTAATTGTGATACCTCGCTCACGTTCTAAGTCCATGTCATCCAAAAGCTGCGACTTTGCTTCACGCTTTGAGATTGTTTCGGTGAATTCAAGCAATCCGTCAGCAATTGTTGATTTACCGTGATCTATATGTGCAATTATGCAGAAATTTCTTATCGAATTCATATTATAAATTAAAATTTAACTTGGAAATATAGAAATAGCCTTAGGTAATTACAAATTAAGAGATTTGGATTTAAGTCTGTAGATGTGATAAAAAATTTAACAGCACATAAACCCTACAAAAAAATGGGCAAGTTGAACAGATTTAATAGAACACAGATGACACGGATTGAGCAGATTATCACAGATATCAATTGTAGAGTGAACTTCAGCTCGCTTATAAATTATTATAATTAGAACCACTTTTACTTACTCAAGAATCTAAATTCTCAAACCTACCACCTAAATCTCCGAAGTCTTGACTTGCCCGCGAATCTTTAAGGCGGGAAACCTCGGAAGTTTTTTACTAATAATCAAATCTGTGAATATTCGCCTACCCGTTCGAAACGAAATGAAGGCGGGCCCAATCCGTTTTACCTGCCCCATTTTGTTAGTGAGTTTGTGTTCTATTAAAATACCAAATTGAATTGTTCTCTAACTTAATGTATATTATTGTTCAACAGAAAAAGCTTAACCATGACTACTAAAATTGAGAAAAGAAAAACCTATCTTAAAATTCTTAAACTTTTGTTTTATCCAATATTAACGCTTATTGTTTTGATAATTTTGTATTTTTCGTCAGCATTCATCCTTTCCAGAATCTCCGTTAATTCATCAAGTCTTCCTGGTCCAAAACCGATAAACATTTATATTATCACAAACGGGTTGCATTCCGATATAGTTGTTCCGATAAAATCGAATATAATTGATTGGAGCGCTATAATAAAATTCGAGCATATCCGTTCTAAAGATAGCACGTATAAATTTATTGCTTTCGGCTGGGGTGATAAAGAATTTTATATTAAAACACCTTTATGGGAGGACTTGAAATTTTATGTCGCTTTTCAAGCGTTATTCTGTTTAAATCCCTCAGCTATTCATGCAACTTTTTTTAGAGAAATGTTTGAGTCTGAGAGTTATATTAAAATTTCTCTCAGCGAGCAAAATTATTATAAACTTGTTGAATACATTCAAAACGAGTTGAGATTTGACAGAGCCGGGAATGTTATACAAATCAAAAATTTACAATATGATGATAACGATGCTTTTTATGAAGCAGAAGGATCATTCACATTATTCTATACTTGCAACACTTGGGTGAATGACGCATTAAAATCTGCCAACCAAAAGGCTTGTCTTTGGACACCGTTTGAAGAAGGGATATTTTACCAATACGGAGATTGATCTAATAATTTTTACACCCTAATCAACAATTCAGAGTCAAATATAAACCGACTTAAAAACAAATATCTAAAGCAATCCAATAAAATATTTTTCCAGTTAAATGGAAGAATAAAAACCAGTAAACTGGTTCAATTTATGCTTGTTTCGCTATTAACCCACGACTTAAGTCGTGGGTTAATAAGAACCTACGAGAACTGGTAACCGTTTCAACGGTTCATGAATTGAAATTATTTTCTCCCCGAATCGTTGGCTACAATAAAATGACTTTTTTAAGAATTATTTATTTAATAATTTGCGTGATAAAATTTTTAGACACATGTATATTTTTATCTAATTTTTGATTTTTATAGGAAAAGAAATGGCAAAAATACTCCACAAAGAACAATTATCTCAAGATGTATATCTAATGAGAGTCCATGCGCCTCTGATAGTTGAGGAACGACAAGCAGGACAATTTATAATTTTACAAACTGACGAAGAATACGGGGAAAGGATTCCTTTAACAATTGCAGATGCAAATGAAGAGGAAGGGTCAATTACTCTCATTTTTCAAGTAGTTGGTAAAACAACTACAGAACTTTCACAATTTAATGTTGGTGATGATCTGCCTGTTTTAGTTGGTCCCTTAGGTCAACCGACACACATACAGAATTACGGTAAAGTCGTCTGTGTGGGCGGCGGAATCGGTGTTGCCCCACTCCATCCAATTGCACAGTCGTTAAAAGCTGCAGGTAATGAAGTTACAATTATTATGGGCGCCAGGACAAAGGAACTTATAATACTTGAAAAGGAAATGGAAGAAATTGCTGATAATTTAATAATCTGCACAGATGACGGTTCTTACGGAAGGAAAGCATTAGTTACAGAACCTCTTAAAGAATTATGTGAGAACGAAGAGACAAAACCTGATATGGTAATAGCGATCGGACCACCGATAATGATGAAATTCTGCTCGCTAACTACAAAACCTTACGGCGTATTTACTCAAGTTTCATTAAATACAATAATGGTTGATGGAACGGGTATGTGCGGCGGATGCCGAGTTAATGTAGGCGGACAAGTTAAATTCGTCTGCGTTGATGGTCCTGAATTTGACGGTCACTTAGTTGACTTTGATAATATGATGGCGCGACTCAATTCATACAAAGACATTGAACAAGAGGCTGCACATAAATGTCATGTTGATAAGCAATTTGAAGAGAAAGTGGAGGAAACAAAATGAGCCATTTATCGCAAGCTGAAATCGATGAACAAGTGAGAACTCTGTTTGATGAGGTATTCAACAGAACCGAACCCATAAAGAAAAAGGATCAATTAAGAATTCCTCCCCAGATGATGCCTACACAGGACGAGAATGTCAGGCGTCATAATCTTGAGGAAGTAGCATTAGGCTACTCACCTGAGCAGGCAAGAATTGAAGCAATGCGCTGCATACAATGTGCAAAGCCTTCTTGTATTGCTGACTGCCCTGTTGAGATAAATATTCCTGGATTCCTAAAACAGATTGTTGAAAATGATTTTCAAGGAGCAATAGATACAATTAAAGAGACTTCTCTTCTACCTTCAATATGTGGTAGAGTCTGCCCGCAGGAAAGCCAATGCCAGCTTCACTGTGCAATAGGAATAGCTAATAAGGACGTAGATAAAAGTGTTGCGATCGGACGTTTGGAAAGGTTTGTTGCAGATTGGGAACGAGAAAAAGGTGCAATTCAACCTCCTGAAGTTAAACCTGCTACGGGAAAGAAAGTCGCAATAGTAGGAAGCGGTCCTGCCGGTCTGGTAGTTGCAGCAGACGTAAGGCGTGAAGGTCACGATGTTACTATATTCGAAGCATTTCACAAACTTGGCGGTGTAATGCGTTACGGAATACCGGAGTTCAGGCTGCCGAATGATATTATTGATCAGGAGATCAGCACACTTGAACAAATGGGTGTAAAATTCGAAAAGAATTTTGTTGTCGGAAGAACTAGAAAGTTAATGGAACTGCTGCATAAAGATGGTTTCGATGCAATATTTGTCGGTACCGGAGCTGGTCTTCCTTTATTCATGGGAATTGACGGTGAAAACTTAGTCGGTGTCTTTTCAGCCAACGAATATTTAACCCGAGCAAATTTAATGCGCGCTTTTGATAGTGAACATTCCGATACACCGATCTATCACTCTAAAAATGTTGCCGTACTCGGAGGTGGTAATGTTGCAATGGATTCGGCTAGAATGGCGCTACGTCTCGGCGCTGAGAATGTTTATGTTGTTTATAGAAGAACAGAAAAAGAAATGCCAGCAAGGGTAGAAGAAGTTGCTCATGCTAAAGAAGAAGGTGTGCAATTCTTATTCCTTCAGAATGCTAAAAGCATAATCGGTGACGAGAGAAGTCGTGTTAAAGCTATGGAATGTCTGCGATACGAACTCGGAGAACCTGACGAATCAGGTAGAAGAAGACCGATAGTAATTGAAGGAAGCGAGTTCATCCTTGAAGTTGATACTGTAATTGTTGCAATCGGCAACGGCAGTAATCCTCTTGTTAGCCAAACGACTCCGGAATTAGAGGTAAATAAATGGGGTAATTTAATTGTTGACGAAAAAATGAAAACCTCGGTAGATAGAGTTTATGCGGGAGGAGATATTGTACTCGGTGCAGCAACAGTTATCCTTGCTATGGGAGAAGGCAGACAGGCAGCAGCATCAATAAATGAATTGCTTCATAACGAGATCATTAGTGAGACTGCTGAGGCTTTGGCTAATTAAGTATTACATACCTAACTATTAGAATCTTAAATTATTCCGGCAATTAACTTTAGTTGATTGCCGGTTTTTTTAAATATTATTTAACCTATAACTTTTCCCTTAAAGTTTTTATCAGTCCTATCAATTAATGATTGGGGAATCATTAAAAACCTCCGAGGTCTTTGTTTTCTATTTTAGATTCAGACCTCGTAGGTTTTTAAATTTATCAGTGTAAATCTTAATGTAATCAAAGTTATTGTCGTTCCCCCCTTTTTTATCAGCCACCTCACTGAATAATTGAACCTATTCATATTGGAATTTACCCCAAACCTAATTGCATTAATGGTAAATGATTCTTTATATTTATATAACTTTCTATAATAAAAGTCTATGCAACAAAATATATCAAATAATGTAACACAGTTATTGAATCAAGTTTCCAACGGGGACGAGTTCGCTTTAAATAGTATTCTTCCCCTCGTTTACAACGAGCTGCGAAAGATATCATCTAAATATTTGAGAGACGAATACAGACATCACACATTGCAGACTACCGAACTGGTTCACGAAGCGTATTTAAAACTTATAGGAGGTAACTCACTCTCTTGGGAAAGTAGATCTCATTTTTTTGGAATCGCGGCAAAATCAATGCGGCAGATCTTGGTAGATTATGCAAGAAAAAGGAAATCTCAAAAACGCGGTAAAGGAGAAACACTTCTGCCGTTGGAAAATGCAAATTTTGTTATCGGAGAATCGGAAGAGCAGATTTTAAATCTTGATGATGCATTAAATAAGTTGGAAACCTTAGAAGAAAGATCGGCAAAAATTGTTGAATTAAGGTTTTTTTCAGGTCTTTCAATTGAAGAAACAGCAAAACTCTTAAATATTTCTACAGCTACGGTAAAACGAGATTGGAAATTTGCTAAAGCATGGCTATACCGCGAAATTAGCTGATCTTTCAGAAATTCTTCTTATAACTTTATATGAACAATAATATTAATGAAATATTAAAAACGATTTTTGAAAAAGCACTTGAACTTGACAAAGATAGAAGAGAAGAATATTTTGAAAGCCTTTCCGAAAATCAAAAAATTTATATTGATGAAGTTAAATCATTAATTACTTCCTACGAAACAACAGATGATTTTTTAGAGATTGCATCAACTGACAAACTAATATTTTCACAAGATAAAAATCAACCTAATCCAATGATCGGTAAACATATTGGCTCCTACTTAATTGAAGGAGAGGTTGGCTTCGGTGGAATGGGTGTTGTTTTAATCGGCAAAAGAGATGATAAAGAGTTTGAACAAAAAGTTGCAATTAAAATTCTTAAGCAGGGACTTTCCACAAAATACTTAGTTAAACGATTTGAAACAGAACGTCAAATTCTAGCAAATCTTCAGCATCCGAACATAACAAAATTATTTGACGGAGGGAAAACAGAAGACGGTTTACCCTACCTGGTAATGGAATTTATTGAGGGAATACCAATAACAGATTATTGCTGTGAAAATAATTTAAGTATTCGTGAAAGATTAAAACTTTTTACAACAATCTGCAGCGCAGTTCAATATGCTCATCAGAATTTGATTATTCACCGCGATATAAAACCTGCTAACATTCTAGTAAATACTCAGGGCAGACCTAAACTTTTAGACTTTGGAATAGCAAAGCTGCTGGATGAAACAATTATGCTTGGGAATGCTGAACTCACCCAGACAAAAATGTGGCATCTTACACCGGAATATGCTAGTCCCGAACAGATATTAGGAGAAAACATTACAACATCCAGTGATATTTATTCACTTGGAGTTCTTCTTTATAAATTGCTAACCGGCTGCCAGCCTTATAAAATTACTAATAACTCTCCACTTGTAATAAGTAAAATCATTACCGAAGATAAAATTATTAAACCGAGCGAAATTCAAAAGACAAAAGATTCCGCGAGCAATCCGGAAGTTCGTAAAGAAAATAATGCAAAAATATCGAACATGCTGAAAGGTGATCTTGACAATATAATACTGAAAGCAATGCGTAAAGACCCTGCTCAACGATACAGATCAGCACAAGAGTTTATTGATGATATAGATCGCTACTTAAACGGATTACCTGTAACCGCCAGACAAGATACAATTTCATACAGGTTTTCAAAATTTGTTAAGCGTCATAAAGTTGGAGTTACTCTCTTTCTGCTTTTTAATATTCTGGTCTTCCTTAGCATTGCAGCAATTATCTATCAAGGAAAAATTGCTGCCGAAGAGAGAGATAAAGCGAAAATTGAGAACAAAAAATTTGAAAAAGTTAATTCCTTTCTGCAGCAGATGCTTTCTTCTGTTGACCCTTCCGAAATAGGGAGAGATGTTAAGGTTTACGATATATTAGCTAAAGCGGCAAACGATGTTGAAACGGAATTAAGTGATCAGCCTGAGATAGAAGCATCGATTAGAAGCACTTTAGGAAACACTTATGTTAATCTTGGTGAATACGATAAGGGAAAACCATTTTTAGATAAAGCTCTGAGTATAAATGAAAAAATATTTGGAAAGGAAAGCGAACAAACCGCTCAAAGTCTGCATGACCTCGCCCTTTACTATGACTGGGTTGGCGATTATAAAATTGCAGATTCATTATATAGTAAATCAATCGAGATTTTTCGAAAAGTATTGAAAGAACCAACTGAGCGTTTTGCAGATGCTCTAAATGATTACGCCATAACCACAATGAATTTTGGTTACTATGAAAAAGCAGACAAACTATATAATGAAGCAATAGATATCGCATTATCCCTTTATGGCGAGAAGAATAGAAATACCGCTGTTTTTATGAATAATCTAGCTCTTAATTCTTTGGATGCAGGAAATTTTGATGAAGCGGAAAAATATTTTAAAAAATCTTTAGCAATAATAATTGAACTTTTAGGTGAAAACAGACCTGAAGTTGGAAGTAACTATAATAATCTTGCATATCTCTACGTTATTAAAAAAGAATATAAGTTAGCAGAAGAATATTTACAAAAGTCTTATCAATTAAAACTTGCTTTAAAAGGAAAAGATCATTCTGATGTAGGTTTGGCTTTGAATAATCTTGGAGTGGTAAACATAAGAATGGGAAATTATGCTGAAGCTGAAAAGTATTTATTGGATGGTGTAAAACAATACAGAAAGACCTTAGACCCTGATCATCCATATGTTGCCTTGAGCCAATATTGGCTTGGTAAAGTTTATTTAGAAACTGAGCACTTTGATAAAGCAGAAGATTATCTTAGAAAATCATTGAAAACAAGAATAAAGAAATTGCCAGAAGATAACAAAGATATTTGGCGATCAAAAACAGAATTAGGAATTTGTTTATTCAAAAATAAAAAGTATAACGAAGCAGAAACGGTACTTTTGCCTACTTTAGAATATTACAAATCAAACTTCTCCAATGACAATGATCAAATAACAAGATTGTATAACAATATCATCAAATTATACAAAACAACTGGAAACAAAATAAAAGCCAAAAAATACTCAGAGCAATTAATATCTTTCCATAAAGAAAACAACTCGAAATAATCTAGCAGCACTCAAGTAAACCCTCTTTATTCATCCAAATTACAGTATTTAATTTTTTTTAACTCAAATGAGCCAATCTATCGAGGTTTTGCGCATGTGTAAATGAAGGCGTAAAAACAAAAGGATTTGTTATTCCAAATTGCGCATAAATAATCACTAATAATCCGTGGAGGAAACAATGAAAAAATTAATTAATAAAATTTGGGTAGTGTTACTTTTGTTTATCATATCCAACTCAATTACAGCTCAAAGTGTTGAAATTGGACCGAGGCTGACCGGTAATCTTAACATATACAATGAAGATAGAATAGCTGGTACTTGGAACGGTGTCGGAATTGGTATTGGAGGCACTGTAGATATCTCTTTTAGTCAGAGTATTGGATTGATCACAAATCTTACATTTTTTGATATGAGGAATTTTTCGAATGTAAGAACTAATAATAATGTTACTACTGAATACTCTTTTTCATTAGCATACATTACAATTGACCCGTTATTTAAGGCAGAATTCAGTGGATTCTATCTTGTTGGAGGATTTTCAGTTGGTATTAAAATCAGCTCAAGTGGTGAAATGACTCAATCAGCGCCGAACCGAACTCCTCTTCTGCGAACTACTGATCCTGTAACTAACACCTTGAAATTTGATCTTGCTTTAGGAACCGGATATAATTTCCAATTAACACCAACAATGGCTCTGGCACCAGACTTTATGATATACATACCATTGACAGACACATACGATATACCTGGTACAAGTAACAGTATCCTCACTCTGAAATTAGGTGCGTCATTGAAATTCAGATTATAAAAACATATGGCGGCAAGCCGCAGATTTTCAGACACAAGATTTCAGATATGAGATAATAGGTTTTAAATCTAAAAATATCTTAACAAAAAAAGGAGAGAATGATGAAAAGGATAATGCAATATTTAACTTTAATTTTTATAGCTAGTTTCGCTGTAATAGGATGTAGCAATGATTCAGCTGGTGGTGGAGGTGGGTTGACCGATCCCTTTGGTACCGGCGGCG
>UOGD01000263.1_pt1 | contig 11313 bp, 8 predicted proteins | sample 1989731 | NCBI WGS metagenome assembly UOGD01 (sample SAMEA4712198, study PRJEB27164) | hydrothermal vent metagenome | biome: marine basaltic hydrothermal vent biome; feature: marine hydrothermal vent; material: mineral | place: Pacific Ocean | collected 2011-06-14/2011-07-23 | depth 1691 m | reverse complement strand
CGGCTGCTCCGTGGGGAAGCGCTAGTATTCTACCGATCTCATATGCATATATCCGTATGATGGGAGATGAGGGATTGAAAAAAGCAACGGAACTTGCTATTATTAATGCTAATTATATCAAAGCAAAGCTAAGTAATTATTATACTGTGCTATATACTGGGATAAATGGAAATGTAGGACACGAACTGATCTTTGATATGAGGGAGTTCAAAAAAACAGCGAATATTACAGAAGTTGATATTGCAAAACGATTAATGGATTATGGGTACCATGCTCCAACAGTTTCTTTTCCGGTGCATGGAACATTAATGATTGAACCGACAGAAAGCGAATCCAAAGCTGAACTCGATAAATTTTGTGATGCAATGATCTCAATCAGAAATGAAATTGAAAAAATTGAAAAGGAAGAACTCGATCCTATAGATAATCCTTTAAAGAATGCTCCGCATACAGTCCATGAGACTACTAGTTCAAAATGGGAGCATCCGTATGATCGGGAAACTGCGGCATTTCCTTTAAAATACTTAATCGAATATAAGTATTGGCCTTCTGTTGCCAGAATTGACGATGCTTATGGCGACAGAAATCTTGTTTGCAGCTGTTTACCAATCAGTGAATATGAAGATAAGGAATAGTGATGGATATATGTGAAATATTAAAAAGTTCTAAAACAATTGCCGTCGTTGGTATTTCGAGTAACCCAAATAGAATGAGTAGAATAATTGCAAGCTATCTGATTCATTATGGTTATAATGTTGTTGGTGTGAATCCTGGTAAACCTAAGATAGAAGGGATTGAAGTATATGCTAATTTAAAAGATATTCCTTTCGAAATTGATATCGTTGATGTGTTTCGTAAATCCGAAGATATTCCTCAGCTTATAACTGATGTATTGGCTGTGAATCCGAAAGTGTTATGGCTGCAGTTAGGAATCCGTAATGACGAAGCTGTAAAACCAGTTATCGAAAAAGGGATTTTAACAATTCAGGATATGTGCATAAAGGTTGAACACGGGTTCTGTTTTTAATATTCATCTCTGATAAAATCTATTTATTAAACCGGTGGTAATAAATCGTTATAGCAAGCATAGTATAAAAAGCAAAGTGTCATTCCCAAATGTTTTAATTGGGAATCTTATAGTTAAACATAGATTCCGTGTAAACCTGTCCCGTGATGTTTTTACACGGGAAACATCACGGCATGACAGTTTATACTTTTAACGGTCAATATCCGCCTGGTTAATAAGTTGATAATGATTAAATTTGGTTGCCAAGTTCAAACCGAAAAAGTTATATGATAAAATTTATATTCACATATTTATTACTCACTTTTATAGTAATTCAAGCTCAGGATTTTATTAAACTTTCTCCTCTTGATAACAAAACAGTTAAAATTGATTCAATTAAAATTATTGGGAATGAGAAAACCAAAGAGTTCATTATACTGCGGGAATTAACAATTGAACCTGGGGATTCTATCGACTATGAAACTCTTCAGTTTAATAAGGAACGAGTTTTTAGTCTGGGAATTTTTACGCGAGTCAATTTGCGAATAAAACATGAAGATCAGTTTAATAAATTAATTATCCAGGTAGAAGAAAGCTGGTATATTTTTCCTGTTCCTTTTATCAATATTCCTGAAAAAACTTTTACACGTGTTTCTTATGGTATAAATTTTTATTACCTGAACTTCAGAGGAAGAAACGAAACAATTAAATCAACTCTGTCGTTTGGTTTCGACCCCTTTTTCTCATTGAGTTATGAAAATCCCGTACTGATACCATCGGCGGATATAAGTTTTCTTTTTGCCGGGATTTATTCAACTCCTATAAATAAAAGTCCTACTGCAGATTCGATACATGGGGGATATTTTGATTACAAAACGGCTGGTAGTCAAATCTCATTCGGAAAGAGATTGAATTTAAGTAATGATATTTACTTTACTATCGGATATAATTATGTAGAAACTCCGTCTTCTCATGATACTCCGATAATGGCAAGTGATACGCGTATTGATAGGAGTTTTGCTGCGGGAGTTTCCTATGTTTTCGATACACGAAATTTAAAACAGTTTGCAGATGAAGGTCATCTTATTTCAGCAGATTATGTTTATAAAGGGATCGGGAACGACAAAATTAGCTATAGCATTCTTGCAGTTGATATAAGAAATTATCGTAAGATAGTTGGCGACCTGATATTTAAAGTTCGGGCTGCAGGAAGACACACATTCGGCAGAAAAGTCCCTTATTATGATTACTCAATTTTAGGATATAATTACTATACCAGAGGAAATAGATATTTGGTTAGAGAAGGAAATAATGCGCTTATTGGTTCTATGGAATTAGGATTTCCATTGTTAAAAGAATGGAATTTCAATGCTGATCTGCCGATTATTCCCAATAGCTTAACTCGTGCAAGAATTGCTATAATCTTTGAGATATTTGCGGACGCAGCAAATACCTTTAATAATGGGGATAAACTTTTAATTAATGATTTTAATTCAGGTTACGGATTTGGATTAACATTTCTAATTTTACCATATGTCATTTTTAGAACAGAATATGCGTGGAACGAAATGGGAAAAGGAGAATTTTTACTTGAGTCAGGAATATCTTTCTAATATTGAATTATATTTTTCCAACGACATTGCTGATAGTTACATTCAAATGTCAGAGGAAGAATCAAAACACATTTCTAAAGTTATGCGTCATTCTGTTGGCGAAGAATTATTTGTAAGCGATGGGAAAGGGACAATTTATAAAACTTCAATTATCGAAGCATGTTCCAGTACAGTTACACTTAGAATAACTGAACAATTTAAATATATTAATAAATTTGAAAATATTGTTTTCTGTTTACCGAGACTTAAAAGTAATGATAGATTTGAGTTCGCATTGGAAAAATGTATTGAACTGGGAATCACAAATTTTGTCGTTTTCAATTCTGAAAGAACAATTGCTAAAGGCGAAAAGTTAGAACGATGGAACAAGATTGCACTTGCAGCAATGAAACAGTCATTACGCAGCTTTTTACCAAATATACAATTTGTTAAATCGTTTAATAAATTGAATGAGTTGGATGGGAAAAAGTATATTTTTGATCAGAATGCAGAAATTAAATTGGTTGATATGTTAGCAGATGGTTCCATTGTTGAAGACGAAAAAAAATATTTTATCTTTGGTCCGGAAGGGGGATTATCGAATAATGAAATTTCTGCCGTCGACAATGCTGAATTGATCTCATTAACTCCCAATAGATTAAGAAGTGAAACCGCAATTGTTACTGCAGTTTCATTCATTTCTCTTTCCAAGAGTTACTGATCGATTTTACAAGTCAATCTGTCGCTTTTAGTTATCTTTAGGAGGTTTAAGGTACCGGATCGTGTCCGCTGCCGCCCCACGGATGACAACGTGAAATACGTTTGATACCAAGCCACCCGCCTTTTAATAATCCATATTTCTTTAATGCTTCTAATGTATAATGAGAGCATGTAGGAGTATATCTGCACGAAGATGGAAAAAATGGAGATATCGCCATTTGGTAAAATTTTATCACAATAATAAATGGCAATGCTAATATTTTTAAAACGGTTTTCACTGGATCACTTTAATGCTTATACAAATTTTGTTTTGATCGAACACATAAACATAAATAAAAACAGACTGTTTTGCTCTGTCAAATAAATTACATATTCTTAAAAAACATTTCGGAGTATTTTGTATTTTGCAAAACAGCATAATACTAAATTGATTCTATGTCCGTACAGAAGAAAATAACATTATTTATTGCCATCGTATTGATTGGGGTGCTGCTTTATTTTAATCCGGAATTAAATGAAGTTGGTGCAGGTGTAGCAATTCTGCTTTTTGGAATTCTCTTTATTGAAGAAGGGTTCAAACTATTTACTAATAATGCGGTTGAAAGATTTTTAGAACGATCGACAAAATCTTTATTTGGGAGTATTAACTTCGGATTTTTAACTACTTCCTTACTTCAGTCTAGTTCACTTGTTACGGTTATTACCATTTCCTTTGTTAGTACCGGACTAATCGTTTTATCTTCGGGTATTGGAATTATATACGGAGCAAATATAGGTACAACAACCGGAGCCTGGTTGATCGCAGTTTTCGGTTTGAAAGTAGAAATTGCAAAATATGCTTTTCCAATCCTGATCTTCGGCGCTATGTTCTTATTCCAGAAAGATGAGGATATTAAAGCTATAGGATATATCATTACCGGTATTGGATTTTTGTTTTTAGGAATTCACTTCATGAAGGTTGGATTTTCAGCATACGAAAGCAGCATTGCACTCGATCAATTATCATCCGATGGAATAATCGGGACAATTTTGTATGTCGGTATAGGTATATTTATGACGGTTATAATGCAGTCGAGTCATGCTTCGATTGCGATAATATTGACCGCTCTTTCGACTTCACAGATAGATTATTCAAGTGCAATAGCCCTTACGATCGGCGCAAACGTAGGAACTACAATCACTGCTATCATTGGGTCGCTCGGTTCAACTTCTGCAGGTAAAAGATTAGCAAGCGGACATGTTATTTTCAATATCACATTAGCGGTCTTGTCTATAATATTTTTCCATCAGTTTATTAGATTGACTGAGCAATTATCAGTACTTCTGAATATCTCACAGTTTGATTACACACTTCACCTTGCTCTTTTTAATTCTCTATATAAAACTTTCGGAGTTATTATTTTTATCCCTATCACAAAGTACTTTGTTATTCTGCTGGAAAAGATAATTAAGGAAGATGAGGAAAAAGACATCTCCGTTGCAAAATATATAACCAAGTCTGCACTGAAATATCCCGAAACAGCTATACCCGCTTTAATAAAAGAAACACAGCATTTGTTCGACAATGCTTTTGAAATTCTTTCCCACGGTTTGAATCTCCACCGCGAAGATATCTTATCGAATAAAAAACTTAAAGCAATCATCCCGGAGTCAACAGATATAATTAAAATAAATATTGACGAAGTTTATCTTAAAAAGGTTAAGGTTATTTACAGCCAGATAATCAAGTATGCAACTTTAATTCAGTCGAGTAAACTGAACTCGGAAGAAGTTAAACTAGTGAATGAAATAAGAAGTGTAAATAGATATCTTGTTGAAGCAATTAAAGGTGTGCAGGAACTTCAGGAGAACATGGCTAAGTATATCAATTCCGATAATGAAAACATGAGAGCAGAGTACAATACTCTCAGACTAAAAATTGCGAAAGTAATGCGCGAGATATACCGTACTCGTGATGCAAAAGAAATAGATGAACAGCGTAAAAAATTATCTAACCTTAAACGGAAAGCGAAAATGCATGACGTTCTGATAAACGGTAAATTGGATTATCTTATCAGAGAAAGATTGATCACGAAGGGAATGGCTACTTCGCTGATGAATGACAGTGCTTTAGTTGCAAAGATAGTTGAATGGTTGATAAATGTGGCGGAATTACTATATTTCCATAGTGATTCTATAATGGTTGAAAACAATCAAAAATATGAATCAGATGAAGATGACTTCTTCGAAGATAAATATACTTAATGTCTTTTATTATTGTGAAATAAATGCTATATTCTGTAAAAATTATTAAAGTTTAAAAAAATAGTAATTTTTTAATAATCTATCCTTTTAGGGGAAAATATGAATCAACATATCAAACTTGAAATTAAACTTCCTAAAGTTACTGATATTGAGTTAGTTGCTTTAGAAGGTTTAGAATTAATGGGAAGGCATCTCGGGATCACCGATGATAAGATCGGTGAAGCACGGATACTTGTTACAGAAGGAATCATTAATGCCATCGAACATTCCGGTAGCGAAGTTCCTTATGTGAATGTCGATTTTACAATGACGAGAGAGAAACTGGTTATTCTTATTACAGATTTCGGAAAAGGTTTTGAACCGGAGTCTATCGAGGAGCCTGATATTATAGGAAAACTAACCGGAGAAAACAAAAGAGGCTGGGGTTTAAAACTAATGAAATCCATGTCGGATGATTTCGAGATAGAATCCAGTCAGAATGGGACAAAAATTACAATTACAAAAAATTTATTGTGAGGAGTGAATAATGGTTTTGGATTTTGAACTAACATCAGAAATGGTCAATGATGTTCTTGTAATTAAAACTGAGGGTTATATCAATAATGCCGGTGGAGAACGGATTGCAAACGAATTTGAGAAGTATTTAAATGATGGTGTTAAAAAGCTATTGATTAACATTGAAAAATCGAAAGTTGTAAATTCGATCGGTATTTCGTTCTTGATTGAAATAATTGAAAAACTGAATGAAAGAAGTGGAAAGCTCTACTTCTCAAATCTTGATCCTTCGATTGAGAAGACTTTTACAATAATGGGACTTTTTCAATTTGCCGAAAAAGTCGATTCGGTTGAAGATATAAAATAATTAGGAATCTGAGCGTGACTACTGATACTATAACAGAGAAATTATCGATTCATGTGAAATCATTTCAGGAGAGTTTTGATATTCTTTCAAATTCTTCCTCTTTGTATGAAATGTCAAACCAATTTATGAAAGTTCTGCGCGGTAGCTTCTTTACGACTAATATCAGTATCTTCCATAAAAATGATTATAAATCTGATTGGACGACTCTTACTGCCAAAGACGATGGATCAATTGAAAAAGTTAGAAGCATTAGCGTACAAGATTCTTTTAAGATTAATTCAAACGTGGAATTAACCGAATTATATACATCAACAAAATTAGTCGATTCATCATACCTTGGTATTTGGCTTGGAAAAAAGTTTGACGGTACGGAGTATACAGACATTGATAAAATCACTTTCCAAATATTTATCCAAATGTTCGATAATGCTTATCAAGCGCTGCTTTCGCATAAAAAAGAAAAGAGTTTGATCTTTGATCTTAACAATAAAGTTGCACAGTTGTATAATCTTATTGATACCGGTATTGAATTATCCAATTTGCATCACGGCGATAAGATGATGGAACTAGCAATATCACGCGCCATTTCTTTAACAAATTCCTCTTTCGGAAGAATCAAGGTAACGGAAAACAATGTAGTGAAAGAGGAAACTACTTATCCGCCGAATCTCGGAAAAGAGAGGCATAAAAATCACAGAAGTTTAACCGAAAAGTTTGTTGATGAAGGTGTTGAATATGAGTTCGTCTTGTGCGAAAAAGAAAGTCGATCAGGCACTGTTGATTATGATGAAACCGATCAGCTTTTGTTAGGCGCAATTGTAAGGCAAGTTCATGCAGCAATTGAAAATGATAGGTATCATAAAGAAGCTCTTGAAAATGAAGCAATGAAAAGGGAATTAGCCGTTGCCGCTGAAATTCAGAAAAGGATTCTACCGGATAAACTTCCTGAAATTGATGGATATGATCTAGCCGGAATAAACATACCCTCCAAAGAAGTAAGCGGTGATTATTATAATGTCCTAAAATTAGATGACAGTAGATATGCTCTTATTGTTGCCGATGTTACCGGGAAAGGAATGCCCGCCTCATTGCTTGTTAGTACTCTTGACGCATCTCTGCAAGCTTATTTAGATTTTCAAATCCCTCTTTCCGAAATGGCTGTTAAATTAAATTCAATTATATTCAGAGCCTCAACTGCAGATAAATTCATCACTTTCTTTATTGCAGTATTAAACCCGCAAAATGGCGAGCTTGATATAATTAATGCCGGACATAATCCTGCATTAATTCTTAGGAAGGAAAAAGAAATTGAAAAGATCGATGCCGGAGGCGTAGCATTTGGTATGTTCGATATGGGACTTCCGTTTGAAGGACAGAAACTAACCTTAGAAAAAGGGGAGAGGTTATTTATTTTTTCCGATGGAATTCCCGAGGCGATGGATAAGGATGAAGAAGAGTATTCAGATGAGCGTTTGGAAGATCTATTTAAAGATGAAACTCCGGAAAGTTCTAGGGATTTTATTTCATTGATACTCAGAGATGTACGAAAACATACAAAAGGCGAGATGCAAAGTGATGATATCACTGCCATTTATCTGATTAGAAAATAATAAAAAATTTATGAACAAATAAGACATTATATCCTATAAAAAAGAATTAATAATCCGCTTAAGGAGAAATTAAAATACTGATCCGGATGACAATATCACATTCGTTGAAATGTAGGTTAAATAAATAAATCAAGAGAAAGGAATCAGTAATGTATAGATCAAAGGGTGTATCAAATAAAATATCCATGTTAGTGTTAATAATCTCGAGTTTAGTTATAGCACAAAAGAATTTAACTACGGAATCGATTACAATTAAAGATGGGCTTTCAAGTAATATTGTTCGAGATATTATTCAAGACCAGTATGGATATATGTGGTTCACAACTGCTGATGGTGTAAATATCTATGATGGATATAATATTACTGTGTTAAAAAACATACCAGGAGATTCAACCAGTTTACCAAGCAATCAAACGTATAGAATGTTGGAAGATAAGCAGGGAATTATTTGGACCACTACTGATGAGGGTTTAGCAAGGTATGAAAGGAATACGAATTCATTCACCGCATTCAAATATTCCAACTCAACTGCTGCGCAGGCAAATATTGTTGTGCACGTTTATGAAGATAATAAAAATAATCTTTGGGTTTCAACGAAAGATGGGACACTTCTATTTAATAGAGAGACAGAAAAATTCCAAAGATATGAGGTGATGAATATTGATAACAGTATTGCCAATTATGTTAATTTCGGAGGAGCAATAATCAGAAGCAATGATGGGGACTTATATACCATTTCTCAATCTTTTGGATTACTAAAATTTGATTATGAAGCCTTGCTTTTTGTACAGGTTCCTTTAAAAGATAATTTTCAAGAAAAGTTTTTATTGACTCGAGCTTTTGATGTTGCTGTAGATAGTGAAAATAATCTATGGCTCGCAAAGACAAATGGACTCTTTAAAGTTGATCTGGAAGAAAATATAGGATATGACCTTACCCCATTTGAGCGTACTTCGCAGCGGAATTTTTGGGATAGTGCTGTTACAGGATTAATGATTGATAAAAATAAAAATATTTGGGTCGGTACCGGAAGAAACGGAATTTATCTATTTGATACTAAAAAGCAGAAGTTTGAAAGCCTTATTTCTACAACTTCTTCCTTAATAACCTATGAGGGATTTTTTGAAGATAATTCAGGGCTGCTTTGGCTTGGATCATCGAGGGGTGTATTGATTTATGATTTTAATCGAAAACCATTCGAGACATTTAAATTATCTAATAATAATGAAGAGAACAGCAGCATTGCAGTAACATCATTTTCCAAAAGCTTCCGACATAAAGATAAGGTATGGCTGGGTACTGTGAAAGGTATTCAACTATTTGACAACAGTAATAAGCAAATAAAACCAGTCGCTAGAATTAATAAGCAGTTATCTCTAGTAAAAGGAACTGATATTTCAAGTATTTTAGAATTAGATGACGGCACATTATGGTTATCAACTCTAAGTAAAGGATTATATTCTTTCGACTTAAAAACAAATAAGTTGAAAAATTACAGAAATAAATCATATGATAACTCAACGATAACTTCTGATTTCATTCATACAATTGGAATTGATAAAAATGAAAATTTATGGGTCGGTACACATCTAGGCATGAATTTATTGAAGAAGGGTGAAAACACTTTTGTTCAAATACCTTCTTTCCTCAATAGGAGGTATGAAGAAAAACTGATAGATAAGATCATTTCTCTAAGAAAAGATAGTAAGCCGATCAGTTCAATTATAAATGTTGGTGATTATGCTGATTTAAGCAAAGAGTTTGTTCTGAGGAAGGATAGTAAAGTACTGATCTACTCGATGGGCGAAGGATTGCCACAGTGGAATATGGTTGATTTCGGGTGGCTTGAATCTAGTGAGGGTGATACACTTTGGAGCGCTAGTGATTTTAGAAAATCATTTTATGCAAGCGGCAGCCAAAAGAACAGAATAAAAATAGATGTTTTAGATTTGAAGAGTGGGAGATACAAACTGAAATATAAATCTGATGACAGCCATTCAGTTGAATCTTATAATACTCTACCTCCGCAAGATTCCTCATATTGGGGAGCACAAATATTCTCTCTGAATGATGAAGAGTTCAGCCTGTATCAAAATTTAGCAGAAAAATCTGTGAACAATACTTTTATTCAGGGTGAAGATATTAAAACCATTATTGAAGATTCAAAAAATAATATTTGGGTTGGAACTGATGATGGACTTACAAAGATCGATTCAAATTTTACAATTCAAAATTACCTTCATAACCCGTCTGAAAATAATTCATTGAGCAATAATTTTGTCCGTGATATTAAAGAAGATTTTAATGGAAACATTTGGATTGCCACTGCAGATGGACTGAACAGACTTGATCCCGCTGCTAATGTTTTCACTGTAGTACGGGAAAAAGATGGATTGCCGACTGCGAATTTGTCAGCAATTGAGGTGGATAATGAAGGTGACCTGTGGGTAAGCGGTTTGAAAGGAATTTCAAAGATTGAATTAGGCGAAAGTGGAGAAAAACAAATTATTGTAAACTATGATGTGAAAGATGGACTACAAGGATATGAGTTCATACAAAATTCTTCTTTTAAAGATGAAAAGGGAAAACTTTATTTTGCTGGTCTGGATGGTTTCAATGCTTTTTATCCTGGCAGCAGTAACAGAACACCTCCATTTATCTCAATTCAAGATATCAAAATATCGAACAAATCAATTAAAGGTCTTGACGAGTTTGAAACCCCAAACTTAACGGATTTATCAGAGATATCTCTTTCTCACGATCAAAATGATCTCTCATTTGAGTTCGCTTCTATTCACTTTTCTCGTCCTGATAAAAATAGATTACTTTATAAACTAGAAAGTGTGGATGATGAATGGTTGGTGGGGGATAGAAGGTTTGCATCTTATACAAACTTGGACCCGGGAGACTATGTATTCAATCTCAAAGGTTCCAATGGAGACGGTATCTGGAACGAAAAAACAAGGAAAATTAATATCCACATAGCCGCACCATGGTATAATAACTGGACAGCTTATTCAATCTATCTAGTAATGTTTTTTGGATTCTTGTTTAGTGTTAGAAAATTTGAAATAACACGTCAGCAAAAAAATGCTAAAATAAAAGAATCTCAATTGCAATTAGAAGCAGCAGAATTAAAAGCAAAAGCTGCAGAAGCTCAATCTCTTGTTATTCATGCAGAAAATGAGCGAAAGACCAAGGAGCTTGAGGAAGCGCGTCAGCTTCAATTATCAATGCTTCCGAAAGAACTGCCTCAATTACCTCATCTTGATATTGCGG
>UOGD01000325.1_pt1 | contig 11397 bp, 7 predicted proteins | sample 1989731 | NCBI WGS metagenome assembly UOGD01 (sample SAMEA4712198, study PRJEB27164) | hydrothermal vent metagenome | biome: marine basaltic hydrothermal vent biome; feature: marine hydrothermal vent; material: mineral | place: Pacific Ocean | collected 2011-06-14/2011-07-23 | depth 1691 m | reverse complement strand
TTCGAAATGACAGATTAGTTATTTTGCAGAAACTCTAATATATAAATTTTGAAGACTGAGGAAATTTATACGGTTTTAAAAATTGTGTTTTCCAATTCTTAAAAAAGTTAATTTATGATGTTGTTTGAAATAAAAAACAATATTATATTTGTATTTCAAATTTGTTCTAACTTTGATGACATGCGGGAGTAGCTCAGTTGGTAGAGCACTACCTTGCCAAGGTAGCTGTCGCGGGTTCGAGTCCCGTCTCCCGCTCCAGTAAAATCCACTCAGTGTGGATTTTATTTTTTATGTTAATTTATTGTACAAGGCGACGTGGCCAAGTGGTTTAAGGCGAAGGTCTGCAAAACCTTTATTCGTCGGTTCGAATCCGACCGTCGCCTCAAGAAGTATGATAACAAAATATATTTAATTCCTTTCTCCCTACCTTTTACTAAAATTGCACTATATTTTTAGTAACTTTCACACCAAAATTTTTATCAAGCTATGTTATATTTATTATTAGTTTCCTTGATCTGGGCATTTTCGTTCGGGCTGATAAAGGGGAATCTCGTTTCACTGGACTCCAACTTTGTAGCGTTCGTGCGTCTGCTGATTTCTTTTTTAATATTCCTCCCCTTCCTGAAAATAAAGGAGCTTAAGCAAGAATATATTTGGAAATTGTTACTGATCGGTTCAATACAATACGGCATTATGTATGCAACATATATTTATGCATTCAAATATCTTGCTGCTTACGAAGTTGTGCTGTTCACTATTTTCACACCAATATATGTGAATGTGATAAACGATCTCCTTACGAAAAAATTTCATGCTGGATATTTTATTACGGCGTTGCTGGCTGCGATAGGAACGGGAATAATTCTGAATGATAAAATTTCATCGAGCAATGTTATAACCGGATTTGTACTGATACAAATTTCTAATTTAGCATTTGCATTCGGACAGGTTTATTATAAAAGAGTAATGAAAAATATCAGCGCCGTTAAAGATTGGAATATATTCGCCCTACTTTATTTGGGGGCAGTAATTGTGACATTTATTTTATCTATCTTCACTACCGATTTCACAAACATGAATATTTCTTCAACGCAGATTTATACATTGCTATACCTTGGAGCAATTGCTTCCGGAGTTGGTTTCTTCCTTTGGAACTATGGAGTTCGAAAAACAAATATTGGAACCGTTGCAATTTTTAATGATCTAAAAATCCCCCTTGGGGTCTTAGTTTCAATAATTTTCTTTGGAGAAAGTGCAAAAATTCAGAATTTAGTGATTGGGGGCTTGATTGTTACCGCAGCATTGGTTATTAATGAGTATCGATTTAATAAGAGTCTTTATACACAAACTACAAAAGAGAGAAGTAAATGATCAACAAGGACAAAACCGCTTTTAAGTTTTTTATGCTGGGCGGATTAACAACACTAACACTGATTATAATTTTTAGTTTCACTTCGATGAATAAATTTGCAATGTCGGATGACTCGCAGGAATTCCCGCAAAATTATAAGATCGTTGTTCCATATATCCCAGAGGAATTAGAGTTTGCCGGTGAGAGAGTACCGTTGGAAAATTTTGACGTAAAGGAAAGAGTTGAGAGAGAGTTTATCGTAAGCACTTATTATCACTCAGCAACAATTTTATATTTGAAACGTGCAAATAGATGGTTCCCTATCATCGAGGATATTTTAGATGATTACGATATACCGGAAGATTTTAAATATTTTGCATTGGTTGAAAGCGGTCTGGAAAATTTAATATCTCCAATGCACGCCGTGGGTTACTGGCAACTGCTGAAAGATACCGGTAAAAAATATGGGCTCACGATAAACAGTGAGGTTGATGAACGGTACAACATGGAGAAAGCAACGGAAGCAGCATGTAAATATCTTAAGGATTCATATGAGAAATATGGAAGCTGGACATTAGCGGCAGCATCATATAACATGGGTAAAAACGGAATTTCCAATCAGCTTGAAAGACAGAAAGCAAACAATTATTATAATCTGGTTTTGAACGGAGAAACCACCCGGTATATTCCTAGAGTGTTAGCGTTAAAATATATATTTGAAAATCCGAAACTCTACGGATTTGATATTGAAGATGATGATCTGTATCCACCATACGAGACATATACTGTAGATGTTGATTCGTCTGTTGCTCACTGGGCGGATTTTGCGGCGCACTATGGAATAAATTATAAAACGCTTAAGCTGTTCAATCCTTGGCTGCGTGATAATGTATTGACGAATAAATCAAAAAAAGTTTACTCGATTAAATTACCTATTGAAGGAACGATAAAAATTATACCGGATTAAATTTGGTAGAATAAATTGATTATAAGAATCATCATATCGATATTAATTCTTACTTCTGTGATTTGTGCACAGAATCAGAAAACACGATCTGTGACTAATGATTCATTAAATAATTTAAGTAATGAGTTGATAAAACCTAAAACAATTATAAGCGATTGGAGGATATTCAATTATCCTTTTACGAGTAATTCAACTCTTGAATATTATAGCGGATCAATTTACTCTTCACCATTTAGTGCAATGAATTCTCCTTTTCAAAATTATAATGCAAGTAAGGAAGAAATGTTAGCACAATTTCGGTCTCTACAGAATTGGGGTGCAAAAAAGAAATATAACGTATTCGCCAAATATTTAAGTTATGCACAATTCCTTGGTGCAATGAGTTTGCTGGGTGTTCATGTATATCAATGGTACAACTTGAAAAACTTACCATCATCTCAACCTAAATCCAAACCATTTAATAAATACGATTTTAAATAGTACTATTAAAATTGTTCTTGATCCTAATTCCGCTAAACGACCGGCGAGTGAACTTAATCCTTTACTCTTACTCTGTATTTTCCAAACCTTCGAGGTTTTTCATTTACAATACATTATCATAAAACATCTTTCTACACAAAATAGAGTTTCTGCAAAATAACTGATCTGTCATTTCGAACCCATTTTATGGGTGAGAAATCTTTTGAATTTTGAAAGATTTCTCACATTCGTTTGAAATGACAAAAGGCAAAACCCTTATTTTGCAAAAGTTCTAATAACTTTTCTTCTTTCGTTAACCTCGAAGGTTACCTTAACAATAACCCCGCGAAAAAACGGGATTTCTGATTAATCGACTTCGTCACTTAATCATCACCTGTGCGCCGAAGCATTAGCGTAGGAGTAACATCTTCTTTGTCTCTATAAAACTTCCAGTTGTTAATTTGTAAAAATATACTCCGCTTGTTAATTGATAATTGTTAGTTATAAATTGCACTTCATACGTTCCCGGTGGTTGTACTTCGTTGATAAGGGTTGCTACTTCCCTTCCGAGTATATCGTAAACTTTTAATGTCACAAACCCCACCCCAACCCTCCCCTTGCGAAGGGGAGGGTTGGGGTGGGGTCGGGATTGTATATTTTATTTTTGTACTAGGATTAAACGGGTTTGGATAGTTTTGGTATAACACAAAAGAATTTGGCTGTGTTTGTGTATCATTATCTACACTTACTGCTACATTTACTATACCCCACGATGGATCAATTGATGCGCCATCGGATGTTAATGAAACAGCTTGGCCGCCATTTGACGGGATGTAATAAATATTACTAGTACAAGTAAAATTTATCAGATCCGGATAAGTAAACGTATTATTACTTTTTGATCTCAAAAGGTTGTAAGCTATTTTCGTACCGTCAGGAGAATAAGTTGGTTTAGAAACAACCTCACTTCCGGAATAGAAAGTTAATTGCACCGGATTACCGCCATTCACTGAAACTTTAAATAGATTTGATTGCAGGTACAGACCATTTATTGTACTATAAACGAACACAATTTCAGAACCATCGGGAGACCACTCCGGTTGAGAACAAAATGCCTGTATGCCAAAACGGTTACCATTAACTAAGACTGTAGGATTACTATTTAGATTTGCAGTGGAAATTATTCCAAGAGAGTTTAATGCAAATTCTCCCGTGCCGTATGCAATCATACTTCCATTCGGTGAATACTTAGGTGTAATATCACCTCCCAAATGCAGCGCACCAACTTCTGCAATCCTCTTTAGTGTATTAGTGTCCCAAATTCCTAAAGTATAAAAAGGGAATTTTATATTTTCACTATTTGTGGAGACAACTAAGTGATTATTATCTTTCGATAGATCAAATGATTCAGCAGATATTGTTCCTGCTGTAAGGTCTAATCGAACAGTTTCAGTTCCTCCAGCTGGTACCTTTATGATTTTAAGATCACCTTTTGCTTTTGCTACTTCGGCTTTTATCCAAATATCTTCATCAGCGGGTACTTTTAATGATGCCGAATTATTAGCGATAAAATTTGTGCAACCCGAATATGAGATCCTAATTGCAGACGGTGTAATTGCAAAAGTGTCCTTATCAGCCACAGTAACATTTACAGTTGCAGTTTTTGCTGCTGGAGATGTTTTTTCAAAACCAGTTATCCTTTCCATTTTTCCTGTACGAAGATCAGCCATAAATACATCAGTGTAAAACGCACTTTTCCAGCTTTCAAAATTGGAGATAAAAGTTAATTTTGTTCCGTCTTTCGATAGCTCGGGTAACTCTGTTATATAATAACCATCGGAAAATCTTGTCAGTTGTTGTACATTGCTACCATCCGGGTTCATCGAATAAATGTCACCCAATACTATATTTGAGACAACTTTCTTCTTTACAAAAAATATCTGCTCTCCGTATAAATGAGTACTCGTTATTTTCAGATCTGGATTTGTATCATTAAAAGTAGCTTCGTCTTTTGGTTGAGCTAAATTAATCATCGAAGATAATATTAAGACAAATAATGTAATGTAATATCGTTTTAATCTTTTCATCTTATCCCCTATTTTATAATTACATGAATCCAGTTGGAATTACTTAATTAGAACTAATTTTCTAGTGCTGGAATAATTTCTAGTTTTCAATCTGTATATATATACACCGCTGGAAATTCGATGGCTGATTGATGCAGCATTAAATTGTACTTCATAATTCCCTGCTGATAACTTATCATTAACCAATTCGGCAACTTCCCTACCCAGCATATCATATACAATTAGTGATACTTCATCAGATCTAGGAATTGCAAATTCTATAGTAGTTGAAGGATTAAATGGATTTGGATAATTTTGACTTAATGAATATTCAGTTGGCAATCCACTCTCCTTTTTTACATCTACAGCATAATCAATTGGTATAACAATATTACCTCCGTTGGTCACTATGTTCACCTGCCCTACATAATTTCCAACTGACAGTGTTGAAGCATCCAGAGTTAATGTAATTGTTTGCGAACCACCCGGTCTTATAGTTCCACTTGATGGATTTGCTGTTACTTTTGTGCTTGATGCCAGTGATATTATTACTTGACCGGTAGTTTGATTTGTTGCGCCTTTATCATCCGTAACTACAAGCGTGTATGTATAAGTATTTGCTTGACTGTATGAATGCTGAACTGTTGCTTGACTACTCGTTACACCATCCCCAAAATTCCATTGAAATTGTACTATGTTTCCGTCATTATCATACGAGGTGGAACCATCAAAGTTGATCATGTCGTTAACGTTAGCTTGTTTTGGATTAACATTAGCAACCGCAACTGGATTCTGGTTAGAACTTCCTCCGCCAGCAGTACCGACTGCACGAATTAGAAAAGCTGCGTTTTCATAACCAGAAATTGTGTTTATATTTTCCCAAGAACTAGTGTACCAATTATAATAGTAGGATTTGTTTTTTATCTGAGCATTAAAATCTAGTCCCGCTGGGTAATATATGCTGCTGTAACTATTTATTGATATAAAAAAAGTTTCATTGGTTTTAAATGATATAGCTGGGTTTATTGGGATTGTATACCAACTTCCTGATGGAGATAAATCTAACGAAAGATATCCATCAGCAACAATACTTAAGTTCGCATCTGCAACTGAATAATATATATCATTAGAATACGATTCTTCGGTTCTCATAAAAAAATTAATAGCATCCAGTTCAAAACTAATTCCCTGCAAATTAAATTCATTAGACCAATACATTAACAGACCTTCACTCCAACCTCCAAAATCGTCTTGTGATTCGTTACCATCATCATTAATTAAAACATCATTGCCCGTAATATCTAACGGTTTTGATAAAGTTTGCATCTTATCTGATTTAGCTCTACCGAGTTTGCCGATATGTGTTGCATTTACATTTTTGAATTTCGAATTCAAATTTGAATTTGAAATAGTTTTTTTAAGTACTTGATAATTGTTTAAAGGTAAAGGAGCTGCTAAAAGATCCCCTGTAACTGAAATATTAAAAGATAAATTTGATCCCCCTTCATTACTGAGTGTAAAACTTGTGCTACCCGATTCTCCAGGCTGTGCATGCAGCGATAATGACTGCACATTTGTTGTCGGTTTTGGTGCACTACTACTCCCCGAGCCCTCGCTTACAAAAACACCACGTCCATGAGTCCCGGCAACAACCCGTCCATCAGACGGTCTGGATGTTATATAATTAACAACAACATTCCCAATAGTACTCGAACCTTCTTGCTCCCAAACTGTTGAGGAACCATTTAAAGTTGTAGTTGAATAAACCCCGGTGCTTGTAGCAACAATATATCGTGTTGTTCCGTTATATGGTAATATTGATGCGCCTCTAATTGAAGGGCCTGGATTATTTTCTGATCCTTCTAAATTTCCCTCAACTGCTGTAAATGACACTCCTCCATTATTAGAATAGTAAAGCCCAATAATATTATAATTTGATAAAACAACAATTAATTCATTTCCATTATCCGGATTAACAGCTATATGATGAGGGTATGAACCATTTGCCGCATTTGGAAGCGATATTTCACTTGCTCCACTAGTAGCTGTATTGGCATTATCTAGTTTATAAATTTTAGGTGGGCCTGGCGTTTTATTCTCATCACTAGCTCCATAATATAATCTATGGGTCGGATTACTATGTGAAATAGCTAAAGTTGATAAAACAAATCCAGATGGGACTGATAATCCATCAAGTTTGGTCCATCCTATTGTAGTCCCTCGATAATAATCATCTGGTACACTACTCAATTGATTATTTCTCCATATTACATTTCCCGCTAAGTAATACATTACTTCTTCATCATTTGGATCAATAGTGAACGGATTAATAAATAATTGACCAGTTGCTTCGGAAGGTGAAATATCTTTATACGGTTTTGATTCGTCACCTGTGAAAGGGGGAATTAAATTATTTGATGCATCATAATGAAGTCTAAAAACTCTACCTAGTTGTGATGAAGAATATGCAAATTTTTCACCTAGATATGCATATGCACCATCCCCGAAACTAGCATCAAGGGAAGATGATGGACTACTACCCGACCAATTAAAATAGGGACTTCCATTATCTTGAGTTCCTCCCAGTATTCTATTATCACCAGCATTATCAGATATTGTTACCATATAGAATTGAGTTACATTATATCCATTGTTTTTATTCTCCCACGGAAATAATGTTTGATAACTTGTATTGCGGATATCGTCTGTATAACTTAAGCCACCATCATGCCCCCACCACATTGCATTTGGATTAGTTGGATCAAACGCAAATGAATGAATATCTGAATGTAAATTGGGATAATTAACTTCATCCAGATGATAACCCCCAATCCAATCAAGTTTTGCATTGTTCGGCTTTGTAGCAAATCCATTTGTTGATCTAAATAGGCTTGTAGCTCCTATCATTACAAAATTCTCATCATCAGGTTTAATAGCTAATGTTAAATTATAGCCACCTTGGGTCATAACTCTTTCCTCACCCCCAAATGGTGATGGGAATGCTGGCATATTTGCGGAGCGGTCTTCGGAAGAACCATTCCCTACATTTATTTTGTGAAACGCAACTTTATCATATTTTTTATCACCTACATATTCATATTCATTAGTAAATGATAATACATATGCTATATTGGGATTTGATGGGGCAATTTCAATTATATTTCTATAATGATTTACAGGAAAAGTATTGGGAGTTATGTTTTCCCAGTTTTGGCCGTCATCAGTTGATTTATAAACACCCGGACTTCTCTGAGGAGTAACATCATTATATACAGTAGATGATAAAACGGCCACAATTGTTCCGTTCGAATGAATATCAAAATCACATGTATAATGATGCCCATTTCCTCCTATAACTCGAGAAAAAGTGGTCCCTCCGTCTGTAGATTTGAAAATACCGTAATCATGGGTGGCTGCAAAAACACTACCTGTATTTGGATTTACTGAAATTTTATATACAAAATCAAAATAACTATCCACCTTTGTTGTATTTGGACTATAAGTTGAACTTAATACATTCCAAGTTTCTCCATTATCAGTAGATTTATAAATTCCATCACCAGTAAATTGGTGACTTTGAGCCATATCGCCAGCAGAACCTTGATATTCTCCAGTAGCATAATACCAATTATTTGTATGCCCACTTCTTGTATCCTGAGCAAGAGAAGTTACGCTTAAAATTTGACTTGTAGTACTTTTCATTTGCCAAGTGGCTCCCTTATCGGTAGATTTCCAAATTCCACCAGATACACCTCCGGCAATTATTGTGTTTGGATCATTAACATCTATGGCCAAGGCGCGTGTTCTTCCTCCAACATCAACTGGACCAGCCTCTTTCCAGCCTAAATCCATATTATTAGCGGTTTTTTGAAGCGAGTTATTTTTTTCTTGTAACTCTTTTGCGAACGCTAACTCCTTTTGACGAATCCCTCGAGGAATTTCACCGGTTGCAGGATCTCTAAGCATTCTTTGAAAATATTCCCAGCGCCCCTTTTTTGCCTTGATGCCCGCTTTGGGCGATGAGGTTGAATGATTTTTCTGTGTTGTTATTTTTTCTTCCCACTGAAGATCAGTTCGCGTAAATGAAATTAGAACCCCAACGAGGACCGCAAGAAGAAATAACGAAGATTTGTAAATGGTTTTTTTCATGACGTACCTCTCAGTTTTTTGAGATTATGAAAACTTATTTACTTATTAAAACTTTTTCTCAAGAAACTTCATGCTAATTTTGTTTAAAAAGCAAATATTTAATTATTTGATGAAACACTTTTATAGAGCAAACTATCTTATAACATTAAACTTACACGCAACTGAAAGGGCAAAAGTATAAATGCTATAATCTACATCTTCAACTACGTTAGTTAAACCAAGACCAAAAGTAAGTTGTGGAGCTAAGGTAATTAATGGAGATAATTCAATATCCCAACCTCCACCAAACCTTAGTTCAAATCTAGTTTGTGTATCTTGTAATGTATTCTTCGTTTTTTGTACTCTTTGTCCTCCAACTACCAAAATATCTCTAGCCAACTGTGCACTCATATCAAAACCTACTTGAGGACCGAAAACAAAATAAACACCAACATTAGGAATACGATATTTGAACAGTGTAATTATCTCGAAATAAGCGATGCTTACATCGTTATCTATCGAGTAATTTACTCCGTTCTGTGAAATTAGTTGGGAACTAGAACCGCTTCTGTTATTGTAAAATGAAAGCCCAGTGATAATTCCAATAGCTCTATTACTAGTGAATGACATATCCACAATACCATTTAATCCGACTCCTAATCCGCTTCCTCCTTCATCAAGATCAGAGCCAGTATGTAAGTTTAAATTGAATCCGATCTCCGGACCTACAGTCATCCTGAACTGTGCATTTGATATATTCGATACAAGAATGACTGTAAGGAATAGAACGATAATTTGATTTCGCTTTTTCATTTTTTCTCCTTTTATTTTATGATTTAATTATTTACTACATATTTTGTAGTTATTTGATAATCTTTATTGTTGGAACTATCTTTGCCAGAAATAACAAATACCCATTCTTGTCCTACATCAACACCTTGGTAACCAACCATCATACTCCATTGATCTTTCTCGTAAATGGTTTGTGAATCTCCCGGTAAGATATCTGTGAAATTCTTCATAGCTACATCAACTTTTGAAATCGTAATATTAACAGATGGTTTGAAGTAAAACTCAATAACATCGTTAAATTGAGTACTTTCAAGATGAGAAATATCAATTGTCGTAGACGAATTTTCATGTGTCGGCATCAACGAGTTCAGCCCTTTATCATCTCCGTCTTTTCTGGTGTACACGGGTACAATGGCTGTTAAAACAAAAAGAATATAGTTGGATATTTTCATTATGACTTCCTTTATTTTGTCATATAGTCTTTTTATTAGGATCGTCATTTTTTATGTTAGATTTATTTTTGCGCTAAATAATCTGATTACAATATATTTTTTGCATGCTGTCGAGTCAATACTCAATACCCTACATAAACACTCATACCCAGGTACAAAAACACTCAAATAATAAATCATTGAGAAATGAGATCGGTTTTTAGTTTTTATTCATTCGTAAAAATTGAAATGAAAGGCGTATTATTATTTTAAGTTTGTTCTGGTTCGCTCTATCTGTGTTAAATGGTATTTTATCAGTGGAGATTCTCTTTGTTACGAATGTGGTTCTATAATATTGTTGCTTAAATCCTTCTTTTTAGTGAGGGAATTTAAACGACAAAGAATGAAATCTATATAACAAATAATGGGGTATTTAATCACCACCCGTAAACAATGTTTTTAGAAAAAATTGTTATTGCGAACTCAACGTATTTTGTTGAGTGTGGCAATCTGTTAAAATAATACTCTTTAGCTTATTATAGATTGCCACGTCGCATAAAACTGCTCCTCGCAATGACTGTAATTGAGAAAATATTTTATAATAATAATTCTGGGAATGATTACATACCCCATATAACAAATAAATGACAATATTATTGATTCTAGAGCTGTTGTTTGAAGTTCTTTTTTTAGTTTGATTTTGGTGTTTGAAGTTTTGGTTAAATTCCAGTTATTACAAATTAAACTTGCCTTTCAGACTCTTCCGAAAATATATTGATATATTAAAAGTTAGCTGAAGTATTTTATAGGATAAATGAAAATAAGCTCAAAATCAAGAAATTAAATTGTGGTTTCTAATTTCAACTAACCTTGACCTTTTGTACTGAAAGCAGTAAAAGTTACAAGTTAGATACTCATAATAAATCTCAATAATACATCCGTATACTATAAACTTGGTGTCTTAAAAACCGAAAAATGGAGAAAAAATCCGCGTAAAATCTGACTGGGTGTATTATCTGAATTATCGCTAAATAAAAACACTCAAACGGTAGAAAATCATCTCAAAAATAGATAGAATATCGCTTTTAGAGTTAAACTAATCAGATAATTTTAGTATTATAAATGTTACATTTGTAAATTAAGATACATTGTACTATCTTATAAAAGTAAAATATATGTTGTCCGTAAAATTTTCTTGTTAGC
>UOGD01000234.1_pt1 | contig 11398 bp, 2 predicted proteins | sample 1989731 | NCBI WGS metagenome assembly UOGD01 (sample SAMEA4712198, study PRJEB27164) | hydrothermal vent metagenome | biome: marine basaltic hydrothermal vent biome; feature: marine hydrothermal vent; material: mineral | place: Pacific Ocean | collected 2011-06-14/2011-07-23 | depth 1691 m | reverse complement strand
GGAGTTGAACATCCTTCAGTCGAATGTAAGATAAATAATGATACGCTCTCTTTATCTCAGCCTTTATATATAAACGTGGGTAAGGAGTGGGTTGATCTTCCACCCGCAGTATTTGCTTCCGCTTCGGAAGCGGATCTTGTCACCTTCGGCGAGGAAGGTTTAAGACATGCTTTTATCAGATATTTGGATGGAGTTCGTGTAAAGCCAAACGACATGCACGTTAATTATAACGACTGGTGGACAGCACCTCAGCCATCTTCTGAGGCTTTCGTTTTAGCTAACATCGATACATTGAAGAAAAATCTGTTTGATAAGACCGGCTTTTTCTTCGACTCTTATGCTATCGACGAAGGATGGGCAGATCTACATTCTGTTTGGGAAATTAATAGAGATAATTTCCCGGGAAGGTTTAAGAATATTAGTAATGCACTTGAATCAATGGGGAGTCATACTGGTCTTTGGATTTCCCCAAGCAGTCTTTATCCCGCTTCTCTTGATAATAAGTGGCTTCAGTCTGAAGGATATGAAGTTACACCCAACGAGAAATTGGGACTGAATGCATGCATAGCTATTGGCGGTCGATATCAAACGGAATTCAAAAATAAATTACTTAAATATACACGCGAAGCAAAATTAGGGCATATAAAGTTTGATGGATTTACTCCCACGTGTGATGACTCAACACACGATCATCCAATAGGCGATGAGTCATATCTACCGTTAGCAGAGGGTTTAATGGATGTATTTGATGAACTGCGTAAGATAAACCCGAACATCGCATTAGAGCCGACTTGCTTTGGCTACCAGGCAAGTCCATGGTGGTTAATGCACGTGCCTTTTATCATTGGTCCGTTTGGTGATGATAGTCCGAAGGGTCGTTCACCCTCGCCGGATTGGCTTGAGTCAATGACAACAGCAAGGGATATAAGAAACCTAAATGGTCGGGATGCATTTCTTATGCCTAGCTCGGCGCTTCAAACTTTTGATATTGTAGTACAGTCTCCGGGAGCATTCCAAAATCATGCAGTGATGGCTATTGGGCGTGGACGCTGGTTCATTTCCAGCTACATCAATCCAGCGTTTATGGATGCCGATGAGTGGCAGTTCTTTGCCGACCTAATAGCATGGGCAAGAGATAATCGCCAGGCTTTACAGGAGCCTATCCCTATTGGAGGGGATCCGGAATTACGTCAAGCATACGGTTATGCTTTTCGTGATAAGAATAGAGAACTTTACTGTTTGCGTAATCCATGGATGGAAGAATCTTTTATCGATATTCCACGATCACCTATGAACACTAAGCATCGTGAAGTACGATCTCTATACCCAAGAAGAGAAAGTATCGCAAAAGTAAAAGTAGGAGCATCGACACTAAGAATTCATCTCGGTCCTTACGAAACAAAGTTTATTGAGATCGTTCCTTTGGATAAGAAGGAAATGGATGAAGAGGAAACCCAGATCCAAAAATCGAAAGTAACAGTGACTTGGAATCCTGATCAACCCGTTTCTGTAACATCTACAACCTTTAAAGATGAACCGAAAGCCTTTGGCCCAAACTGGTCTTCCCCGGAAGGAGACGCAAAAGAAATTCGTATGCTTCAATTAGAAGGGGAGCTTGAGGTGAAAGGAGCGCTTCAAACAAAACTGAGTATTTTGTGTGAAGGACAATCTATTAAATCAGCCTTTCCCCAAGTTGAATTGACCATTGATGGTATTCAATATCCGGCTGAGATATCAAGATCAGTTGGAGCTTTTTCGGCGGGCGGTTATACGGATGAAGATTGGGTGTGGGTTATGGTACCATTTCCAGAAGGAAAACATGAGGTGAAGTTGAAAGTGAAGGCATTCACAAACTCCGCTGATTTTGGTGTATTTCTTCAAGGAACGGTTAAAGCCCCAGAGTCTTTACCGCCATTTGACTCAGGACCTAGTTTCCCATTGTACCAGCCGGAAATAATTAATTGGTCGCGTGTGATCGTCTCGCCCATTTCAAATGAAATAGTAGTTTCGCAGTTGAAACCGATTAGTCACAAAATTGATTATATAAATGGAATTTACCTCGATAAATTGAAATGGATCAGCGCAACTACTGGCTGGAGAGAAGTCCAACTCAATCATAGTATCAAAGGTCAAACAATGACCATGGGCGGGAAGATGTTCCATCGTGGAATCGGAACTCATGCCTACTCACGGATTGTTTATAAACGCCCTGAAGAATATGATACGTTTGCTGCAACTATTGGCTGCGACCAGAAGGCTCTAGTTGGATCGTTAGTGTTTGTCGTTGAGGGTGATGGAAAGGAGTTATTCAGAAGCCCAATATTTCGCGCTGACAGCGCACCGATGGAAATTGGAGTTCCAATCGGCAATACTAATGAGATAACTCTGATTGTGGAAGATGGCGGCGACAGGATCAATGCCGATCATGCCAATTGGGCAAACGCGAGGTTTTTAAAAACAATTGATTAAATTTGTCTATAAGAATTGATAATTTTTAGCTCCGGTTTACCAGCGATCTTATCGAATTTTGGGAATGATCTCATATTAAGAGTTGGAAAAAATAAAAAATTAGATTGATTAACATTAAGGATAAAAGATGCAAATATTAAAATTATTAAAAACGATATTATTATTTTTATTTATTAGTTTAATGATCAGCAGTTGCTCCAATCCGGATTCCAGTATCAAAGATTATACTATATATGTAGATCCTTTTATTGGAACGGGCGGACATGGGCATACATATCCGGGAGCAACATTACCATTTGGGATGGTGCAGTTAAGTCCGGATACCAGAGGTCCGAATTGGGATGGTTCTTCCGGTTATCATTATTCTGATAAAACAATAATGGGTTTTAGTCACACTCATCTAAGCGGAACCGGCTCACCTGAATTTTGCGATGTTTTATTTATGCCGACAGTTGGAAATGTTCAGATGGTTGTTGGCGATGAGAAGAACAGCAGTACAGGTTATCGTTCCGAATTTAGTCATAATAATGAGGAAGCATCAGCCGGTTATTATAGAGTACTTCTTGATGATTATAATGTAACTGCCGAATTAACTGCTACAAAGCGAAGCGGCTTTCATAAGTACACGTTCCCTAAATCTGAAAATTCAAATATCATCATTGACCTAAAACACAGAGAAAAAATTATTGAAGCAAACATACAGATTCTTAATGATTCTGTTATAACCGGGCTTACTCGTTCAACTGGCTGGGCAGTTGATCAACGCATCTATTTTTATGCAAAATTTTCTAAACCGTTCAAAAAATATGGAATAGCCATTGATGATAAACTGGTTGACAATATCACAGAAGCAGAAGGGAAAAATATAAAAGCATATGTAAGTTTTAATACAACTAAAGATGAAGAAATCCTTGTTAAAGTTGGAATATCTGCCGTTAGTGTTGAAGGTGCTCGTATGAACCTGGAAGCAGAAAATAGTGGATGGAATTTTGAAGCTGTTAGAGCAAAGGCAAAAGACGTTTGGAATAAGCACCTCTCTAAGATTGAAGTAGAAGGTGGAACTAAGAAACAACTCAGAATATTTTACACATCACTCTATCACTCGGCATTAGCTCCGAATTTATTTATGGATGTTGACAGCAGCTTCCGCGGTGTCGATAAAAAAATACATAAAGCAAAAGACTTTACAAATTATACTGTCTATTCTTTGTGGGATGTTTTTAGAACTCAGATGCCTCTCTATACAATTCTTTCCCCATCAAAAATGAACGATTGGATCAAGACAGCGATTGAAATGTACAGAATCAGCGGAAGACTGCCCCGCTGGGAAATTCAAGGGCACTTATCCGGCAACATGATTGGCAATCATTCACTTCCTTTAATTTTGGATGCTTACAATAAAGGGATTCGTGATTACGATGTAGAGTTAGCTTATGAGGGAATGAAAAAACAGATGGATGATATTAAGTACTATAACAATCTCGGTTTTATCCCTGCTGATATTGAAAAAACCGGCGGCTCTGTCGCAATGATAATGGAATATGCTTATAACGATTGGTGTTTAGCCGAAATGGCAAAAATATTAGGGAAGAATGACGATTATCTGCTCTATCAGCAGCGGGCTCAATTTTATAAAAATGTGTTTGATTCAACAACCGGTTTTATGCGTCCCAAGAATAGAGATTATAGTTGGGTAAAACCTTTTGATCCGGCAGAACCAAGCGGGTATTACGTTGAAGGGAATGCTTTTCAGTACAGTGCTTTTGTTCCTCAAGATGTAAATGGATTGATCAATTTAATGGGCGGAGATAAAAAGTTTGTGGAGTGGCTCGACACTCTTTTTACTCATAAAAGCGAATTCGATAAAAACGTGGTGGATGCAGGCGGTTTAATTGGTCAATACGCGCACGGCAATGAGCCGAGTCATCAAATTGCTTATATGTATGACTACGCAGGCGCAGCTCCTAAAACTCAGAAATATGTTCGAGAAATTCTAAATACACTTTATGATGATACTCCCGACGGACTAAGCGGGAACGAGGATTGCGGACAAATATCAGCTTGGTATATAATGAGTGCGATGGGCTTTTATCCGGTACTTCCTGGCGAACCTGTTTATGCAATTGGAACTCCGATATTTGATAAGGTTACTATCAATCTTGAAAATGGAAAGAAGTTTGTGATCCGTGCTGATAATGTATCTGAGAAAAATTTCTATATTCAGTCAGCAAAACTGAATGGGAAAACTTATACAAAGTCATGGTTTGCTCATCAGGAAATTTTAGATGGTGGAGAATTTGAATTTGAAATGGGCGATAAACCCAATTACAATTGGGGAACATCAAAAGCTGACAGACCTGCGACTAAAGAATTTGTCGCAAGTGTATCAATGCCTTATTACAAGATAAAGGAAAATTACTTTTTTGATAAGGCAACAATTACGCTTGGAAGTGAGACGAAAGGTGCAAAAGTTTATTACACAACTGACGGAAGCGAGCCAACGGAGAAATCAAAACTTTACACAAAACCTTTTGAGATACACAAAACAACGGAAATTAAATTCTTTGCTGCTAAAGACGGTTTACTAACTACCACTGTGATAACAGCAAAAATTGAAAAGTTGAAAAAAATAAAAATAACTCATTTCAAAAATTATGATGGGCTTAATTTAAAACCCGGATTAAAGTATAAATACTATGAAGAAAATGTTTTATACGTTGATGAATTAGATAAATTCAAACCGAAGAAAACAGGAATAACTCCTAATTTCAGTATTGCTGAACGTGATAATGATGGTCTTTTTGCATTTATCTATTCCGGTTATATAAAGATTCCAAGGGATGGAGTTTACACTTTCTTCCTTTCAACCAACGATGGCGGTGTGCTTTATATGGATGGAAAAAGATTTATTGATAAAGATGGACCGGGAACAGCCACTCCGCTATCACGAACTGTAAGGCTAAAAGCTGGTACTTACAAAATAGGGGAGAAGTATTTCCAAATGGGTGGTGGCTTTGCTAATACTGTTAACTGGAAAGGACCTGGAATTAAGAAAGAAATAATACCTGCTTCAGTCTTATTCCATAAATAAAATTTTGAAACTCCATTCATTCCAAACCTCCTAGATTTTTACCTGTCCGTCTTTGACGGAAAACCTAGGAGTTTTTTTTTATTCTGGCGAGCAGGTTTCAATGTTTAGAACTTCTGCAAAATAAGGGTTTTGCCTTTTGTCATTTCGAACGAATGTGAGAAATCTTTCAAAATTCACAAGATTTCTCACACATAAAAAGGGGTCGAAATGACAGATCAGTTATTTTGCAGAAACTCTTTTATTTTCAATAAAACATTTTTAATCTGTGAATATCCGTCTAGTCCGTGTCATCTGTGTTCTATCTTTTTTTGTTCAACAAATAATCAGTAGCCAGCACATCAAAAATATAAGCTGAACTTCCGCTTATTACATGTTCTGTCTGGTACCAGTCCCATGCTCTACCGCGGTATTCAACAAAATCGGGTTTAATTAATGTTACACCGGAAATTACTCCTCCCGGTTGGTAACTTTTATCAGCTCTATTGAAGCCGTAAATCACAGTTGCAGACTTAGAACCGACCCCTGAAACAAATGAATGATTGGAAGCAAAATGAGCTCCAAGAATATAGTTCACTGTTGAATATATCAACTCCGGATCAAACAGATCAGGATAAGCTTCAACAAAGTAAAATAATTTTGCAGCGGTCTTTAATACAGACCAATTTCCGCCCCAAGATAGACGCACAGAAATATTATATGGTGTTCCATCTAACTTCTCTTGCAGATCTGCGCGCACCTCTTTTGCTTTTTCAAACAGAACTTCAGAAAAGGCTGCGTCATTAACTTTATCTTTCACTCTCACAAGATTGAATCCTGTCCAATTAAATTTTCCAACAGGCATTTCCTTTATTGTTGGAATGAATGATAACAGTTTTTCTCGATATTTTTGCTCGCCGGTTGTGATGAACAACTCCGCTGCAGCTGCCATTTCTAAAGAGTGATATTTGTTTTCCTGTGGATTATATGCAGAGGAAAAATTAACAGGTTCATTACTTTGTTCAAAATCCCATATCTGTTCGGCTGCACGAAGACATTCTGCGGATAGAGAATCATCTATGTTTTTAAATAGTCTGGATGAAATTGCAGCGAGTTGAACAAACTGATATTGTCCTCCGGTATTTCTATCGGTATAAACCCATCTATCGTCAAACTTACCGGAGTAACCGTTTCTTTGTTCTGTTTTGCCCAGCTTTGCATCATAGATAAGTCCGTCAGTAATTCCTCCTGGATCTCCGGAAGATCCATAATCAGGACCAATATGAGTTATCACACCTCCCGGCACATGCCCAACCTGCTTAATCATCGATAGCATCCATTTAGTTCCAAAGGCAATTTGCTGCAGCATATCATTTTTCCCATCCGGTTCAAAAAGATTTACAAGTCGCTCATCGCGTAAAACGGTTGTTACATCTCTAGTGGTTTGGAATTCTTCTTGAGCAAGAGCCATCCAAAAAGCGGTTTGAGCAATGCTGCCCGAAGGTAGATCAAAATCTGCCGCATCGTGCCAGCCTCCCCAGTTAACATCCGGTATATGTTCAAGCGGTTTAAATTTAGTTTGAGTTTTAACCCCCTGAGCATATCCATCTTTCCCCTTGTGATCAACCTTTGCCTGCAAGGCATCATCAAGATGACAAGCTCCGTGCCATAGTCTTAGAAAATCTTTTACCTTTACATGACACATTTGCGTAGGAAAGTAGATATCTAATGTTGGTTGCCAAGCTGACTCATAAACAGTAGGTGATATTTCAAAAGGACCTACTTTCTGATCTTGATATTTCAAAAAATATTGTCCCGAATTTTTTGCAAAAGAAAAATCATAAGTGTAATAAGTGTTTTGGTAAAGGTCACCCCATTTGTTTGGTTTTAATTTAGCAACACTTTCAAGTTTTGAATTTTCGTTTAAGTAAAGCAACTCCATTTCTTGAATATTTTTAGTTCCTTGCTGAACTTCGAGGAACGCGATTTTTTTCTGATCAGGATGGTAGCCGACCTGGGATACTTGGATTACCGGTTCTTTCGTCCAATCATGGTCTATAGATGGAGTGATCTTCAATGAAAAAGATTTTTCCGTTGATCCTTTTTTAAGTGAGGCAAACAGCATATAGCCGCTAACGTTAAGGTCGCGCCTTTCATCACGAAGACTTAGAACAACATTCTTGCCTTCAAAAGTAATTTTTCGCTGCGGGTCTTCAGGGGCAATAACTATTTTTTTTGCTTCTGGAATTAGAACACGTCTTCCCATATGCTGCTCATAAAAATAGTCACTGATCCCGCCGCCGTTAAAAGTTTTATATTCATATTCTTCCGGATAAATTTCTATGCGAAAAGCGAATTCTTTAATTTTTTTCCAATCAATTGGCTGATCAAGATCTATTCGAACATCAATAGACTTTCCATCACTGATAACATTCATTACGTATTTTAACTTCAATGGTAAAAGTTCAACTGGGTAAGAGACTTTTCCATCATTCTGATCGACAGTTCGTTCTCCGCGTTTATCAGTACCATCATCATAATAACCATACTTTTTACCATCGGCAGTTATACAGACCACATTGCCTGCATCCAATACACGCTTGCCCTGAAGCACCATCTCCAATCCGCCAAGTCTTCCGCCAATATAAGTATTTTGATAAACCAAAAATCGGAAGCCTAGAGTCTTGAAATAACCATCCGGTTCAAGATTGATTTGAGAGTGGATAGTGATCGAGAAAATTAGGGAAATTGATATTAAATTTAGAAGCACTAGTCGTAATCGATTCATGATTTACCTTGCTTAGTTTGAATGCTATTTATTGAAAATTATTGAGGTATTAATTTTTGTACAAAGTTAGTTAGTATGTAGTTCAAGTGCAAATAAAGGGAATTGATTATCATTAAATTTTAAAATTTATTGATTTAAGATATTAAATTAGAAGTAACCACCCAGCGATGTTGTGAGTTTGTATAAATATTCACTTCAGATTTTCAGATTAATTATTTTATGTATATTTGAATAGTGTTATACTAAAAGCTCTGAAAAATAATTATTGCTGGCTAGTGTCGTGTTAAGGTAATAATGTCGTGAAGAAACCTTCAAGGTTTTTGATTGCAAATAATATCAATTATAAGTAAACCATATATTGAAGATAAAATTTTTATACAGTACAAACCTTGAAGGTTTTTAAGTTGATCTTATAAGACAGAACACATTTAACACAACACTAGTTTAGAATGCTATCACAGAAGAACTTTTTGCAATGAAAGAGAAAATATAAAAATCAAAACCCGAACAGAAAACCCATGGAGATCAAAATGAAATCATACAAAATTATTATCCTTATAGGTAAGTCGCTTTTGATGTTAATTCTTCTAACCGCAACATTATTTGCAAATAAGGGGGAGAAACTTTGGTCATTAAAAATGGCGGGAATAAATATCGATGCCTCTGCAGCTATTGGCGACGTTGACCGAGACGGATATTCTGACCTTGTAGTTGGAAGTACAATGGGTGAAGTTGTCGTTCTTGATGGTTACGGTCGCATAATTTGGGAGACCGATCTGGAAGATAAAATATCAATTGCTCCAACGCTTATGGATGTAACGGGTGACCCTGGATTAGAAGTATTGGTGCTTACATTATCAGGAAAAATATTTTGTTTGGATGGATTGACCGGCGCTATACTTTGGGAAGATAGTACACTCGGTACAATAAAATGGGCGAGTATGACAGTCATTGCAGCAGATATTAATAGCGATGGAAACAATGAAATAATTACTGCTGATGAAAAGGGGAAGTTAGTTTGTCTTAATGGTAATGGTAAAAAATTGTGGGAGTATAACGAACCTGAAGGTATCGGCTCTGCTCCGGCAATTGGCGATCTTGATGGTGACGGCAAAGTTGAGATTGTAATTGCTTCAGAAGAAAGTCCTATCATCTGTTTGAATAATGAGGGTGAGGAGCAATGGAGATTCAAACCAGAGGGAGATGTTCTTGCTTCAGGTCGCAAAAGGGAAGTAGCCGCACCGGTAATTTGGGATATTGACGGAGATGGTAGTAAAGAGATCCTAACAGGGATGGGATTCGAACTTGCTGCCGTAAACAGTAAGGGAAAATTAGTTTGGTCGTTTCCAATGAAAAATAGAATAGATAGCGGAATTTCAATAGCGGATGCAGACGGCGATGGAGAGGTGGAAATTTATGCTGTTGATCTATCGGGGAATTTGGTTTGTGTAAAAGCGGATGGAAAATCTAAATGGAGTACGATTTTACCTGGGAAGGCTCGTAGAGCACCGACTATCGCTGATGTTAATGGCGATGGAGTTACTGAAATTCTAGTTGCGGGTTATAGTAGTAAAATGATGATCTTTAATCCAACCGGTGAAATTGAGGAAGAGATTGCGGTTAAAGGCGGGACCAATGCTGCACCAGTGGTGGCTGATCTTTTGGGAGATGGAGGATTATGCACTGTGGTACCGGAGATCAGCGGTAATCTTGTGGTTTACCGTTGGAAGCCTGTTATTGATAATCCTAAAATGCTTTGGCCTGAATATCGCGCTTGGGCATCACGAACGGCTTCTGAATTTTCACAAAATAAAAGTGATAAGAATGTAATTGATAAAAAGGCTTACCGAGTAAATCAAAAAGATTTAGCTAATGATCTTTCCGAGATAAAGAAGGCACAGGATGAACTCAAAAAACTTATTCCATCATTGCCAGACAGCGAGGGAATATTGGAGCGTGTATATTATCTAAACGCAACTATCGAGCAGGTTCAAAACCAGTTTGAAAATATTGATGATCAAACTCCAATTAAAAAGCGTGAACTACGTGATAATTTAGTGGAACTAAAAACTGAGTTTATCCGTTTATCGAAATTAGCAAAACAAGCAGTTGAAGAAGGTGAAGTTGTTACTGTCTATGCAGCAAACCCCTGGGCGCCGTTTGGCGGAGTGGATGAAATTATTGAGGGGCGTACACCAAAGCCAAATATAACTGTTGAAGCGTTTCAAGGTGAATTTGAATCTGCTGCTCTGAATATATTCAACTTTAGCGGAAACGCACGAACTATGCGAGTAGAAATTGATAAACTCTCTGGACCAACAGATGCTGCTTCTATCTCTATCGATGAACTTTTTACTCTGTGCGAAACTATTGATGTACCCACACAGGATGCCGATTTATCAGCAGATGCACTTCCGGAGTTAAACGGAGGGAATCTTCTCATTGTACCAGCCTGGGAAGGAAGACAGCTTTGGATCATTATTAATACTAAACAGCTTACTCCAGGAACGTGGAATGTCAAACTCAGCCTTAAAAGTCTGGAAGTTGAACCGGCGGTGGCGGAAGCTGAATTAACAATTAAAATATGGGATGTTCCATTACCGAAAAAACAAGCTTTAAGTTTATGTCACTGGGGAGGAACAGATCATCCAAAAGGCGCTTTAGCAGATCAGATTGCTCACGGTACAAATGTATTCCCAAGGACTGTTCCTCCAAAAGTGGAATTTGATAAATACGGGAAAATTGTAAATGTTGATTATTCCGCGCATGATGTATTTATAAAAAGAATCGCACCCCATGGAACAATCCTTTTTCACAGTCTGGTCTCTCTTAATGGTTCTTCGCCAGCCTTTTCCCCTCCATGGCTGAAAGCTTACAAAAGCTTTATTCCTTTATGGATAAAGCACTTGAAGGAGTTAGGATATGGATATGAAAATTTCGCTTTCTACCCTGTTGATGAACCCGGTCTTGAGCATGGTAAAAATGTAGCTAGATTTATGAAGTGGGCAAAACTGGTTCGCGATATTGATCCGAAAATTCGTATCTATGCTAATCCTGTTGCCGAAATTACAATG
>UOGD01000172.1_pt1 | contig 11462 bp, 9 predicted proteins | sample 1989731 | NCBI WGS metagenome assembly UOGD01 (sample SAMEA4712198, study PRJEB27164) | hydrothermal vent metagenome | biome: marine basaltic hydrothermal vent biome; feature: marine hydrothermal vent; material: mineral | place: Pacific Ocean | collected 2011-06-14/2011-07-23 | depth 1691 m | reverse complement strand
CACTATCTTTATTTACTAATATTTTGGGAAACTCATTGTTTTTATCTTGATTAAATTCAACATTGAGTTCGAATTCATAATTATCTAGAGTATCTAATCCTTTAAATTCCCATTGACCAGAATAAAAATATTTGGGATTAATAATACTATTTTGATTATCAATTCCTAAGATGCTTTCATTGTCTTGACAACCAGATAATAATAAATTTAGAAAAACAGATAAAATAATTAGTGTTTTAAGTTTTTCCATTTTAATTTCCTCCAAAAATGTTATAAAATTTATTCACTTAAACTGCGAATAATATTATTGTTAAGCTTTCGTTTTAATAAAATTCAATTTTCAACATAAATCCTCCATATTCTTTAACAATTTTATACTGCACAAAGTAAGCATAACTTTAAAGAATTTTATCTGGAAATGAGCAAAAAAAAGTAATTGTACTTACTATATCATTCTCATTTACAGATAAAATTTTGTTGTGCGAAACCACCCTTAGCATATATCTATGGGTATTTAATCTAGTTTCTATTTTGTTGTTTAATTTCATTTTAATAATATTTATCAACTGATTGTCTCAATAAAACTAATGTCCATTGATTTTTTATTCTAAAATAATTTTTTGCGTTGTTGATAGAGCATTTTTTATATAATATCATATAATTATCCCTTGTGATAATAAAATCGCTAAAAAAATTTTATTCGAGAGAAAGAATACCTTCTTATCCCGGAGCTAGTTTAACCTTTAGCCGTAAAGTATGCATTTCACAACTTTTACATTTCGGACATTCCCACCTAAAAGATTTTATGGTTTCAGTATTTTGGCTTTCTTTACCTTTTCTTTTTGTTAGGATCATTCGGCATCTTTGCAACGCTGTCTTCTTTTTTCTGCTGCTGAGTATCCCATAATAGCGTATCTTAAAAAAGCCTTCCGGCAATATGTGAAGCATAAATCTTCTTATAAATTCTACCGGTGATAATGCCATCTCCTTTCTCTTATTATCACGATAATCTTTGTACTCAAAGACTACTTTTTCATTCTCTATTCTTTTTATCCGGTTGTTCGATATTGCAACTCTATGAGTATATCTACCCAAATATTCAAGGACTTTTTCAGGTCCGCCAAAAGGACGCTTACAGTAAGTAATCCATTTTTTATCATAAAGCAAGTTAAGCAACTTATAAAATTCATCTATTACGTCGTAACTTTTTGCCTTCCCAATAAATTTTAGTTCTTTGTTTTTGTAGGCTTTCTTGAAGTAATATAAAAACTTTTTCTTGAATAAATCAGAGATTATGTTTACATGAATAAAAAACTTACTGTATTTGAATTTTTTGGAATACTTCCATTTTTTACCCTCTTGAGTTAGTCCGCCACCCGGAACAATACAGTGAAGATGAGGATGATCCATTAGATTTTGTCCCCAAGTATGAAGAACTGCTATAATACCAATTTCGGCTCCAAGATGTTTTGGGTCTTTACTTAGTGTAAGCAGCGTTTCACTCGCAGCTTTGAAGAGTATTCCGTAAAGTATGCGTTTATTTACCAATACAAGATTATTTAATATCTCCGGTATCGTAAATACAATATGATAATATGGCACTGGAAGTAGTTCTCGTTCTCTTGAAGCAATCCATTCTTCTCGGGCTCTGTATTGACATTTTGGACAATGACGATTCCGACATGAGTTGTAAGCAATGGTTTCATATCCACAGTTGTCGCATTTTTCAATATGACTTCCTAGCGCTGCAGTTCTGCAGTTTACTATCAAGTTCATTATGCTCGTCTGATTCTCCGGTAAATGATATATATTTCTAAACTCAGAACCGTATTCTCTAAATACATCTGATATCTCTATCCCTTTAGACTTCATGAGATGTCTCAAATATTCTGTCTAATGGATTTAGAATTTTTCGTTTAGTCGAGTTCTCAATATGAAGATATATTTTTGTAGACTGTATGCTCGTATGTCCTAGCAAAGACTGGATCGTGAATATATCACATCCATGCTCTAAGAGATGTGTGGCAAAGCTATGGCGTAGTGTGTGTACTGTTGCTTCTTTTTTAATCTTAGCTTTTTTTTTGCTTTACTGAATACTCTTTGTATTGTTGAATTACATATAGGCTTATTGTTCTTTCCCGGAAATAGCCAGTAGCTTGGCTTCTGTTCCATGTAGTATGCTCGTAGTTTTTTCAATATTACATCTGAAAGTAAAGTATATCTATCTTTTTTCCCTTTCCCTTGCTCTACGCGTATCTCCATCCTTTTACTATCAATATCCTTTAGTTTAAGATTGAGTGCCTCCGAAAGTCTTAAACCAGATGAATAAATTGTCATCAGTATTAGTTTATGCTTTATATTGCTAACTTGACTAAAAATACTTTTTACTTCTTCCATCGAAAGAACTACAGGAAGTCTCTTTGCTGTTTTGGGTCGCGGTATCTTATCCAACTCCCACGGTCTGTCCAGGCAAACTGAATAGAAAAACTTGATTGAACTATAAGCTTGTGACATTCCCGAACTACTTGTTTTTGACTGAAGAAGATAATGAAGGTATTGCTCTATTTCTTCTTTACAAAGTTTGTCCGGTGATTTTCCATAATACCTAATGTACTTCTCCATGTGATAGAGGTATATCTTTATTGTTTTTCTACTGAAGTTCTTTAACTCCATTCTTCTTAGCATTTTTTCTCTTAACTCTCCCATTTTTACTCCTATTTATTGTGGATGTTATAGGAGAATATAAAAAATTACTCTATCAAAATGTCAAAGAACTAATAACTACCGCTTTTGCGGTTTCGTTCAACTATTATTTAACCCGACGGAAAGTCTATTAACAAATCATGTTAGCCCGAAAGTACATTCTGATTAACAGGCTTTTGTACACCGTAAGCAAAATAAGATAATCACGCCTATAATTCAAATTTAATTTTATATGAAGATGGAAGTGAAGATCAAAACTGTTCTTTCATAACGGGAATATTGCAAGAAATAGATGAACGGTTTTTAGGTTTAAAGAATTCCTTTGCGGCTCGGCGCCATTGCGGTAAAACTTTTTTCACGTTCACCTTGATACAAATAGCATTACATGACCATTTCTCGACTCCGCTCGAAATGATAGAGAATCTTTAAATTTAAAAACTTTAATAATGAGAATGTAGATATCAGATTATAGATCTCAGACTTTGGACGAAAGTATCTTGATTTTAATTCTTGCTCTTATTCTTACTCTGCTGCACAATAGATTAAAATAATGAGTTAAGAGTAAGATCAAGAAATGAGTATAGTTTCTATTCTCTTGTTTTTTAGTCGGGTTTACCCGACGCTTTTCCGGTGGACAAGTTCAGAATGGCGCTTTAGTAACAGCCTCATTTGTCCCTGGCAACACTACAATCAATCTTTAATATTTATGTGTATAACTATTATCTAACCCGACCAAAACCAAATATTTTTGGATAGAATACTACCCCAAAAAATCTTCCGCTAAAGCCAGTCCCCCATAAATCGGTGCATCATCGCCAAGAGTTGTGTTAACAATTTTCACTTCCCGACCGACTTCGGGTAAAACCGCTTTATCAAATGCTTTTTGAATTTCGGGCAGCATAAAATCTCCCATCGCTTCAATCACTCCGCCACCGAGTACGATAGTATCAACATTCAATAGGGTTGTCAGACTTCCAAGAAGCGTGCCGATAATTTTACACGATCTTTTAACATGCTTTACAACAAGTTTATCTCCGGAAGCAACAGCTTTAGCCAAGGCGCTGCTCTTTATCTTCTTGCCTTTTGTGAATTCAAGAATATTACTTTTCTTCCCTGCTTTCATATCCTTCTGGATGCCTTTAACAACAGCGGTACGGCTTGCCTGTTCCTCAAACGTTTTTGCTTTGGAGCTTACACTCAACTTCCCTCTTTTATCAACAAGCATGTGCCCTATTTCACCTGCATAGAAACTCGAACCTCGATAAAGTTTTCCATCGAAAACCAATGCGCCGCCAATTCCCGTTCCCGGACAAACAACAAGCATATTTTTTGCTTTGTTCTTAAATTCATGATGTAAAATTCCCAACCCCCAAAGGTTAACATCATTTTCAAGCAGTACTGCTATATTAAAATGTTTTTGAAGCGCTTCTTTAAAATTGAAATTCTTTATTCCAAGATTTGGAGCGTCAGCTAAAATGCCGGACTCAGGATTCACCGTACCCGGTACTCCAAGACTAAGAGCTTTCACATCTTCTTCTTTAATATTATAATCTGTTAAAAGTTTTGTAATTGTTCCGGCTATAGTGCTGACCAAATGATCATTCCCTTTTGAAATATCGGTCACTTCCTTTACCCTTCCAATAATTTCATGATCGGTACTGACCAAACATGATAATATTTTAGTCCCTCCAACATCAATAGTAATAACATATTTCTTTTCCAATTTCAGCGCTCCTTTTTTATTTGCTTGGCTACAATGATTTCTAATCTAAATTTGTTATTTTAATATATAATTGTTCTCATAGATTTCAAACTGCAACTTAAATCAACTTGGGTAAAATATCAAAATTGAAAAATAATAAACCGCTAAAAAAATTTGGTCAGAATTATCTTGTCGATAAGAATATAATTTCAAAATTTGTCAATCGATTCAATCCCAGTTTTGACGATCACGTAATCGAAATAGGTCCCGGACGAGGAGCAATAACGGAAGAATTGGTTTCCCGTACAAAACATCTGACAGCAATTGAAATTGATAATAGGATAATTGATGAGCTGATAGTAAAATTTCCAAAAGTGAGTTTTTTGAATAAGGATATTTTAAAAATCGATTTTACCGAGATACTTGAACCGAATATAAAATACAGAATTATGGGCAATATCCCGTTTAATCTCACTTCACCGATATTTTTTCAATTGATCAAAAATCGCAGCCACTTTTCCGATGCAATGTTTATCATCCAGCTTGAAGTTGCCCATCGCGTAATTGCCAAACCGAACAATAAAACTTATGGGATACTGAGTGTGATCCTTAATTATTTTGCCGATGTTAGTCTGGAATTTGAAATATCACCGAATGTATTTTATCCAAAACCGAAAGTAAAATCTGCGGTTATAAAGTTAGACTTTAGTAAAGATCTTTCTGATAAGATCGATACTCAATTATTCATTGATGTAGTGAAAGCTAGTTTCGGTAATAGAAGAAAAACCTTAAAAAATTCCTTGAACAATAGTATATTTAAAAGTTATAATTTTTTAGGAATTGACCTTGATTTTTCGAAGCGTGCTGAAAGTTTTACTATTAACGATTTCATTAAATTGACACAGTTCATACAAGAGAAGAAATGCTATGGAAGAGAACAAAGATGAAATAGAAGTTAAAGACGTTATCCAAGTGGATAATGAGCTGCTGGATAATATCACTAATCTGATTAAAGAGAAAGCTTCGGATAGCCTCTTAAATCTCTTTGCTGATCTGCATCCCGCCGATATTGCAGAGATCATCAATCATTTGAATTATGATAATGCAGAATATGCTTTCACACTTTTGGACAGCGAAACTGCTAGCGATGTTATTACGGATATTGATGAAAATCTTCGTGAGAAGATTCTTCAGAATATTGACACCGAAAAAATATCAACCATTGTCGATGAACTTGAGACTGACGACGCTACCGATATTATTAGCGACTTGCCGGAAGAAGTTGCTCAAGAAGTTCTGAATAATATTGATGAAGAAGATTCCGAAGATGTTAAGGAATTGCTGAAGTACGAAGAGGACACCGCCGGCGGTATTATGAGCAGTGATTTCGTATCTGTAAAGGACCACGAAACATTGCGCGCTGCTATTAGAGAGGTAAGAAATCATGCTGATGATTTTGAGCACATCTATCATATCTATGTACTAAAGGATAGTGGAGAGTTAGTAGGAATTGTTTCACTTAAATCACTCCTCGTCAATCCACTGCGTACCAGTATTACATCGGTAATGGAAGAAGACTTGATCTACGTTACGCCGGATGTTGATCAGGAAGAAGTTGCAAATATAATGCAGAAGTATGACCTTGTAGCAATACCTGTTGTTGATAAAGACAAAAAAATGTTAGGAAGAATTACCATTGACGATATTGTTGACGTTATTCAGGAAGAAGCAAACGAAGATCTTCAGAAAATGGCTGGACTTTCCGAAGAACCGGAATCCAGTGACTCGATCTTCAGAATATCCAGAATACGTTTGCCCTGGCTTGTAATTGCTTTGGGAATTGAATTCATAGGAGTTATTCTCCTTTCAAAGTATCAATTCGTATTGGAAAGGGTAACCATCGCTGCATTCTTTTTCCCAATTTTATTAGCTATGGGCGGCAGCTCCGGCAACCAAGCGGCAATCGTGATGGTAAAAGGTTTGGGCAGCGGTGATATCTGGCTCAAAGAAAGTCTGAAAAAATTATCTAAGGAATTGTTCGTTGCTTTACTGAACGGTGTTGTAATTTCGGCTATCCTATTTACGCTTACTTATTTCTTCTTCGACGACACTGCATTCTTATTTGTTTTAGCAGTGACGGTAATTTTCATAATCCTTTTCGCCACTATGTTAGGGGCAACAATACCTATAATTCTCAAAAAGTTCAACATCGATCCGGCAGTAGCCACCGGTCCTTTTGTCTCGACAATGAATGATATTCTGGGCTTATTAATTTATATGACATTCGTAACACTGTTTATAATTCACTGATGAAATACATTAAGAAACAATTATTGAAGTTGCAGGCTAATGATTTATTAATTGTTACCTTTGCAATACTGCTGACTATCGTAAATCTGATCTTTTCCTACAAAGTTTCTAACTGGCTCAATCATGTAATTGTCAATATTATCACTATAGTTTTAATTTTCATTATTGCTAATATGGACAGACCCGGTAAAGGGATATTTTGGAAACAACTTCATTATTGGTATATGGTTCCGATAATTTTTCTTTCCTTCAAAGAAATTTACTTCATGGTAAAACCGATACGCGGAGTGGATTATGATAATGTCCTGATCGCTATAGATAGATTCCTTTTCGGAGGCGATCCGACTCATTTCCTCTATCAAATTGCTAATCCGTATCTAACAGAACTGCTTCAGATAGTTTACGGCTCTTTTTTCTTTTTACCGGTACTGTTAGGTATTGATATTCTAATAAATCAAAATGAAAAGAATTTCCGATTTATGACATTCGCCATTATACTTGGTTTTTTCCTTTCGTTTATCGGTTATTTTATTGTACCGGCAGTCGGACCAAGATTTACACTGCATGATTTTGCATCAACAAATACTGAATTGCCCGGACTTTTCTTAACAAATTTTTTAAGGGGAATCGTGAATGCCGGCGAATCGATTCCTGCGGGAACTCCCAATCCAATTGCAGTAGTACAGCGGGACGTTTTCCCAAGCGGTCATACGCAAATGACCTTGATCGTTATGTATCTCTCGGTTAAGTTCAGAACATCCACAAGATACATTTTTCTGCCGGTTGGGACTTTGCTGATCTTCTCAACTGTTTACCTAAGATATCACTATGTAATCGATTTGATCGGCGGTTTGGTATTTATGATAGCTACAATGCTCTTGTCTTATTTACTTTTCAACTGGTGGATGAAAGTTAAAGGAGAAGAACCTTTCAAATATCCTGATCACTCTAAATAATATTTTAAACTATGGAAAAGAAAAAACAAGTTCAAAGAATTTTTGATTCGATCTCACAGAGATATGATTTCCTCAACCATCTCTTAAGCGGCGGTGTGGATTTTTACTGGAGAAGGAAAGCGCTTAAACTAAGCAGGATGAACTCCGGAACTAAACTTCTGGATGTCGCATGCGGTACCGGAGATTTTGCTATAGCAGCAAAAAAGGTTGGAGTTAAATCTATTATCGGTGTCGACCTTTCGTTGAATATGCTTAAACTTTTCAATCGGAAAACCGGTTGGAGTAAAGGGATATTGGTTGAAAGCGTTGCCGAAGTGATGCCGTTTAAAGACTCATCATTCACTAATATTACAGTAGCTTTCGGTGTGCGTAATTTTTATGACATTGCCGAAGGGTTTAAATCATTTCACAGAATTCTTTCTGAAAACGGGAAAGCCACAATTCTTGAATTTAGACTTCCGTCGAATATTGTAGTTCGTAAATTTTATTTATTTTATTTTAAAAATATTTTACCGTTTGTTGGGAAGATAATATCCAAAGATAAAGAGGCGTACACATATTTACCCGAATCGGTTGATGATTTTGATGCTAAAGTTGATCTAAAGAAACTCTTGCTGGAAGCAGGCTTTAGAACGGTAACTGTTACGCAGTTAACTTTTGGAATTGTTCAAGTTGCAATCGCTGAAAAATAGATCAGTCTTGCAAAAAAGAATTGGATATTTTTTCATTTCCTATTGTACTGCTTCCGCCGTGACCCGGATAAATGACAGTCTCCTCCGGAAGAGTCAAAAGTTTTGTTTTAATTGAATTCATTAATATGTTGAAGTCCCCTTTCCATAAGTCGGTTCTGCCAATGCTTCCTTTAAAAAGAACATCACCTGTTATGCATATATTCTCAGATGGGAAATAGATGCAGTATTCTCCTGGTGTGTGTCCAGGTGTGAATAATAACTTGCACTTAATATTTCCAAGGGTTAAAGTGTTCTGTTCATTTAGATATTCATCGGGCATGGGTGAGGCTTTAACCGGTAAGTCGAATTGTTTCCCTTGTTCAACTGCTTTTTCAAGCAGAGGTATATCATCTTCCGAAGCTAAATATTTCGGGCTGAATGTATCTTTTACAAATTGATTTCCAAAAACGTGATCGATATGACAGTGAGTATTGATAAGATATTTAACCGTGAGTTCATTTGAAATAATAAAATTCTTAAGTTCCTCTTCTTCGGAATTATTAAAACAACCAGGGTCAATTACGCATGACTCTTTTGTAGTTTCATCCCAAATGACATATGTGTTTTCCTGGAATGGTGAAAATACAAATATTTTAATGTTCATGGTTTCCTTTCATTCACGCAACATATATCGAAATCACTAAGCAAAACTTTTTCGATCTTTGCGTGAAATTCTTCACTTCTTAAAATTATTTACCAGTCTCTTCTGCAGTTTAGTAACGTAGCTTTTATGATTATCTTTTATCTCACGCATAGAATCGCCGCCGAATTTATGCAGGAAAGCTTTTGCTAAAACCCATGCCAGCATTGATTCTCCAATTACGGCGCATGCAGGTACAGCAACAAAGTCACTTCGTTCTCTCCTGGAAATAACTTTTTTCATCGTTGAAAGATCAACCGCTTCAATAGGCGACATAAGTGTTGCAATAGGTTTCATTGCAGTTCTCACTATAACCGGAAGTCCGGTTGTCATTCCCCCTTCTATTCCGCCGGCTCTGTTAGTTTTTCTTGTCAACTCTCCATTCTTCATCACTATCTCATCATGAGAGGCAGAGCCAAAAGCATCGGCAGCATTGAAGCCTGTCCCGATCTCAACACCTTTTACAGCATTGATTGACATCATCGCATGTGCAATGTCAGCGCTCAGTTTTGTATCGTACTGGATGAAACTGCCAAGTCCAACTGGTAATCCGGTAGCAACAGTAATAAATGTACCGCCAAGCGTATCTCCGATCTTTTTAACTTTTTTGATCTTACGGATTATCTTCTCTTCCTGAAGTTTATCCAAGACTCTAACCGCACTTGTATCAGCTTCCTGTGCAAGTGACCAAGCGTTAAAATTCTTATTCAGAGAATTATTAAATAATATTTTTGAAAACTGTTCCGTTGAATATATCCCGCCGATACTCTCCACATAACTACCTACATGAATCCCAAACTCCTCTAAAAATCTGCGGGCAATAGATCCGGCAGCCACGCGTGCGGCAGTTTCTCTAGCGCTTGATCGCTCAATTGAATTACGGATATCATTAAGATCGTACTTTGACACACCAACCAGATCGGCATGACCCGGACGAGGGACGGTTATCTTTTCATGTTTCCCTTTAGGTTTACCGGAAGTCATTTCATCCGACCAATTCTCCCAATCGCTATTTTTTATGAACAAGGAAATCGGCGACCCCAGTGTTTTTTGAAAACGAATGCCGGATAGTATTTCCGCAGTATCGGTTTCAATTTTCATCCTTCCGCCGCGACCGTACCCCATCTGTCGACGAGCTAAATGCGAATTAATATATGATTCTTCAATCTTAAGATTGGACGGAAAGCCCTCTGCAATTACGGTTAAACCTTTCCCGTGCGATTCACCGGCAGTTAAAAAGCGTATCATCTCATCTTCTTTGTATTAATTTGGAATAACTTTGCAAATATAAAAAAAGCGTACCTTAATTGAAGTTGTTTTTTCAACTAACATTATCTATCACAACTATATTCAATCAGCTATTTTTATATAATTCATCTGCCTGATCATACACTTTGCTCAGCCTTCTGCCCATGGATACAATATCATTCCACTTAAAAGTCAATTCATCCCAATGCTGCCAGATATGAATAAGATCCGATAAACCGGAAACTCCGTTCCATGATGAGAACATACTTACAAATTGATTCACAGCATCTACGCGCTTATTTACGTATATACCTTTGTAATTCAGCGTATTTTTAACAAGATTAAACATACTCTTACAGAGAGCAAACGCAAGAACATCCACTCCATCTTTAGTAGTGATCTCTACTCCGAGAGCCAGACCGGCTTCTTTTGTATTCATCAATACAAGGGCTTTCGACTCGGTTTTTGCATTTAAAATTGGTTTCAATACTTCCATAGATTTTTTTACACCCGACCATTTATTCGCCGCTTCCATACTGAGTAACTTTTCATTCCCTTTCTTGTTCGGATAAAGATCATCAGAGATCAGACCCTGCTTATAAGCGCTTTTTACAAGATGCATTAAATCATCCAGACGAACATACTCGATATCATAATCTTTTAATTCCGTTGTAATTTTGCGGAGCCTCTCCATAGAAATTGTAATATTGATCAGCAACGGAATGAACAACGGTCTATTCGGATTCGCCTCTATGAAATTCCTAACAGTTGCAACGTCATCTTTATCGGGGGAGTGCAGTCCTTCACCGCAGAAAAGATAAGGCTTATCACCAAGATTATAACTCGGGTCAAACGCCGATTCACCCATGCCGCGGATGTAACCAATTGCATTATCCAATTCCTTAAAGAGGATAGGATTGAACCATGGAACATCAACTTCCTGCCAATTGGTATAATCATTCCAATTTGTAATGTACGGAATATCAAGATCGCATCGTTCCATATATGATTTACTGTATCGCAGAAAAGCGTGCGGGTCCGGATGTATGAATGTGTATGTATAACCCGCACCGGCTGGTCCGCAGAACATATAGTCGTTCGGCTGCTGTGTAAGGACATAGTGCTTATAAGCCGCGGGCGCAAAATCTGCCATCAAAGGTTGGAATCCCCAT
>UOGD01000448.1_pt1 | contig 11532 bp, 6 predicted proteins | sample 1989731 | NCBI WGS metagenome assembly UOGD01 (sample SAMEA4712198, study PRJEB27164) | hydrothermal vent metagenome | biome: marine basaltic hydrothermal vent biome; feature: marine hydrothermal vent; material: mineral | place: Pacific Ocean | collected 2011-06-14/2011-07-23 | depth 1691 m | reverse complement strand
ATAATCAATTGGGCGAATCATCCTGAATCACTCTGGAGTAAAAATTTGCTTATCAGTTCCGACTTTCCGCATTACATCCGCGAAGGAATTGAAAAAGGAGTTTACAATGGTAATGAGTTGGCTTATGAAGGTCTCGGCGGTATCGCTGTATATTTTTCCGGTCCTATCGGCGGACTTATGGCTCCGCATCCAAGTCTTCCAATTCCCGATCCGTTCTTGGATACTTTATATTCCGAACCGTCATTCACTAAGACAAAAGCGCTCGGCGATCAAATAGCTATTTTGTCATTATCAGCTTTGAAGAAGAATAGCGAAGAGATCGATAAAACGAATATTTATCTAAGAGCAAAGACAATTTATCTTCCTTTGGATAACACGGTGTTCCGTATTGCCAGCGGAATTGGGTTGTTGAAAAGGGGAAGCCCTGAACTGTTCAATACACGTTCGGAAGTTGCGGCTTTGCAGATCGGTCCGGCAATGTTTGTAAGTATTCCGGGGGAGATATATCCTGAAATTGTTTACGGCGGAATTGAAGCGCCGGAAGGACGGGACTTTAAAGTATATCCGATAGAAGTCCCGCCGATTCAAGATGTGATAACAACTAAGTATAAATTTTATATTTGTCTCTCGAATGATGAGATCGGCTATATAATTCCCAAGAGCGAGTGGGATGTTGAAAAACCTTATTTGTATAATTCGAAAAGTGATTTTTACGGTGAAGGAAATTCACTTGGTCCTGAGACAGCGCCTCTCTTGTATAAAGATATTGTCGAAGTAATTAGGGATTTAGAGTAACGATGCAGATATTGAAAAATTTATATCAAGTTGGCGGTGATCTTAACGGGATAACATTCGACGGAGTTGATGCCGGTTATAACGACAGCAATACATACATAATCGCCCGCCCGGATGGACTTATAATGTTCGATACCGGCTGCGGCGATACGCTGGAACAGATATTTGACAACATGCAGTATTGGGGATTGAATCCTGATGAAATAAAATACTGCTTTTTAACACATCCACATTATGACCATGCAGGCGGCGGGTATCTGCTGAAAGAACGTGGAGTGAAATTCATCTCTTTTGCCGAAACTGCCGATGCCGTATATAAAGGGGATGATAGAACTTGTCCTTATTTGTACCATAAAGAGTTTACTCCTTTTACTGTTGACATAATTGTTAACAATGGAGAAAAGATCAATATACTCGGAATAGAGTTTGAAGTTATGCATTTGCCCGGTCACAGCATGGGATGCACAGCGTATCTTTTTGAGCATGAAGGGAAAAAACTTGTCGTAAGCGGTGATATCATCGGCACGCTTCTGGATGGTTACCACGGGTGGAGCGGTTCAATCGATTTTAATAAAGAAAAATATTTGGGATCGTTAAAGCGTTTTTCAAAAGTTGATTCCGATATTATGCTTCCCGGGCATGGTATGATATACTTCCATAAACCGCGCAGACGTGTTGAGGAAGCTTTGAACTTAGCTCTAATTGAGTGGAGATAAAATACGAAGATAAATATAATTTATTTAAAGGGAGTTAAAATATGAATCTACATTGGTTAGATATTACAACGCTTGTTTTGTACATGCTGGCTCTTGTTGTTATGGGAATTTATTTTTCAAGGAAGAACACTACTACGGAAGAATACTTTGTCGGGGGAAGATCATATTCGGGCTGGGTAATAGGACTTAGTATGATCGGAACGTCAATTAGTTCGGTGACGTTTTTGGCTTTTCCTGCCGATGCTTATAAAACTGCATGGTTGAGATTTCTTCCGAACTTTACATTACCTATAGCCGTGTTGTTGGCTGCATATTTCTTTCTCCCTTTTTTCAGAAGGACTAAAATAATTTCTGCGTATGAATATTTGGAAGATAGATTCAGTCCCTCGATCAGAGTTTACGGGGCGGTTACTTTTATTATTGGTCAGCTTATTAGGTTGGCGCTCATTCTATTTTTAGTTTCAATTTTAATGCACGAGATAACCGGGTACAGCGCTGTTACAAGTGTACTGCTTGCCGGTGTGCTTGTTGCGGTATATACAATTGTCGGGGGAATTGATGCGGTGATCTGGACAGACGTTTTGCAGACCATTGTATTAGTGCTTGGCGGTATTGTGATACTTATAATTATTATAGCGGAGATGCCGGGAGGATTAGCTCACATATTCCAAATTGCCGCTGCCGATAACAAATTTGCAATTGCCGAGCTGAACAATGGTCAATTAAATCCGGTAACGTGGGGGTTTTCTCTCTCGGATAAGACCGGTCTTATGATGCTCTTTGTCGGGCTGACCGTTTGGCTGCAGGAGTATGGAACAAATCAGAATGTTGTTCAGAGATATGCAGCAGCTAGAAATATCAAGGAAGCTAGGAAAGGATTATACACAATTGGTACATTGAATATCCCGATCTGGGCTTTTTACATGTTCCTTGGAACCGCTCTTTATGCATTCTTTCAAGTAAATCCATCACCGGAAGCACAGGCAATGCTTAACGGCACTCAAAAAGCCGAGCATATAATGCCTTTCTTCATTCTTAATTATATGCCGCCCGGTGTTGCAGGAATCGTGATCTCGGCTGCATTAGCCGCGGCAATGTCTTCATTGGATTCAAGTATTAATGCTATTTCCACTGTTACGGTTAACGACATTTATCGCCGGCACATTGCAAAGGATAAAGATGATAAACATTATCTTCATGTAGCTTGGGTGGCGGCGGGTGTTGCATCAATATTTATGATTATCGGCGCGATAATTTTAATTTATGCCGACACGAAAACGATACAGGATGCGGCAACAATATTATCATCTGTTGTGATGGGCGGTGTGTTTGGTATGTATATGCTTGGTTTTGTAACAACGCGAGCAAATTCAAAATCGGTTTGGGTTGGTATTGCAGTTACCTTTATATTTTCTCTATGGACTGTTCTGGCAAAGCAAGGATTAATGCCAGATTCATTAACTGTACCATTTGATCTTTATTATACAGGAATGATTGGGCATATTTTATTGTTTGCTACTGCTTTTGTAGCCTCTGTATTTATTTTTAAGAAAAAAGAGAAAAAGGATCTGACAAATTTAACTGTGTGGACCCAGGATGGAACACCGATAGAATAGTAATTTAGTAATAACATTATATAAAGTGTTAGTAGAACCTCCGAGGTCTGTCAGACCTCGGAGGTTTATGTTTTTAGTTTTTAAAATATAAAGATGATAAGTAAAAGTTTGAGTAATGAATAATATAAATACAACAATAAATCGTTTAACAACTAACATCAACCCTTCAGAAGTTCAGCTGATAGATAAGATGAACCAGCTTCATGAGGATTTGGAGTCGAAAATATCAGAGGGACTTATCATTGCTTTTTCGGGTGGAGTTGATAGTGCGTTTTTATTATGGGCTGCTAAAAAGATCCTGGATGTAAATGGAGGAAAGCTGTTGGCGCTTACAACCGATAGCCCAAGTCTGCCTCGAGCAGAGTTGAATGAAGCCATTGAGTTTGCAGACATCCTAGGTGTTGATCATAAAATTGAAAAAAGTTATGAGTTTGATGATCCGGACTATCTTCAAAACGATTTGAATAGATGTTACTTCTGCAAAAAGGAATTGTTTCGTCTAACCGGTGAAATTATTGATAGCAATGAGTATAAATGGGTGGCTTACGGATATAATGATTCTGATCGGTCGGATTTTAGACCTGGACATAAAGCCGCTTTAGAAAATGAAATTATTGCACCGCTAGCAGACGTAGGTTTAACGAAAGATGAGATACGCAAAGTCCTAAAGACCAACGGTATTAACTTATCCGACAAACCATCCAATCCTTGTTTAAGTTCACGAATTATGACCGGTATTTCAATATCGGAAAAACGGTTACACGACATTGAAGAATTGGAAATAATGATTGAACAAGCCGATATTAAAATAAAAAGAGTGCGAATATGCAGAGACGGAAATGAAGATTTTCTCCGGATTGAAATAGGTAAAGACGAAATGAAAAATTTCCTTGATATAAGCGAGCAGATAGCCAATGAAGGTAAATCCAGAGGATATAAATGGGTAACTCTCGATCTATCCGGTTATAAAATGGGGGGTGGAGTTAAATAAAAATAATCTTCTAAGTTCCTATTACTTTTTTATAATTTATTATAAATTACTTATCTTACAATCCAGATGCATTCCAAATTACTCAAAATTTCAAATATTCTCGTTCAAGGTATCTAAAAATCATTAACGAAATAGGAGATCCACAAATGAAATTAGCAAACAGAGTAGGCGCTAAGTTCATAGGTACTTTCTGACTCGTACTTGGTGGGTGTGGTAGTGCTGTTTTAGCTGCAGGTATTCCCGGTGTTGGAATTGGTTATATGGGGGTGGCTCTTGCATTCGGTTTAACTGTCTTAACTCTCGTTTATGGATTTGGTCATATTTCCGGGGCGCATTTTAACCATGCAGTTACAGTAGGATTATGGATGGGTGGACGCTTCAAATCTTCTGATATATTTCCATATATTGCCGCACAAGTTTTAGGTGCAGTCGCTGCCGCCGCAGTTCTTTTTCTTATAGCAAGCGGTAAGGAGGGTTTCGATCTCGGATATGGTTTTGCCGCAAACGGATAGGGCGAGCACTCACCTCAAGGTTATTCATTACTTGCGGGCTTAGTTATTGAGATTGTCATGACCTTTATGTTCCTTATTGTTATCTTGGGTTCGACTGACAAACGTGCACCAAAAGGATTTGTGGTTTAGCTTTGACTTTAATTCATTTGATTTCAATTCCGGTTACAAATACATCGGTTAATCCAGCAAGAAGTACGAGCCAAGCTCTATTTGTCGGCGATTGGGCAATGGGTCAGTTATGGCTCTTCTGGGTTGCTCCTATTGTTGGAGATCTTTTAGCCGGAATAGTGTATAAGTGGCTCGGCGGAAGTGAACAGGCTGATTAAGATTTTTATTTTGTTCCATCCATTTGACGATCTCTCTTCAAATGGGTGGAATGTGTATTTTGGTAAAATAGAACTTCTGCAAAATAAGGGTTTTGCTTTTTGTCATTTCGATCCCGATTTTATCGGGAGAGAAATCTTTCAAAATTCACAAGATTTCTTACCCATAAAATGGGTTCGAAATGACAGATCAGTTATTTTGCAGAAACTCTAATATAATAACATGGCTTTGTGAAACTTGCGGGAGAGAATTTAGAAACACAAATCAGTGGCATTCGTGTTTCTAAATTCTGTCATTCCCGCATGTTTCTAGCGGGAATCTCCCATGTTTAATAAGATTCCGGCTTAAATCCGCCGCGGCGGATTGCCGGAATGACACCAAGCGTTTATAATCATACCCTTTGTTTAGATTAATCGTGCTCGTTTCATCTTGCAGATTTAAAGGAGATAAGTGAGATCAACACTGAGCTGACCAAAGTCTTAAAAGAAGCATATAATTTATCTAAAGTAAATTAATTGGTTTTACATAAGGCGGCAAAGCTGCAGATATCAGATAATAGATTTAAGACTTTAGATAAAAAATCTTTGCAAGAAAAACCGCCTTTCTCGCAACTGCGGAAAGGATATGGGTGGTGATACTATACTGACAACGATTTGTTCTTCGGAAAATCACTGGCTGTCACGGATCATTTTTAACTGCCTTTGGCAGTCCGTGACAACTATCGGTTATCTATTACTGTCAAGAATTGGTTCCCCAATAGATAGGGGCAAGCTATGACATCCAAGACACAATAAGTTATTCCGAAAACCAATTTGGGTTTAGTATATATAGCTGATATTTCTTCCGGATTTAGTTACAAATTTTGCCATATTTTATTTTCAAGCGGTTCGCTATTTTTATGTACTAATCTTACTTTTAATATTAATTCTATTAATCTTACTTAAACAAATAGAATTATAAGATAAGATGTTTAAAAAATATAGTTTCATAACGTTTGAAGTAGTTCCTTTCATTGTAATAAAAGGCACTTTTCTGTAACTTTGAACTTATGAAAAATTGGAGAAGTGAATGTTACAAGGACTATTAAAGAAAGTATTCGGCGATAGGAATGAAAAAGCTCTGAAAGAGTTATGGCCGATTGTTGATGAGATCAATCTAGAGTATGAAAAATTGCAGGATCTTAGTGATGATGAGTTACGTGCAAAAACGGATGAGTTCAGAGAGAAAATTCAAGCTTATACAGAAGAGACACGCAAGAATATTGAAGATATAAAAGCAAAACTGAAAGCCGACAGGATTGATGAGGATAGAAACAGCCTATATGATAAACTTGATGAATTGAATGAGTTGTTGGATGAGCAGTATGAAGAAATTTTAGATCAACTTCTGCCGGAAGCATTTGCAGTAATTAAAGATACCTGCCGACGTTTGGTTGGTAAATCGTGGGATGCTGCCGGAACAAAAATTACATGGGAAATGGTACCTTATGATGTTCAGTTGATCGGCGGTATTGTTCTGCATCAGGGTAAAATTGCTGAGATGGCTACCGGTGAAGGTAAAACACTTGTTGCAACAATGCCTGTTTATTTAAATGCCCTTACAGGTCGCGGAGTGCATCTGGTTACAGTCAACGATTATCTGGCAAAACGTGACAGTGAGTGGATGGGAGAGGTTTATAAATTCCACGGATTGACAGTCGGCTGTATTCTAAATACCATGGATCCTGATCAGCGCAAGGATATTTATGCAAGAGATGTCACTTACGGAACCAACAACGAATTCGGTTTTGATTATCTGCGTGATAATATGGCAGTATCTTTAGAAAATTGCGTACAGAGAGTTCATAACTATGCAATAGTTGATGAAGTTGACTCTGTACTTATTGACGAAGCGCGAACACCGTTGATAATTTCCGGTCCGGTTGGAAATCTAGATCATAAATTTTATGAGATGAAGCCGAAAGTTGAAACACTATATAGAAAACAAACAGCTCTTGTTGCACAGTTGGTTCAAGAAGCAGAAACAATTTTGAAATCTGAAAATGGCGATAGAGCTGCAGCCGGAAAAGCTTTACTGCGCGCTAGCAGAGGATTGCCTAAAAACAAGAGACTGCTTAAATTATTGAGTGAACCGGAATATCAGAAACTTTTGAACCATACTGAACTTGAATATCTGAGGGATAATGCAAAGTATATGCCGGAGATTGACGAGGAATTATATTTTGCAATTGATGAAAAACAAAATTCACTTGATCTTACAGAAAAAGGACGCGAAGAACTTGCATCCGGCTCTAGTGAGGGTTCGGACTTTTTTGTACTCCCCGATCTTGGAACTGAGATCAGTAAAATTGAAAACGATGAATCTCTTACCGATGAGCAGCGCATAAAAATGAAAGATGAACTTTATCATCTTTATGGAGAAAGAAGCGATAGAATTCATACATTGAATCAACTGTTAAAAGCCTATACAATGTTTTCAAGAGATGATGAATATGTTGTAACCGAAGATGGTAAGATAGCGATTGTTGATGAGTTTACCGGTCGTGTTCTTCCGGGCAGAAGATATTCTGACGGACTGCACCAGGCGATTGAAGCAAAGGAGAATGTAAAAGTTGAAAGAGACTCACAGACTCTGGCTACCATTACACTCCAAAACTATTTCAGGCTATATAAAAAATTAGCCGGTATGACCGGTACTGCCGAAACCGAAGAAGGAGAATTTTACGAAATATATAAATTGGAAGTTGTTGTAATTCCAACCAATAAACCTATTGCACGTATTGATGAAGAAGATGCTATTTATAGAACCAAGCGCGAAAAATACAATGCGGTAATTGAGAAAATAAAAGAACTGAAAGCCGAGATGCGCCCTGTACTTGTTGGTACTGTAAGTGTTGAAGTTTCTGAAACGTTAAGTAGAATGTTGAAGAGACAAGGCGTTCAGCATAATGTGTTAAATGCTAAGCAGCATGGCAGAGAAGCTGAGATAATTGCATTTGCCGGTCAGCCGGGTGCAGTTACAATTGCAACTAACATGGCTGGTAGAGGAACTGATATTAAACTCGGTGCCGGAGTCACAGATAAAGGAGGACTCTATATACTTGGTACCGGTCGTCATGAATCAAGAAGAATTGACAGGCAGTTGCGCGGTCGTTCCGGACGACAAGGAGATCCCGGGACATCAAAGTTTTACATTTCACTTGAAGATGATTTAATGAGATTATTCGGCGGTGATAGAGTTACAAGCATCATGTCGAAACTTGGTATGGAAGACGGTGAAGCAATTGAACATCCTATGATAACCAAGTCGGTAGGGCGAGCACAGAAAAAAGTTGAGGAAAACAACTTTGCAATTCGTAAAAGACTTCTTGAGTATGATGATGTTATGAATCAGCAGAGAGATGTTATCTATACGAGGAGACGTCAAGCGCTTGAAGGAGAGAGACTGATTGATGAAGTGTTCAATGATCTTGAGGACTATGTTGATGATCTTCTTGAACAGTATTATGAAAACGGATTGATGGATGCATTACGCGAAGATTTGATGCAAAATCTTTTGGTTGAAGTTAAATTTGATCCGCAGACTTATCAGGATTTAGGCAGGGACGGAGTAAAAGAAGAAATACTTAAAGCTGCACATGAATTCTATAAAAGAAAAGAAGAAATGCTTACACCCGAAATTATGGGTCGGTTGGAGAGGTTTGCTGTTCTTCATGTGATTGATGAAAAATGGAAAGATCATCTGCGTGAGATGGATGATCTGAAAGAAGGTATTGGTCTAAGGGCTTACGGTCAGAAGGACCCACTACTTGAGTATAAAGGGGAAGCATATAAATTATTTGTAACTCTCGTAGAAGAGATCAAAACAGAAATTGTCTCATTCTGCTTTAAGTTTTTCCCTCAAGAGCCGGAAGAAATAAAAGAAGAAAGACGAGCCCCGCAGCGTATCAATCTGGTTAAAGCCAATGTTGATAATTTGGGAATGAAAGGCGGACAACAACAAGATGAAGGTGCGAAACGCGGAAAACAGCAGCCGGTAAGAGTTGAAGAAAAAGTAGGAAGAAACGATCCATGTCCTTGTGGTAGTGGTAAAAAGTACAAACACTGTCATGGTAAAAACGGATAACGGAGGTATAATGAAAAAGATCGAAGCAATAATTCGTCCATTTAAATTAGAGGAAGTAAAAGAGGCGCTTCTGGAAGACGGAATAAAAGGTTTGACTATTTCCGAAGTCCGTGGTTACGGCAGGCAGAAAGGACATACCGAAACCTACCGTGGAAGTGAATATCAAATTGAATTTGTACCTAAAATAAAAATTGAAATTGTTGTTGACGATTCTATTGCCGATAAAGTTATTGATTCAATTTTGGAAACTGCAAAAACCGGTCAAGTCGGAGACGGGAAAATATTTATTTCCAATATAGAAGATGCAATTCGTATTCGGACGGAAGAATCCGGACCGGAAGCGCTTTAAGATTCATTTATCAAAAACGGGTAAAATGGAATTTCTGAAAGAAAAAATATTGCATCCGAGAACCGGTGTTTTCATCCTTCTTCTTTTCATTGCCGGATGTAGTATGTGGGGGAGCTTTACAACCTACTTTAACCGCTATTATAATGCAGAAAAAGCCTTCGATGAAGCTATGGACGAGATCCAGCTATCTCAGAACAGGGAGTTATTCGCTTTTAAAGAGGATAAAATACCTGCTAAGGCAAATAAGAATTTTGACATAGTTATTAAGAATTGTTCAAAGATCCTACAGTTTAATCAAGATACGAAATACGTAAATGAATCAATATATATGCTGGGTAAAGCCTTTTACTATAAGGGGCAGTATAATAAAGCTCTGCGTAAGTTCCAGGAACTTGACGGGTTGAATGATGAAGACCTGATGCTTGAAAACAGGTTATGGATTGCAAAATCCGAAATGCAGATGAGAAATTTTACTGCCGGCTTACAGCATTTGGATCAAGTAAAAGAGATAGCGATTGCTAATGATGAAGAGGATATAGTCTTTGAAGCTTATCGAACTGAGATCAGTTATTTGATCTATAAAGAAAACTATTCCAAAGCGGTACAAATTATAAATGAATTATTACAGCAGCCGCTTCCAGATGAAACTCATGCTGAAGTTACATATGAACTTGGACTTTTATATGTAACGTTGAACGATTATGAAAATGCAGTCGCCGCTTTTCAGCGAGTGATTAATGAAGGTTCGCCAACGTTTGATATTGAATTCAAAAGTAAGCTTGAATACGCGAAGGCTATAAAGCATTTGGGTAAAGTTGATGAAGCTTTGGAACTTCTTCAAGAAATGAGAGATAATACTAAATACCGTGAATACTGGGGTAAAGTTGATCTTGAGATTGCACAGATACACCTTGATAAAGATGAACCTAAACTTGCTCTCGAGCTTTTTACAACAATAGATACTGCCTATAAGAAAACAGAAAGCTCTGGGATCGCTGCTTTTATGCGTGCCGATATTGTAGAACATTATTATGCTGATTTTGACAGCGCCAAAATTCTATATGATAAAATCAATTCTAAGCTGGCGCCTGAGGAATTCAAATTAGAAGCAAGAAAAAAATCCGTAATTTTGAAACGACGTCGAGAATATACTGACAGAATTATTAGCTCAAAGAAAGAAGAGGTCTATTTAGTAGATACATTACAATTCCAAAAGGATTCGTTAGCTTATGCTGCATATGAGGCTAGGCGAGACTCTGCGGAACAGGTTGATAGAAGGATCAGAGCAAGTCAGGGAGCAAGTCAGCGTACAAGTAATAAGAGAAGTAAAACACCGGGCAAAAGGAATCAAAAGTATAAATTTGTTTATGAAGAGGATTCCCTCTTTACCTACAAACCGAAAATGCCGAAAATTACAATTGATTCGATGAATACTTTTATTGCTAAAAATGAATATGAACTTGGCAATCTTTATTTCACCGATCTTAATGTTCTTGATTCCGCCTATCATTATTATACGGACATTCTGGAAAACTATCCGAATACAAATTATCAAGCTAGAACGATGTATGCCCTCGGTAGTTATTATCTAACATTGGATGAAAACGAGAAAGCCGATAGTCTATTCCGTGAGGTTTATGATAACTATAAGGAAGACCCGATAGCTAAAGCTGCTGCTGTCAGATTGGGAATAGATGCTGCAACGCTTGACTCCGACCCGGCTAAGGATAAGTATATCCAGGGAGAATCAAAACTTGATAATGAGGAATATTTTGATGCAATTGACGATTTCTTCAGTATATATAAGGAGTATCCTAAATCGCAATATGCGCCGAAAGCTCTATATACGATCGGATGGATATATGAGAATAAACTTTTCGATAGTGGTTTTGCCGCCGATTATTATGATACTCTGCAGACGCATTACCCGAGAACTGAATATGCCAGAAGTGTTTATAACAAATTAAAATTTTATAGAAGAAGGATGAAAGCGATCCAGGATTCTATTGCTCTAGTGCAGAAAGCCATTGAAGATAGTTTGAAATTAATTGCTCAACAAGATAGCCTTGCACAACTGGATAGTCTTTCACAACAAGACAGCCTT
>UOGD01000389.1_pt1 | contig 11532 bp, 11 predicted proteins | sample 1989731 | NCBI WGS metagenome assembly UOGD01 (sample SAMEA4712198, study PRJEB27164) | hydrothermal vent metagenome | biome: marine basaltic hydrothermal vent biome; feature: marine hydrothermal vent; material: mineral | place: Pacific Ocean | collected 2011-06-14/2011-07-23 | depth 1691 m | reverse complement strand
CTGCATTTGCATCTTCTTTCGATTCAATCGGTCCCTTTGCTAATAACATTGAAGATATAGCCGCTGTATTGAATGTAATGTCAGGTAAAGACGAACTTGACTCAACAAGCATAGATGAGCCTGTACCTGAATTTAATATCGAGATCGATATTTCCAGAAAAATAAAAGTTGGGATTCCACAAGAATATTTTTCCGAGGGATTAAATTCTGAAGTAAAAAAAAGCGTAGAAAACTACATTAGTAAAATATCCTCGGATAAAGTTGAATTTGTTGACATACACTTGAAGCATAACGATTACGCAATTGCTACTTATTATATTCTCACCACTGCGGAAGCTTCCGCAAATCTCTCACGGTATGACGGTGTTAGATACGGGTATAGGCACAAAAACCCAGAAGATCTGAATGAGATGTACACTTTGACAAGAAGCGAGGGATTCGGCGATGAAGTTAAGAGAAGAATAATGCTCGGCACGTATGTTCTTTCTTCCGGATATTATGATGCATACTACCGCAAAGCCCAGAAAGTAAGAAGACTAATAAAAGAAGATTTCACCAATGCTTTTGCGAAAGTTGATGTTATTTTAACTCCGACTTCTCCGTTCACTGCTTTCAAAATAGGTGAAAAATCTTCTGATCCGATGCAGATGTATTTGAGCGATGTTTATACAACATCAGTAAACTTAGCCGGTATTCCAGCGATAAATATTCCAATAGGATCTGATTCGAATAATCTGCCTATTGGAGTTCAATTAATTGCTAATCAATTTGAAGAAAATTTACTTCTTCAAACCGTTAAATTTTTTAATAAATCTTAAAGGTTAAAGAAATGAACGAACAAAATAATATAAATACATGTATCAGCTGTAATAGAGATGAAACTTTAGTACCGTTGGTTGCAATAACTTTCTCACAAAATGCTACTTGGATTTGCACGCAGTGTCTACCGACATTAATTCACGATCCTCAGAGACTCACTGATAAATTCAAAGATATGACTACTGATAATCCCCCTGAACCATTGAATTAATTATAATGTTTGATAGAATTTTTATAAGTTTTGAGATAATTTTTTATAATATGAATTAAAAAGGGAATTAAAATGAGTATCCTGCTTGAAAAAAGGACTAAAGTTATTGTACAGGGAATTACCGGTAGTGAAGGTTCATTTCATACACTCCAAATGCTTGAATACGGAACCAAGGTTGTCGGCGGTGTTACTCCTGGTAAAGGCGGAAAAGACTTTCACGGCGTTCCGATTTTTAACACTGTTACCGATGCGGTAAATACAACTAAAGCAACAGCCTCTGCTATTTTTGTACCTCCGGCATTTGCTGCAGATGCAATTCTAGAAGCCGCTAATTCCGGCATTAAATTAATTGTCTGTATCACTGAAGGAATTCCTGCTAAGGATATGGTCAAAGTTTATAATGTTATTAAAAATATGGATGTTAGACTTATTGGTCCTAACTGTCCTGGAATAATTTCCCCAGGAAAAGCTAAGATTGGTATCATGCCCGGCTTCATTCATAAACGAGGCAAAGTTGGTGTTGTATCACGCAGCGGTACTTTGACATATGAAGCTGTAAAACAATTAAGCGATCTTAAAATTGGTCAGTCAACATGTGTTGGTATTGGCGGCGATCCGATTATCGGCTCGCAATTCATTGAAGTTATTAAACTCTTTAATGAAGATCCGAATACTGAAGGAATTGTAATGATAGGTGAAATAGGCGGAAGCGCAGAAGAAGAAGCCGCTGCTTACATTAAAAAGCATGTTAAAAAACCTGTAGTCGGTTTCATTGCCGGCAGAACAGCGCCTCCCGGAAGAAGAATGGGTCACGCCGGCGCTATTATTTCAGGAGGTAAAGGTACAGCTGCTGAAAAAATGAAAGCAATGAAAAGAGCTGGTATTCATGTGGTTGAATCTCCCGCTTCAATCGGCATCACTATGAAAAAAGCTTTAGATAGTAGAAAATAAATCTACCTAAATAAGTAAAAATAAATATTTAATGCACTTCTTTAGTTTTTTCTTTGGAAGTGCATTATTTTTATAAGTCAAATGAAATATTTATTAAATTAAAAAGGAATATATTATGAGTAACAGAACTCTTGCAATATTAAAACCTGACTGCGTTAAAAAAAATCTTATCGGTCAAGTTATCACAAAGATCACTGAAGCAGGTTTTAAAATAAAAGGAATAAAAATGGTCCGTCTTACTAATGCATCTGCAAGCGGTTTTTATGAGATACACAAAGAAAGACCCTTCTTCAATGATCTTTTAGCTTATATGACATCTGGTCCTTGTGTACCGATAGCTCTGGAAAAAGAAAATGCAGTTGAAGATTTTAGGAAACTTATTGGAGCTACTAACCCGGAGCAAGCTGAAGAAGGAACGATTCGTAAATTATATGCGGAAAACATTGAACAAAACATAATTCATGGTTCTGATTCAGATGAAAATGCTGTGAAAGAAATTGCACATTTCTTCTCAAAAAAAGAATTATTAGAAAACTATTCTGACTAGTTTATCATGTATAAAAAAGCACAACATTCAAGATTGTTATTTATTAAACCTCAGAAATCAGTTAATAGAATTGCTGGGCTTTCTACTATTATAAATAAGTTTAATTATAAAGCTATATTTTATTTATTATTAACTACTTATTTAATTCCATCTAATATTATTCCTCAAAGTGTAAAAGTTACAGTTGGAGCTGACTTACTAGTTTCAGAGAAATTTAATCTCATTGAAAATAAGAATATTGGAATAGTAACTAATCATTCTGCTGTACTTAGTAATGGTATTCATCTGGTTGATACGCTAAATAATCTTGATAATGTTAAGATTTTAGCTTTGTTTGGTCCGGAGCATGGCATCAGAGGAGATGCTCCAGATGGAATGAAAATAAAGGACGGAGTTGATCCGAAAACTAATATTCCTGTTTATTCACTATATGGAAAGATTAGAAAACCGACAAAGGAAATGCTTAAAGATATAGATATTCTGATATTCGACATACAAGATATTGGAGCACGTTATTATACCTTTATATCAACTCTGTATTATACACTTATCTCTTCAGCAGAGAATAATATCCCAATAATTGTTTTGGATAGACCAAACCCGATAGGTGGTATTATCGTTGACGGACCTATTCGTAAAGAAGAATTCAAATCGTTTGTTGCTATTGCACCAATTCCCATTCAGCATGGTATGACAATTGGTGAGCTTTCAAATATGTTTAACGAAGAAGGGTGGCTTGGAAACGGATTAAAAGCAAAATTAACTGTTGTTAGAATGAAAGGCTGGCAGAGAACTTTATTTTTCGACCAATGTAATTTGCCTTGGATAAAACCATCCCCAAATATTCCAACATTAAACACAGCTATAATCTACCCGGGAATGTGTTTGTTAGAAGGAGTTAATGTATCCGAAGGACGCGGCACTTATTCCCCTTTCTTAACTTTCGGTTCTCCATACATTAATTCGAATAAACTTCTTATAGAATTGAACGCTCTACCTCATGATGGTTTGGAATTATCAGAGACATCTTTTACACCAATATCTATTAAGAACATGTCCGCAAATCCTAAATATAAAGACATTCGGTGCAGCGGGATCAAAATAAATGTTGTGAATAAGAGTGATGTAAAGGCATTAAGATTCGGGATACAAGTTCTTTATGTAATTCATAAACTTTACCCGGATGAATTTCAATTTAGAAGAAACTGGCTTGATAAACTATTCGGTGATACTTATTTAACAAAGATGATCAAAAATAACAGTACTCCTGAGCAAATTTTTGAGATATGGGCTTCAGATATAAAAGGATTCAAGAAATTGCGTAAAAAGTATTTACTTTATTAAAGGTAAACGTATGAAAAAACTTATATTAATTTTAGTGTTAGCTCTATTAGTTTCATGTTCTAAAAATGAAGAGAAAAAATCTGCATCGAACATTGATAAGACCAAACAAATAGATGACCAATTGCTTACTGCTCCAAAAGCTGATAGCTTCATACTCAGATATAAATTTAAGAAAAATGAAAAATTACAATATCGGATCACAACCAACTCAGAAAATAACCAATTAATTGAGGGGGATACAGTTATATCAACTGCAACTCAGCAAAATGTTAAGTATCTGATAAATTTATTGGTTAAGGAAATTGACAGCAAAAATGATGCGATAATTAATCTTACTATTAAATCTATTGTTTCTGATGGGACAGTAAATGGTGAGAAAATATCATATGATTCAAAATATATTTTCAGTACTCAAGAACGTAAGATATTTGCTCAGTATGAGGCGGTAAAAAATAAGACATTCACTGTTAAAATATCTGAGTCTGGTAAAATACTTGAGATATTCAACTTGCAGAAGATCGTTGATGAACTTATAGATATTCAGCAGCAGACAGGCAGCCTTACAATTGATCAAAAAAATTCTCTGGTAAATAATTTCAGAGATGCTGCACTTCGTCCTTTGGTTCAGCAATTATTCAGAAAATTTCCTTCTGATCCCGTAGGTGTTAATTCCGTATGGGAAGAAAAATATTATACAAAGTTTGCGATGTTTGATGTAGAGAATGTTGCTTCCTATCAAGTAAAAAATGTTGAAGTTCAAAATAACGATTCACTCGTTACTATCAGCGCCGGTTTATCAATTAACTGGACAGGTAATCATGAAGCAACAGATCAGGGTGTTAAATATTATTTTTATGATCCGGTTGTCTCCGGCAGCGGTTTGGTCATATTTAATAACTCAAGAGGCTTGCTGCTACACTCGGAAACATCAACAAGTATGGAACTTGTAATAGATATGGAAGGAATGGACTCTGCGAATAATATCATTAAAGGGAAACGAACCGATAACACTGTTAATAAGAATATTGTGGAATTGGTAAAGAAAAGTTCATAGGTTTTGAATATTGACCCAGTATCCGGAATAAAGCATCTAGTATCATAACATAAATTGATTTTCGGAATTTGACTTGGATGTCATTGACCATTCAATGACATCTGTACTTTATTACGGTCAACGAATTGGCCCAGTATCCAGAATCAAGTATCTAGCACATCTAAATTCATCCAGTTTTTTGTACTACGATCTTTGAACCTTCTATTGCTACGACTTTTATCTTATTTCCCTTTTCAATATATTCCCCTTGAGTAACAACATCGTATCTTTTATCATTTATAATCGCTGTTCCAGCCGGTCGAAGATCCGTTAATGCCTCACCTTCTCTCTTAAGTAAATTGCTGAATTTCTTGTTTGAAGTATAACCTGATTTAGCCTCAATATTCTTTCTTAGAATTAATCTATTCCATACGTGTGTTTTTGGTAAAGTTTTTGCCATCAGGAATATCGCAACACCGCTTAAGACAAATGCCCCTGCTAATTGCATAATTGCTGTTTCAAGAATAGCGCCGTCAATTACCGGCAGATTAGAGAAAAGTCCAAGAAAAAGTCCGGCTATTATCAGAAGGATCCCCGCTATTCCGAAAACACCGAATCCCGGAATAACAAATACTTCGATCAATAATAAAGCTACTCCGGCAACAAACAGCAAGATATCCATAATGGATGCAATTTCCAAGATATAACCAGATCCGAAGAACAAAGCTAGTGCGATAAGTGATGCAGTACCGGCAACACCCCATCCTGGAGTTTTTATTTCCATGAACAGTCCAACCATAATAACCATCATTAGTATCGAAGTGATGATAGGATTATTTATAAAGCGAATAAATTCTTCAGCCCAGTCCATATCAACTCTTACAATATCAGCGCTTTGGTTTCCCGAATAATTTAACACTTCGTCGATGCTTGTTAAAATTGTATCTGCAATTCCATAACTTAACGCTTCTTTGGATGTAAGTGTTATCAATTGTGTACTGTCAACGATTCCTTCAATCTCGACTCTTTCGTCAACCATCCCCTCGGCAATATCTTTTCTTCTTCCGGTTCGCTCGGCAGTCGAGCGCATTTCTGAACGCATATATGATTGCGCTTTTTCAGACTGCTTCTTGCCCGTCTGATCGACAACTGTTGTCGCTCCAATTGATGCACCGGGCACCATTACTATTTTGTTGCATGACAATGCGATCAATGAACCTGCTGAGATCGCGCGCTTATCTATAAATGCAATAGTTTCAATTTTTGAGTTGATTATGGCATCTTTTATCTGGGTTGCTGCGTCTACCCTTCCGCCGAATGTATTTATCTGAAAAACGATTGCGCTTGCGTTAGCTTTCTCAGCTTCCGATACAACTCTGCGTATATAAGGAGCTAACCCTAAATCAATTTCACCGTCTATAGTTCCAAGATAAACTTTTTTATTCTGTGGTATAACCATACTTAAAAGTATAAACAGAAACGCCAATGTTATCTTTACTTTCTTCAATTCATCACCTCGGATTATTGATAAGCATAATTTAACATTTTATAAACTAACTTTGCAGCAATAAAATTTGAAGCCGGATGAAATTTTGTAGGAGCTAGTTCAACAAGATCGAAGCCGACAATGTTTTTCTTCTTCCCAATTAGTTTTATCAGATCGAGAGTTTCATCCCAAAAAAGTCCACCCGGTTCCGGTGTCCCCGTAGCTGGAATAATAGACGGATCAAGTCCGTCAATATCAAAAGTAATATATACATTTTTCGATAGTACCCTTAGAACTTCATTCTGCCATTTTTTCGACGACTCTGCTTGACGAATTTCTCTAGCGTAAAAAGTTTTGATCTTACTTTTCCTGATCATGTCATTTTCTTCTTTACATTGTGCCCTAATTCCAACTTGGATAATATTCTTGTTGAATTCATATACACGACGCATAACTGAAGCATGTGAATAAATACTGCCGTCGTAACTTTCACGTAAATCTGAGTGAGCGTCAATCTGCAGAATTGATAAATTGCTAAACGCTTTATTGTGAGCTAACGCTGACCCGAGAGTAACGGTATGCTCTCCTCCGAGCAGAACTGTGAATTTATTATCCTTTATCAGTTTTGAAATTTCTCTTTCAATTTTATCAACTGCATTTTTAGATTCAATCTTATCAAAATCATTTATCGGAAGTGTAGCAATCCCCTTTTCAAAACAAAGTTCTCTATTCGTCTCTTCATCATAAAATTCAACATAATGAGAAGCTTTAAGAATTTCCTTCGGTCCGTTCTTTGTGCCTGAACCGTAACTTACTGTATTTTCTAACGACGCTGAATAAATTACGATTTCAGAATTCTCGTATGAAGAAGATTCTTTTTCGATACCAAGAAAATTTGATTTGGATGATAATGTTTTCAATTGTTTATTCTCTAAAATACTACTTAACAACCGGCTTAAGCAGTTTATTAACTTTGAGTCGATGAAAATCTTGCTCTTAATCCAAATCTTAATCTATAGTTAAAAACAGAGTAAGAGTAGGATTAAGAATTTATTCAATCGTCCTATTTATTTGATTCAACACCAGCTATGGCTGAGCGATCAAATTTAATTTTAATATTGTTACCGAAATCAATTAAACAAGTTTTGTCATCCAGTCCTGCAATTGTTCCGTGCATTCCCCCGTTAGTAACAACTTTATCACCTTTTTTCAACGCATTAAGTAATGCTTCCTTTTCTTTGGCTTTCTTCTGCTGCGGACGAATGATCATAAAATAAAATATTGCAAAGATCGCTCCGAACATAATTAAAGTACTGACCATGCTTCCACCACCGGCATCTCCGCCTTGCGGCGCCATTGCTAATAGATAATTCATTTTTCCTCCTTTACGTTTTTTGATAATTTATGAATAAAACTATTTTTCCATTTTGTATAAGAACCGTCAATGATTCTTTTTCTAGCTTCACGAACTAAATTTAAATAAAATTTAAGATTATGTATAGTGGCAAGTTCATAAGCTAATATTTCTTTTGTATTAAACAAATGCCGCAGGTATGCTTTTGTATGATTCTGACAAGTGTAGCAGTCGCACTTTTCATCCAGCGGGGTAAAATCCTTTTTATATGTAGCGCTGCGAATTGTAACAACTCCCGCCGATGTGAACAGATAAGCATTCCTCGCATTACGAGTAGGCATTACACAGTCAAACATATCAACTCCGCGTTCAATTGATTCAAGAATATTTTCAGGTCTTCCTACACCCATTAAATAACGAGGTTTATTTCCCGGTAGGATATCAGTAGTAAAGTTAATAATATCATACATGTTCTCTGCCGGCTCGCCAACTGCAAGTCCGCCAATTGAATACCCGTCAAAGTCAATGTTCATAAGTTCTTTCGCAGATTGTTCCCGCAGATCTTTATAAACACTTCCTTGCACAATACCAAATAAAAACTGTTTATGTCCGTAAAGCGGTTCGGTATTTTCAAATGCTTCTTTGTTTAACACTGCCCACGACGTTGTAAGTTCTTTAGACTTTTTAGCATAATCATAATCACACGGATACGGTGTACACTCATCAAGAGGCATGATAATGTCAGCCCCGATTTTTCTTTGTATTTCGATTACCTTTCTCGGACTAAAAAAATGTTTCGATCCGTCAAGATGAGAACTGAACTCTACACCATCCGGTTTAAGTTTACGAAGTTCCGATAGGCTAAAGACTTGAAACCCACCGCTGTCTGTAAGAATATTCCTATCCCAATTCATGAATTGATGCAGTCCGCCTGCTCCATTTATGACTTCCATACCGGGACGTAGATAAAGATGATAAGTGTTTCCTAAAATAACAGAAGCATTAATTTCTTCTTTAAGTGTTTTCTGATCAATTGCCTTAACGGTTCCTTGTGTGCCGACGGGCATGAATATTGGAGTTTCAATTATTCCGTGGTCGGTTGTTATTACACCAGCTCTGGCTTTTGAATTTTTATCTGTCTTTTGAAGTTCGAAAAACAAGTCGTTCTTTTTTTATTAAAATTTAGTGTAGAAAAATAGTGTAATTAAAACTCATCTTCCAGAGAATAGTATTTTTTATAGAACATCAATAAAACGGATGCAACTCACCTCCACTATGTACCGGTCGGTTAAACATGTCAATATTTAATATGTCGTACTGAACTATTAAAAATTTACGAATAACTTAACTAACTCTACACGCTGTTTTGATGAACGTATTATTTCAATTGTAAATTCATCAATTTCAAATTTATCATGAGGTGCAGGAATGTTCCCTAATCTAGAGGTAATATAACCGCCGATCGTTTCATACTCGCCTTCGGGAATATTAAGGTTGAATTCTTCATTCAGATGATCGATCTCAACTTTCCCGCTTATAATATACGTATTATCATTTATCTTCTTACAGACATCTTCATCCGGATCATGCTCGTCTCTAATTTCCCCGATCATTTCTTCTATAATATCCTCGATGGTAACAATTCCCGCAGTACCGCCGAATTCATCAACAACAATCGCTATCGAATGTCTTTTATCGATCAATTCATTCAATAGTTCCAAACTCTTTTTTGTTTCCGGCACAAATAGAATATCCCTTCTTACTTCTTCTATCGTTTTGGGAAGTTTGAACATATCCATCGAGTGTATAAATCCTTTAATATTATCAAGATTATCTTCATAGACCGGAATTTTTGAATAACCGGATTCTATAAATATTTTCAGAGCATCTTCAACCGATGCAGTAATTTCTATTCCAACAATATCGGTTCTTGGTGTAAGTACTTCGTAAACTTTCTGCTCACCCAGATCGATAACTTTATTGATCGCTTCGTACTCATTATCATCAATTCGTCCGGCAGTTGAACTTTCATGCAGTAATGTCTGCAAGTCTTCTCTGTCAAATAACCGACTTAATTTATCTTCCTTTATATTAGCGGAGCTTACAATGAATTCTGAAATCGCAGAAGTAACCTTTACAAACGGGAAAAGAAAAAATGAGAGAATTCGAAGCGGGATTGCAGCAATAAGTATTATAGGATCTGGATACTCGCGTGCAAAATATTTAGGTAGAAGTTCACCGAACAAGAGTAAAAAACTTGTTGATAAGAGTAATATTTGAAAATCATTTAAGTTGAAACTTGCGTGGAGGAACAATGTTATCAAAGATGCAAATGTTATATTAACAATGTTGTTAGATATTAGGATTGTTGAAAAAAATATTTGCTGCTTTTCGGAAAAATATGAAATTATCTTTGCCGATAGATTATTCTTCCTCGCTCGTAATTCAATTTTTAATTTGTTGGCAACAACAAACGCTATCTCGGATGACGAGAAAAATCCGCTCAGTAATAATAGAATTATTAGTCCGATCAGTTCAGGTATCATACTGCCTTTTCGATAGTAATGTTAGAAATAGTATATTTAAATTCTGTTGAACCGTCATTAAATTCGATCACTATATCAATTGGTTTCTTTTCATTCAAAGCCGCATTAAGCAGCAGTCCTCTTACGGTTGAAAAGATCACACTTTTTTTATTTTTCAGCATCTCTTCCTTAACATTAGGTTTAAATATAAAAATCATCTTTTTATCTTGGAGAATTGTAATTCTTACTATTTTAAGCCGTTCTAAATTATAATTGCTATCGTCCAGTATCTCCAACTCGCCGGTTATTTGAAACCTTGGCTTCTGACCGGGCATTGCATTTATCCAGCTATAAACCTTTTTTACATTCAGCAATATTTCGTTTTGATAAACAAGTTCAGTCTCTACTTTTCCGATCTCTTTCTGCGGAACGGAAGAAGAGCACTTAATGAATGACAATATACTCAGAATGGTAATTGTAATTAGAGATAATATTTTATTCATATTTGATTTCATCAATTTCTCTAATGATTAAAATTGTAGAGAATATTTATAAAATTGTTTTATTACTTAACTGCAAATTGAAAGGGTCTTAACCATATAACAATTTATGAATAATCTTAATTTAATTTATTATAGGAGGCTTTGAATAACCTCTCACTAACCGCCATTCCGTGATGTTTCCCGTGTCAAAACATCACGGGACAGGTTTACACGGGATCTATCCTCATATGGGAGATTCCGGCTAAATCCGCCGCGGCGGATTGCCGGAATGACATAGTATTTTTTTTATTCAAAGTCTCCTTATAGTTAAAAATACTTAAAATTGTGCAGTTTCTTCATAGATTCCGAAATGATTTTTTAGTTCATTAACCATCTCACCTAAGGTTACATAATTCTCAGCGGCTTCAACAAATACCCGCATTAAATTTCCGTCGTGCGCTGCTGCATAATTTATTTTTTCGAGTGATTCATCAACTTTCTTTTGATCACGCTTATTCTTTAACTTTTTAAGTCTTTCCTTCTGTTTTGTCTCAACTTCTTTAGGGATGTGCAGAATAGGAATATCAATTTTACTTTCTTCGTCTACAAATTCATTTATCCCGACGATGAACTTTTCTTTCTTCTCCAATTCGAGTTGATAGCGATAAGCCGAGCGTGCGATTTCCTTCTGGAAGTAACCGGTTTCTATTGCCGGGATCACTCCTCCGAAATTATCGATCTCATCAAATATTTTATTTGCTTCTTCTTCCATTTGATTAG
>UOGD01000432.1_pt1 | contig 11580 bp, 8 predicted proteins | sample 1989731 | NCBI WGS metagenome assembly UOGD01 (sample SAMEA4712198, study PRJEB27164) | hydrothermal vent metagenome | biome: marine basaltic hydrothermal vent biome; feature: marine hydrothermal vent; material: mineral | place: Pacific Ocean | collected 2011-06-14/2011-07-23 | depth 1691 m | reverse complement strand
TTCGATGAACTTCTCGGCTTCTTCACCAGTATATTTTTCAACGGTTTCTTTTCCATCAACATTCTTTTTTATCACAACTACCTTTTCACCATCCTTATCATCAATATCGACATTAACGGATATTTTCTTATCTAGATCATCATCATTACTTTGAACAAATACGAAACTCGTATTACCGGATGATTTAAGTTTTGCAAATGCAGATTCGGCATCTTCGCCCGTTAATTCAACTTTCCCTTCGGTCGTTTCAATTGTGATCTTTGTTACTTCGCCTTTTAGATTTTTTATTTTCTTTTTTGCTTCCGATGATTGAGCGAAAGAATAAGTTGCTACAATTAAGATAATTACTGCTGTTATTTTTAGATAGTTCATTGTTCCTCCTTAATTGAAAAATTGATTGCTTAAAAATATAATTCTTAGACGAAACAAAGTGTTAAAGCATTCTTAATAAATGTTAAAAATTGTTAAAAAATGAATTTTATTATTATGATATAATTAAATTGCGCTCATGAAAGAACGGAAGATCAAAATACTTATCATCTTAATGACCATTGCCGTGCTAGGATTGATAATTGTGCAAGTCTATTGGAGCATTAAAACAATTGCGACCGAAGAGATCAGGTTCGATGCAAAAGTAAATGAAACAATGCTCAATATCGTAAATAAGATCGATAAGGATAAGACTGCCGATATAGTTGTAAAGAAAATCAAAGGAGGGAAAGATAAACTGGTATGGGTTGAAAAGGATGAGCAAACTGCGGATTCAGATGATGTCGTTTTCTTTAGCTCGAGTTATTCTTATGATGATGACGATACAAACGCCGATAACATTGAAGTGACGGTTAAAGTTTCTCCCGATGGCAAATCTAATACCAAAGTAGTAAAAAGGATTATCAAACATGATCTTGATGGAGAAAGAAAAGTAACAACAAGAAAAACAAAGATTGACACAATAATTATAAATAAACAAAAGCTGGTAACAGAAGTAATTGAAGAGATGACATCATTGGAAGATGAAGATGATTTAGCGGAACAGTTGAGCGAATCATATCTGGACTCAATGATCACTAAGGAGTTTAGTAATAATGGAATTGATGCCAAGTTTGATTTTGGCGTAATGGATAAAAACTTAAATCGGTTTATAATTATTAAAACCGGTGCGGATAAAGAACAATTACAAAAGTCAAAATTCAATATTTCAATGTCACCGCATAATATTTTTGCACAACCGTTCAACCTGCTTATTTACATCCCGAATAAGTTTGGTTTTCTTCTTAAATCGGTTTGGATAATGTTAATCCTGTCACTTCTTTTTGTCGGTATAATCGTTGCTGTTTATATCAAAACATTGAAGATGTTTCTTGACCAGAAGAAAATAACTGAAGTAAAAAATGATCTGATAAACAATATTACTCATGAATTTAAAACTCCTATATCTTCAATCGCTTTGGCAACTGAAGCTTTGCAGGAACCTCAACTTCGTGATCAGCAAGGCTCGGTTGAAAAATATTCCGGTATAATTGCGGAAGAAAATGAGAGACTAACAAAACTTGTTGAGAACCTTTTGAATACTGCTGCATTTGAGCGCAGTGAAATTGAATTGAAAAGAGAAACGGTAAATGTATCTAAACTTCTTAACTCGATTGTTGAAAAAGCTGGATCCGTTTATGAAAATATTAATATCAGTATTCAAGATACGACTTTAGGGCAGGCAGAGATCAAAGCGGATGTTTTTCACCTTAGCAACATTTTAAATAATCTGATTGATAATGCTGTAAAATATTCCAAAGGGAAAATTGTTATTTCAATCGAGATTCGAAAAGCCGTTAACGGTATTGATATTTCCGTTTCCGATAGGGGTATAGGGATCAGCAAAACCGATCAGCAGAAAATTTTCGAAACGTTTTACAGAGTCCCGACCGGTAATGTTCACAATGTAAAAGGGAACGGCATCGGATTGAGCTATGTGAAAACACTTGTAGAAGCTCACAACGGCTGGATAAAAGTCTCAAGTAAATTAGGTGAAGGTTCAACATTTACAATATATTTGCCGAATGAATAAAAAAGCCAAAATATTACTAGTCGAAGATGACCCGAATTTAGGAGGGTTAATCAAGGAATTCCTTATCGTTAAAGGTTATGATGTTGATCTGGCTCAGGACGGAGAGGAAGGATTAAAAAAATACAATAGCGAGAAATTCGATATCTGCATACTGGACATAATGCTTCCAAAGATGGATGGATTTACGTTGGCTCGTGAAATACGTTCTGTTGATAAAATGATCCCGATAATTTTTCTCACTGCAAAATCTCAACATGAAGATAAAATTGAAGGATTTAAGATCGGCGGCGATGATTACATTACAAAACCTTTCAGCATGGAGGAACTACTTTACAGAATTGACGCAATCCTCAGAAGAGTTGGAAACAGTGAAAAAGATAACTCACAACACCCGGTAAAAATCGGAAAACTTGAATATGATTTTAACAAAAGGACTCTTTCTTTTGACGGAGAAAAAATTAAATTGACAACTAAAGAAAATGAGTTGTTGAATTTACTTGTAATGAAAAGAGGAGAAACGGTTTCCAGATCAGAAGCTTTAATTAAAATTTGGAGATCTGATAACTATTTTAATTCGCGAAGTATGGATGTTTACATCACAAAATTGCGCGCTCATCTAAAGGCGGATAATTCTATTGAGATCATAAATGTTCATGGTGAAGGATTTAAACTAATTTTTTAGGGATACAAAAATGAATATTCAAATTCTTGGAAGAAAGAATTGCAACGACACTAAAAAAGCACAACGCTTTTTTAAAGAGAGGAGAATAAACTTTCATTTCAGAGATCTTGCGGAGAAAGGTTTAAGCAATGGCGAGTTGGAAAATATTTGCAGAAGTATTGACCCGGAAGACCTGATAGATAAAAACAGTAAGCAGTACAAAAAGCGTGGACTCAAATATATGGTTTTTAATATTGAAGAAGAACTACTATCTGATCCGCTGATAATTAAAACCCCGATCGTAAGGAATGGCAATAAAGCAACAGTTGGAGTTGAACCTGATGTTTGGGCTGAGTGGATCAAAGATGCATGATCTGCCGCTTGATATTCTTCGTACCCGATTTTGCACTTTCAAATTGAACGTCAGGAATATATTCCCGCAGAAAGGCGGGAAGCCGTCTTCCCTTTATTACAGTAAAGTCTTTTGTGACCAACTCAGCGGTTGCAGTTTTATCAAATTCAAGAATTTCAGTTAAGTATGTAAATAATATTTCTGCTAATCTGTTTAGTGATATCTGATAAGTCGTTTTCAATTCCTTGTATAACCACTCGGAAAAATTGTAGAAGTTTTGGAATACCTCTCCGTCACTCCACAGAAGTTTTATAGACCTTTTAAAATTCCCGTTATTGTATGTTAAATCCCAATATCTAGCAAATCGTTTCATCTTCTGCATCTCAGTAAAAGGTATTAGATCGTTCTGTAAAATTTCATATGGCGGTTCGTCAGAGTAAACCATACCGAATTCAATGTCGTGTCTGTCGATTGAAGTACCCGAAAGTTTTTTCAGTAATCCAAGCTGAATTTCAGAATTCGTTAATGAAACAAGAGTGTTCAGGTTATTACCAAAACTTTCGATCGTTTCTCCGGGCAGTCCAATAATCAGATCCAAGTGAAGGTGATTGTTTGTTTGCTGGGTGAGGAACTTTATGTTTTCTTTTATCTTTTTGAAATTAAGTTTGCGTCTTATTCTATCGGCAATTTCAGTGTTTAATGTTTGAATGCCAATTTCAAGTTGAATAGAAGCCGGCGGGAACAATTTTAATTTTTCTTTCACACTATCGGGGAAATGATCCGGTATTACCTCAAAGTGGATAAAGTATTCTGGGTCCTTTTCTAAAAAATAATCGAGTATAAGATTCGTGATTTTAATATCGAGATTAAATGTTCTATCAACGAACTTAAAATGTCTTGCGCCTCGTTCCCAAAGTTTATCAAACTCTCGCAGAAGGATCTTAACATCAAATTTTCTTACAGATTTGTCAATTGAGGATAGACAAAACTCACAGGTAAAAGGGCAGCCTCGCGAGGCTTCGACATAAATTACACGGTTTTTAATATCCTCATCTGTATAGTATTCATATGGCAATTTTATCTCGGATAGTTTCGGGATCTCAGCTTTAATTATTCTATCCCGCTGCTCGGTCCCATCCAAAATAGCTTTTGATATATTGTAAAACTCAAGATCACTTTCCCCCTGAATAATATTATCGGCAGAATCGAAATCAACACGAAGAGGTAAATGACTCACTTCCGGACCGCCGAGAATAACAATTGTTTCCGGTGATATCTTTTTTAGCAGTTTTACTAATCTGCTTGTCTCTGATGCATTCCAGATATAAACACCTATTCCCACAATCTGTGGTTTTTGTGATAATATCTTTTCAGCTATTTCATTAAGGCTATCAGTTTTTACAAATTCATAGATCTCAGTAACTTTTTGCAGTTCGTTCATGTTTGCATAAATGTATCTCAACCCAAACGAGCAATGAGTGTATCTAGCGTTTAATGTTGTGAGAATTATTTTATGCATAAATCTGAAATTAGTCGTTAATGATTATATCATATTGTTTAAGATCTTCCAAAAGCTGCCCATGAGATTTAAACTGAATTCCACTCCAACCCAGTTTTTTAGCGCCTTCCACGTATTCCAAAATATCATCAATAAAAATATGATTTTCAGAAGGTTCGTTTGTGAACTCTTCAACTGCTCTGTAAATTTTTTCTTCAGGCTTTATTGCTCCAACCTCATGCGAGAGAACAAGTTTATCAAAGTGCTTGAGAAAATCATATTTTTCCCAGCCATACTTTTGATGAATGTAATTCGTATTGGAAAGCAGTACCAATTTATAATTTTGTTTCAGTTTAGGCAAAATAGATGTTGTGGCTTTGTTCTCAGTAAAAAGATCCGAGTAGATTATTTTTAGGTCTTCTTCCGGGATTTTATGTTCTGTCCAGTCCATCATAATCTGCATGAACTCTTCATTACTGATAAGCCATCTCTCATATTTACGATGCACATCATAATTGTTATAGTAACGCTTCCCAAAACGGTTACCTAAACCTTCGTCAATGGCATTCATCTTTTCAACGAGTCTGTTGTAATCAAAGGGGATTAGCACATTACCCAAGTCGAACACTATTACTGAAATATTATTAATCATAAATTCTTTCCATATCTTAAAATGCAGATTTAATGATAGTTAATAAATTTTTGTATTTAATAAACTTTGATATTGAATCTAAATCTACCCACACTCTTTCACGAATATGTTGTTCGTCCCATTTCTTATGGATCTTTTTAACTTTCATTTTATATACTTTAACACAATAATTATCCCCTTGCTTATTGTATGTATAAATCCCCACATTCCCTTTCTTTACTTTTCCTTCGATACCTGCTTCTTCTAACGCTTCTTTTGCGGCTGACTTACGTGGTGAAAGTCCAGTAGCAATTGTCCCTTTCGGAATTGTCCAGTTTCCTTCCTTTGTTGAAACTAGCATTATCTCAATCCCTTCGCTGGTCTTGCGGTAGGGAATTACTGCCGATTGATCAAATATTACCATAGCTGCCTTAATAATTAAATTTAGTGCTCAAAAATATTACCTTTATAGCAGAATAAAAAGATTTAATCGAGTGCTGGAATAAATTTATAGAGATAGAAGTTGCACACATTCTAATGCATTTTGTCTGCTTTCAATATTAAATTTTTGAGTTAAAATCTAAAATAGAAAAAGAAAGGTATGGATGTATATTTTTAAATAATTGAGCGAATCTTCTTATGAAAATTGTTTTTTTAAATTATTTCTCATTTTAGTTTTTAGTTATTATATTAAGACCCGAATATTTATTTTATAAGTATTAAACAATTTGTTCGCATAAATTGATACTAATATTTAATATGAAAATTTCCAGAAATAATTTATATTTATTCATCCTTCTATTTCTTTTAGTAATTAACCCGCAAAAAATATTCCCACAATCGTCACCATGTTTGGAATGCCACAGCGATAAAGAATTATCGTTTGTAAAAAACCAAAAAAAGATATCCCTTTATGTTAATGCCAAAAAATTGAGTAGTTCTGTTCATAGCGATTTAGATTGTACAGATTGTCATGAAGATTTGGAAGGGAGCAGTTTCCCCCATATTAAAAACCCAAAGCCTGTAGATTGCGGCAGTTGTCACGATGATGTTGCAAGTGAGCTAAAAAAAGGTCCTCATGGTCGTTGGGCAATAACAGCACAGTCTCCGTCAGAAGGGTGCATTCGTTGTCACGGATATCATTATGTTTTACCGCCAACTGATTTATCTGCGCCTACTAATGGGGGTAATTCGTATAAATTATGCGGGCAGTGTCATCAAAAAGCAAAAACTAACGTTAAACATAGTATTCATGGTATAGTAGTTAAGGGCGAAAAACCGAGAGCAGGTTGTACGGACTGTCATATAGGACATAATGTAAGAAAGCCCAATACAGAAGTAAGAGAAATTAAAGTTTGTAATAAATGTCATCCGCAGGAAGTTAGCAGACAATCAAAAAGTGTTCATGCTAGAGCTGCATTAAAAGGAGATCCTTTAGCGCCAAGCTGTATTACATGCCATGGATATCACAAAATTAAATCTGCTAAGAATTCAAATTCACCTACATCTACAATGAATATCCCTATATTGTGCGGTAGATGTCATCACGAAGGTACCAAAGTATCGTTAGAATATAATATTCCTCAAAAGCAGATTTTGAAAAATTATTCGTTAAGTATTCACGGTCAGGGGCTTTTCAAAATGGGGCTTACCGTAACGGCTGTGTGTACTTCGTGTCATAATGCTCATTTAATTTTAGATTATAATAATCCCGAATCGAGTATTAATCCTAGAAACGTAGCTAAAACGTGTACAAAGTGCCATTCGCGAATTGAGAAAGTACACGTTAAAGTTATAGAAGGAAAATTATGGGAAAAAGCGCCGCACGAAATTCCTGCTTGTATTGATTGTCATCCTCCGCACAAAATAAGGCGCACGCCTATTGATTTGAAAGGTGTTAGCAACAAAGAGTGTTTTCGCTGCCATTCGAACAAAAAACTTGAGATGACAAAAAACGGTAAAACAGTTTCTCTCTTTCTAGACAAAGAAGCATATAATTCTTCAACACACTCTAAGATAACTTGTGCTCAATGCCATAATCAGGTAAAAAGCATTTTAAGACGTCCTTGCGCTGCTATTACAAAAAAAGTTGACTGCAGTATTTGTCATGCTGATGTGGTTGCAAAGTATAAAACAAGTATCCATGGTAAATTGGCTGCTGAAGGAAACATGAATGCACCTAAATGTTTAACTTGTCATGATCCGCACAAAACTCAAAGTCATTTTTCACCTGCATCTCCTACTTTTGCTACTAATATTCCTCAATTGTGCGCTCAATGCCATGCTGCGGGTAAACCCGCTGCTAAAATGATCGGTGATAATAATGATATTGTAAAAAGTTATATTAATAGTGTTCATGGAAAAGGTTTATTAGAAAGCGGATTAGTAATAGCAGCTAAGTGTACCGATTGTCATACGGCGCATCATCAACTTTCTCCTAAAAATCCGGAGTCATCGGTAAATAAAAAACATTTAGCCGATACTTGCGGTAAATGCCATAAAGGCATTGAGGATAAATTTAAGAGCAGTATTCATTGGCCAGGTAACGTTATTACTAAAAAAGAACTACCTATCTGTGAAGATTGTCATAGTTCCCATGATATCAGTCGGATCACCATAAAAGGTTTTCGTACTAAGATGATGTATAAGTGTGGGAAATGTCACAAAGAAGAAGCAGAAACCTACTTTAAAACAGTACACGGACAAGTTTCCCGATTAGGTGAGAAACGCGCGGCAAAGTGCTGGGATTGTCACAGTACTCACAAAATACTTCCGCCCGATAACCCTCGTTCAACCTTGAGTTATGCTAATGTAGTGAAAACTTGCGGCAAATGTCATACAGGATCACACAGGGAGTTTGCCGGATATTTAACACACGCTACTCATCACAATAGAGAAAAATATCCTTACCTTTTCTATACTTTTTGGTTTATGACTATTCTTTTGATAGGAACATTAACATTCTTTATTATTCATACAATTTTGTGGTTGTGGCGTCTATGGCATACACGAGATCAGTGGAGAATATATAAGTTTGCCCAACATAAAAAATATTATGTGCGTTTCCCAAAATCATATCGTGTCATGCATATTATAATGCTAATATGCTTTTTTACATTGGCTATAACAGGTATGACTTTGAAATTTTCATATACGGATTGGGCGGTATTTATTTCTAATTTTTTGGGTGGATTTAGCGTAACCGGAGTACTACACCGGATAGCTGCTGTAATTTTGCTGGGTGTGTTTGCTTTTCATTTGCGACAATTATTGTTGTTTAAACATGAATCAAATAAACCCTGGATGCAATTTATTTTCAGTAAAAACTCGATAATGTTCAATTTAAATGATATAAAGCAGTTTTGGCAGCATTTCAAATGGTATATAGGGAAAGGAGAAAAACCGGAATTCGGACGATTTACATATTGGGAAAAATTTGACTACTTTGCTGTATTTTGGGGTGTTTTCATTATTGGCGGTTCAGGATTGATATTATGGTTCCCTGTGCTTTTTACCTATATATTACCGGGTTGGGTAATTAATGTGGTTACTATTATTCATAGTGATGAAGCGCTACTGGCTGTTGGATTTATTTTTACTATTCACTTCTTTAATACTCACTTTCGTCCGGATAAGTTTCCAATTGATCCTGTTATTTTTTCAGGAAGAGTTCCTCTCGACGAACTTAAACATGATAAACCTCTTGAATATAAAGAACTTTTTGAAAGTGAGAATCCTGAGTTGCGGATTGTAGGACCTATTTCAAAAGAAAGGGAGCATTGGATCAAAATTTTTGGTTTTACCGCTCTTGGTGTAGGAATAATTCTAATTGGTTTGATTTTATATGCAATGATCTTTGTTTATCGCTAATAATATAATTTAAGTCTGTCAATAAATTCTTCCGATCTTAGAATGTAAAGTTGTAAGGCACTTGAATTTCGAAATGGTTTAAATTTAAAAAACCCTGAATATACTTCGGGGGTTTTGTTTTGCTCCACGGGTAATCCGTCAGCCGACGGATCGAACTTACAACCCGACAGCAGTCGGGATAACAGCCGAATTCTTATAATTTTATTTTACCATCGATCAGTTTATTAGTCATCTTTTTGCTTTTCCAAGATTTTACTTTTCTTTCGGCAGCTAGATCCTCTTCTTTTGAATTAAATTTCCGAGTAAAAACAATTTCTCAAGGTCTATATCGTGAAGTAAAACCTTTCTCTAAGGAATTGTGATATTCCAATCTACGTTCAGGGTTTTGAGAAATTACTACATAGAATTTATCAACAGATTTAGACTTTAATATGTATAGGTAGTGGTTCATATTAATAACAGATAACTTTAAATGCAAAAACCTCGAATGTACTTCGAGGTTTTTGTTTTGCTCCACGGGTAAGATTCGAACTTACAACCCTTCGGTTAACAGCCGAATGCTCTACCATTGAGCTACCGTGGAATAAAAAGTTTCAAAATGTCTTGTCCAAAAATATAACTTACATCCGGATAGCTATCGGGATAACAGCCGAATGCTCTACCAACTTGTCCCGATTATTCGGGATTGAGCTACCGTGGAATCTGTCAAAATTTGAATTCCAAAAATAGTTCTCTTTTAGTTTTTTGTCAAGAATAAAATTTGGTTCTAGAAAAATCCCCTTTGTTTTTTCTAACTATTGAGAATAAAATCTTATATACAATAAGAAATGACTATATTTTAAAATGATTGTTCTGTTTTTCTTATATTTATAAAATAATTACGATTATTATTATTTGGCATACAAATTGCCCAAAGCAAAAAAATAAAAATTGTGAGGATCCTATGGAATTAACACATATTGAACACATTGGTATTGCCGTAAAAGATCTTACCGAATCGATAAAATATTATGAAGATATACTCGGATTAAAGTGTTACGCAATTGAAGAGGTGAAAGACCAGAAAGTCAAGACAGCATTCTTCAAAATCGGGCAAACGAAAATTGAACTTTTGGAATCCACAGATCCGGACGGTCCGATTGGAAAATATATTGAAAAGAAAGGGGAAGGGATCCACCATATCGCATTTCATGTGAATGGAATTTCTAACGCTTTAAAAGAAATAAGCGGTAAAGGTATTAAACTTATTGATACCGAACCGAGAAGAGGTGCGGAAGGGTTAGATATCGCTTTTTTACATCCCAAATCAACCGGTAGTGTACTAACAGAGTTGTGTGAGGATAACAAATAAAAACTTGATCGAATTTCTATGATTCCCCTTTGAGAGTAAGGGAATAATGATGTCCAAGTATAAAAAGAAAAGGAGTTTAAATGGCAGTTGAAGATAAAATAAAAGAGCTTATGAGCAAGCGTGAGCAAGCTCGACTTGGCGGTGGCGAGAAAAGAATTGATGCTCAGCATAAGAAAGGTAAATATACTGCACGTGAACGAATCGAGCTTCTTCTGGATGACGGAAGCTTTGAAGAATTTGATATGTTCGTCTCTCACCGTACGGTTGATTTCGGTCTTGATAAACAAACATACCTTTCCGATGGTGTTGTTACAGGTTACGGTACTATTGACGGACGCTTGGTTTATGTCTTCTCGCAAGACTTCACTGTCTTCGGCGGGTCTTTATCCGAGATGTATGCACAGAAGATCGTAAAAGTGATGGATAAAGCTTTGAAGATTGGGGCGCCGATAATCGGGATAAATGACAGCGGCGGTGCAAGAATCCAAGAAGGTGTAAAAAGCTTAGGCGGATATGCCGATATATTCCAGAAAAATATTTTAGCTTCCGGAGTAATCCCGCAAATATCTGCAGTGTTTGGACCATGTGCTGGCGGCGCTGTTTACTCGCCGGCTTTAACGGATTTTACCTTAATGACAAAAGGTACTAGCTATATGTTTGTTACCGGTCCCAAAGTTGTGAAGACCGTAACCGGGGAAGAAGTTACGCCCGAAGAACTAGGCGGTGCTCAAGTTCATGCTACTAAATCGGGTATTACCCATTTTGTAACTGAAGATGAAGACGAAGGTCTTATGCTGATAAGAAAATTGATAAGTTATCTTCCTCAAAATAATATGGAAGATCCTCCCCAAAAAATTTGCAGCGACCCAATCGATAGGTTAGATGATGAATTAAATTATATTATTCCTGATAATCCAAATAAACCGTATGATGTAAAAGACATAATTGCATCGGTGGTTGATAATGGTGAATTCCTAGAAGTACAAAGACAGTTTGCTCCAAATATAGTAATCGGTTTTGCAACGTTTAACGGTAATTCAGTTGGTATTGTTGCTAATCAGCCGAATTACCTTGCCGGCGTACTTGATATTAATGCTTCCCGCAAAGCCGCTCGATTTGTTCGCTTCTGCGATGCTTTCAATATTCCCATAGTAA
>UOGD01000044.1_pt1 | contig 11625 bp, 10 predicted proteins | sample 1989731 | NCBI WGS metagenome assembly UOGD01 (sample SAMEA4712198, study PRJEB27164) | hydrothermal vent metagenome | biome: marine basaltic hydrothermal vent biome; feature: marine hydrothermal vent; material: mineral | place: Pacific Ocean | collected 2011-06-14/2011-07-23 | depth 1691 m | reverse complement strand
TATAGAGAATAAAATAATTTTTATTATTTTTGACAAACAATTTAAACTTCACTAGCAAGACCATACATTATGAATTACAAGAAAAAAGCAAAGTACATTTTTATAACAGGCGGTGTTGTGTCATCGCTTGGCAAGGGAATAACAGCGTCATCTTTAGGACTATTACTAAAGTCTAGGGGGTATAGTGTTACTATACAAAAGTTTGATCCTTATATAAATGTTGATCCCGGAACTATGAGCCCTTTCCAGCATGGTGAAGTTTATGTGACTGATGACGGCGCTGAGACCGATTTGGATCTTGGACATTACGAGAGATTCCTGGACGTAAACATGTCCAAGGCAAACAACACAACAACGGGGCAAGTATATCACGAAGTTATATCGAAAGAGAGGCGCGGCGATTATCTAGGAGCAACAGTTCAAGTGATTCCCCATATCACTGATGAAATTAAACGTAGAATGCGGTTGCTTGAAAAAACGAATAAGTACGATATTATTATCACGGAAATTGGCGGTACTGTTGGGGATATTGAAAGTTTACCCTTTATGGAATCGATACGTCAATTGATGGTAGAGCTGGGAAGAAAGAATGCTTTATCCATTCATGTGACTTTAGTGCCTTATATTTCTTCTGCCGGCGAGGTTAAAACCAAACCGACACAGCACAGCGTTAAGAACTTACTTGAATTGGGAATTCAGCCGAATATGCTCGTCTGTAGATCTGATGAACCATTGCAGAAAGAAATCAGAGAAAAAATTGCACTGTTCTGCAACGTTAAAACAAGCTCCGTATTTTCAGCTCACAACTGTAAGACCATCTATGAAGTACCGTTGGTGCTATACAATCAAGATATGGACAGGATCGTTTTAAAGAAACTTAAACTTCCCGATATTAATATTAACCTGGAAAAATGGGAAACATTTGTTCAGTCATTGAAACAGCCCGAGCGTGAAGTTAATATTGCGGTATGCGGAAAATACACCGATCTGATCGATGCATACAAAAGTATCGATGAAGCATTCATTCATTCGGGCGCTGAGAACAATGTTAAGGTTAATGTAAGATACCTGAGTACAGAAGTGATAAACAGAAACAATGTTGCTGATGTGTTAAAAGGTTATGACGGTGTTCTCGTTCCGGGCGGATTCGGGGAAAGAGGAATTGAAGGCAAGATAGAAGCCATCCGGTATGTTAGGGAAAATAATATTCCGTTCTTAGGTATTTGTCTTGGTCTGCAGACAGCAGTGATAGAATTTTCACGTAATGTCTGTGGATTGAAAAATGCAAATAGCGCTGAGTTCTCTAAGACGAAAACAGATGTCATCCATTTAATGCCTGAACAGTTAAAGGTTAAGCTGAAAGGCGGTTCAATGAGATTAGGCGCGTATCCATGTCAGCTTGAAAAAGGAACTAAGGCGTACAAAGCATACAAACGAGCAAAAATATCCGAACGTCATCGTCATCGTTTTGAAGTAAATAATAAATTCCTTCCACAGTTAAAAAAGGGCGGACTTGTTATAAGCGGACTTTCACCTGATAAAGAGTTGGTTGAAATGATAGAATTAGAAGATCATCCTTGGTTCGTGGCTGTTCAGTTTCATCCTGAACTGAAATCCCGTGCAACAAAGGCTCATCCTTTATTCAGAGAGTTTGTCAAAGCCGCATCTGAGCACACTAAGGACAACTAGCTTTAGGAATGAGAGTCTTTTCATATTTCGTATTATTTCTTCTCATTAATTCTTTAATGTTTGGAAATACTCAGCTTGATTCACTGTTAGAATTAGGTCGTGAATATTCTTATCAATTTGAATTCCAAAAAGCCGACGATCTATATCAAAATGTAATGGAAAAATTTCCCAACTCTCCTTATGCACCTCATTATCTTAGTCAAAATTATTTGTGGTTCTACTTGGGCTCGAAAGATTCGACTTATAAAATCTTGTATGAAAAATATAGCGACACAGCTTTTACCAAAGCAGAAACATTGTACGATAAAGATGAAGATAACCCGGAACTCAACAATTTAATGGGGCATATACATTTGCTGAAGTCAGTGCTATATGCTACAGTGGGAAATTCGATGGATGCTTTCTGGGCGATAAAATCTTCTGTAAGTTATTTTGAAGATGCAGTAGAACTCGATCAAAATTATTACGATCCTTATTTGGGATTGGGGATGATAAAATATGCTCTGAGTTTTGTACCCGGATTTCTCGGGTGGGCAATTTCAATTACCGGATTATCCGGTGATAAAGAACTAGGATTAAGATATATTAAGCTTGCTTATGATAAGGGAGAATCATCTAGGACAGAAGCTGCTTATCATTTATCGAAGATCTATACCGAATACAATGCCGAGTATGACAGTGCGAAAATCTATCTCGATTATCTGGTAGGGAAATATCCGAATAATATTTTATTCCTTTATCAATATGCAATACTTCTGATCGATACTCGTGAATTGGAAAAAGCTGATAGCATTCTAACCGAAATAATTAATTTGGATAACGAAAAATTCAGTCAGACAACCTCGTTCTCATATTTTCTCAAAGCTGAAAACACATTCAAGCAGAATGACTTTAAAAAAGCAATAAGTATTTATGATCAATTCCTTCGCAGCACCAGATCAATTGACTACACCGGTTTAGCTCATCTGAAAATCGGGTTAAGCTATGTAATGCTTAACGATAATCTGATCGCAAAGAAATATTTCATTCTTGCCCGCAATGGGAATTTGGATATTCCCGAAGATCAGAAAGCTAAAAATGACAGCTATCTTTTTTACGATAAAACTTTTACTGAGAATGATCGAAACATGATCTTAGCAGAAAATTATTTTTCAAGCGGAAGATATCAAAAATCGCTGAACACAATTGAACAAATTAATACTTCCGAACTGGATCATAATAGTTTTATTAAACTCAAAATTCTTGAAGCTGAATCGCTTCTGTCTTTAGACAAAATCAAAAATGCCGAATCAGCAATTAAGAATTTTCGAGATGATATGCGATTAAGTTCTTCAAGCTATAGAGCAGAATATTTCCTGGTTTTAGCAAAGATTAAATATGCAGAAAATGATTATAAGTCGTCTCAAAAATATTTAGACTTCTCGTTCGATTATATCGATGAGTCCAATAATAAGCTCATGAGACACCTGGTAAATCTAAAATCGAAGCTAAGAATGAAAATTCGTTAAAAAATTGATGTAATATTTACCTTATAGCACTTATTAAATTGAATTTATTACCTCATTTGATTATCTTTTTACAATAAAATAAAAATTATTAAATGTATAAGATAGCAGTACTTGTATCAGGGAGAGGCTCAAATCTGAGAGCAATTCTGAATACGATTTCCAATAACATTTCGGTAGCCGGAATAGTAAGTGATAAGATAGATTGCCCTGCATTTGCAATTGCTGATCAGTTCAATATACCAAAGTTTTCTGTTGCTGAAAAATCAAAATCCGGATATCTGGATTATGAAGAATTATTGAGGATTTTTTCTGAGTTTGGAATTGATCTGATCGTGCTGGCGGGATTCTTAAAGAAGATCCCGGATAAAGTTATTGATGAGTACGAAGGTAGAATAATAAATATTCATCCGGCTCTTCTTCCTTCTTTTGGTGGGAAGGGGATGTATGGAATAAATGTTCATAGAGCCGTCTTCAATCGATCGTGCCAAGTGAGCGGTGCAACTATTCATTTTGTTGACAAGATTTACGATAATGGCAAGATTATTGCTCAGGAAACAGTGGATATCAGCGATGTTCAGTCACCAGAAGAAATTGCAGAGAGAGTATTGAAAGTTGAGCATAAGATTTTACCGAAAGTGATAAAGAAATTTGCAGAGAACAAAGTTATAGTTAAAGGTAATAGAGTAATCATACAAAACTAGCCAAGAGATAAGATTGAAAAAAATTGCATTGTTAAGTGTTTCCAATAAAACTGGGATTGTTGAATTTGCAAAAAAGTTACATGAATTAAATTATGAAATTTTAGCAACTGGAAATACAGCCAGAGTAATTGAAGAATCCGGTATAGCCTGTGTAGGAGTTGAGGACTTTGCCTCTTTCCCTGAGATATTTTCGGGTAGAGTTAAAACTTTACAGCCAAAAATTTTCGGCGGAATTTTAATGCGCAGAGATAATCCTTCCGACCAAGAGGAAGCCGAGCAGAATTCTGTAAACCCGATCGATATTGTTTGTGTAAATCTTTATCCGTTTCCGCAAGTTGTGAATAGGGAAGATATCGGTCTTGCTGAGAAGATTGAAAATATTGATATTGGCGGTCCGAGTTTGATAAGGGCTGCGGCAAAAAATTATAAATTTGTTTCCGTATTAACTAATCCATCGCAGTATGATTCTTTTATTGAGGAATTATCGTCCGGAAGTGTTAGTCAAACTACAAGGGAAAAGTTAGCTTCGGCAGCTTTTGCTCATACATCCTTTTACGACACTGTTATTGCCGATTTTTTTGAATCGCAATTCCAGACAGAAAAAACAGCAGTACGATATAACTATCCCATCAAGAAAAAATTGCGTTATGGCGAAAATCCCCATCAAGAAGCTTTTATTGCCGGAGATTTTTACGATTACTTTGAGGTGCTTCACGGAAAGGAATTATCTTATAACAATATCGTTGATCTTATGGCTGCAGTTGATTTAGTGAATGAGCTTGAACCGATATCGTGTGCGATAATCAAACATACAAATGCGGCGGGCGCTGCTACCGGTACTAACGTTTTGGATTCTTATCTAAAAGCTTTATCCGGTGATCCTGTTTCTTCTTTCGGAGGAATTGTTTCATTTAATACAACCGTGGATAAAGAGACTGCGGAAAAATTGAATGATATATTTTTAGAAATTATCGTAGCACCGGATTATGATTCAGATGCACTGGAAATTTTAAAAAAGAAAAAGAACCGAAGATTACTTAGAGTAATTAAAAAAGATGAAACTACAAAGTACACGGTTAAAAATATTCCGGGAGGATTACTAGCTCAGTCTATTGATGATTCTTCGGTTGATAAACTTGAATTAAAAACCGTGACTGATAAACAGCCTACGGATGAAGAAATTGAAGACTTGAAATTTGCATGGATAATTTGTAAACATACAAAATCGAATACAATCGTTTACGTGAAAGACAAAAAGGTTTTGGGAGTTGGCGCTGGACAGATGTCCAGGATTGATTCTGCAAAAATTGCCGCTATGAAAGCATCAGAACACGGACACAATTTAAAAGGCGCTGTTGCAGCCTCTGATGCATTTTTCCCTTTCTCAGACGGGTTGTTGGAAATCGTGAACAATGGAATAAAATCTGTTATTCAACCGGGCGGCTCGGTTAGAGATCCGGAAGTTATTGATGCCGCAAATAAAAATAATATATCTATGGTATTCACCGGTATAAGAAATTTTAAACATTAAGGAAACTTATGGGATTTTTTGACTTTTTTTCAACTGACATTGCAATGGACCTTGGTACTGCAAACACACTGATTGTAGTTAAGGGAAAGGGAATAGTTCTAAATGAACCTTCAATTGTTGCATTTGATAATAATACAAAAAAAATTATTGCAATAGGCAACCAAGCAAAAATGATGCAGGGACGCGAACACAGAGAGATCAGAGTCTCCAGACCGATGCGCGACGGAGTTATTGCCGATTTTGAAATTGCAGAAGGAATGATCAGAGCGTTCATAAAAAAAGTCAGCACAGGAGCATTTTCGAGTAGAAGAGTAGTTGTGGCAATTCCTAGCGGTGTTACTGAAGTTGAAAAAAGAGCTGTAAGAGATAGTGCGGAACATGCAGGCGCTAAGGAAGTTCATCTTCTCTTTGAACCTATGGCGGCTGCTATTGGTGTTGGAATTGATGTTGAAGCCGCTGAAGGAAATATGATTGTTGATATTGGCGGTGGGACAACTGAGATTGCTGTTATTTCTCTAGCTGGAATTGTAACTCAAGAATCGGTCAGAATAGCCGGCGATGAGATGAATAATGCCGTACTTCAATTTTTCAAAAAGAATTACAATTTATTAGTTGGTGAGCGCACAGCAGAAAAGATCAAATGCGAAGTCGGTTCTGCGATGCCTCTGAAAGAGGAAGTGACAATTCAAGTAAAAGGTCGTGACCTCGTCGGCGGTATTCCCAAAACAACAGAAGTAAGTTCCGTTGAAATAAGGGAAGCCCTTAATGAGAACGTAACACAGATAGTTGAATCGATCAAACAGACTTTGGAGAGAACGCCTCCGGAACTATCAGCGGATATACTTGACAGAGGCGTTATGCTTACTGGTGGCGGCGCATTGTTAAAAGGCTTGGATGAAAGAATAAAAATGGAAACTAACCTACCCGTGCATGTTGCTGAAGATCCATTAACAGCAGTAGTACGAGGCACCGGGAAAACAATTGAGAATATCCATAAATATTCGAAGGTATTTATACGTAAAAGAAGTTACTAATGGAATTATTTTTAAGGAAGTTATTTAATAAATTAAAAGAGTACATTGTTCTAGCTGTTCTTCTGCTCATTTCACTCATTCTCTTGCCTCAAAATAAAAATACTGAAGTTAAAAAGATAAAATCATATGCGTTTGCAACGTTTGCCATACTTACAAATGTTTCCTCGTCTATCGGTGATATATTTAAAAGTTCTGATGAACTTGAAGAACAGAGAAAGATCAATGCTGAGCTTATGCTAAAACTAAATCGAGTTAGAGAATATGCACTCGAAAATAAAGAACTTAAAAAACTTCTGGGTTATAAAGAAGAGGTTAAAAGTCGGTTGATACCAACAACAGTTGTAGCTAAAAATTTTTCTAATATACAAGGCAATTACATAATCAATGCTGGTATAAGTGATAGTGTTTATAAAAGTATGCCTGTTATAACAAATGACGGACTTGTTGGAATTGTAACCGATACTGAGGAGAATTTTTCTCTAGTACGAACTTTGCATAATACTTCATTCAGAATATCGGGTACGATTCAGAGAAGCAATATTAACGGTATAATTTTCTGGGATGGACAAAATTTAGTGATGCATAATATTCCGACAACAGCAGATATTGACAAAGGGGATCGCGTTGTAACTTCGGTATTGAGTTCTATACTGCCGCCGTCAATTCCCGTAGGATTAGTGGTTAAAAAGGAATCGAACATTTCAGGAATATTAAGCAACGTAATAATTAGACCTTTTGTTGATGTATTAACAGTAAAGAATATTTTTGTTTTACAGGAAGTTAAAAGCAAACAAATTGATAGTCTTGAACTAAACTTACTGAAGGATTAAATGATCAGGGATATTATAAAATCTGGTTTAATAGTCTTAATTCTGATAGCGCTTCAGTTGACGCTGATCCCGCTGGTTTCAATAAAAGGAATCATCCCGGATTTGGTAGTTATATATATTGTTATTTATGCTATGAGAAATGGTCAGGTGAAAGGAACATTCTTTGGATTTGTTGTTGGATTATTTTTCGATCTGTTTTCGGGTGGTTTATTGGGGAGTGCGATGTTTGCTAAAACGCTGGCAGGATTTGTTGCAGGATATTTCCACAAAGATGATGAGGAAGATATATTCTCAAACTCTCTTCTTTTTGCATCGATAATTTTTATCGCTTCTTTGATTGATTCTTTTTTCTATGCGTTTCTGGGTTCGGCAGAAGTTGAACTAAATATTCTATCCCTGATATTTATGAACGGGATCTTTCCTGCTGCTTACACATCTCTTATAGGATTAGCTTATTCATTATTAGTGAGGAAGAAATAATGGATGAAAATTATTTTGGCTCTCCTTTAAGGAGGCAGATCGTTTTCTTTATTATCATTGGGTTCTTCTCACTCCAGGTTTTTCAACTAGTGAGGATGCAGCTTTTAAATAGAGCTAAATACGAAGAAAAGTCGAATGAGAATAGTATTAAAACAGTGGTTATCTCTCCGGCGCGGGGAATTTTATACGATAGAAATATAAATATTATGGTCGGCAATAAAGCTTCATTCATTCTTCAGATCACTCCTGATAATTATGACAAGAAAAACACTCGAGAAATTGAAACGGTTCTTGGAGTTGATTCCGGTTATATTGATTTGATCTTACGCAAGAATAGAAAATATTCGAGATACTCTCCGAGAAATATTTTAAGAAATGTAAGCTATGATGTTATTAGCTGGGTTGATGAGAATAAGGATGCATTGCCGGGAGTTGACTATACGGTGCAGACTCAAAGGGATTATTCGTTTGGTGTGATGAGTTCACATGCATTCGGATATACTAAAGAAATTGATCAGAAGTCATTAAAAAAGAGTAAGGATATTTATTCGATGGGGGATTACGTTGGTGCAAGCGGAATTGAAAAATCTTACGAAAAATATCTCAGAGGTTCTAAAGGGAAAGAATTTTATATTGTTAATTCCAGGCAGAAGGTTGTGGGCAGGTATGAAGGAGGGAAGGAAGATATTCCGCCGGTGAAAGGTAATGATCTTATACTGACGCTTGACAAGAATGCGCAGACCGCAGCGGAAGAAGCTTTTACGGAATATACCGGAGCGGTTGTAGCAATTGAACCATCGACCGGAGAGATACTTGCGTTTGTAAGCTCTCCTGAATATGACCTTTCAAAGTTTGCTTCTGTTACTTCCAGCGATTATTGGGATACGCTCTCTACCGATCCGAACAAACCGCTTTTTAATCGTGCGACCATGATGCGTAATCCTCCCGGTTCAACTTTTAAAATGCTTATCGCAATAGCCGCTCTGGAAGAAAACATTGTTACTCCAAGTTTTACTGTTAACTGTAAAGGGGGACTCAGATTCGGGAATCGCTTTTTTAAGTGTACGCATCACCATGGCTTAGTGAATATGGTTTCAGCAATCGAAAGATCATGCAACACTTACTTCTATCAGTTAATATTAAAAGTGGGAATTGATAATTTATACAAGTACAGTAAAATGTTTGGCTTTGGTGAAAAGACTAATATTGATATTGGGCATGAGTTCAAGGGTCTGATACCAAGCCGGGAATATTATGATAGAGTTTATGGGAGAGGTAAGTGGACTAACGGCAATTTAATAAGTTTAGGTATCGGGCAAGGTGAGATACTAACAACACCATTGCAATTAGCCAAGTATGCAGCTCTGCTGGCAAATTTTGGAAAGACAAAGACACCACACCTAGTGCGCGGTTACATTGAAAGTCAAACGAACAGATATGTCCCGTTTGAATTCGATTCAGTTCAAGTAAATGTTAAGAAAAGTTCTTTTGATATTGTTCGTGAGGGAATGTACAAAGTTGTTCAAGGCAAGGGTACTGCACGTTGGATCAGATTGAAAGACATTGCAATAGCCGGTAAGACGGGAACTGCGCAAAATCCTCACGGTAAAGATCATGCTTTATTTATCGCATTTGCACCGTATGAGAATCCTAAAATTGCAGTTGCAGTAATCGTTGAGAATGTTGGATACGGGAGTACGTATGCTGCACCGATTGCCAAAAATATTATTAAAGCATATTTGGATCCTGGAAATAAAAAACTTAATCTGCTCGGATTAAATTAACAAGTTTGTGAATTGAAAATTAAATACAACATAAAAGATAAATTTGATCCGCTAATGTTCTTAGCGGCTATTGTACTTATTGTGGTTGGTCTTCTCGCAATTTACAGTTCAACTTATAATCATCCTACGGCAAAAGGAAACTTCAACAAGCAGTTAGTATTCGCAGTCGTTTCAATAGTCATATTTTTTATTGTATATTTTTTGCCCGCAAGAACTTTTAGAGTAATTGCCATTCCGACATTTCTTTTGTCGCTGGGATTACTAGTGGCTGTTGTATTCATGGGGAAAACAGTATACGGCGCTAAAAGCTGGATGAGCCTTGGTCCTATTGGATTTCAGCCCTCTGAGTTTGCAAAGATCGGAACTATACTTTTTCTTGCTCATTGGTTATCATCGCCGAAACGAGATATAAATAATTTGAAGGAATTATTTTACACTATCACCTTAAGTATGGTCCCGATAATGCTGATTTTAATGGAACCGGACATGGGTACTGCTATTGTGTATATCAGTATCACTCTCATGATGATATTCTGGAGCGGGATAAGTTTGTTCGGATTGTTTGTTGTAGTATCCCCCGGTGTGATTCTGTTTGCTTCTCTTTTTGGAACTCCGATGTTTTTATTTGCTCTTGCCTCCGTTATAATTGCTCTGTTTCTTTTTAAGCAGGATCTTTTTACGAGCGGGACAGTATTTGTTATAAATCTTGCTGCGGGATTTGCGTTTGAACTTTTATTAAAAGTCTTAAAACCTCATCAGGTCAATAGAATATTGACTTTTGTCGATCCTTCGTCTGACCCTTTAGGATCGGGTTATAATGCTTTGCAGGCAAAAGTTGCAATCGGTTCCGGCGGGTTAGTTGGTAAAGGGTTTATGCAGGGCAATCAAACACAATTAAGATTTATTCCGGAACAATGGACAGACTTTATTTATTGTGTTGTGGGCGAGGAGTTTGGATTTATCGGAAGTGTAATTGTGCTGGTTCTTTTCCTAATAATATTTTTAAGACTACTTAATTTCACATCCCATGCCGGAGATAAGTTTGATAAACTTGTTGTTGTCGGAATACTTGCTTTGTTTTTCATACACTTTGCAATTAATATCGGGATGAATTTAGGCATTACACCGGTGATCGGACTGCCCCTTCCTCTTGTAAGTTACGGAGGAAGTGCACTAATTACTAATATGCTGTTACTCGGTATAACATTCAATATTTATAAGAACAGAAAATATCACGCTTAAAAAGGTTAAGATGAAAGCACAAGAAAAATTACAAAATAGACTTAGTAAAGGTCTTCACATTTGTGTTGGGTTGGATACCGATAAAAATAAAATTCCGCAACATCTAACTGCGGATAAAAACGGTGTGCTTGAATTTAATAAAGCGATAATTTCTGAAACTAGCGAATATGCCGCTGCATATAAAATCAATTTTGCATTCTACGAAGAAGCAGGCGCTGAAGGAATGGAAATGCTGGCTCGTACACTTGAGCTTATTCCGAGTGACATATTAGTAATTGGTGATGCGAAACGAGGGGACATCGGCAATACTTCAAAAATGTATGCTAGATCGCTTTTCGATCATTTTAAGTTGGATGCTTCAACTTTAAGTCCTTATATGGGGAAGGATTCACTCAGTCCCTTCTTGGACTACATAGATAAGATACATTTTATTCTTGCTCTTACTTCCAATCCCGGCTCACACGATTTCGAAAAATTGGAGATCACTTCAGGGAAAAAACTCTATCAAGAGGTAATTGCAAAAGTTAATGAGTGGAACGTAAATAAAAATTGTGGGATAGTTTTCGGTGCAACAAACTTGGATGAGTTAAAAGAAAACGTCAACAGTTTTGGTGATCTGTTTATTCTTCTACCTGGTGTCGGCGCGCAAGGTGGCGACCTGGAGGGCATTGTAAAGACATTTAAGCGAAACTCAAATAATAATTACATTGTTAATGTCAGCCGCGCACTTCTATACGCTGATGATTCAAAAGATTTTGCAAAAATTTCAAAACATATTTTGCATGATTATAACAAAATAATTAGAGAATCAGAGTAGATTTTTTTT
>UOGD01000453.1_pt1 | contig 11705 bp, 6 predicted proteins | sample 1989731 | NCBI WGS metagenome assembly UOGD01 (sample SAMEA4712198, study PRJEB27164) | hydrothermal vent metagenome | biome: marine basaltic hydrothermal vent biome; feature: marine hydrothermal vent; material: mineral | place: Pacific Ocean | collected 2011-06-14/2011-07-23 | depth 1691 m | reverse complement strand
CAATCTTGCGAAAAACCAAGATCAATGTGCGAAGGATTTGTTGTTGCATTATAATCATCTTGATGACAGCTATAACAATCCGGCGATAATCCTTTAAAATCATCTTGCTTATGACACTCAAAACAATCTGATATTGCATGTCCTCCTGTAAGAGGGAAAAAACCGTGCGAAATTCCGGCACCTGTCCACGAAGGATAAGCCTGATTATGACATTCGGTACAATCAGTAGAATAATTTGCGCTTATATGATCCGGTTTCTTTGCAGACTGATATAAGTCCATATGACAATCACTGCATTCAACACCCAGAGGTTGAAAATTCAACAATGAATTTGAAACATGACATTCGCTGCAGTCAGCAGTTTGATGTGATCCGAGAAGCGGGAACCTGCCCATTCGATGAACTTGTAAAATATCACTGACAATCCAGCTAGTTGTTGTATGGCAGCTTGCACAGTCAAAACCAACAGAATTTTCATGGATGTCTGCATGGCAATTTTCACAATCTGTGGGAGCATTTTTAAATTTGAGATCAGTGTGACATGATGAACAATTCACATCCTTGTGCTGACCCATTAATTCAAATTTTGTTGAACTGTGATCGAATTTAACCTTGTTTTCATTGATCTTCCAACTTTCTGTTGTGTGACAAAGTAAACAGTCAAGATCAAAATCCTCACCGTGAGGAGAATCCTGCCCTAACAGCTGGATAGAAAAAAAGAACAATAATACTATGAATGACAGCTTTTGCATGTTATATCTTCAAATTTATATTTTACAATTTTGTTACCGTTAATAATTTCTTCTTTGTGACACTTATTACATGATAAGTTAATATGCGATCCGTCAAGTTTGAATCTTGCTTGATCATGGTCAAAATTTACAGCAGTCCAATTATTTGGTGAATGACATTTGGAACAATCATTCGAGTAGTCCGCTTTGAACTGACCATTATGTTGATCTTTATGACAAGTTTTACAATCATGAGATAATTTACTAAAAATTAATGACTCCTGAGAATCAGTAAAATGACATTTACTGCACTTTACTGCTGTGTGCTTTCCAATTAATTTGAATTCTGTTTTATCATGATCATAATTGACTTGATCCCATGAATTCGGATTATGACATTTCTTACAGAGTCCGTTTTCATCATTATACTTTAAGATCAAATCCCCATGAATATTTTTATGACATGTAATGCACTCAGTATTCTTAAAAGCAAACTTCCATCGTGTTCCATTTAAGTGACAGTTGCTGCATGGAACTGCTAAGTGTCCGCCTAAGAGTGCAAACTTTGTTTTAGAATGATCATCCAATGTGAAATGTGAAGGAGTAAAACTGCTCTCGGTATGACAGACCGAACAATCCTGCTGAATGCCGTTTTTAGTAAATTCACCTTTGTGATAGTCTTTGTGGCAGTCATAACAGTTCTTGGATTTCAACTTAACAGAAACACCTTTAATATGACATTGATTACATCTTAAATTGTTATGAGCTCCTTTTAAAGTGAACCCGGTTTTTGCATGATCAAACTTCTTATCGTTTTTTATAGTTTTAAATGAAAGGGTAGTATGACATTGTGTACAATTAGCGCCAAACTTTCCTAGGTGAATATCTTTGTGGCAATCAACACATTGACCAAACTTTGTTATTCTGAAGTTCTGAATTTTTTTTCCATTCTTCTCACTAATTTTATGGCACTGTTCACATTTTACTTTTTGGTGAGCGCCAGACAATTTGAATTTAGTCTCGGCATGATCAAAACCAACCGCCGGTCTCCATTTTTCGGTGCTATGACAGCTTTCGCAATTTTTATTTTTGAATGTACCTTGATGAAAATCCTCATGACAACTTTTGCAATTCTGCTGCAGACCCAAATAAGTATTTTTTCTATCTTTTAATTTCTTTGATTCAATAAATTTCGATTGGTGGCATGATGCACATTTTATTTTCTTGTGCTTACCTCGTAGTACGAAACCGGTTAGCGTATGATCGAATTTGTTTTTATCAAATCTTACAATTGCAAAGTCCCTGCCGAAATGTTCTCCGTGACATTTCACACATTCCTTATTCTTAACTTCTGATGAGGAATGATATCCGTTATTTGAGTTTATCAGTTTATTAATTTCAGTGTGGCAATCCAAGCATTTTTGATTTTCTACTTTTTCCCCGAGGATATGGCATTTTGTACAGTTACTGATACCTTCAAGTGATTTGTGCACAGTTGTAAGTTCTCCGGGTGAGATTTGCGCCCATACATTCATAAAACTAAAAAAGAATAATATTTTTAGAAGTCTAATAATCAAACCAAAAACAATTCCATAATTAATTTTTCAACATTGCTTCACCATGCTTCATAGATATTTTAATTCCGACATGTTCAAGAAACTTTGTCGGAAGTTCCCCACCTATAAAAATATAAACAAGCTCATTATCAATATTTATTGTTTCCTCGTTATTGATCTTAAGTTCTACTGAATCATCCAGTATTCTTGTTACAGTAGAATTAAATAGCATATTAATTAAATTGCTTTCTATTTTTTCGTTGATCCTTTCCATATTTTTAGGTTTGATCCTAGTAAAATCACCTTTTCTATAGGAGAGAGTAACATTATTGTTCTCATCAGAAAGTATCATTGCAGCTTCAACGGCAGAATCACCGCCGCCGACAACAAGAATATTTTTGTTATGAATTAGTTCCGGCTCAAGTAAACGATAAGCAACTTTTTCCTTTCCTTCACCCGGGACACCCAATTTTCTCGGAGTTCCTCTTCTGCCGATAGCTAATAATACTTTTTTTGTAGTGTATTTATTCTTGCTGGAAATAACTTTGAATGTATTATAAAATTTTTGAATTTCATTTACTTTTTCATTTTCACGGATAGTTATTTCATTTGATTTTAATACGTTTACCCAAACATCCAGTAATTCTGATTTTGTTGTTTCAACCAGTTTAAGTCTTCCATATAAAGGTAAATCCATAGGCGAGGTCATCACAATTTTTGAACGAGGGTAAGTAAAAACTGTTCCGCCAAGTGAATCTTGTTCCAACGTTAAGAATTTCAATCCGTTTTTTTTTGCCTGCAGCGAAGCCGAGATTCCCGCCGGACCAGAACCAACAATGATCAGATCATATTCAGCAGTTTCCTTTCTATCCAAAGTTTTAGTTAAATTTTCCACAGCCTGTTTACCTTGCTCAACAGCATTCTTTATCAATCCCATTCCACCAATCTCACCGGCAATGAAAATACCCGGTATTGTTGTTTCAAAATTAGGGTTTACATGAGGGATCTGAACGCCTCTTTGTTCGGTACCAATATGCAGAGAAATAGCGCCCACCGGGCATGCAATAAAACAAGCGCTATGTCCAATACAGCGCGAAGCATTTATCGTTGTTGCCTTTCCATTACGAATTCCAAGCACATCTTTTTCAGGACAAGCGGCAATACAAGCTCCGCTTCCGATGCACGAATTAATATCAACAACCGGATGAAGAGAAACCGGTTCATAAGTCCCCATCTTTTTTGCCTTCTTAATTTTCTCCTCAACAATTTTAGATTCTTTTTTCTGCTTATGTATGTAGATGTAAAAGATAAAAATAAAAAGGACTCCGACAAATCCATAGATCACTACGTTTTCGAGTAATACTTCCATTTAGAAAATCCACCTATAACCGAATACTATTGTGATAGCAACATGGACAACCATAATTACAAGCATTAAAATTGCAAATGGGAAATGAACAATATGCCAGTAACTGAATAGTTTTTGTGTTGTTTTTAAAAGTGATAAACGGCGATTTAATTTTAATTTTGCTTTACACATTTTTTTTACTTCATTAATGTTTTTACGCGGGACACTACTTTTCTTCAAACTTTTTGTAATTTCAGATAATGCATCTCTATCCACCCAAAAACCTTTGATCATAATAGGAAGTAAACTTAATATATTTATCGCTCGGCTTTCATTATCCGAATAGTTATCAAGCTTATCAATAATAGAGCCATCCAAATTATATTTTTGTCGTAATTGGTGACTGAGATCAAAATTTAACTCTCTGCTTTCTTCAAAACTTAATTCAACTCCGTCAATAGAGCGCGGTATCTGCAGATAAATATATCTACCGATTATACCGCTTAAAACAACCGCTATCATACTCCAGAAACTAATCGATACAATTCCGCCGAATTTAAATGCTGTATGAAATAATACTAGAAGCGGACCAAGTGTGCATAGGAATATGTGAAATTCAAGCCAATGTTTCAATAACCCCAACCGTGCAAATCGTTTTACTCTTTTTCTTATAACATAGCTTGCAACTCCGATCACTATCAAGGTTGTTCCGATAATTCCGAATCCATGACCAATACTGCCGCTCGGTTTTAATAAATTATAATCTTCCTGGAAAAATCTTTCTGTTAGAGGTGTTGAGTAATAATCATAACCAAATGAAACAATTACAACTAAAGTGCTGATAAATACTATAATAAAAAATGAGATGTAAACAATGTGAACTCTTTTGGTCAAAATAAGCTCTTTGTAGAATATCTAAATAAGACAAAATGTTTTGTTTATAAACATACAAAATATATTACAAAAATGATTCTTTTAGAGTAGTTTTCCTAATTAAAATTATTGTCTTAGATTCATTACCTATTTTTCGTACTATGAATTTTACTAACTTATATAATTTTACAGACGTGAAATCTTACAAACTTAAAGATCATTTCAATTTATCATGACCTATGTTCCATGGTGACATATCGATAGTCATGTGTTTGTTAAAAAAGGAAAAGGACTCACTAAATAATCTGAATAAATTTTCAAGAGTTACTTATCAATGTCTAACTTTTTTTTACTCCGAAATTTAATCGTTTTTTACCTCTTTCTTCTTTTTTAATAGTATGAGTGATTAATATTTAAATAGTGCTTCTATTTTAATATATTATAAAACCGATTAACAACTTTATGCTACCACAATGAAAAAAGTAACAGAACCAAGATCTGCTTTTCAGGAATTTTTCGAATCTGAATCATCTTCTGGCATCCTACTAATTTTAGTGACAATCCTTGCACTTATTGTAGCCAACTCTCCGCTAAACGAACTTTACTCGACTATACTGCATGCAAAGTTTTCCGTGGGATTTCCAGGCGCAATGGTTGATATGTCGGTTCACCATTGGATAAATGACGGATTGATGGCAATATTTTTTCTGGTTATCGGTCTTGAAATAAAAAGAGAGCTTGTAAGCGGCGAATTATCAAATGTCAGATCGGCAGTTTTACCTATCGTAGCGGCATTGGGCGGAGCAATTATTCCGGCGGGAATATTTCTTATATTTAACTCAGGCAACGAATTCCGGACTGGCTGGGGAATAACAATGGCAACCGATATTGCATTCGCTGTAGGAATACTCACAATTCTCGGATCACGTATTCCACTCTGGGCAAAAGTGTTTCTATCGGCTCTCGCTGTGGTGGATGACCTGATAGCCGTTCTAGTAATTGCGGTTTTTTACACTGCCGATATAAATATTACCGCTTTACTATTTGCCGGGTTGAGTTTGATCGGATTAGGAATTCTAAATTGGAGAAACGTTTCTTCCCTGGCTCCTTATCTTTTCCTCGGATTGATACTTTGGTTTGCGGTCTTGACATCGGGAGTTCATGCTACTATAGCCGGTGTTCTCCTGGGCTTCATGATCCCGATATCGCGAAAAGAGAAAGATGAAACACTTGCAGAAAAAGCGGTTGAAGGAGTTACGCTTTTTAAAAGATCATTCGACGAAAGTACTGATAAAAAAAAGAAGGAAATAAAGTCGGAAGCGCTGAATTTTTTAGAGGATATAATTGTAAAGGCTGAATCTCCGTTACATCGATTGGAACATAAACTTCATGGGTTTTCATCGTTCATCATTGTACCGGTCTTTGCTTTTGCTAACGCCGGTGTTGTCATCAGCAGTGATGTTTTATCTGAAGCTTTCAGTTCTCCCTTAACTTACGGAATTATCACCGGACTTTTTATCGGTAAGCAAATTGGTGTCTTCGGGGCAACTTGGCTTCTGGCTAAATTCGGATTAACCAATCTTGAACAAAATAGAGAAACGTGGCTTATTGTTTATGGAATATCGCTCCTTGCCGGAATTGGTTTTACAATGTCATTATTTGTGAGCGGTTTGGCTTACACAGATGCTGATGTAATTGAACAGTCAAAAATCGGGATTTTAACAGCATCATTGTTAGCCGGTTTGCTGGGATTTTTCGTGCTTAAAACTTTTACTAAACCGAGTGAAAGTTAAAGTTTTTCGCTGTAATACTTCCCTCTTGAGAACACACTAAATCAAATGCCATGATTGAATCCGTGATATCTTAATGTTTATTTTAGCAAAATCATTTTACGCGTCTGATTATAAGATCCCGCATTTAATCTATAGTAGTAAATACCGCTAGGGAAATTATCTGCGTTAAATTGTACTTGATAAACACCGGGTTGCTGTTGTTTGTTTACAAGTGTTTCAACTTCCCGTCCAAGGATATCATACACTTTAAGTGAAACGTTCACTTCGTCATCCAGATGCTGAATCGAGTTCAGCATGACGGAAGGAGAGGATATTTGATACTTAATTGTTGTACTTGGATTGAACGGATTCGGGTAGTTTTGTAATAATTTGTACTCTTTAGGTATATTTAATTGATCATTACTAACATTTGTTATAAGATTATTCTGCAATACGTATAAACCGCCATCTCTAGATGCTACATATACAATATTACCATTAACAGCAATGCGTTGAACATATCCCTCCGTGTCAAACAAAGCATCTTCATTCAAATCCGAAAAATCCGAGACATCCACTATACATAAACCCGCGGAACCGTCTGCAATATATGCGCAATTACCACTTACGGCAATATCCATAAAATAACCTCCGGTGCCTAAATATCCAACATCAACAGGGTTAGAAGGATCGGAAACGTCAATTATGTATAAGTCACTGCCATCGGCTATGTAAGCGTAACTTTCTTTTACAACAACATTAAAAGAAAAGCCACCTGTAAAAAATGAGCCGACCTGAACAGGATTTGATGGATTTGAAATATCTAATATAATTAGACCGGCACTCCCATTGGCGACATAAGCATAATTACCGCTAACAAATGTTCCTTTTACTTCGTTATCGTTTCGGAAGTGACCTACTTCGACCGGATTTGAAGGAGTAGATATGTCAACAATATACAATCCACTACCAGCTTCCGAGACATAAGCATAGTTCCCGCTTACGAAAACACTTTCGGTAATATCAACACCAGCATAAAAACCAACTTCAGCTGTGCCGGCCGGATCTGTTATATCAACTATATGCAAACCATCCCAGGCAGTGGTAACAAAAGCATAATTTCCACTCAAGAAAATATCTGTAATCTCTGATGTTGAAGATGAAAAATCCATTTTTTTTAATTCGACCGGTGAAGTGGGATTAGAGAAGTCAACAATCTCCAACGTATCATTGGTCGAATGATAGCTCACAGTTCCATTGACTGCAACAGCAATGCACCAATTATTATTCCATCTCCCGATAAGGGAAATATCTTCGTTTACTGTATTGGGAACTTGCGATAGGATTTGAGAATTGAAAAAGAAAGCAATAATCATAATAAAAACAAACAAGTAACGTTTCATTATTATTCCTCATATTTTTTAATCCACTACTTTAAAATAATCATTTTTTTCGATTGTTGAAAACTACCTGCTCGTAATTGATAATAATAAATACCGCTGGGGAATTCATCGGCATTAAATTGAACTTGATAAACACCAGGTTGCTGCTGTTCGTTTACAAGCGTTGCAATTTCTCTGCCAAGGATATCGAAAACTTTAAGTGAGACGTTCACTTTGTCATCCAGATGCTGAATCGAGTTCAGCATGACGGAAGATGAGGATATTTGATACTTAATTGTTGTACTTGGATTAAAGGGATTCGGATAGTTTTGATATAATTCAAAATTCGTCGGTATTGCTTCTTCCGAAAATCTCTCAACTGACACAACCGTGTTAAAATCAAAGTCTACAATATGCGGAAGATGATCGGAAGCTCGCGTTGCATCATTATAAAGCAAATTATACTTTGTCAAACTATCTTCTGGTAAGGCATTTGTAAAAAGGACAAAATTGTTTTTTAGCTTAATTACAGAATTAGTAAAAACCACATAGTCCAGTCTTCCCGGGGCGAATGAACTGCCCATATCATACCAAGTGAATGTTGCCGGCATGTGCGTTGCAGGAGATTTGGAATCCATTAAATATGTGCTGTCCCAATCGGGTAAAAACTTTTCACCGTAAATACTTGTATTAATAATGTCGCCTGTAATAAGAGTTGTTTGCTGCTGTTTATAACCAACCATATTCATATCACCTACTATAATAATGGGAGTTTTATTTTCCAACGTTAACTCTCCTCCCTCTTCTTTTGCATCACGGATGAACGCCATAAACGCATCGATCTCTTTTTGTCTTCCGTCATTTTTAGCACAGCAAGGTGTATGCGCATCAACAAACAAAAGGTCTTCCCCGTATCTCTCCTGAAGATTTATGAGAAATGCTCCGTTCCCCTCAATAAAAAAGGATTGCTCAATTGGATATTTGCTTACAACAATGATATCGGAACCTTGTTTTGCAGAGTACCACTGCTCCCCTTCCGATGTTGGTAAAAACTCTTCGATTAATGCCGCTGCTTGCTGAGCAGTGTGATCATAAAGTTCCTGGAATCCGATTATAGTCGGATCCAGAGCTTTAAATATTCTTGAATATGACTCTTTTAATGTAGGATCAAACAGATTATCTCTTTCAGAATTATATGATATCACTCTTATCCAATCGTCATTAAGCTTTTCGATTGAATAGTTTATTTCTATCTGAGGCTCTTTTGATGCAAAAACAAAAATTGGCTCTACATTTCCATTCGGAATTTCATCACCGCCTGTTATCTTATCAACAAATGCGATCTTAATTTCAGTTCCGGTAAAAAGTTTTTTACCGTTAATTACAGCAGTCGTATCTATCATTATCTCAAACACGGATGAAGTAACTGTCGGTATTGATACAAGTCCGATATCAGCATGTGAAATAGTGTAAGATGAATTCCCATCCCAAAACTTTCCGCTTCTTGCACCGAAAGTATATTCCAGCTCTGCTCCAATTCCTTTGACCGGTAAACCGGTTGATGGATCATTATCAGTATCCAAGTATAAAGTGATAGAGTTATTATCCTGTAAATTTATTTCGCTTCCAATTTTCAGATAGAAAAAAAGATATCCGTTATAATTTGTTGCCTTCAATGTTTGAAAATCAATTCCGCTTGCGTCGCCTGTATCATCGCCATATAAGGGAGATATTGATTCCCAATCGGAATAATCTTCGTCCAACATTATTCTAAAACTTTGTGACGATATATTGTTGTTCAGTCCGAGAACTAGAAACAATCCTAATAAATACGGCAGCAATTTTCTTTTAACTAAAATCATAAAACTATCCTTATTTTTATCTCAATATAATGAAATTTAATTTTGATCAAACCATTATAATCTGTTTTATTTCTACTCCTCTTTTAGTAATTTACAAATTATAAATAATTACTATCATTGGTATGCTGAGAAATAATAATTTTTTCGTATCTCTTACTTCCCTATCTATTTTATGTTTTGAATACTTATCACAAAAAGAATATTTGAGTAAAAATGATCATGCGGCATTCTTTACTATTATCTACTTTCAAGGGCTCACCAATAATAAAAGAACGATTTTTAATAACTCAATGGTGCAAAATGAAAACTAAATTTATTTTATTAATTATTTTTATTACCGTTACTCTCTCCGCACAGGAAACGATCCAATCATTCATTTCACTTAAAAATACCGGTGTACAAGAATTCTTAGAGAAACATCCCGAGTATGACGGAAGAGGAACCATAGTCATGATACTGGATACGGGGATTGACATGGGAATTGACGGACTAACTAAAACTTCAACCGGCGAAGATAAGGTAATAGATGTGCAGGATTTTACCGGGCAAGGTGATGTTCAACTCTTTGATGCAACAATAGAAAATGAGAATGATAGTTCCTTTTTTGTCAATAGCGAAAAGGACTACAAAGTCGCCGGCGCTGATAAACTGTCGCTTAAAGCCAAAGACGATAAATACTATATCGGTTTAGTGACGGAAAAACGCTGGATGAATTCCGGTTCTCGTGTTAGAGACCTTAACGGGAACGGAACTACGGATGACAAATTTTATATTGTGGCTTTTGAAACTGAAAGTGATAGCGAATCGTACTGGGTAGCATATTTTGATGCAAATTCCGACGGTGATATTTCTGATGACCAGCCAAACCGTAATTACAAAGAGAAACATGATGTGATCAAGATAAAGAATGAAACCGGGCTGACATACTTTACAATTGCTTTGAATATTTTCCCTAAGGAAAAAAAAGTTGTTCTCTTCTTTGACGATGGAAGCCATGGAACTCATTGCGCAGGGATCGCCGCAGGATACAGCATCGGGAAAACATCACTGAATGGAGTTGCGCCCGGCGCTTATTTAATGGGATTAAAACTTGGCAACAATACATTATCCGGCGGCGCTACAGTAACAGGAAGCATGAAGAGAGCTTACCTTTACGCCGATAAGATATCGAAAGAAAGAGAAGAACCGTGTATTATCAACATGAGTTTCGGTATAGGTTCCGAAATTGAGGGACGCGCCGACTTTGAGATTTTTCTTGCTGATCTGGTTAGAGATAATCCTTATCTATATATTGCCACATCAAACGGCAACGAAGGACCCGGTATTTCAACAACTGGATTACCGGCAGCAAGTACTTCCGTGCTTTCTTCGGGTGCTGTTTTAGCACAGGAGATCGGGAATGATCTATACGGAACTGTTCTTGACAGAGATATTATTCTTCATTTCAGTTCACGCGGCGGTGAAGTGCCAAAGCCTGATGTGGTCTCGCCCGGCGCTGCTACTTCCACTGTTCCTAACTTTGCCGGAGGAGATAGATATTGGGGAACTAGCATGGCTTCACCTTATTCTGCTGGTGTGTTGTCTTTATTGCTCAGCGCTGCAAAGGTCGAATTCCCGGATGTAAAAATTCCTTCACGGTTGTTGTACAAAGTCCTTAGAGAAAGCGCTGTGCCTATGGAAGGTTATGTAAAAATAGATCAAGGTGGCGGTTTGATAAATGTTGTTAACGCTTTTGAATTACTGAAAAAATATATTGCTGCCGGTGAAATTTCAAAGTTTGAAAATTATACTATCAGCGCATTTGCTCCTAATATGCCTGATGAAATTTCATCAAGTATGTATGTGAGAAACGGTTCATACTTGACCGGTGATGAGAATTTTTCTTTCTCTGTTATAAAGGATGACAATAATACAACAAATACATTTTACAGATTATTCAATTTGAAAAGTGACAGCGACTGGCTTATCCCAATATCAAAACAAACCAGAATTAGAAATGATCATTCTGCAACGATCAACTACCGGCTGGATAAATCGAAGATGACAGACTTTGGGATGTATAATGGAACAATTACAGCTTACGACAGCAAGACCAATACACCGGCATTTGAAATGATGGCAACCGTTGTTCTTCCGTATCAATTCACAAGTGAGAATAATTACTCTCTCACATGGAAAGAT
>UOGD01000103.1_pt1 | contig 11768 bp, 5 predicted proteins | sample 1989731 | NCBI WGS metagenome assembly UOGD01 (sample SAMEA4712198, study PRJEB27164) | hydrothermal vent metagenome | biome: marine basaltic hydrothermal vent biome; feature: marine hydrothermal vent; material: mineral | place: Pacific Ocean | collected 2011-06-14/2011-07-23 | depth 1691 m | reverse complement strand
TATATTTTCCCCAATAATTATTGTAGTGATCATGTCCGCAGAATGTTGCTTTTACATTTCCCATCTCTACAAAAGTATTATACAGTGTACCGTCATCCTTTTCATAAGAAACTTTTTCTAAACTAACTCCATCTTTCTTAATACTGTCATCATTCCACAATTCTTGGTATTGTATCAAAGGAATATGAAAGATCGAAATCGCGCGGATCGCATTACTGTACTTTTCTTTTGATTGTTTGGATATTCTCTTATACCAATCTATCTGATCTGGCTGGACAGCCTTGATCCCATTATGCGGACCCGTATCAAAAGCATAGACTTGCCAATTGGGTGTTGAATTATTCCCGACCATTACATCGACATAATAATCATACTTTTTCGTTTCATCAGATCCATGATATCCCAAAACACCCCATTCAGAAGTTTTGAAAACATTATAAATATCATCATGTCCGAATCCGCCTTGCGGATCATGATTGCCATAAACATAAAACCAAGGGCGCTCTAATTCATCGAAGAAATGAACTGCATAAGCAGCAAGTAGACTGCCGTATGGCTTTTCTCCTGTAAATAGATCACCGGTAACAAAAATAAAATGCGGGTCGTACATTTCAACCAGTCGCTTGATCCTGTTGAATGTTCTAAGATCATCTCTCCAATGTCCCCTCGATCCAATATGAAGATCGGTAACTTGGAGTATTCTTATCGAATCGGAATCAAGATTCTGCATAGTGACTTTAAAATGATCATCCTCAAGTTTTTGAACGATCGTCTGAGCATAAGTTTTTGCCGAGGACAAAAACACAAATGTTACTAGAACTAATAAATAAAATGTTTTCTTCATCATATAATCTTATCCTTTCTGAAATTATTTTCTAACTATAATCTTATTACCGGAATATTTAATTACCTTGTCAACATTCACTTCCGGTTCAACGCCAACCCCATGATCTTCACCAACCCAAACAATATTAAAAGTGCGCTCTTTCAGCATCCCGGGGAATTCCCCTTCTCGTTCACCAATAGTTAAAGTCTGTTCTTTCTCATTCCAGTCGATCGGTATTGTAGCATATATTCCTTTTTCATAATTATAATTATCATTCTCATCTTCATATAGTACGAACACTGCATCGGCTCCCGTATAAATTCGTAATTCAATTGGGTCCGCTGGTTTTTCATTAGAGTACTGTAAGTATGGTCCCATAGGTAAGATCGAACCGGCTCTAACTAACAAGGGAATTTCGTCAATAGGTGCGGGCACTTTGATTGTCTGTCCCCCAGCAAAGGAACTGCCTCTCCAGAAATCAATCCAATTAGATGATTTCGGTAAGTAGACATCTACAGATTTTGTGGGCGGTATTTTCTGCGCTTCAATTTCTTTCGATACACTCGGCAATATCCAAGCTAGCTTTGTTACAGCGTTTCCTAATAATTGGAAATATTCAATTGTTAGCTTATACTTTTTATTTGCTTCAAGGTTAATATCACCCATATCAATTGTAACGCCATGACCGGTCCAATTTTCAATAACAATTTTATCATCTATTAATATTCTTATACCGTCGTTAGATGTAGTGACAAAAGTATATTTACCGGTTTCCGGAGCCAGCAGTTCACCGGATAGTCGGATACTGTAATAATGCTGATGAACTCCCGCCGGTCGTGATGTTCCGTCATTCCAATTTATATCAAGATTTGATTTATTACCGACTGTTACCAAAGTATCAAATTCGGTTCCATTATAGAATTCAGCAGTTAGACTCCCCTGTTTTCCATCTTTATCAAATAGGTTTGTAGCGGGAATCGTTTCTCCAATATAGTTCCTTTCAAAGTACATTTTTTCTGTAACAGGCGTAACTAAGAATGCCGGACCGAACATATATTCATTATCGATATTATACACATTTTCATCACTGTTAAAATCGAAAGTAAGCGCTCGCATAATAGTATAATCATTACTTGTAACCTGCCAAGCCATCGAATAAATATAAGGCAACAATCTGTATCGGAAATTATCGAATTTCTTCAGCGGTTTATATGTCCATGAGTTTTCGCCGCCGAAGTTCCATATCTCTCTTGCCGTTCCTGAACCATGCGATCGAAACATGGGATTAAATACACCGAACTGAAACCATCTTAAATATATTTCACGGTAGGCATTATCCCTATTGCCAAGCGGGTTATCCGGTATGAATGCCCCAATATCTGTCGTCCAGTATGGAATACCCGTCATACAAAAATTCAAACCAGCAGATATTTGATTCCTAAAAACACTCCACTGTGCATGGATATCTCCTGACCAGGTTACTGCAGCATATCTCTGTTGTCCGGCATATGCCGAACGAGTTAAAATATAAACACGTTTTTGATCGGTAACTTTTCGCTGATTCTCATAAACACCTTTTGTTGTCATTAGTGAATATGGCAATAGATATCTCGCCATACTGCCGAGTGCGTTATCCTGCCAGCTTTCAATTGTTGCAACTTGATCCATAATAGTTTTACCGCCGACTTCAGGTTCGGTGGCATCCATCCACCATGCATCCATTCCAATGGAAAAAAAGTTTTTATTTAGCCACTTCCAATAAAAGTTTCGTGCATCCGGGTTATAAGCATCATACAACCCTCTGGATTTATTATCTTGCCCTCGAATAGTGAATCCCCTTGAATCCATTTCTTTGAACACATGCGTTTTTGTAGCAAAGTTCGGCCAGATAGATATCATAATATGAGTGTTGTAACTATGAATCGTATCGATCATACCTTTGGGATCGGGGAATTTCTTGCGATCGAAATCCAATGCACTCCAGCCCAACTCACCCCAGTACATCCAGTCCTGCACAATATTATCAAGCGGTAGTTTACGTTTTCTATATTCCTTAACTGCACCAACAATTTCATCCTGATTGTGATAACGTTCCTTTGACTGCCAGTAACCGTAAGCCCATTTACCGAACATTGGAACTTTACCGGTTATCAATCTATACCCCGCAATAACTTCGTCAAGATCTTCACCCGCAATGAAATAATAATCAATTGCATCCCCTACTCTTGAATACATATATGCACCTTCATCTCCGTCATGGAATTTTGTTAAGGAATAATTATCCCAGACAATCCCATAATTTTTTGTGGAGACCAACACAGGAACAGCAGCAACAGTGTTCTGCTGGAAAAGGGTTACATCGTGACCTCTATAATTCATCACTCCGTCTTGGTGTTGACCTAATCCATAAATAGCTTCTGACGGAGCGAACTTAAAATTCTGCTGGATGCGATAGTAGATCGGTTTAAGGTTTAAAGTAACCGGCTCGAACACTTGACCTGATCCCTTCAAAAGTAATACCCCTGATTTATCATAAAACGCGACAGTATTATTCGACTTATCTATTTGAGCGGTCAGCTTATCTGTTTTTATTGTTATATCTGTTTTTGTCTCACTCACTTTCCACTTTGAATTTTGATCCGGATAATCAATGATCATTAAACTTTCTCTTTCATGCAGATCTTTTACCGGTGAAACGACCACTCTAATAATGTCATCAGCACACACTTGTAGTTTGATAAATCCTTTTCCGGTTGGATAAATTATATAATCTTTTCCCTTTTCATAAGAAGATGCAAAAAGATTTATTTGAAACAATATAATAATTACAGCAATGGTTATTAATATTTGTCCAATTGACGATTTTGTGTTTAGCATGTTTTCTCCGAATTTAAAATTTACTTTTTCAAATTTTCATTATGAGTTCTTCTGAAATCATCTTCGTTATCAATTTCAGGTGATTCCTTTAGTGATTCCCATCTAAAGTTGACATCATACGGATCAAGAGCTTTCTGCGGATCAAAAATTCTTTTATCGACCATCACTGCCTGATACGGTGTATAATCAGGCTGATCAGTAAAAAAATCTTGCAGCAATGTCGCTGCGGCATCAAACTGGTTAAGTGGTGGAATATCTATTATTTGGTAGATCGTCTTTAAGATCGCTCCAAAATTTGCATGTGACTTAGAAACGTAATGTCTTTTTACCCACGGACTCATCATCATTAAGATCGACCTATGTGCATCAATATGATCAACACCACTTTGTGCATCATCTTCCGTTACGATTATCATCATATTCTTCCACCACTTTGTATGACTTAGTATTTCTATAACGCGACCCAATGCAAGATCATTATCTGCTAAATATGATTGATTGAACGGATAACCATCCCCAGTTCGTTCACCAGACATGTGATCGTTCGGGATCATCATTGTAATTACAGAGGGGAATTCTTCTTTACCTGATAACCATTTATCTTCTAACTCTTCCTCGAACATATCAATTCTGAACTGATCCGGTATGCTTGTATTGTAAGTTGCATATTTCCGTGATGTCCTTTTGAATAAAGGCATCGGGATAGGAAACATCACACCCATCTTAACTCCGGTATACTTGTGCCATTGTTCTTCTTCTGCTCCCGAGAACTCAAATCCAAGACCGAAATTGAAAAAGTTTATTCCATTTCTCGAGAGATGTTCCCACATACCGCCGGCTTCGTTGTAGTCTTCGGGGTAAACCGCACCTGATGAACCGGAAACATATTTCCTCCCCGGCGCCGGACTTAATAAATCTCTAGACATTTTCATTGAGCTGTTTATTTCAACCCATTCGTTCGGATATGTCCCGACCATCCATCTGTGTCCGTGCACCGATGCATCAGAATCACAGTAGAAATTATCACTTATTGCAAACTCACGTGCAAGTTTCTGATGATTCGGCATTACATTTACACCGGTGTATGTTATTGATTTATCCCTTTTCGAAACCGTGGCATTTAATCCATACTTTGCAATTGTAGGATCGCCTTCAGCATTTTCCAATTCTCCGAAAACCTCATCATAAGTACGATTCTCTTTTGTGATATATACTATATACTTGATCGGGCTTTTCCTAATCCCAATTATCGGCGGTAAAGGATTCTTACCATCATCAGCTATTTCTATCTCTCTGAAAGTATTATCAATTACTTGCTGTGTTGCTTTCTTCAGATCAACTTTACTTAAATCAATTTTTTCAAATGAGCCGAGCATTATGTCACCAACGTAAGTGCCTTGTACAGGAACAATAAAACCTTCACCACCGTTCGGACCGGCGCCGTATCCCCTTGCTGTAACTGCATACAAAGTTTTACCATCAGGTGATACCTCTAATTTTGTCGGGAACCAGCTTGTCGGCAGATAGCCCAAAACTTTTTCATTTACCGCATCAACAACAGCAACAGCATTCAAACCACTAAGAGCAACATATAACCTGCTCTCGTCAGCGCTGAGCGAAATGCCAAATGGGATCATACCTCTGTATGAATCAATTTTAGGTGATATTCTTAACTTTATCGTTCCGGTTATTTTTCCGGTCTTCGGGTCTAATATTGAGATATTATCATTTGTTGCATTTGTTACAAAAACTTTATTCTTACCAGCTGCAATTGAGTTTGGACTTGAACCACCTTCAACTTCAAGTCCCTCGACCATCTCACCCATTCTGTATCCGGTTTTCTCTTTTGCAATTACTTTTGAGTTTTCAAGATCAATACTCCAGACAGAAACAGCCTCAGGAACAAACGGACTTCCCAGACCAGGGATGTGTCTGCCATTAATTTCAACACCTTCTTCTGCTTCTTTTGACGGGACACCATAAGGGGGGAAATCCACACCAACTTCTTCTATGTTATCCTCTGTCAAGCCAGGCGCTAAAGGATAGTCGTAAATCCCGGTATTAGCCACATAAGCTGTTTTTCCGTCCGGTGAAATATCAAGTCCCAGCGGGAATCTACCAACCGTAATACTGTTTACAACTTTGCCATTTTTTAGATCCATCACGACCAAGCGAAAATTGAACTGATCTAAAATGTAGAGTTGGCTTTCATTGGGAGATAACTTTATATCACCGACAAAACTATCGACATACTTTTTACCGTTGATCTTTCCATTAATGGAATATCTCTTTTTACTTTTTAAGGTCTTTAAGTCGAATAGAATAATATCACCGCTATCACCGCCACTTAGGTAAGCAACTGAATTGTTCTTCATAATCGCCGCACCCATGTAAGAACCTTTTCCAGCAAAAGGATTTGTATATTTCCCTTTATAGTCCGGTAGACGAATTGCTGTCTTTGGCTCTTTTATTTTAAAGAATGTAAGAACATTATTATGAACAGCCAAAGCGATAGAACCATCTGGGGATAAAGCTAAACCGAATGGATCGTGAGTTATACGTGTTACTTCGCCAATCGGTGTTACAACCCTTCCGCTTGGTAAAACCGATTCGCCGTTTTCATTTATCTGGCAATATCTATTATCACCTGGAGGTTGCAATGTGGTTACTTTTTGATCTTGATTACATCCGATCAAAAACATTAATAAAATGATAAAAAACATTTTTTTCATTCAATTTTTCCTTTCTTTTTAGATTTTTTCTTTCACATGCTCATGTTTAACTTTATCTGATCACTTAACTCTCCAGATCTTTGATTTCCTGTTTCAAAATCGTTTTATTTACCTTACCCGTGGGTAGAAGCGGCAGCGACGAGCGCAGAAAAAACTTTTTCGGCACTTTAAAATTTGCCAGGCGTTCCTTACACAGCTCAGCCAATTCTTCCTCCGTCACCTCAGTTCCTGGCTGTCTCATGATAAATGCCCAGCCTACCTCTTGGAAAAGTTTATCCGGCACACCAATAACAGCTGCGAAGAGAACTCCCTGGTGAGACTCCAGCACTTCTTCTATTTCCCGGGGATAAACATTTTCACCGCCGCTTTTAAACATCTCAGATTTCCGACCCGTGATATAAATATAACCATCCAAATCTTTTCTCGCTAAATCATTAGTATAGTACCAGCCATCGTCATCTATAGCAGCAGCGGTTTCATCAGGTTTATTCAAATATTCTTTGAACATGAACTGCCCGCGCACCGCAATTTCTCCAATTTCGCCATCGGGAATTTCGTGGTGAGATTCATCAACAATTTTCAACTCAAATGGTTCTGCAATTTTACCCGCAGAATTCATTAACCTATCCATATCATCATCGATTTCAGTATAAGTAACAAAACCGCAAACTTCCGTACTGCCGTAACCAGTAATGAGCGATGCCCCTGTCTTTTTACAAATACTTCCCAGCACATCCACCATAATTTTCGGAGCGGCTGCCCCACTCCAGACAAATTGTTCTACATGACTAAAATCAGTTTCTTTAAATTGAGGCTGTTTCATCTGCAGTAAAAACATAACCGGCACCTGCCCTAATAACGTAATGCGTTCTAGTTCAATTACTTTCAGCGATTCAACAGGATGAAAACTATCCATCATCACATTGCATCCGCCAACCATAATTATCGCGAAACCAATCTCTACGTCAGCGGCAACATGGTTGATAGGGAAATGGAGCAAGCCCCTCGTTTTATTGTGTATATAGAATTTTTGCACCTCCACTTTAATGTTCTCGATAATGCTTTTATGGGTGTGGACAACTCCTTTTGGTTTTCCTGTAGAACCCGAAGTATACATCAGCAGTGCCCTGTCGTCTCCCTGCGACAAAGTAACCCTTTCTTCCAGTTCAGCAGCCATTGATTCACGAGGTCGGTTTACAAACTCATTAAAGTTTTCTGTCCCGGGAAAAGCATCACCGATAACCAAAGTTTTTTTGATGAAAGGAAATTCATGCATAAGTGCACTTATTTTTTCCGACAGATCGTTCCCCATAAACGAACGAAGAGTGATAATCACCGTTGGCTGGCTGTCAGCGATTTGATAACGTAGTTCCTCCAGTGTGAATTTTGGATTTAGACCAACCCAGATAGCACCAACTTTATTAGCTGCCATATATGTGGTCATAAACCCTATCTGCGCCATTGCTAAGAAAGCGACACGGTCCCCCTTTTGCACACCGATATCCAGATAGGCAAGAGCAATTTTATCCATTTCTGTTTTAAATTCGCTCCATGATAACCTCTGTTCTTTAAAAACAAGAGCTTCAACATTAGGTGTTTCATGCGCCCACTTTTCAACATAATGCCAAGTTTGGGTTAATGTTTTCCAGGTCATAAGTACCTCTCAATTTATAATGTAATTTCTATTTTTTTTTATTCGTGCATAACCGCTTTTTATAACAATTTGTTCTTGATCCCCTAGAACATTGAAGAATAGATCTGTAAACTCTCCATTATCTTTGGAACTCAAAAGCTGTATTTTGATCTCTGTATCCGGCTGTATCATACCGGTGAATCTGCAGGCAAGCGCCTGCAATGCTACTGGATTGCCTTCCCCATAAAGATCGAGTAATTCACGTGCTGCAAAAGCTAAAGCAGCAGTGCCTTGAAGAATAATGCCAGGCAATCCGACCTCGTGTGCAAATTTTTGTGATGTATGAATAGGGAAAACGATATTCGTACATCCATCGTATATGTAAGGGAGCAGTGGATCTATCTTGATAGTCTGCTGCCAAACGGGTACTTCCACTTTCGGAGAAGGTGGAATTTGGGGCAGCGTTTTCTCTCCGGCTCCTGCATCCACGCATGTGACACCGCGCATCAATCCGCCGATATATTCTGTAAATATCGGTTTTTGATCCTGGTTTACAGCATCAAATCGTATGACTATATGTGTTCCGGTTCTGCCTGGAAATACAGCAGAAATGACCCCGTTTATTTGTAGCTTATCACCAGGTTTAATGGGATTGTGAAATTGGAGATACTCACTGTGATGCACCTGTGTGCGTAATACTTCCACCGGGAAATCATCAGCGTCAATATATTCCGATAATCTTTCCAGAACAGCCCATGTGACTGCCACACTGTACATCGGCGGCGCAACGATGCCCGATTCCTGTTCATCGTTGAAATAACGTGGATTATTATCATTAACAGCCGCTGCGTAATTCATAGTGTCGCGCCAACTGACTACAGTACTGTATTCTTTGAGTGAATAACCGACATATTTTGAACTTATTTTCATACAATCTTTATTTTCATTTTAGATTTTTATTACGCTACTATTTATTAAATATTATTTTCTAACTTGCTATTCCAATTGGTGAAAAGTAAATCATAATTGCAGCAATGATAACCAATACAATTATGGATAATACTAGATCCTTATTATTCCAACTTTTTCTGGATTTTTCTCTATCGATTAAAACTGTTGTGCCGTAAGTTAATCCGGATATTTTATTATAGTCCGGTATTGCTGTTGCATATGATACTCCTACAAGCAGAATTATACTAAATATAAAGAGATAAACAGCAAAATAAAGAAAGTTTACATCAGCAAAGTGATATAATAAACTTCCGGGACTTAAGTCCTCTTTAAATACTTCCATTACTAGTCTGAACATCCCGACAAGAAAACCACCGACAAGGGCAGTTATGGCGCCTTTCGCATTAATTCTTTTCCAAAATATTCCAAGTAGAAATACCGCTGCGATCGGCGGTGCAATATAAGATTGAACACTCTGTAAGTAGTGATATAATTGTCCGGATATCATCTGCATAACAGGTATCCACATTATTCCAAGGACTACAAGAACTCCAGTTGCAATTCTTCCTATAAAAACCAATTTTTTTTCTGAAGTTTCCGGTTTCAATTTTTTATAGATATCGATTGTGAAAAGAGTTGAACTAGAATTAAATACAGCAGCTAATGAACTCATCAAAGCTGCAAGTAAACCGCCGGCAATCAAACCTCTGAACCCTGTGGGTAGTAATGTTTTAACAAGCGTCGGGAAAGCTTGATCAGAAGATGCATAATGCAATTGACCAGACTGAAGCAAAGCATAAGCAATGATTCCCGGGATAATGAAGATAAAGAAAGGCAACAATTTTAGATATGCAGCAAAAATAGTTCCTCGCCTGGCTTGCTGTTCATCTCTCCCGGCAAGAACCCGCTGCACAATATATTGATCAGTACACCAATACCAAATCCCGACAATGGGTGAAGCCAGTACCATTCCCAACCAGGGGAAATCGGGATCACTCAACGGCAGGAAAAGATTAAAATGACTGCTCCCTGCTGTAGCGACTAAATTCTCCCAGCCTCCTATTTGAATCAAGCCCATTATAGATATTGTGACCGAGCCGAGTATAAGCACACCAGCTTGAATTGTCTCGGTGTAAATTACGGCTCGCAATCCGCCTAAAACTGTATAGATACCCGTCAGAATTATTACGATCAAAGCACCGGTCCAAAATTCTACTCCCATTAAAGTTTCAAATACTACGGCACCCGCATAAACAGTAACAGAAATTTTTGTGAATACATATGCAATAAGTGAAATTACCGACAAGAACCACCGAGTTGATGAAGAATATCGTTTTTCCAGAAACTCAGGCATAGTAAAAACGCGGCTTCTCATATAGAACGGAATAAACACCCACCCAAGTATCAAGGCTATGTATGAGTGAAGTTCATATTGCCCCATTACAACACCAGTTTCAGCAGCAGTACCAGCTAAGCCGACAATATGTTCCGAACCGATGTTTGAAGCAAATATCGAAGCGCCGATCACAAACCACCCGGCATGCCGACCAGCTAAGAAATAATCCTCAGTTGATTCTTGTTTTTGTTTGATCACCCACCACGCAATTCCAAGAATTACTGTAAAGTATAATCCGATAACAACCCAATCTAAAATTGTAAATGTATTCATATATTTACCTTTAATTTAATTTTTATTCTTTATTAAATCTGCTCAACTCTTTCATTTAAATATTCGGATAAAGCACATCTTATACTTTTTCCACTACGATTCGCTCCGGTATCTTAAAAAGCGTCCTATTTTGTTTTTTAAGATACTGAATCGTGAAGTCGTCCAGAGTGATCACGTTATTAGTCAGTTTCGAACAAGACTCTGGAGAGTACCAACTTCATTTTAATTTATTTGTTATATACTTATCGGTCATAATATCACTCTATAGTAAATGAATCTTTCAGCAAAATATTTCTCGAAGAATTTCCTATTAGCACATCAAATTCACCAGGTTCAACTATCCACGATCCTGAATCTACATCGTAAAACGCCAATGCTGATTTGTCAATTTTCATTGATACTGTTTTACTTTCACCTGGCTCTAGACTAACACGCTTAAATCCTTTAAGTGATTTTACTTCTCTCTTAATACTTGATTCTTTGTCGCTGATATACATCTGCACAACTTCATCTCCGGCAACTTTTCCACTGTTTGTAACTGTCACTTTTACAAATATTGAATCACTTTCAGTCATGCTTGCTTTACTAAGCTTGATATCACTAAACTCAAAAGTTGTATATGAGAGTCCGTAACCAAATGGGAATAATGGTTCGACATTCTCTTTATCGTACCACCTGTATCCAACAAAGATACCTTCATCATAGTTGGCAACCTCTTTTGTTCCGGGATAAGTATTTGCTACAGGCGTCTCTTTTTCATTTCTAGGAAATGTTATTGGAAGTTTCCCCGATGGATTTACGTCACCGAAGAGAATATCCGCCAAAGCATTTCCACCCTCTTGCCCTGGATAAAACGCCTCAATAACCGCAGGTGTCTTTTCTAACCATCCATCCATTGTTATAGGAGTTCCATTGTAAAGTACAACAACGATATTATGATTAGCTGCTAATACTCTGTCAACTAATTTTAATTGATCATCATCAAGAGCTAACCTAACTCTATCAACAGACTCACCTTCATAGGTTTGGTCTAAGCCTATAGCCAATATTACAACTTCCGATCTTGATGCTGCATCAACT
>UOGD01000046.1_pt1 | contig 11854 bp, 8 predicted proteins | sample 1989731 | NCBI WGS metagenome assembly UOGD01 (sample SAMEA4712198, study PRJEB27164) | hydrothermal vent metagenome | biome: marine basaltic hydrothermal vent biome; feature: marine hydrothermal vent; material: mineral | place: Pacific Ocean | collected 2011-06-14/2011-07-23 | depth 1691 m | reverse complement strand
TTATCCCACGCTGTAGTGCCTGCATTCCAATATTGAATAATAGTAACATCGGGATACGCATCATCATTATAAGTTATAGAGTCTTTCATGAAATTTTCCCAATGATCCGATTCCCATTGCTCTACAAGAAACCCAGCCATTCGTTCTTCATAGTCAAAAGTATACGTTATACGATTAAAATTCTCCCATTGATTGCTTTCCCACTGTTCTATTAATGTTTGAACTATACCGCCACCTAAGACAAAGTGTTCGAGATTAATAACTGTGCTTTTAGTATTTCCTTTAAATAGAACAGGTAATTGATCGGTCAATCTTTTTGAATTCTGAAATGTTTCAATCTGTGTTAAATAGTTAGTTATAATTTTCTTGTCAATTGACTGTCCGAATAATGTTGGTGAGAACCAAAGCATTAATACTAATGGAATTAAAAATAGTTTAGTAGTCTTCATTGTTTTACTCCTTTCATTTTTTATTGATTACATCTTCGAATGATCTTACAACATTTATGATCTTTTGTATCGAAAGCGGTTTGTTAAAAATTATTAGATCAGTATTTGATTTTAATTTGCTCAAATCCAGATATTCATCTTTAATTATTATTACTTGCGTATTTTGTTTAACATGTCGAAATATTTCCTCAATGTAGCCTTGAGTATCGAGAGTATTAAACTCTACCTCAGTTATGATAAAATCGATGCTCTTGTTTTTTACAATATTAATAGCTTCAAATGGATTTTTGGTCGAATGAATGCTAGTGAAATAATCCATCAGTGCAACCGCAATTCCTTTGGACAAGTATTCATCCTTTATCAACAGTAGTAATGATTTCACTTTACTCCATCCATCAATAATTTTGTAATTTATTTTCTTAACACAATGATGACCTATTAAGACAAATCTTGTGCCGAGAAATATTGCTTTGTTTTGGTGTATAAATGAAGATTCTGGGATTGGTAAATTGCAAACTGTTAATCACCCTTAACAGTTTTGTAAATGAAGATTAACAGTATAAAGAAAAATTATTAGTTAACTATATCAATATCGTATTCATTTATTTTTTTATGGAGTGATACTCTTGACAATTTGATCTCTTCGGAAGTCTTTGAAATATTATAATTGTTTTTCTTCAGATGATGTTCAATATATGCTTTCTCAAAATTTTGGATTGCACGATTATAAGCGGTCTTGTAGTCATCATCCAAGTTGTATTCTTCATCGACTGTATCATTCGCATTTCTATACTTATCAGGTAAGTTTTCCGGCATGATAATATCCTCGCTATTCATCACTGCAAGCATCCTTATCAGATTTTCAAGCTCTCTTACATTTCCGGGCCAAGAGTAATTCATCAGCAGTTTAACAGTATTCTCATGAAAGCGTATATTGGTCTTATCATATTTCCCCATAAAGTGTTCTATCAACAAAGGAATATCACTTCGTCTTGCAGCAAGTGAAGGTATCTCAATTTCAATTATGTTCAACCTAAAATAAAGATCATCTCTAAACTTTTTTTCTTCTACCAAATCAGCAAGTCTGAGGTTTGAAGCGCTGATAATTCTCACATCAACTTGTTTTGAAGTGTTTGACCCAACCGGCTGAATTATCTTATCTTGCAGAACTCTAAGTAATTTTGATTGCACTCGCGGACTCATCTCGCTTATTTCATCCAGGAATAATGTACCTCCATCACAGCTTTCAATCAATCCTACTTTGTTATTTATTGCGCCGGTGAATGCACCTTTAACATGACCAAATAATTCGCTTTCCATTAATTCATCTGATAATACCGCACAATTAATCGGGATAAAGGGTTTATCTTTTCTATCTGACATAAAATGGATATTTCTCGCAATCAGTTCTTTGCCTGTTCCGCTCTTACCGTAAATGCTAACTGGCAGCGAAGAGTCTTTTGCAATTCTCCTCAGTAGAGTTTTTAAATCTTGAATTGCTTCACTTTCTCCAATTATATCAGGCATTTCGTAGCTTGATATTTTTTCTTTTAGTGAAATATTTTCTTTTAAAAGCTTCTGCGACTTTTTGATCTTTTCAATTTTGATCGCAAGTTCTCTTAAGTTAACAGGTTTAGTAAGATAATCTTCCGCCCCTTTCTTCATAGCATCAACGGCATTTTCAACGGAAGCAAATGCTGTCATAATTATCACCGGAATATGCAATGCATTTTCTTTTAAATAATTTAACACTTCCATCCCATCCATTACCGGCATCTGCAAATCAGATAGAACCAGATCATAATTATTTTTTGCGATAAGTTCGGTACCTTCTTTACCGTCAAAGGCATAAATTACTTCGTATTTCTGTGATTGAAGGAAAGTGCAGATCCCTTTATTTAAAACTCTGTCATCATCAATTACTAAAATTTTCATTTTTCAATTACTCTTTATTATTGGCAATTTAATTTCGAACTGTGCTCCGCCTGATTTACTGCTATGGACAACTATTGTACCGTTATGTGCTTCCACAATATTTTTTGTAATAGCCAAACCTAATCCGCTACCAGATGATTTTGTTGTAAAGAATGGATGGAAAATATCCTCTGCATTATCTAGATCAATTCCCGGACCTTCATCACATATTGTAAATATAATTGATTCTTCTTCAACAAAAATATCTATCTCAATTTTTCCCTTTACCGGACTGTAATATATTGCGTTCACAATTAGGTTTAATAGAACCTCTTCCAATAGTTTGCAGTCTCCATAAATCGATCCTACTCCATCTGAATAATTTTTAATGACAGTAATTTGTTTCGCATCAATATCAGATTGATATTCATGAATTACATTATCAGTAAGTTGTTTGAAGTCGCAATCTTGTCTTTCTAAAAACGGTTTGCGATAAAACTTTTTAAAGTTCAGAAGCATTTCAATGAACGAAGAGAGTGAATTCTTGATTTCCTTAATAAAAAACGAAACGTTTTCATCTTGTGGGACCTGCATTTCCAGATTTTGAATCCACACACTTATTCCACTCACTTTATTCTGAATTTCGTGTGATATTTTCGAAATCGTTTCTCCGATCAAAGCTAACTTTTCTTTCCTGATAAGTTCATTCTTTGTCGATATCAACTCATCAATTTTCTCTTCGAGTTCTTTGTTCTTTAAATTAAGTTCATTATAACTCTCTTCCAATTTATCTACCATGGAATTAAATGCACTTATAAACTTTCCTATTTCATCTTTTCTTTGAATATCCAATCTCTTTGAAAAGTCTCCGGCTGCAATGTTATCCGCCGCTTCTGTCATCTCGTCAATAGAATTAGAGAGACGAGAAATCAGAATAAAGATCACAATAAAAACCAGACTGAAAAGAATGAGTGCAAATATAACTCCCTGCCATGTTAATTTAACAATCCTACTTTTATCGGGACTAATATCTTTAGCAACTAAAATTTTAATTCCTGAATTTCCTATTGTCTCTACGGTATAAAGTAAATCACTTACCTCTGATTGAATAATTGACAGTTTGTTAATACTTAAAACTGTTTTCAACTTTGCATCCAAATCAAAGATAGGTCGATTAATCATTTTCTTGCTGGATGAATAAATAATATTGCCTCTCTTCGAAACAATGTAGATCCGCTTATAATTATTTAGGTTCAAAATTGAAGCGGCATTCTCAGCTATATGATCCAAACTTAAATTACCAACCAATATCCAACTATTTTCATTACGGAATGGGATTATCATTGTTAACTCATGTGACCCTATATTCTGATAATTGACGTAGTAGTTTCTATCCCTCAACGAATCTTTAATATTAAGAGGAAGAATTTTCGATTGGTGCTTATATTGTAATTCTTTGATTTTCACATCTATACTTCCGTCAAACCATCTTACCGGTTTATAGGAAACATATTTTTCTTTAAGGAAATTTATTTTCTCCAGACTTAAATATTTTTTATTAAATATCTTTAGAAATTTTATAATGCTGTTCTGCTGATCATTTTTAGCATCATTTAAATCTGATTCCGAGATAAAGTTAGTAAGTTCAACATAAGAACTGTTAATCTCTTTGTTGAACTGCTTGATGAAATTTCGTGATGTGTTTTCCAGTTCTTGTTCAGCGTATGAGTTAATGTTCTTCATACTCTGGAAATAAAAATATACAACTGTTACGAGTAAAAGTAAAAACGTAAAAATCGTAAATGAAACTAAAAGTTTTCGCCTAAGGCTCATTTCTTTAATGCGTTTCATTTTCCACCCACAAATATCGGAAATCAGGAAAGATAGTACGGAACTTAAAATTTTTTACTTTCTCAGAAAGTAAGACGTATTTTGACGGCTCATGTGAAACATAAATAATCGGGATATCATTAAATAAAATATCTTCAAGTTTTCTAAAGATATCTTTCCTCTTTTCTTTATTTTGTTCGTACAACGAAGCTTCAAAAAGTTCATCATATTTTGGATTTTTATACTGAGCCAAATTATTATCCTTCCCGCTTTTTGAATAGAAGAGTGCATAGTATTCCGTCGGGTCGGGAAAAGAAGGAAGCATGCTAACCCTAAAAATATCCGGACGTTCATTGATTATACCTCTGTAATAATTTTTCGCATGGACATCCAACTTTACTTTTAGACCAATATCTTTCATCCCTTTAACCAAAAGTTCAGAATCCCTTGATTTTACTGATGAACAAACAGAAAATATCTCTGATTTAACTTTGTCCGGCAACCCCGAAATAATCTTTTTTGCTTTAGATAAATCATATGAGTGTTCTTTTGCGTTAAGGTCGAGTATCTGCTGCGGGACTAATGAATTCATTAAATTATCATTGCTATCTTTAACATCAAAAATTTTACTTCTATCAAATGCCGCTGCAATTGCTTCTCGAAGTTTTGTATATGAAGTTAACGGATTTTTTTTATCCATCGAGAAAGCAAAAAATTTTATACCTAAACCAGGCTTAGTTTTAATTGTAGTAAATTTCTTATTTGTAGAACTTTGCTTTATTTTCCTATACTTAGATTTATTGACAATTATAAGATCTAATTTCTCATTAAAAAATCCTGTTATATCAAGCGAATTATCACTGAGAAACTTATAGGAGATCCCATCAATATATGGCAGTTGAATTCCACTGCTATCTTTTCCCCAATAATTCTTGTTCTTTATTAAAAATAATTCTTCCGTGGGAAGCCAATATGAAATTTTAAACGATCCAGTTCCGACAGGATGTTTATAAAAATCCTCTTTGAAAAATTCTATGGCTTCATGTGGAATTATATATGCAGCACTTGAGGCAAGGATATTCAAAAATGTTGTGAATGGTTTTGTCAACTTGAATTCAACCGTCAGCGAGTCAATCACTTTAATTCCTTCAATACTTTCAGCTTTTCCCTTTTGATAATCTTTCATACCAATGATCTTATCACAGAAAAGAGAGAAATTCACACTTGGTTTCTTAGAATCGGCAATTCTTTGAAAAGTAAACATTACATCATCAGCATTAACTTTCCTCCCCTGCAGATTTGCAAAGCAAGGTGAATCTTGGAAATAAACATTATCCCTCAAATAAAAGATATAAATACTGCCATCTTCTTTAACTTCCCAACTTTCTGCGATTAGAGGTTCCAGATTATAATAAGAACTTTTGTATCCAACAAGACCTTCATATAACAGCATTGAAACTTGCCAATCGGAATTATAAAGTATTTTGTTCGGGTCAAATGTTTCAACGGGATCAAAAAGCGAAATATTAATAATGCCGCCATTCTTTTTATTTTCAATTTGCTTGGGATTTTTATTACTCGAACAATTTGTTACCAGAAGTAAACTAGCTGAAATGAAAAACAGCCCTATTTTGCTTTTTATTTTCACTGCTTTGGTAATTCTATTTTGAATAAAGAATTATTTGAGTCTAAAACTCGTAATGCTTATAAAACCAACTACAAAATAAATTTAACAGTTATACAATGTTAAAAAAAAATTTACAAAGTAAACAATAAACTAATTAAAATATTCATTACTTAATATTTTATTAAATTTGCTTTGCAAATATTTAATTAAAAAAGTGCATTGTCTTGGAAAAACAATTTCAATTTTCGGATAAGTTAATAAAAACAATTGTAACCTATTCGAGCGGTTTTTTCTCAGCGGACAATCTTGATAAACTCATTACATCTTTTGAAGCGGAAACAAAAAATTATTATTTCACTTCCGAATCAGAGTCAAATCTCCATAGAATTTTCAACTCAGTACTTGATAAAGTCACACTATTTAAAAACTGCTTGAAGTATCCTCTCTTAGTCGAAGTCTTAATTGCACTTTCAGCAAGCAGCAATTATTTAACTGATATAATAGTCAGAAATCCTGAATTTATATATCTCGTTTTCACGGATAACTTTTTTCATTCGAAACTGGAAAGGGAAAAACTGGATAAAGAAGTTTCTGGTGGAATCAATAGGTTCAAAACATTTGATGCTAAAGTCGGACATTTAAGATTATTGAAAAGAAAGTATCTTTTGAAGATCGGGCTGAAAGATATCCTGCATCTTTGTTCTTTCGAAGAAACAATTGATGAAATCTCGGTATTGGCATACTCAATCAATTCCAATCTCTTTGATCTTTGTTATACTCAAATTTGCAGAAACAACAATGCTGATGTTAAAACCAACAACTATGCATTGATCAGTCTCGGCAAAATGGGCGGCTGCGAATTGAATTACAGTTCTGATATTGATCTGATGCTTTTCTTTAACAAAAACTCAAAAGTTAAAAATACAAAAAAGGATTATTACGAAATTCTGTTTGACTCAATACAGCTTTATACAAGTATGGCTTCGTCAATTACTGAAGGTGGGTTTTTATACAGGGTTGATTTCCGGTTGCGCCCGGACGGCAGTAGTTCACCCTTATGCCGATCTTTGAACGATACGATAACATACTACGAAACGCGCGGTGAACAGTGGGAAAAACAGATGCTGATCAAAGCTAATTTTTTATCAGGGAATAAACTGTTGTATAACACATTTGATAAATTCCGTCGTTCGCATATTTTTTCAACGTCAGCATCTTTATCCCCACTGGATAAGATAAAGCGGATGAAACAAGAAATTGAGAAACATCACCCTGAAGAAAGCAATGTAAAAACATTTTGGGGCGGTATTCGTGATATAGAATTTTCAGTTCAGGCTTTACAGTTAATAAATGGCAGCAAGAATAAAAAACTACAATCCGCCAATACACTTGATACAATTAAAGCTTTATCAGAACTTAAAATAATTACGAAGGATGAAGCCAAAGAACTTAATGATGCATATATCTTCTTCAGAAAAATCGAGCACTTTCTGCAATTAATGAATAATAAACAGACACATCAAATTCCGAATGATCAATACACGCAGAATCAACTGCGTAATTATCTTGGGTTTCCAAGCATCAAAAAGTTTGACAATGCTCTGCTTAAACATCGTCAAAATGTTCGTAATATTTTCAATTCCATTTTCGGAGAAAGTGAAAACAGCAGAAGCGAATCCAATTCAACCACAATTAAATACTTGGATAAAAAGCGCGCTGAAAAAAATCTAAATTTCTTGCAATTAGGAACAGGACTAGCAAATCAGAAATCATTTGATACCAGAACAATCGAACTTTTCACAAAGATAGAAGATACACTAAAAGATTATCTTTCATCGGCACATGCGCCGGATAAAGTACTGGAGAACTTTGTAAAATTAATCAGTGTTTCAAAAATTCCATCAATCATGTACTCGGAATTTCAGAATAAAACTTTTTTCAAAAAGGTTTTAACGGTTTGTGAAAGATCACAGATTGCTATTGATTCTTTGATGTTTAATAAATCACTGATTGATCTTTTAATCTCACGAAAAGTATTCGCAAAGAATATTTCTGATATTTTGGATGAACTAAAATTTGATGAATTGAAATTTATTCTTACAATTCAGTTTGCGCTCGATTTAATAGACCCTAAAAATTTATCACTTTATTTGAGTCAGTATTATAAAAATTCACTTTCCCAAATTTCATCTGAATTGGAAATTGATACTGAGTTTTTCCTCGCCGGTTTAGGTAGTTTTGGTATCGGAGAAATGAACTTTAATTCGGATGTTGATCTTATTGTTGTTGTGGATAAGATCACGGACAGATCAAAATTGGAAAGGACATTTCAGAAATTTTTAAAAACTGCTAAAGAAAAATTCCCAAGCACTGATGTGGATTTTCGTTTAAGACCGGAAGGCAAAAATTCTTATTTGGTTTGGGATATTAAAAACTATGAAAACTATTTAATAAAACGAGCCGGCGTGTGGGAATTCCAAACATTGATGAAAATGAGTTTTCTATCTGGTGATGAAAAATTATTTGAGCAATTTAAGAATATCGTAATTGATAGGATACAACAGTTCAATAAAAAGGAACTAATCATAAAGATAAACGAAATGCACAAAAAATCTGCAGTTATGGTCACAAGTTCAGGTCAGAATATTTTCGATCTTAAAAGAAGCATAGGCGGTTTTCAGACAATCGACTACTTGATTCAATCACTCATTTTTATGAATGATGATCTGATTCCAGACGCAATAGGTCAAGACCAGATCAGCAATTTGCGGATAATCAAAGCAAAGTTTGATTCTATGGAGAAGATCAACATATTAATCGAGAATTATACTACTTTAAAAAGTATTCTGATTTCCATCCAAAATTATTTGAATACTTCGAACTACAAAGTGCTGAAAGATAAACGTAGTGCAGATATACTTGCTAATGAAATTGGATTTAATGATTATAAGGATCTTGATAACACTATATTGAAAATTGCGAAATTCAATTATACTTTTCTTATTGAAATCATTAATAACTATTCAAAGTGAAAAAATATTTTGATAATAAAAACAATTCTTTAGTGTGTAATAAATCTAAATTTTGTAGATTTAAGTATCAACATTAATGATTGAATGATAATATGGGTCAAAGTAAAATACCTGATACAACGATAGAGGCTCTCACCCGCAATTTCTTTAAGGAATCTATACATTACGGTTTCGGATACGAAGATTATATTAAATTTGTAAACTCACTTCTTGAATATGCTATAGAATCAAAAAACGGGAAAACCCCGGAAGTTAAAAATACGACCAACGGTTTTTACGAAGAAATTTCAGATTGGTCACTCCCGATTGAAACTAAAAATCTTATTATCAGAGATTTCCAAAAAGATACGGACAAAAGACTTCTGGAGAAATGGGTGAATGATCAATACGGCAGGCATTTTTTATTGTCGATGACGAGAGCAACCGTTAATACAATTGAAGACCTAATCTCTTTGGAGCAAAACATTCTCGGGATTATCACTCTTAAGGATGGAAAACCGATTGGCACTGTTGCTTTCCTAAATCATGATACGGTAAATCAGAAAGCGGAACTGCGTAAATTAATCGGAGATCCGGATCATCGTGGTAAGGGTTATGGAAAAGAAGCTACAAAATACTGGATTAATTACGGCTTTGATGTACTAAAATTGAAAAAGATCTATTTAAATACAACAGAGACAAACTTCCATAATATAAAGATCAATGAAGAACTCGGTTTCAAAGTTGAAGGCATACTACGGGACGAAATCCTTATGGACGGAATTCCGCATGATGTTTTAAGAATGGGACTACTAAACGAGAATATTTAATTCTACTATTTATTTTTCTCATCACTCTTATAATTATCCAGTAACTCAGCTTTTTTCTCATCACTTAGCTCATCCGAAGTCCTAAATGAATTCAACAGCACATCCACTTGTTGAATAAGTTCTTTCTTATAATATTTCGGAGCATAAATTGATCCGTCAATCATATAAAAACGACCGGTCTTCTGATCAAGGAACGAATAACTTATAAAAGGTCCGCCGCCGCTTTTATCATTAAATCGCCAGAAGCCCTGTGTCATAATTGCATATCTTGAATCAAAATTAACTTCCGAAAACATAGGTTCCGAAAAATCATTTGAGATTTCAACATATTCCGTATTATCTGTTGTCGTAAAGAATTTTTGAGTTATTCTGTTTCGTATTGCTATGATCGAATCCTTGTTCAGATAATCAGGGTTTGCATTGTCAATCCAATGAATAAATATCCATTTTTCAACCGGTGTTTTTCTACCTCCTCTGAGCCAGACAAAATTATCTTCCGGTGAATTTTTCCCTACTTCAAAATGTTTTGGAATGTAAATCACCCAGTTATAATCATGCAGCAACTTTGCTTCTGTCTCCACCTTTTCATACTTAGGGCTATATAATTTTGCGAACAATCGCTTATCTGAAATATTTCTGAACGAATAAAGTAATTGCTCATGACCGGAAAGAATATTCTTTTTAAGTTGCTCAACTGTAGGTGAAACAAGATACATGACTAATTGTCCATCAGCCCATAAATTATATTTATTGATAACGTATTCTTGGTTATCCTGTATCATCCTAGTAACATTTGAATCAAGCGACTTGCGAATATACTGGGAAACATAACCGCTATCGGCAAGTGTTCCTAAAATTATAATATTCTTGCGGGTTTTAATTCTGTTAAGTTCAACGTAGTCTTTTCTCTGCAGATTAAACAAATTTTCAGGCTGGGGAGTGTAGACTATTTTTTCGAAAACCTGAAGCAGTTCCGGTTCCACTTCGTAGTATAGACTTGAATCGGCTACAACAATAATATCATCCTCGTTACCGATAGCTTTCTTTTTAACTGAGCATGACGAAATAAAAATGAGAGAAAACGCTAATAAACCTAATAATAATCTTAATCGTATTTTCATAGCTACACAATCCTATTAATATTTTATTGATTTAACAATAAATAGCATAATAAGTTTCACTTAAACCGGCACATTTGGTAAAATTAAATCCAATTGCGGTAAAAATATCGAGTAAAGTACTGCCATTGTAATACAGACGGATAAAGGAACGGTAAGATTATCATCAGCCCACCCATATGATATATTCTCCATTATCGCGGCAACCGCCACAGCAGCAAACCCGATAAGATATTCAATTACATCGTTATTAATTTTTGGAGAAAATAGAATTACAATACTGCCGGTTACAAAAAATGCAAGTGTGCCTTCCAGACTTTTTGCTAAAAACTTATGACGTCCGAATTTTCTACCGATCAGCGCAGCAAATATATCACCGATAATTAGAACCGCAATCGCCGGAATAACAAAAACTTTCGGGAAAAGAATAACAACTAAAGTAACCCCCAAAAAAACATAAGTAGCCCCGCTTAATGTCATTTTTTTTGAATTGATCTCGTGCTTGCGCAACATAAAACCAAATATTTTATAAAATAATTTACTATACGGCGGGTAGAAATATCTGGCAAGATCAAGGATAAGAGAAAAGACTGTAATGGGAATTAGTATTTTCAGAGCTAATTCCTTGGGAATAAAATAATAAATTATTGCCATTGAAAGTGAAAGGAGATGTATTCCCTTTCTCATCAGTTCGGTCTTGTAATCTATATTCCCCTTATCAAGAGTTGCTGTCATCAGAATCATCTTCTTTCGTTTGGGTATTTTTTGATTCTCTTTGTTGCAACATTTCTTTTACATGGTCAGGGATTTTATCAGAATCCGCTGTGCTTATTTCTCCATTATTGTTTTTCCGCATAGGAGGTAATGCTTCTCCTCTCATAATCTTTTTAATCTCCTCTGCATCAAGGATTTCTCTTTCAAGCAATTCTTTGGAAAGTCTATGCAGAACATCTAAATTATCTACCAATATCTGCTCGGCTCTATGCATTGCCGTATCTACAATCAGTTTAACTTCAGAATCTATCTCTTGTGCAGTGAGTTCACTATAATCTGTATGTTTGGTAATTTCTCTTCC
>UOGD01000243.1_pt1 | contig 11891 bp, 8 predicted proteins | sample 1989731 | NCBI WGS metagenome assembly UOGD01 (sample SAMEA4712198, study PRJEB27164) | hydrothermal vent metagenome | biome: marine basaltic hydrothermal vent biome; feature: marine hydrothermal vent; material: mineral | place: Pacific Ocean | collected 2011-06-14/2011-07-23 | depth 1691 m | reverse complement strand
TGTCAACGGTGAGATAATATCAAAACCATAAATCTGATTTCTAGTAAGGTCTGCATAAATAATTGTATCATTGCCTAACCATTCTGTGGCTGTTTTAACACCATATTGATCGCAGTCAGTATAAAGTTCAGTGAAGTTGGAATCTAAAAAATGAACCAACACACCGGAACCGCTGTTAATTATAGGATCACTATAAAAGGAAATCTTTTTCTCATCTCTTGACCATTTTAACTCTGTAAAAGCCATATATGAATGTGAACAAGCACCCTGAGTAATACCTGTCCAATGATCAAAAATTAATGAGTCTTTTTCTTCTTCAATATAAAAGAATCTTAATAATGTATTACTTGGTTCTGCATATACATCATCAACACTATAAGCAAGGATTTTATTTTTAATACTGTAATCAAAGCTATATAAAAGGAGTGAGTCCGTAAATAAAAATGTTGTGTCTCTAGTATCTGAAATAAAATTATAGTTTTCAATGTAATAATTATCACCAAAAAAAAGGGTAGTATCACTACTCCAGGATGGTTTCATCCAAATATTATTGTAGGGAGAAGTGTATTTTATGTTTTCATTTAAATCAAAAAAAATGTTATGCACCATAATAAATTGGTCATTTGGTGAAAATGAAAAAAAATATGGCCACTGAAGAATATCTTCAAGAAGTAATTTTGTCTCACCTGTATCAAAGTCATATAAATACAACTTTTCATCAGATTCATAAGCAGCCAAGTGGGATCTATTTGCAAAAATTGGGAAGCTAGGGAAAACAGTTGTTTCTGTTTCCATTGTACTAATATTAGTTTTATATATAATTCCAGTATTTAGCTCTTGCCAATAAATATCTTTTGCAAATGTATCAACTGCAAATCTTCTTGAACCATTACTTGTTATTTGAAATTCTTGAGAATATATAATTATTGGTATAATTAAAATCATTAAAATCTTTTTCATATCACTGCCTATTGTTTGAATTTGTGTTTACCTTGTATTTTTAAAATTATATAAATCCGCTAAAAAATCTCTTAGGTTTCATAATTGCTTTACCAAAAATGAGTTTGCTATAGTTCCATATTGAAGGAACTCCGATAATTGAAAAAATATTTTGGCAAAGGAATAAATTACATTTATTAAATAAAAATAATAAAGGACTATTACAATACAAAAATGGAGTAACTCTGCATAAACGAACAGAAAAGTCTGAAATCTCAGAGAGAGAGTTCGGCTTCGCGTGGCTTCGCCGCAACAAGAGAGAGAGTAAAAACCGTACCAACTATCTATTAGAGGCATAATTGTTTTGTAAGAGGCTAAATTATTACTTGAAAATATCTTTAATTTTGTGATCAATAGCATGCCCTCAAAAAATATTATTTTATAATAATAAAAATTTTATAATTGTGGAAATATAAAATGACATTTTTGACTTTTTATGTAACACCTTTACATAAATAATCAGAATGGGACAGATTTTTCTACTTGTACGCTAATAATGTAATGAAACAAGCATGATTATTCTAAACACACAAGATAATGATTATAAAATAATAGATATCTCAGTCGTAAAAAGCGTACTCCTTCGATATGACAGAAAAAAGATTTGTCATGTCGAACATGTTTTTCGTAAGACATCTTGAGAAAATATAAACACATGAAACAGTCATTATTGATTTTTAAACACACAAGGGTATGATTATAACAACTTAGTGTCATTCCCCGCAAAAAAGAGCGGGACAGACCGGCAATCCGCCGCGGCGGATTTAGCCGGAATCTCATGGTATCGTTGGAGATTCCCGATAAGTCCGTCGGCTGACGGATCGGGAATGACAGAATAATGGGAATTATAAACAGATGAAAAATCCGGGTTTAACCAACGTAATTCATTGGTTGAATATTCAAAATATTACCAGAAAAACTTAAACCCAAATTTCAAAGCCACTCCGCTCATATCAAATGACTGTTCAAGGTGTTTGGTAGCTCCCGTTTCCGGGTCAGTTACCGTATAGGTCCAGCTAGGATTGGAGTTATGATAAGATATTTCACCGACCAGATCCGAACGGTTACCAATTTTATAAGCCATACCGGCACCAACCTGCCAGCTGAAATCCCACGCGGTTTTGAATTCATTTTGACTTTCATTCTGCAGATCATTATAGAAAATAAGTAAAGCCTCAGCTCCGGCGCTTCCGGTTATATACAAACTAATAATTGGAAATACAGGCAAATATGCTGTCATTGAAGCCAGCAACGGAATCGAATGCAAATTTGTTTTGGAACGCTGTTCTGATAATTCTCCATCCACTACACCGTAATACTGAACGTATTGCTCTAACAGAACTTTATCCACATAGTTTTTATGAAACCAGCTTGCACTCCATCCAAAACTCAGATTTCTATCAATAAATGTTTCACCTTTGTAGCCTAATATGAATCCTCCCTCGGTCGCAGAAGGTTTGAAGTGCCCGAAAGTAACAAGAGCAGAATGGCGCTGTGCTGAAACTATAGAAACCAGTCCGAACAAGAGAATGATAATTGTTTTTTTCATAAATCCCCCAGAATTTGTTGTGTGAACTCTCTTTTACAATTTGAGTGCCAACAGATTTTTTTAATTTTATGACTGTTTTCTTAATTTAATTTTCTGTAAGTGTATTTATTATTATACAGAAATTGATGATCGATATAAAAAAAATGGACAGTTTGATTATGCTCTCTATCACAAAAGTATTTTTTAATTCAATTTATTTGTTAATATATTTTAAGTATAATAAATTATTTAACTGTGTTATGTCGATAAACAAATTTTCAATTACAAGCGAGTATCATAATATTAACCTTGTCAACAAGAAGATCAAGGCATTCTGTCTGGAAGAACATGTTCCTATAAATGTAATTGATGCCGTTGAAATTTGTTTAACAGAAGCTCTTAACAATGTAATCAAACATTCATACGAAGGAAAATCCGGTAATAAAATAGATTTAATTGTGGGGATATCAAACACAAAGATTGATATTGATATTATGGAGACCGGATTGCCAAGAACCAATTTTGATAAACCGAAGTTGGAATTCGATCCAAATGATATTAATTCAGCGCCTGAAGGAGGAATGGGACTTTATATAATTGATTCATTGATGAACTCGATATCATATACGTCGAGAAACGGATTGAATGTCACATCATTCAGCAAAAATCTGCACGATTAGTATAAAACCGCGCCCCTACTTGCACCTAAAATATTATATTATTAAATATAACAATGAATTTTATTTTTAAAGTCGAACATATTATTTTTTCTCTAATAATTGCTTTATTGTTAAGTAGTTCCATATCTGCACAAATGGAAGATACCACAATAAGTAAAGCAATAAAAAGACAATGGCCCTATAATCATTCTTATCCATTGATCAAACCTCGATATCCATCTTATCCTTTAATGACAGCTTACATTCTGCAGCAGAAAGCGAATTCAGGCGATCCTTTTGCACAGCATGAGCTTGGTCTTAGGTATTTAACCGGACAAGGAATGCCGAGAGATACGGTTAGAGCCGTTTATTGGATTCAAAAAGCTGTAGAGAAAAATCTGACCTCGGCTTGGTTCAATTATGGCATTATGCTTAATAATGGAATTGGCGTTAAATGGAATCCGTTTGAAGCATATAAATATTTTAAGCAGGCTGCAAAAAACGGTATGCCGGAAGCACAGTTTGTATACGGGATATTTCTAACCGATAACTTGGTTGTCAATAGAAATTATACCGAGGCTTATTACTGGATAAAAAAAGCGGCAGCACAAGATTTTGCGCCGGCTAAGGAAGCAGTTAAAGAGTTTCAAAAAATGGGAATTCAACTTTCTGGGGAATCGCGGGAAGATGACGAAACAATTAACACAGCTACTCCGGCAGTAGTATCATCGGAAGGTACTCCTCAGGCTGCGGTTTGGGGAGAGGATTGGGAATTGGATTTTATCAATTTGGAAAAAGATACTGTTTCCAAAAATGATACAAAAAAATATTTGGAAATGATCCTAGAGAAGAACAATACCGAGTTAAAACAGCTTCTCGGAGTTGAAAGATTTCCCGATTCTGTAACTACAACAGATACAACCGGAATTGGTTTAATAAAATATGCAGTCGGGAAAGGAAGTCCCGAAGCATTATTGATAGCCGGAAGAGCATATCAGGAAGGGATATATGTTGATAAAGATCTGGTAAAAGCAGCGGCTATATATATACATGCTTACCGGCTTGGCTCAAGAAAAGCTGCCGAATATCTGATTAGCTTGATTCAGTCGCCGGATTATTTTACTATGCTTAAAAAACGCGTTGATAAGAACGACCCCGATGCAATGTTCGTTTGGGCAGGTTTAACTGCTCTCGGTCTGGATTTTCAACTTACCGATGAACAAGCGCTGGAACTGCTTGAAAAAGGTGTTAAACAGAATTATATATATTCAATCATCGAAACGGGGTTGTGTTATTATTCCGGTACTTTGGTTAAAAAGGATAGAGCTAAGGCAATTGAATATTGGCAAAAAGCCGTTGGACTAGGCAGCCTTGAAGCGAAGGTAAGAATTGCTTTTGCAAATATTCGTGCTAACAGCGGTGATAACAAAACAAATTTTGAAATCCTTAGACGAGCATCGGAAGAAGGGTCTGTTTCGGCACAAGCAGCGTTAGCATATTGTTATGAAAAAGGTCTTGGAGTGAAGCAGGATAAGGCAGAAGCGGCAAACTTATACAGAAAAGCCGCTCACCGAGGAAGCCAGGCTGCATTTAATTCGCTTAAAAAAATGTACGACGAGATACGACCGCATGATGATGAGTTTGATATTTACAAAGAATAAAACAATAATAAATCCCAAAACACATTTGAGGGTTGTTATTTGAATTTTGTGATTTTAGGTATATAAATTATTTTGTTTTTAACAGTATTAGAGTTAGATCATCATTAACAGGGGCGTCGCCTTGAAACCTTTTTATTGTTTGAAGGATTCTTTCTTTAATTTCTTCTGCCGGCTTATCGGCATTTTCCATAATGATCCTCTTGATCCTCTCCTCGCCGAACTGAAGTTTTGCTATATTCATCATCTCGGATACACCATCCGTATAGAAAAATAGTATGTCATCTTTTTCAGTTTCCACTGTTTCTTCTGTCAATACTTTCTCAAACATTCCTTTATCGTTCAGCCCAATTCCCATTCCCTTAGGATTTAATACTGCAAACTCGTTTGTTCTTTTTTTATAATGAAGCACAGGAGTGTGACCCGCTCTGCAAAATCTTATTTTACCATTGCTATCGATTGAAGCAATTGTAATTGTAAGAAAATATTCACGCTTAAGTTTTTTAGCAAAGTATTTTTTCAACTCAGTAATTATTTCTTTAATGTCGGAGTGAGTCTCTATCAGAAAATGTACTATTGCCTGAACCCTTACCATGTAAAGTGCGGCAGCCATTCCTTTGCCGGAAATATCACCGATAATCATAAATGTTTTCCCCGATTTTTCCGATACAATAAAATCAAAGTAATCGCCCCCAACATCCTGCGCAGCTTCGCTGTATGCTGTTATCGTATAGTGCTCATTTTCCGGTGGGACTTCCGGCATTAAACTGGTTTGAATTTTCTTTGCCATTTCAAGATCGTCTTTCACGACCAGTTTATCAGCCAGCTCAAATGCAAGCAAGATATTAATGATCGAAAAAGAAAATATTAAATATGCATGATTATTAACAAGCAGACCAATAACAAAGATCAATAAAGCCGATAAGTAGAAAACCCTTCTGGCAGCGGAAAGTTTTAGGAGGAATGCATTGAACAATGACCTTGTGAATATCAGCGCTCTTTTAAATTTATTCTGACTGGGAACGACCGGCGGAATTTCAGTTTTATAAAATTCATAGACTGCGGCGGATTCTTTTTTTATTAACCGCTCAATTTCATTAAACGATAACTCGCTCGTATAGAGGTCGAACATTCTTTTTATAGGATTACCGGATGCCACGCCTTCCTTCTGTTTGTTTTCAATACATAAATTTCCGAAACTTTCAATTTGTTAGACGAACATCGCAATTTATAGTTCAAAATACAATTGAATTTTGTGTAAAAAAAGGTTCATCTTATAATAACAAAATTTTATTTACATTTATAAAAAGTTACTCCGATTTGCGTTGTAAATTTTGCAGGTAATATCTATTTTAGGAAAGTAAAGAATAGAAGGTTCTGCTTTCGAAAATTATATTACTGAACCTAACAAAAAAAAAGATCGAACATGAAAATAGATTATGTATGGAAAGGAATTTTATTCCTTTTGATGTCGTTCATTATTATTGCGGGAATCGCTTTCCCGATTGTTCCGCAGCCCAGCTCTTGGTATGAATTCCCATTGATCCCCGGACTTGAGGAGAAAGCTAAGATCATTTTTTTTCATGTACCTACGGCATGGATAGCGGTCATAGCGTTTTTGATGGCAATGATATATGGTATCCAGTACTTACGTAAAGGTGATCTGGATAACGATGCAAAATCTTTAGCCGCTCTTCAAATCGGGATGATGTTCACAATTCTGGCTACAATTACAGGATCGGTTTGGGCAAAGTTTACTTGGGGCGCCTTTTGGCATTGGGATCCTCGGGAGACCTCAATTTTTATTCTGCTTTTAATTTACGGTTCCCTTTTCGCACTTCGCTCTGCTATTGAAAATGAAGATAAACGGGCAAAACTTTCGGCAGTTTATGCTATTATATCTTTCTTAACTGTTCCGTTTTTTATTTTTATTATGCCGAGAATTATGACCGGACTTCACCCCGGCTCAGCTAATGATGATACGGCAGGTCCCGTTGTTAATTTCAAAATGAATGGAAACATGCAATTAATTTTTTATCTTTCATTAACAGCTTTTACAATTTTATACTATTGGATGTGGAGCATGACATATAAATCAATTATTATTAAAGACAAACTTTCTAAAAAATATCTCTGAGGTGATTTTTGAATGGGTTATTCGAATTTTTTGAACAAAATTCTATATATATAGTTTTAGCAATTACACTGATAATTTGGACAGGTATCTTTCTGTTCCTATTAAATACTAATAAAAGATTAACGGAAATTGAAAAAGAAATAAAGGAAATGGAGCAATGAATAATAAATATATTTTCGGCGGTATTATAATAGTAGTATTCCTCGGAATAATGGGATATCTTTTTACTCAAACAAATATTAAGTATGAGGAAGATTTCACTAAGATCGTTAACTCAAAAGGAACAATTAAAGCCACAGGTGAATGGGTTAAAGAAAAACATTATTCCATAGACAAATCAAATAACATTTTTACTTTCTATATGAAAGACTTCAATGGCAAAGAGATAAAAGTAGTTTATAAAGGTGCGATCCCGAATAATTTTGAATCCTCCACCAGTGTTGTGGTAACAGGGAAATATCAAAATGGTGAATTCCATGCATCGGATATTCTCACTAAGTGCCCGTCTAAATATGAAACTCAGTATGAAATAAAAGAAACTAATTCATAACTCACACTGAAAGGATAAATTTCCATGGCAGGTAATATTTTTATAACGTTTGCCCTTCTGGCAAGCGTTTTTTCAATAATAATGTATTATTTAACCTTTAAGGGTTACACAAATACTATAAACTTAGCACGTATTGGATACCATTTAAGTACAATTGCGATAATTGCAGCTTCTGCTTATTTACTTCATTCACTACTTACCCATCAATACCAATTCAGCTATGTTTATAATTACAGCAACAGTGATTTGAGTACCGGAATGCTGATGTCAACTTTTTGGGCAGGGCAGGAAGGAAGTTTTATGCTGTGGCTCCTGTTCACGGCAATTTCCGGTCTGATTCTGTTGGAATATACTTCCAAAAGGGGTGACCTTGAATATAGGGTAATGATGATCTTCACCCTTGCTCTTGCATTCTTGTTAGTTATGGTAAGTCCCGGACTAAAGAATCCATTTGCTTTTATCTGGAGTGAACCGACATTCATAGATATTAAAAATATTAAGCAGTCATATCTATCTCTTCCATTTATGCAGCAATTTATATTCTCTGACGGGAATACCGGACAGACTCTGATTAAAATGAATGAACAGCTTGCAGGATTATTAGCCGGTAATGGAATTGGCATCGATCAGTTTATTGCGTTCGGGAAAGGGCTTAACCCGCTGCTGAATAATTTCTGGATGCAGATCCATCCTCCGATGTTATTTGCCGGATTTTCGATGGCTACCGCTCCTTTTGCGTTTGCATTTGCCGCACTTATCAAAAATGAATATAAAGATTGGGTTAAGCAATCATTCCCTTGGTTATTAGCGGCAATGATGATACTTGGTTTAGCTATAATGCTGGGTGGTTATTGGGCTTACATAATTCTTGGGTGGGGCGGTTACTGGGGTTGGGACCCGGTGGAGAATTCCAGTTTAGTCCCGTGGATAGTTGGTGTCGCCGCGATACATACATTTTTAATACAGAAGAAAACTCAATCAGGTGAAGGAGCAGGAAGATTTGTTAAAACAAATTTGATTTTGTCTATCTTAACTTACTTACTGGTTCTTTACAGCACTTTCTTAACACGAAGCGGTATTCTCGGCGAAGCATCCGTTCACTCGTTTGTTTCTCCCGGTATGATGGTTTATACACTCTTAATTCTTTTCATCGGGACATTTACAGTACTTGGTTTCGGGGCAATAGTTTATCGTTGGAAATATTTAGAAAAAACTTTTACTTCAGAAGATAATATGCTTTCAAAAGAACTTGCATTGTTTACAGGTTCAGTCGTTTTGATAGCGGCAGCATTAATAATATTAGTAGGAACTTCGGCGCCGATATTCGGCACTGCAGTCGAGATCAGTTTTTACAACGAGCTCGGTTTACCGATTGCTATTTTACTGGGTTTGCTCAATGGTTTAAGTTTACTTTTAAGATGGAAGAAAACATCTGAAAAAGCATTACTGGATAGTGCAAAAATGCCGCTAATAATTTCAATTGTTCTAACAATTGCATTAGTTCTTCTTGGCGGAATAAAAGATTTTATGGCTATTCTATTCAGCTTTTCAGCGGTCTTCATGCTGGTGGTGAATCTCGATACGGCTATTAAAATCATTAAAGGGAAAAAATTATTTCTCGGAGCTTATATCGCTCATACAGGAATCGCACTATTTATGCTTGGTGTTATTGCGACAGGATGGTTCACACGTGAACAGCAAGTTGAATTAAAAGAGGGACAAACAACAGATGTCTTTGGCTATAACCTAACCTATACCGGTTATACACCAATTGAAAACGGGGAGAAATTCAAGTTCAATATCACAGTTGAAAAAGACGGTAGTTCCAATGTTATTGCGCCGGTTATGTATATCTCAAGTTTCAATAACAGCTTAATGCGGGATCCGGATATAATAACTAAATTCACAAATGATTTTTATATATCGCCCGTTAGCTTTGAGGAAGGCGGCAGTAAAAAACAAAACAATCCTTCCGGTACAAAAGTTACGGTCACAAAAGGTCAAACTACTGAATACAACGGCGCTGAAATAAAGTTCACAAAGTTTGATTTTCCTCCCGACGCAATGGCTGCAATGCAATCGGGTAAAGATTTTTATATCGGCGCTCTTTTGGAAGTTGAATTCAACGGTGAAAAATATAACATTGAACCAAAGATGGAAACAAAAAGCGGACAGCGATCTTTTGTAGGGGCTAAAGTGACAGAGGCAAACCTAAATATAGAATTGCTGAATTTGGATGCATCGGGTAAAGTTGAATTATCTCTTTCGCAAATTGCCGAGGATAATACTGAATCACAGATAGAAGAGGTTAAACTTCCTTCGCTATGGGTTGAAGCAAGTATTAAACCGTTTATGAATTTGATTTGGATTGGAACGCTGACTGTGGTTCTGGGCTTTTTAATTGCCACATTTCGTAGGACTAAAGAAGCAAAAAAATAATTTTATGCAATTCAAAGGAATGATCTCAACTGGGGGTCATTCCGGCAATCTTTTAGCCGGAATCTCCCAAATGAGGATAGATTCCGTGTAAACTATCCCGTAATGTTTTTATACGGGAAACATCGCGGAATGACGGTTAGTGAGAGGTTATTCAAAGTCTCTAATTACACAAGATTTACTATCGGAAGGTCCACAATAAAAATTGTACCGCGGGGATAATTATCCTCGATATAAATTTCTCCTTTCATTTGTTTTACCACTAATTTTACAAGGCTTAATCCCAACCCATATCCTTGAATACCTTTGATCTCGCTAGTATTGCCGCGATAAAATCTCTCGAATACTTTTTCCTTTTCATCATCAGGAATTCCAATTCCCTGATCTTTTACTTCTATTTTCACTCTATTTTCTGATACTGTAGCTGATACAGTAACTTCCATATTATTTGAGTATTTCAGCCCGTTGCTAATAAGATTCTCCATTACCACTTTAAAATAATCAGATTCTCCTTTCAGATAGATATTCTTTTCAATTTCAAACGAAACTTTTTGATCCTTAAACTCTTTTGAAAGATCAGTTTCAATAAGCGTAGAAAAATTGAATACCTTCCTGCTGGCATTATCTGTTTCACCTTCCCTTGCTAAAATCAATAAAGTTTTTACGATATGGATCATTTTCTCTGTTTGAGATTTGATTATTTCAAAAGATTCTCTGCATTCATCTTTAGGATGTCCATTTCTCATAATAAATTCTAGTTCAGTATTGATTGCCGTTAACGGAGTCATTAACTGATGGGAAGCATTATCAGAGAAATGAGATATTTGATTTATCTGAAATTCAAGTCGGTCAAATAAATTATTCAAAGTCTGTTTTAAACGACCCAATTCATCTGTGCTTTCAGCTTCATATGTAATTCTTTTACTGATATTTGTTGCGGTAATTTCATTTGCAACATCAATGATTTTATTTATCGGGTTAAGTGTCTTTTTAATGAAGAATAAACTTATTAAAGCAAATAAGAATATTACTACCGGTAGAGAATAAAGAGTGAGATTGATTATTTTTTCAACAACTTCATTCATTTTTATTTTTGGTGTTGATAGCTGAATGAATCCTTTTAAATTTCCATTACAATCATAAAGTTTAGTATACCCGGTTCTTAAACCTGTATATTTAATATTCAGATCGTTAAATAAATAATCTCCTTTGAAGTCGAGAGTTATCAATGGTATTGGTTCATAATTTTCTAAATTTTTGCTCGCAAAAAGTAAGTTCTTTGAAGTATCATAAATTTGAAGGAAAAAAGAATTCTCCGATACTTCTCCCATAGCTTTCTCATTCAACTCGGTAGGATTAATTATTTTAAAAGAATTATTATCACAAACAATAGATGCTTTGATATGCCCTAATTCATGATGCAGCCTATCATCAATAGTATTCTTAAAAAAAGATTGTAGTTGACGCATCATAAAAAAATTGAAGATAAGAAAAACCACCATTAGCAATGAAATTACCCAAATGGAATTCCTTTTAACCGATTTGGTAATTAACGGTACTTTAACTTTATTCTGTGATGAAAAGATATCCTTCGCCATATACAGTTTTTATATATTTTTTTTCAGAAAGTTCTTCTAATTTATAGCGAAGATGTTTTACTGTTACATCTACAACATTTGTAGTTGGAGTGTAAGGTAATTTCCATACATCATCGCACAATTTTTCTCTACTAATAATAGATGCCCTATGCTCCAGAAAGTATCTAAGTAATTCAAATTCCATCTCAGGAAGTTTAACCTCAACCTCTGAATTTTGCAAAGTATGTTTAATAAGATTCAGTGAAAGATTATCAAACTCAATTTTACTAACAGAAGTTTTATATCTGCGAACAACTGCATTTATTCTGGCTAATACTTCTTCAAAT
>UOGD01000179.1_pt1 | contig 12004 bp, 8 predicted proteins | sample 1989731 | NCBI WGS metagenome assembly UOGD01 (sample SAMEA4712198, study PRJEB27164) | hydrothermal vent metagenome | biome: marine basaltic hydrothermal vent biome; feature: marine hydrothermal vent; material: mineral | place: Pacific Ocean | collected 2011-06-14/2011-07-23 | depth 1691 m | reverse complement strand
TGTTCAAGTTTCATACCTTTGCAGTCGATCTCATCATACCCGTAAAAAGTGGAAAGGTCTCCAACATCTTCAATTACACCGTCAAAATAAAAATCTCTATTGTTAGAGGTACCTTCTTCATTCTGATTTATCCCGATATCTATAAGGTATTCTTTACCGTCATTAACCGTTGTTACATTTCTCAACAGCAGATCGAATAATTTTTCCTTGTTCTCAGGTATGGCTTCGTAATCTTCAAGCGATTCATTATTGTAAGATCCACTTGCAATTGAGTATAGTCCGCTGACCAATGCAATGAAATTGATCTTACGTAAAAATTGTTTTTCATAATTGTTTTTCCATCCGCCGGATTCTATCAGAATAAGACTGCTGCCCCACTTAACAAAGTTATCACCGAATGCCCGCGGTTCAAAATCATCGCTGTACTTCGCAATGTGACCGGGAATAAAATGGTCCAATTCTTTCTTTAGATAAGCGATCAACTTCATAGCATTTTCACGCACCTCGTTAATGTCTTTTTGATAATTGAACGCCGGTGCCAGGAAGGAGATAGTTGCCGCTTTGTAACTGTTGCCGACAGTATATCGCGTGCTCTGATCGTGAAGATTAAAAGCAAAGGCAGGTTTCAGACTATCCTGAACAGATTTAAGAATTTTTGATTCGGGGAACTGCAGACGCAATGCATCCCGGTTAATATCGATATCCATATCATTGCGCCTGGTAAAATTTTCAGTTCCGTCGGGATTCAGCATAGGGATAAAATAGAATGAAACTTTTTCTGTAATTAAATTTCTGACATCAGAAAATTCATCGTTCCCAGAATCAAAAAACTTAATGAGATCCAGCAATGCCATTGTTGCTGTGGATTCATCGCCATGCATTTGCGACCATGCCAGCACATTTATTGGACCGGTACCAATCCGGATTAATTTTATTTCTCTTCCTTCAATAGAATGTCCTGCATCTACAATTTTTATTAAATCGGATTTATGATTTTTTTTAAGTACATCCATCAACTCTTCATGGGAAAACCTTTTTTCAATGATCTCATTTTCCTTGAATTGAGGATATGTATCATAAAGCATCTGAGATAAGTTGTTTTGTGCCACCACAACACCAAAGATTGTTATTGAAATTAAGATAGTGAGTAAGATTGCTTTTGTATTCATTGCATTCTATAAGATGTTTAATCCATAAAAGTAAAATAAATAATTAAACTTAGATTTGTAGTTAAAAATTTGGAATTGAGATAAGATTTGACGGTACTTTATAAAAAATAATGGAGGGATTTCAATACTGTTCTGCTGATATATAATATAACAATTAAAATCCTTGTTTCTTTTGTTAAGATATTTTTAGATTTAAAACCTATCATCTCATATCTGAAATCTTGTGTCTGAAACTCTGCGGCTTGCCGCCATATGTATCAAGATTGTTTGTTTTGATCAACTACTAGTTGCTGCTTGTGCATTTTGTTTTGAGGGCGTAATTTTTTAAGAAGTCTGTTTTTTTATATCTTTAATTAGTTGAGAAATTGGTCTTACATAATCCTTTAATCCAACATGGCCACTTGCATATTTTAATCGCCTACTATTATCCGGTAAATAAAAAATATGTCTCTGAATTCCAAGTAAAGTTAATTTGTCATCTGATAAATCTTCGTCATATGTTACAATATGATAAATATATTTGATCTTAAATTTACTTAAGACCGATGCTTCTGCAGAAGAAACTTGCTTCCATCTTTCTCTAATTGTCCGTTTACAAGATATACCTATCATCCAACCATCTTTTGTCTTAATCCAATTATCTACTTCAATGTCTGCTTGAAAATGTTCTGGTGCGGTTGCTCGCTTTATTTTATAATACTCCAAAATAAAGTCTGTCACATCTTCTAAACTACCTCCTGCACGTTTTTTCCTTTTTTGTCCAGCTCGCCTTTCAAACTCTTGAGTAAAAGTTGTAAGGATAATATCTCTTTCTTCTTCGGTTATTGACTTGTCTTTGGTAAGCAAAACTCGAAGTGTTGCAAAGGCTCTAACAATTTCGGTTCGTTCTACAGTTAAACAACCTTTTACTCCAAGATCATCCCATAGCTTTATTACTGTTGCTAAACCATCTTCACCTTGAATATCAAGATAAGCTTTAGCAATACTTAAAGTAAATTCTTTATCATCACTTGGAATATTAGCAATAGCCTGATATAAAGGTAGCATAATATTTTCACATGTTAATATGAAAACATCAATATCTTCAGGAGTTTGGATTTCTTTATCCAAATCGTTTAACATCTTTTTAACTCGCCCTGTTCTTGAAGACGTTCTTTTGTATCGTTCTTCAATTATATTACGTAATGTTTGTTTTTGCAAAATCAGTGTATCTTGTTTGCTTATGTTTTCCTTCGCGATTAGTCGTAAACTGCTTGCAATTGTTGATAATAATCTGGGTTCTTTACCAACAGCTACATATTTGTCATTGTTAATTAACATTCTTGAGAACCAATATACATTATGCCATCTATTTTGAATTTTGCTCAAGACTTCTGTTGATTTCATGCTTCAATTTCTTCTTGGTTAAAATTAATTCTGACTTGACTTTCAAAGGTTGCAATTCTCTTTTCAGCCATTTCTATATATTCAGGAGAAAGTTCAATTCCCAGATAATTTCTTTCGTTCATAAGAGCAGCAATAGCAGTTGTACCTGAACCCATAAATGGATCAAGAATAGTTTTTGCATATGTTGAAGAAATAATCCTATCAATAAGTGCAACAGGGAATGGTGCTGGATGCGGATTATTCATTTCTTGCTTGAACTCCCAAACATCCCCATATGCGTTTGCTTTAGGAACAAGTTTAAAGTTAGGTTTAGTGATTAAGTAAATGACTTCATAAGTAGGTAAAAAATATCCTGCATTAAAGTTAATCCCACCTTTGCGTTTCCAGATGATTATTTGTCTAATTGGGAAGCCACTAACAATATCCTGTCTATCTTGAAGCAATCCACCCTGAACTCTCCATTTATGATTATAAAAAATTGCTCCGTTATCAGGTATAAGTCTAAACATTTCTGTTAAGCATTCACGCTGCCATTTAACGTATTTATCATGAGGCATACTGTCGTTATGGTGGCTGTAACCTTTAACTAGTTCTGCATTTTTCCATTTACCACCACGACCGTCCTTCATCCCATTTCCTGTAGAGTTTTTGAGGTTATATGGCGGTGAAGTTATTATCAAGTCAACGTAACCATCTGGTAATTGCCGCATAACATCTAGGCAATCTCCTTGAATGATTTTATTCAATTCCAACTTCATTGTTCTATTTATCCGAAATTTTAGATTTAGTAAATAATTTGATTGATATGATCAATAAATGTAGAAAATCATATCGGAAATATATTATTCGTTTATTAAACAATTTAATTTATTTCATATGCATAAGCAAGGAATAAAAAAAAAAGGATTTAATCAATAATTAGACAGGAGAAATTACTAAAACATCAAACCCAATTTCAGCGCAATATAAAATACGCCTAGTTCCGTACGTATCTCTCCTTTCATCTGTTCAACTCCTGCGGTAAGAAACCTAGTATAATGATAACGCATGCTCAGCCCGATAAGATTAGTTTTGCTCAAACCGAAGTCAGCGCCAGCTCCGATATATCCGCCAACACCGAGATGAATCTTTGCATATTTAAAAGAGTTGAAAAATTCTACTTGGTAAGGTGTTGAAACAGCAAATACAGGTCCAATCCCGCCGTTGATATAAGGACGCAAATTGTCGGTCAGTTCTTTTTCGAATAGACGATATTGTAATCCAGCAGTGACAGGGACAACAAATACTCTGTTTTCTTTCCCGATAACAATAGGTCTGCCCCAATAATCGTAGAATTCAAATTCACGTGCGGATTTTGATTCGGAAAATGAAACGTCAACAAATCCGGTAAGTTTAATATTGAAAGAGCGCCTGAAAAAAGTTCCAATTCCAAATCCGCCGTCGCTGAATAAAAGGTCCACACCCCAAGCTCGAGGCGGAAATTTTTCAGGCGGTTTTTCAGGCGCCATCTCTCCGATCTTCTGTGCATACAAAAAAAACGTCGGCAAAAGAAAAAGTATCAGTAAAATTCTTTTCATTTGTTTACAAACAACTCTTTGTTAATTTTATTATTAATAATATATTAAAATTCACAGTTATAAATAATACACTTTTTTGTCGCCACTTAAATTTTATTTCTTTAATAGAGCAAAATCATATGGCTGTAAATCTAGAACTAAAAATAAAAGTAGAGAATCTTCACAAGATTAAACAAATTTTGGAAAAAATTAGTTCCACTTTCGAAAAAATATTGAACCAAAAAGATATTTATTACAAAATTGAAAACGGATTGCTCAAACTTAGAATTGAAAATGGTAATTATAGTTTGATCAAGTATAACAGGGAAGAGCAGAAAGAAGATAGATGGAGCAATTATCACGTAGTGTATATTGAAGGAAAGGAAACGGAACTCCTTTTTTCATCTTTGTTCCCGATTGAAACCGAGGTAATAAAGAAGCGTGAATTGTACATGTACAAAGATACTCGAATACATTTGGATACCGTTGAAAATTTGGGACAGTTTATCGAGTTGGAAACTGTAGTCCATGATTCTAAAGAATATGCAAAAGAACTTTTTGATGAAATGGTTGAATTGTTAAATTTGGATTTAGACAACCAAATTCGTTCTTCATATAGAGACCTTATCTTAGCGCAATGATTCTCACAAAGGAAAATATCAAATCAATTGATCTGGATAATTTGATTGATGAAAAAATAAAGGGTGATCAACTGCATTCATTTTTATTAGTTGTTCCTACTAACAGAAAGCTCCGCGCATTAAAAAAAGAAATAATAACCCTTTCACCGCGACAAGTTACAACGAATATCATGCTTGAGACGCTTGGTACTTTTTCAAAAAGAATGCTGGAAAGAACAATTCAGTTTCATGAATTGAGCGAAGCGGCTTCTGCTGTGTTTATAGAACAGAGTGCACAAAAAATTGAGATGAAGTATTTCACTAATTACAAAGGTACAATTCCTTCCGGCACACTCGAAAGAATTGTGAGTGTTATTTCGAAGTATAAAGAAGAAGGCATTACTCCCGATCTGTTGAGAAGAGAAGCGGATAAGTTAAATAAGTCGGAAAGATTAAAGGCGCTGGATATAGCCAATATTTATGCAGAGTATAACAAAAAGTGCTTTTCACTTAATGCTTATGAACTGGGAGATGTTTATCAAAATTTAGCCAGCTTAAAGCAAAATAAATTTTCTGAGGAATTTAGAAAACTATATCCTGAAGCTGAAATTATTGTATTCAACGGATTTGATGAATTTACGGAATTGGAATTATCTATTATTAATAAGTTATCGTTTGTTAAGGACTTAAAATTATTTATCAACTTCGATTACTTCGCATACAACCCGATGATCTTTTCTCATTTGGAAGAAACTTACGAAAAACTACAGCGATTTGGTTTTAAGAAAATTGAAGATAAATCGAAATTATATGACAGTAATTTCCTTGATGTGGTTAAGAGCAGATTGTTCCTTAAAAGTTCAAAGCAAAAGGAAGAATACTTTGAGAAGAAACTAATTAGTATCTCGAGTGAATCGAGAGAAAAGGAAGTCAAGTATATTGCGAAAGAAGTTAAGCAGTTGCTGCTTTCGGAAGCAGCCAAACCGCATGAGATCTGTGTTACTTTCAACTTGATAAATAACTATTCCTCACTTGTGCGGGATATATTTCATGTTTACGGAATACCGTTTAATCTTACCGATAGGATCACGCTCGATCAGTCTCTTTCGGTTACCGCAATAATCAGCTTTTTAGAGATTGCTGAAAATGATTATTACTACAAAAACATTGTCCGCTCGCTAAGTAATTCGTTCATTGAAATTGAGGAATTCGACCTTGATGCACTTTTGTTTGCTGCAAAAAATCTTAAAATAATTGTCGGTAGGGATAATTGGAATTTTAATCTCATCAATGCGATCGGCAATCTTAAACTAAACTCTGATGAAAATGACAACACTATTAGAATTGAGAAATACGAAAAAGCATTTCAAGATCTGGAGAAGTTAGACAGTTACCTTTTCCCGTTCCAGAGGAAATTATCTCCTTCGAAATTTGTAAATGAATTAAATAAGCTAATCCAAAAGTTAAATATTGCACCGAAGTTATTGAATGCCGAAAACCAGAATAAGGAAAACGATATCAAAGGTTTGACAACGTTTATAAATTCTGTTGAGGAAATATTCTTACTTTTCGAATCCGAACATGGAGATGAAAAACATAACCTTGCTTTCTACTTGGATAGGATTAGAACACTAAGTCAAACTGCAAGATTCAACATCAAAGAGCGATCGGATTATGGTGTGCTTATAACAAACATCGATGAGATACGCGGCTTGAAATTCAAATACACTTTTCTAGGAGGAATGATTGACGGAGATTTCCCGACTAAATATCAGCCGGAGATATTCTTCTCGGGATCATTTGCAAAGAAAGAACGTCATCATCTGAACGAGGAAAGGTATAGATTTTACCAAGCGTTGAAATCGTGGGATAGAGGATTTTACTTGACTTACCCGACATCACAAGGTGAAAAGGAAACTGTCAAATCTACATTCTTGGATGAATTTGACAAATGTTTTGCAATGAGCTATAAAACTTCTGACGATTACGATAACTTGATCTTCTCAGCAGAGGAATTGCAGAGAAATATTTGGACGAATGAAATTTCTCTGGATAAAAACAAAGATAACTCAATTGCAGCTAATATTGAAGAATGGAAGAAAGCTGTAAAGATTGATCAGTTCAGAAATGAAAATCCTTTAGCTCCGTCGTCGTATAACGGTAGTCTTTTTGCAGATTCTCTCGAAGAGGAGGAAACCCTTAAAACAGAATTACTTAACATGCAGACAAAGGCTTATTCTGTTTCACAGTTAGAGACTTATACGGCTTGTCCGTTTAGATATTTTTTAGAGCGGGTTCTGAAAGTTGAAATTGTCGAGGAACCGGATGAAGAGATGGAAGCCGTTGAAATAGGTTCGCTGCTTCATGCAATCCTTTTCGAGTTTTATGTTACTGTAAGAAAAAAAAATATTATTATACGAAATTGCAGCGATAATGTTTTTAAAATTGCAGAAGATTTGATATTCGAAATTGCTGAGAAACGTGTATCGGAAACTACACATAATTCGCCATTTGCATTTTTTGAAGAAGAGAAAATTTTAGGTATAAATTCCGAAAGAAAAAATTCACTGCTTTATAAATTTTTACTTTATGAAAGAGAAGATAATTCAAACAGAATTCCGAATTATTTTGAGGTTAGCTTCGGATTAAAGGATAGTGAGCATGATGAACTTTTATATTCCGATGAACCATTGAATTATGATGGTGTTAGACTAAGAGGTAAGATCGATAGAATTGATGTAAACAAAAACAGCAATACGTTTGAAGTTATCGATTATAAATCCGGCAGTAAAAAGGTTACAAAAGCAGAAATTGAAAAAGGAACGTCACTTCAACTACCCGTTTATATTTGGGCGGTTAAAACTTTACTAAGCGAAAAATTAGATGAGGAATACTTGCCTAAAGCGATGTCGATTTATAATCTTAAATTTCAAGAAGGATATTTCGGTAGAAATTCAGTTTCATTAAGTAGGAAAAAAGATTTTGATCCGACTGAAGCACTAAACGAACTTGTTGAAATTGCTTTGGAGCATGTGAAAAAATCCGTTGACAATATTTTAGAAGGAAATTTCCCCCTTACTCAATTTCTGGATGACAAAGAAAAAATATGCAGATATTGTAATTTCAACACTATATGCCGAATTGATGAACTGGTAAAATAAATTCTGCAAAATTCAATTTTCTTTTAACCTGTTAAATACTTTTACTTGAATAACTTACAATATTTTATTAATTTTACAACACCACTGCAAAGGCAGTGGTAATTTATTTTAAACAAACAAATTTTGAGGAATTAATTTGGCTAATTTTGTTTATTTAACAAAAGAAAGACTGATTGAAATTGAAAACCAGGTAAAAGGGCTTAAGACCAACGGTAGAAAAGAAATGGCAAATACAATTGCCGAAGCGAGATCTTTCGGGGACCTTTCCGAGAATGCTGAGTATGATGCGGCTAAAGATGCACAAGGATTGCTGGAACTTAAGATCAGCAAATTGGAAGATATTCTTTCACGCGCTCAGATAATTGATAGGTCTAAGTTCCCTAAAGATGAAGTGCATATTCTTTCTAAGGTTGTTGTGAAAAATATGAATAACCAGAAGGAATTTTCGTATACTTTAGTATCACCGGAAGAAGCTGATTTTCATCAAGGAAAAATTGCTCTTACTTCTCCTGTCGGTCAGGCATTAATGGGTAAAAAAATCGGGGAAATAGTACAAGCAAATGTTCCCGCCGGTATTATTAATTTTGAAATTTTAAGTATTGAATAGATGGATTTTATTTTTAAGTTCTGCATTAAGTCTGGCAATTATATTGTTCAGACTTTTTCTTTTTATATAATTGAATGATCGAGAATAGGTGAGTGCTTTAGAGCAAAATATTATCAAATTCATTTCTGATAACAAACTGATAGAAAGTAATGATAAACTTCTGTTGGCTTTGAGCGGCGGAGCTGATTCGGTTTTTGCACTCACATTCTTAACTAATTTCAAAAATAAATACAGCATCCGGATCTGTGCGCTTCACATCAATCATTCCTTGCGCGGTGATGAATCCGATGGTGATGAGAAATTCTGCATGAAATTCTGCAGTGATCTCAACATTGAGTTTTATTCGGAAAAAATTGATATTAAATCAATAGCTGAAAATAAAAAACTTTCTATTGAAGAAGCTGCCAGGAATATTCGTTATGAAAAATTGGAAGAATATTTAAAAATTTCCAATTCGGATAAGATTGTTACGGCACATAATTTGGATGATAATACGGAAACGGTTTTGCTTAATTTATTCAGAGGTACAGGATTAAAAGGCTTATCGGGAATTCCGGTGAAAAGAGATAATATTATTCGTCCGTTTCTATCAGCAGGAAAAAGCGAGATAATTGAATATCTGAATGGAAATAATATTGAGTTTAGAATTGATTCGACCAACAAACAGAGTGAATTTAAACGTAATTATCTGAGGAACGAAATTATCCCTAAAATAAGGGAGAACATCAATCCGAAAGCAGATAGGAATATTCTCAGATTATCGCAGATAATTAAAAATGCCGAGCTTGTTTTAAAAGATCTGGTAACAGAAAATGCTTCAAAGTTCATTTCTTACATTAATTCTGAATTGATCATTTCAAAAGAGATCAAAAGAATTCCATCCCATTTGATCGGTGAAGTTATCAGACGGAGTATTGAGGAAAAATTATCAGTAATTATTGATTACGAGGACTTTTTAAATATTCAAAATCTAATCGATCTTCAAGTTGGAAGTAAAGTTGATCTCTCACAAAATCTGGAAGCGGTTAGTGAAAGAGAATATTTACTCATCAGAAAAAAAATGAATACGGAAAATTCGGCGACAGATATTGAATTATATTTTAATTCTGAAATCAAATTTGGCGAGAGAATTATCGGCTGTATGGAAGTTAATATAAATGAAGTTCGGTATACTAATTCCAAAAATGTGGAATTCATCAATGCCGATGGTCTTGTTGAACCGCTCGTAATAAGAAGATGGGAACATGGTGATAAATTCAATCCGTTAGGACTGAAGGGAACAAAGAATGTTTCCGATTTCTTAACAGAGAATAAAGTTCCGGCTTCGAGTAAAAATGAGCAGTTGGTTTTACTTAATAAAAGCATGATAATTTGGGTAGTTGGTTATAGAATAGACGAAAGTGTAAAAATTTCAAATAAAATAAAAAAGGCGATGAAATTATGGATAAAATAATTCATGATGAGGACTTTATACAAGTCGGTAATGAAAAATTTATTCCGATGATCTCGGCAGAGCAGATTAATGAGAGAGTAACGCAGCTTGGCGAACAAATTTCGAGTGATTATGTCGGGAAACTTCCCATCTTTATCGGGGTTCTTAACGGTTCATTCATGTTCATGTCGGATCTTTTGAAAGAGATAACAATTCATTGCGAAATGGACTTCATGAAGCTCTCAAGTTACGGTGATGAAAAGATCTCTTCCGGCAATGTTAAGATACTTAAAGAACTCAACGCAGATATCAACGAGCGGCATGTGATCATCGTAGAAGATATTGTGGATTCCGGATTATCTATCAATTATATCAATAAGTTACTTTCGGAATATAATCCGGCAAGTATTAGGTTTGTATCGTTTTTAGTCAAACCAAACAGTATAAAATATGATGTTAAAATTGATTATATTGGATTCGAAATTTCCGACCAATTTGTGATTGGTTACGGGCTGGATTACGCCCAAAAATATCGTAATCTGAAATCGATATATAAACTTAGTGAATAAAGGAGCAGTAAAATTAAATGATTGAAGGATTTAACAAATTAGAAATGTCTGAAGAAAAGAAGGACAATAAAAATAATACTGAAAAGAAGAGGGGATTCAAACCTCCGCAAAAACCGGACGGCGATTTTGACTGGACAAAAGTAATTCGTTCCGTTTTAAGTTGGGGCGCTGTTATAATTGCAGCTGTTATCGTTATGCAGTTTTTGAATGAGGATAAAAGTGCCGGTACGGAATTGGATTTTGATGAATACGAAAAGTTATTGAACGCCGATAAAATTAAGGAAGCTACAATACTTAAGGATGAAGCTAATATTTATATTTTTGAAGGAAAACTGAAAGAGAAAGAATTCATCAATAATAAGAGCATAACCAAGTTTCGTGTCACTCTGGTTGAACCGGTTATTCAAAATCAGGTTAAGATATGGAAAGCAAAGAATGTCAAGTTTACATTCGTTAAACAGTCTAATGATTGGATGACTCTTCTGATAAGTTTTATCCCCTGGATATTGATAATTGCCGTATGGGTGATGTTCATGAAAAGGATGCAGGGGGGCGCCGGCGGACAAAAAGGGATATTCAGTTTCGGTAAAAGCAGGGCGAAATTGATTTCCGAATCACAGATAAAAGTTACTTTCAAAGATGTTGCAGGCACTGATGAAGCAAAACAGGAACTTGAAGAGGTGATAGAGTTCCTCAAAGAGCCAACTAAGTTCCAAAGACTTGGAGGTAAAATTCCCAGAGGAGTGTTGTTGTTAGGCCCTCCGGGAACAGGCAAAACACTTCTTGCCCGCGCTGTTGCCGGTGAAGCCGGTGTACCGTTCTTCACTATCAGTGGTGCTGATTTTGTCGAAATGTTTGTCGGTGTAGGCGCCAGCAGGGTGCGCGATCTTTTTGAACAGGGCAAGAAAAGTGCGCCGTGTATAATTTTTATTGATGAAATTGATGCTGTCGGCAGGCAGAGAGGAGCCGGTCTGGGCGGCGGGCATGACGAACGAGAACAGACCTTAAATGCTTTGCTGGTCGAAATGGACGGATTCGATCAGAACAACGGTGTGATAATTATTGCGGCTACAAACCGACCGGACGTATTGGACCCGGCATTGTTAAGACCAGGCAGATTTGACAGACAAGTTGTTGTTGATCGTCCTGATGTTAAAGGAAGAGAAGGAATACTAAAGGTCCATACTCGCAAAACTCCGCTGGCGGATAACGTTAATTTAAAAACATTAGCGAAAGGCACTCCCGGGTTATCCGGTGCCGAATTAGCCAACCTTGTTAATGAAGCGGCATTATTAGCGGCGAGAAAGAACAAGAAACACCTTGAGGAGTCAGACTTTGAAGAAGCGAAAGATAAAATAATGATGGGTATGGAGCGTAAGAGTATGATTATCTCGGAAGAAGAGAAAAAAGTTACCGCCTATCACGAAATCGGTCACGTTTTGGTTGCACTCAAAACTCCGGCTGCTGATCCGGTTCATAAAGTTACTATCATTCCTAGAGGAAG
>UOGD01000108.1_pt1 | contig 12065 bp, 13 predicted proteins | sample 1989731 | NCBI WGS metagenome assembly UOGD01 (sample SAMEA4712198, study PRJEB27164) | hydrothermal vent metagenome | biome: marine basaltic hydrothermal vent biome; feature: marine hydrothermal vent; material: mineral | place: Pacific Ocean | collected 2011-06-14/2011-07-23 | depth 1691 m | reverse complement strand
GGTGCAGTTGAGGATAAATCAGGGCTATTCAAAGTTGCCGATGGCGGTACTTTATTTCTAGATGAGATCGGAGACCTTCCTTTAAATATGCAGGTCAAACTCCTGCGGGCAATTGAAGATAAAAATTTTATTCCCGTCGGCGGTTCCAAAGTGATTTCATCAGATATAAGAATTATTGCAGCAACAAATCAGAATTTGTACGAAAAAACCCTATCCGGTGAATTCAGAGAAGATCTATTTTATAGATTAAACGTGATTGAGATCCAACTGCCTTCTTTGAAGGAAAGGAAAGAAGATATTCCTCTTCTTGTTAATCACTTTCTATCAAAATACTGTAACGAAATGGGGAAAAAGATTTTGAGAGTCGACTCCGAAGCAATGAAAGCTTTAATGAACTATGAATGGCGCGGCGGTGTAAGAGAATTGGAAAACGTGATTGAAAGAGCAGTTATTTTTGCTACGGATGATACAATAAATATTTCAAACCTAACTGATCATATACGCAGTGATTACAGCGCTCAGAAATTTCCGGAATCGTTAAAGGATGCAACAAGAAATTTTGAACGCGAGCATATTGCGAGTGTGATCAAAAATCATAATTATAACAAAGATGAAGCTGCTAAAGCATTATCTATCGGTCTGTCCTCCCTTTACAGAAAAATTGAGGAATTAGAGATCACAACAAAACCAAATGATGACCAATATTAATGATAATCTTTCTTATCATTGTATGTTGAATTTATAGTTATATGCAAATGCTGTACAGATGGGGAATATGAATAAAAATAATCTTGATAAACTGATCGGCGATAAAGAACTTAAGAAAAAAGTTGAAGCTCTGATTAACGAAAGAGTAAAGTTTGAATTAGATCGTTTTGCCTCCTCTTTCGATAAAATATTTTTTACCGAAGCAAAAATAGGAAAGAATATTGATATTAAATATTCTAGTTCCATCAAAAATGTTGCGGGATATTCGGCGAATGATATCGAAGAACTACCGAATAAATTAGCGTCAATTATCCATGAAGACGATAGGCTTAGAGTAAGAAATTTTATGAGCGACTTTCTATCCGGAAACGGCGGCGAAGAAACCTCTGTTTCGTACCGCATAATCAACAGTAACGAAGAGGAAGTCTGTCTGAATGAAAAACTTAAAGCAGAATTTGACAACGGAAAAGTAATTGGCTACTGCTCTGTTATCATCGATATATCTGATATCAGAAATGAGAGAAAGGATATTGAAGCTATAAATGAATCGCTCCTTGATCTTGACAAGATGAAAGATAAATTCATTTCTATAATTTCTCACGATCTTAAATCACCATACACTACAATACTCGGCTTTTCCGAGATTTTAATGAACGATGATTCTCTGCACGAAAAAGAGAGGAATGAATATATAAGTTATATTTACGATGGTTCCAAGTTACAGCTAAACCTTATCGAGCATCTATTGGACTGGTCAAGACTAAGAACAGGTAGAACAAAGTTAGAAAATCAAAGACTCGATTTGCGTAATTTAATTTCTACAGTTGTTTCAAAACTAACCGGCTTAACTGTAAGAAAAAATATTGAAATATCGCAGAACATTCCTTTAAGCCTATTCATTAGCAGTGACGAAAATCAGCTAAGTAAAGCAATTTCGGATATTCTTAGTAATGCAATAAAATTTTCCTACCAGGATTCTAAAATCTCTATCTCTGCAGATAAATTTAAAGGCGGAATGATAGAAATCGTAGTTCAAGATCACGGTATTGGGATCACTAAAGAAGATCAGGAAAAACTTTTCAAACTCGATCAAAAATTCTCTCGTAAAGGAACTGACGGTGAAGCGGGCAGCGGAATGGGATTGATCGTTGTTAAGGAGATCATTGATAAACTAAATGGAGATATCTGGTTTTATTCTACCGAAGGTGAAGGAAGTGAATTTCACATAACAATTCCGGAAGCAAAAAATCAAATTCTCATAGTTAATCCCTCTGAGGATTACATCAACGAAAAAGGCAAAGTTATATCAGAAAAAATTCCTAACTATGAAATAATAAAAGTCCAAAATGGATTTGCGGCATTGGAACACATTGAAAAAGAACTTCCTTCTGTTATTATTGCCGCCGATGAAATGCCGATGATGAATGGAGCGGAATTAATTAAATTAATTAGGAACAAAGATAAATACTTTTCTGTTTCAATAATAGTATTGGCGGATAATGTAAACGACGAGGTAAACAAAAGGTATGAGTCTTATATTGTGGATCATATACTGGGAAGTAAAATATCCGATAGTGAATTAATCCATACAATTAATAGATTACTAAAATAGAAACAATTGTAAATGCTGAAAATGAAAAAATGGTTCGCTCTTTATACTAAACCGAGACACGAGTTTAAGGCGCTTGAACAAATCAATGCCTTTGATATAACAACCTATCTACCCACTACTACAGTAATAAGACAGTGGAGCGATAGGAAAAAGAAAATCACAGAACCTCTTTTTAAGAGTTATATATTTATTAATGCGAATGAGTTGGAGCGTAATCAAGCTCTAACTTGTGACTCTGTTCTGAAAACAATTTTCTTTGACGGCAAACCTGCTGTAATTCCGGATTGGGAAATTGAAAATCTAAAACAAATATTAAACAATGCTGGTAAAGTAACTGTCTTTAATGGTATTATTAAAGGGGCAAAAGTTGAGATCGCCTCGGGTCCAATGATAGGGCTGGAGGGTGTGGTTTCTAAAGTGAGCAAAGATGAACAGACCTTAGCTGTTTCAATAGAGATGCTTAATCGTTCAGTTATAGTTACTCTTCCGGCATCAACTGTGATAAAAAAATGCAAATAATTTAATTAATTCAAATTTGGAATTAATAAAATGTTAAATCAAAAAAACTTAACCGAATTCAATTTGGGCGAGAGCGCAAATTTATTTCTACTCTTAACAAAAGTCGAAAAGAAAAGCGCCCGAACCGGCAGAGAATATCTCGATCTTGATTTAAGGGATAAATCGACTTCTATTGCAGCAAAGATGTGGGATGGTTTTGAGTTGTTTTATAACCAGGCTGAAGAAGGAAATATAGTAAAAGTTGCTTGCCAGTTTGATGAATTCAACGGAATGCCGCAACTTAGGATTACAAACATCCGATTGGCAAAAGAAAGTGATAATGTTACTCACTCCGATTTCCTTCCTGTTTCTTTACGAGATCTTGATGAGATGAAAACGGAATTTAATGAAGCAGTTTCGAGTATTTCAAACACTCATCTAAAATCACTTATTGAAAAAATATTTGATAATGAGACTAAAGAAAAATACTTTGATGTCCCTGCTGGTAAGGCTTGGCACCATGCTTATATTCACGGATTGCTCGAGCATACTTTAGAAATCATAAGGATTTGTGATCTTGCTTGCGATATTCATCCGGAATTGAACCGCGATCTTTTGATTGCCGCAGTTATTCTGCATGACTTCGGTAAGGTTGAAGAATTGACTTACAAAACTTCATTCGATTATACTGACAAAGGAAGATTGATTGGACACATTGTTATTGCCGCATCACGCATTGAAGAAACTGCGAAACAAATTTCCGATTTCCCTGAAGTTCTGAAGAACCAGCTTATTCATCTGGTGTTGAGTCATCAAGGAAAATTAGAGCATGCTTCTCCGGTTTTACCTAAAATGGCTGAAGCTGTTGTACTATATCATGCTGACGAGTTAAGCGCAAAATCAAATGCGTTTTTGAATGCGATCAAAAATGAAAAACAAGATAAATCCAATTGGACTAACTTTATCAGATTAGCCGAAACACCTCTCTATGTTCCGCCTAAATCTGAAGATGAAAACGTGAATGATTCTTTATTTGATTTTTAAATTATTACTGAATTAATACTTTTAGAATTTATGTTCAATCAAGGAAGTTAAAATGGAATTTCCAACAGAATTAATTGAAAAATTAAAATCTGCAAAATCAGTTCTTTTCTTTACAGGCGCCGGAATTTCTGCCGAGAGCGGTATTGACACTTTTCGTGGAAAGAACGGTCTGTGGAATAAGATGAAACCGCAGGAGCTTGCAAGCTTTGATGGATTTATGAGCAATCCGAATCTTGTTTGGGAATGGTACCAATACAGAAGAAAAATATTAAAAGGAACAGGACCAAATCCAGGTCATCTAGCAATTGCAGAATTTGAAAAATATATTGACAAGGTAACTGTTGTAACACAAAATGTTGACAATCTTCACTTTCGTGCCGGCAGCAGCAACATATTAGAGCTTCATGGAAACATAGAAAGAAATTATTGTATCGACTGTAAAACCTATTACGGTATGGATGATTTCCTTGATGTTGACGAGGCACCTAAATGCCCTAAATGCGGCGGCATGATAAGACCTGATGTTGTTTGGTTCGGTGAAAATCTTCCGCAGAATATTTTTGCCGAAGCTGAAAAGATTGCTAAGGAGAGCGACATTTGTTTCGTTGTCGGAACTTCAGCTGTTGTCTTCCCCGCTGCTTATATTCCCATTTCAGCAAAGGAAGGAGGGTCATATGTGGTTGAAATAAATATTGAACCGACTGAAATTACTAATTCTGTTGATTACTCCCTAACAGGAAAATCGGGTGAGATATTGCCGGAGTTACTTAAGCAGTTGAAGGAGTAATATAATAATGCAAAACAAAGTCGTATTGATCACAGGTTGTTCTTCCGGCATTGGTAAGGCATTGGCTTTGGAGTTTGTTAATAGCGGATTCAAAGTGGTTGCTACAGCAAGACGAAAAGAAAGTATTTCAGTCTTGAAGGAGAAGGGCTGTAATATTGAACAGCTTGATGTAAAGAACAATGATGACCAAACTAGAGTTGTTGATTCTGTATTAAAAGAATTTGGTAGAATTGATATCCTAGTAAACAATGCTGGGTATGGACTTATAGCGCCAGCTATTGACTTAACCGATGAAAAAATACATCAGCAATTCATGACTAATGTTTTCGCTCCTCTGTCCCTAATCAAAAAAGTCGTCCCTTTTATGAAGCAGAATGGAACGGGAATTATTATAAATATCGGAAGTATTTCCGGTCTTGTTACTACCCCTTTTGCCGGTGCATATTGTGCAAGTAAAGCAGCATTACATTCATTCTCGGATGCATTGAGGATGGAATTAAAACCTTTCAGAATCAAGGTCATGACAGTTCAACCAGGCGCGATAAAATCAAACTTTGGAAAAGCATCGATGAAAAGAGCATCGAGTAATTTCAGTGATAATTCCTGGTATAAATCGCTCGAAGTGTCAATATTGAAGAGAGCAAATGGTTCACAAGTTGTAGCAACCCCGGCAGAAGATTTTGCGAAGAAAATTGTCAGTATTGTTAAGAAAGGCAATATTCCTTCATCTATTCTAATCGGTAAAAAGAGCAGGAGTTTACCTCTGCTTAAAAAGGTTCTTCCAGCAAAAATGTTAGATTCAATTCTAATGAAAAAATTCGGATTAAGATCATTATAAACTCAAGAAACTACTACAAGTAACTATTACGACTCACTATAATTTATAGAAAAAATATCACGATCAATTCCCGTTTTCAAAGCATTTAAAAATGATACTTCTGGTATGTTAATTGTGCCAAATAATCGCATTTATTAGATAAAACACTACAGAGGTTGTTTTGAAAAGGTTAATTATACCATTTTTTACGTTACTATTTATTTTAAACATTCCACTCTTATCACAAAATTTACCACGTAAAAACCAGTTATCCGGCGGACTACAGCTTGGTTATTACAATGGATTTAGTATTGGTGCAAATATAAAAATTGCCAATTTTGCCGAAGATTTTCCATTACAGGCTAAATTAGGACTTGGCTATACATTTACAAGCGGCGGTAATGCAATGCTTGCCCGAAAAGTATTCATCAACAATAATACTAACGGTGTGCCGGAAGAGAGCGGTGATATCTTAGATTTCAGATTTGATTTTATGTATAAGATTAATCTTCTTTCAACAAAAAGGACTTTTATTCTCTTTGGACCTCGATATACAATGTTTACGGCATTTTTTAGCTACATAGGCGGGAATGAAGAATTTAAAGTAACAGCCAACCAATGGGGTATTGGTGCAGGTTTGGAAAGTTATTTTAGAATGAGCGATAGATTTGATCTCGTTCTGCATGCCGGTTACGACTACTTTTTCCCAAGTAGTATAGACGGACACGATACAAGCTATAATACTGACGACAATAATATAAATCCACGGGAAGACTACAAATACTCTGATGCAGACGAAGCAATTAATCAACCAAAGCATATGCTCAGATTGATGATCGGATTTAACTATAGTTTTTGATTGGGTTGCCTAACTATATCTTAATCTCATCTTCAGCGTAAGTATTTTCCGTCTCGCAGACACGTACTTTTATTTTGCTGATACCTGAAGGAAGATCGGTTTGCGATATTTCTTTTAAAAAGTAACCAACCAGATTTTCTGCTGTTGTTTCAAACGGCATTATAACATGCGCAGTACCTAAATTTTTTAACATTGCAATAAGTTCCGTATCTTTATCCCAAACAACAACTGTGTGATCAAGCTTGTTTACAATGGGAGCCACAATATCTTTAACATCAAAATAATCTAACACCATACCGGTATTTGCGTCAATTTCTCCTTCGAATTCCACTTGTAGTTTATATGAATGCCCGTGCAGGTTGAAGCATTTCCCTTTATGGCATTGAAGCCTATGCCCCATTTCCCATCTAAAATCTTTTGATATTTTCATCATACTCCTCGCTTGTCATGTTCCCAAATATACTTATGCATCTGTAATTGAAATATTACATCCAGCTTGTCTTTTAATATCCACCCGGATAATGTAACCGGCTCCAACCGGCTGAAAACAACTGAGAACAAAATCTGACATTTTTTATTTAACTGATATTTCTCTATAATTTCTTTCGCCCATTCATAATCTTCCCAACTGCCGATCACAAACTTTATCTCATCACTTTTTTTAATGAAATTTATGTTCTCATAAAGATTCTTTTTTATCATTCCACTTGAAGGAGTTTTCAGATCCATGACTATTTTCACCCGATCGTCAACACTTTTTATCGGAAGACTTCCTCCCGTTTCAAGCATTACTTCAAAGTTTAAATCGCACAAATCCTTCATCAACTCAAGTGATTCATCCTGCATTAAAGGCTCACCGCCGGTTATTTCAACTAAGCTACAGTTGAATTCTTTAACTTCTTCTATTATTGTTTCAATTGATTTGTCCACACCATCGTAAAACGCATATTCAGTATCGCAGTAAGTGCAGCGTAAATTGCAATAGGTCAGCCGAACAAATACACATCTGCGTCCGGCATAAGTGCTTTCACCTTGAATTGAATGAAATATTTCGTTTATCTTCAGCATAAGACTTTTATTTTAATCGAGTTACAAAAATAGTAATATTAATTTTAGAGTGAAATCTGAAAAACCAAAAGTTTGACATACAGAATCGATAATTGTATATTTGTAAACTTGTTAAAAATAATTTTAGGATAAACTATGGCGCATCATAAGTCGGCGAAAAAAAGAATTAGACAAAATGCAAAAAGAAGAGTTAGAAATCAAGCTACCTTATCAAAGATAAAGACACTCATGAAAAAAGTTCATGCTTCAACAGATAAAACAGAAGCCGAAGGAACATTAAGAGAAGCTGTTTCATTTATTGATAAAGCAGTAAGCAAAGGAAGGTTACACAAAAATACAGCAGCAAGAAGAAAATCTTCTATTACAAGACATGTAAACAAATTAGGTGCTGAATAATTTTTACTTAGGTTTTTAAGAATTTTAAGCGATGCCGGAATATCCATGCATCGCTTTTTTATTTATAAGTCCGAAATAGAATCAATACCTTCCGGCATAGGCAGATAGAATCTGATCTTTCTTACATCTCCGTTTTTTGTTTCAAGTTTTTCAACTTTCTTTTTAATCAGAATTGAGTGTTCAATAAAAACATCATCTTCAATAATACTGCCGAAAATATAGCTTGTTCCTTTGATCGTTACATTCTTTCCAATTCTAAGAGGGAATTCGTCACTGCCTGTCATATTCACACTTGATTCAATCCTGGAATTATCTCCTATTACAATATTTCCTTTTATTATATTTCCCCAGAGTATTTCAACATTATCCCCTATCTTTAAAATCTGGTTTTCGTGTGTTGATAAGTGAATATTTTCAGAAATTGTGACATTCTTACCAAACTTAACATTCCCTCTCACACAAGTGTTCTTCATTAAAGTCAAATTATAATTTACTTTAGCATTTTTACCAATATGGGCGCCTTTACCTATTACAATATCCAGCGGCTGGCCTTTTTTATCTAATTTGATTATCTGTTCAACAACATCTTCATGAATAAAAAAATCGTAAGGATCTTCAAATACAACAATATCCTTTAGTTTGTCATAAACTATATCTCTGGCAATACTTTCCATCTGCAGAAGAACGGACTTATTATTGAACCCCATAAGAACATGCTGCTCACGAGGAGGCACTGCACGAACAGTTAATCCGTTATTATTAAATACAGAAATTAAATCGGTAATATAAATTTCACCCTGTACATTATTGCTGTCAAGCTGACCGATTAACTTTTTCATTTTTTTATAATTAACAGCATAAACACCTGAGTTGAATTCGTTATTCTTGATTAATTCCTCTTTTGTAAAGCTATATTCCTTTCCTTTAAAATTTGTGATGTACGACTTGCTGGCATCCAGACTAAGAATGTCTTTATGCTCAATAATCTCTATCACTTTTCCTTTATCCTCACCAGACCAATTTCCGTTAACATCTTTATCTTTTACTCTAACAATTCTCCCATAATTGTTATTCTGCGGATCACCTTCATAAATTCCCGTAAGTACCATCATATCAGCACCGGACCTAACAAAGTTTCTTTTAAAATTACTTATTGTCTTACTATCGATAAGACCCATATCACCCGGTAAAATGTAGATAGTTCCATCGTAGCCATTATCAATATTTTCGAGTGCAACCTGCACCGCATGCCCGGTACCATTCTGTGTTTCCTGATAAGCAAACATTGTATTTGGTCTGGAACCTATCACTTTTATTACATCTTCGGCTTTTATGCCGACAACAATTATTGAATTGACCTTTTTAAGTCCGCTTTTCGATGCTTCGAATACTCGTTCAACAGTAGGCTTCTCCCAAATTTTATGAAGCATTTTTGAAGTATGGGATTTTATTCTCTTCCCATGTCCCGCAGCAAGAATTATTGTGGTTTCCGATAGTTTATTGTCAAACTTATTATTATACTTCGTAATCATTTCATGAATATTGTTTTTCATTATTTTTCAACCTCGTTAAAATTACTGTAAAATCCGATATAAAATTTTAGATTATTACTTTGATGCAGCGGCAAGTGCATTAAAAGTAACTGCATAAAGCTGAATTTGTTTAAGCATTGCCCCAAGCCCGTTTTTGCGAGTTGGAGAAAGATGCTTATCAATACCAATCTTCTGCAGAAACTCTGGAGGCGAGCTCATTATTTCGCTTGGTTCATGACCGGAATAAACTTTAACAAGCAAAGCTATTAAGCCTTTCACTATCATAGCATCACTATCGGCAACAATTATCATTTTCCCATCTTTGAGTTCCGCATGCATCCAAACTTGTGATTGGCAGCCCTCAATTTTGTTCTTCTCAGTTTTAAGTTCTTCCGGCATCTGCGGAAGCTCTCTTCCGAGTTTTATGATCTTGGTATATTTATCCTCCCAAGATTCAAGCTCCTCAAATTCTTTTACCAATTGATTTTGGATGTCAATTATTTTCATATCTTCTGTCTTATTTAATTAACAAATATACTAATCTTTATATTAAGTTTTAACGACTTAGACCCAATTAATTGCGATTTTACTTTAGGTGTTTATCGAACCACATTTTTCTTAATGCATCAACTTCCTTGCGGTGAGATCTTAGAAAATGGTCCCCTTCTTCAAACATCACAAGTCTGAATTTCATTTTTAACTTAATCAGTTTTAACGAAAGATCAAGAGTGTCGTGCGGCAAAACTCTTTTGTCGTCGGTTCCATGTATTAACAGAAGAGGAGTATCTTTAGATAATTTATTTGCAAAAGTAATCACCGAGCGGGTATCACATTTGCTCTGAAAATCTTCGCTACCATACTGCCCCATTGTTGCTTGATAAAGTTTTTTCATAAACGGACTTTCATCTGCGCTGCATCTTAAGTTAGCAATACCACCGGTTATAATTGCCGCTTTAAACAGATCCGTTTTTGTCAAAGCTAGGTAAGTCATCATCCCGCCGCGGCTCCAGCCTTCAATTCCCCATCTGGCATTATCAGCGGTTTCAATCTCTTCAGCCAACGGAATCAAGTTCATCACATCATTAACATCGCTGCCGCCGAACTCATCAACGCCTTCACCTCCATCGTTGCCTCTATACTGCGAAGCAAAAACAACATATCCCCAGCTTGCCAACTGCCCGAAAATACCTTGTGCGTTGAAAGAATCAATAGCGCCGGCATTGCCAATTCCACCCCGGTTCCAAATAATACACGGATATTTTTTAGAATTATCTTTCGGATAAGCGATATATCCTTTTACTTTTAATCCATCGGAATTGTATGTTATCTTCTTAACCACTGCATTATCAACAGCATCGGCACCCCAACCGCTTTTGATCATTTTTAATTGTGATCCCGTTAACTCTAATTTATTTCTTTCCAACATTAATTTGGACATACTTTCAAATCCATAAAAATTGTAAATTGCATGCTTAAATTATTGAATAATTTTCTAATAAATACTGAATTGTTATGACCAAGAAAACGAAGGGGACTTCCAAAAAAAAACAATCGAAAGTTTTTCAGATCATAGGAGTTGTTTTAATAATCGGACTACTTTTGTATCTGGCATTTGCTAATCTTTTCAATCAGAATAATAATGAGAAAACAGCAGTGAAATCTTATACTACGATTGACTTTGTGAAAAACGGTGAACTTACATTTTTAACCAGTGATGACAAGTATATTTCGAAAATAGATATTGAAATTGCTGAAGATGATGATGCCAGAACCCAGGGATTGATGTACCGTGAGAAGATGAAAAAGAACCAAGGAATGCTGTTCATTTTTCCGTATGAGTCGATGCAGTCATTCTGGATGAAGAATACTGTTATCCCGCTTGACATGATTTTCGTGAATAAAAATAATGAGATTGTTACAATCCGTAAAAATGCCGTCCCGTTTGATACCGGACACTATGCCTCAACAAAACCTGCTCAATTTGTAATTGAGGTCAATGCCGGCTATACCGACTCGCTGGGGATTAAGGTCAGCGATAAAATTGTTTGGAGACGGAATTAATAATTGGGAATAAAAAAGTGAAGAATAAATTTTACAGCGATTTTGATTTTGAACGAGTCTCCGAAAGCAACCGACCTGAAGATTACAGAACTCCTTTCCAGATTGACAGAGATAGATTGATTCATTCTTCCGAGTTCAGAAGACTGCAGGGGAAAACGCAGGTTTTTTTGCCCGGTGAAAATGATTATTACAGAACGCGTCTTACACACTCAATCGAAGTAGCACAAATCGGCAGATCGATTTGTAATTTTGTTATAAAACAGCATAAAGATATTTTCAGTGATGAATACCACATAGATCAAGATCTGGTTGAGTCGGCTTGTCTTGCTCATGATCTAGGGCATCCTCCCTTTGGTCATGCCGGCGAAAGAACTTTGAACAAACTAATGGAACCATACGGCGGTTTTGAAGGCAACGCACAAACGCTTAGACTTCTGACAGATATTTTTTATACTATCGGGGAATCAAGACGAGGCATGAAACCGAGCCGGGCATTTTTAGATGCAATTCTAAAGTATAAAGCGCTTTACTCAGATTTTAACAAACCGAAGAATCATTTCATATATGATTACCAAAAGGAATATATCGATTTTGTATTCGGTTGTAAAGAGCTTCCGACTGAACTGAGCAATCCAAAAGAATTAAACAACTTCAAAAGTATCGAATGTCAAATAATGGATTGG
>UOGD01000078.1_pt1 | contig 12077 bp, 10 predicted proteins | sample 1989731 | NCBI WGS metagenome assembly UOGD01 (sample SAMEA4712198, study PRJEB27164) | hydrothermal vent metagenome | biome: marine basaltic hydrothermal vent biome; feature: marine hydrothermal vent; material: mineral | place: Pacific Ocean | collected 2011-06-14/2011-07-23 | depth 1691 m | reverse complement strand
GCCAGATCGTCTTCATTTACAATCGGTCCGCGGCTAGTGTTAATAATGAATGCACTATCTTTCATTTCCGCAAGCTGAGTTTTTGTGATCATGTTTTTACTCTCATCAGTAAGAGGAAGGTGAAGAGTAACAATATCACTCAACCTAAATATATCATCTAATGATATTCTGCTGACATAAGATTCCGGATCGATTATTTCTTTTCTGGTATTAACTAATATTTTCATCCCGAAAGCATTGCCCAATTTTGCCACTTCCCTACCGATCTGACCATACCCAATTATTCCAAGTGTCAAACCGTCGAGTTCTATTAGCGGAGTTTTCCAAAATGAGAAGTCAGGACTTTTGCTCCATTCACTATCTTTGACTGCTTCAGAGTGCAGACCGACGTTAAGAGAAAGTTCAAGAATTAGAGCAAACACCATTTGCGCTACTGATTTTGTTGAGTATGCCGGGACATTAGTGACAACAATCCCTTTTTCACTTGCCGCTTTTATATCAACAACATTGAAGCCGGTTGCCAATACACCGATGTATTTTAATTTTGGTAATTTGCTAATTAGTTCTCTATCTAGGGGTGTCTTATTCGTTATTAATATTTCTGCGCCAACAGACCTATCAAGTATCTCATCTTCCCTTGTTCTATCATAGATAGTAACTTCTCCAAGTGCCTCAAGTTCGCTCCACGAAAGGTCACCCGGATTAAGTGTATAACCATCTAGTATTACTATTTTCATTTTAACCGTTTAATTATTATTAGTTATTTCTATTCAAAAATTAACGTTCCAAAATATTGAGGCATGTGAAAATTGGGAGTTGGATATTCCACCTTATTCCACGTAAGCCAATGAGGGTGGGAAGTTTTATCACCACACTTATAAAAATTTCCTTTCCATTCGGTGCCCGCTGTTGGTTTTTTCATTTTGTAATACTTCTCAATTAACTCAAAAGGAATTTTATATTCAAGATACCATGTTATTTTTTTTTTAATTTCCGGATCGTTAATCTTTGGTAATGAATGTGCGACTGTCACTTTTTGATAATCTTCATATTTTATAGGAACTCTCTTCTGATCGTTAAGTGAGTTATAATGGAATAATTGAACTCCACCGCAATTCGATTCCAAATTGAAATATCCTTTTTTCGAGTTATCATCCGGTGTAAAGAAAAATTCAACACAACTATCTTCAAATACTTTGTCTTGATATTTTTTAGCTACCGATCTAACATACTGATCATTCACTTTGAAGATCACATAGAGATTTGAATCTGAGTAAGCAACTTTTGCATATACCGTTGGAAAATGTTCGGGTTTTGCTCCCATATAATTCTTTAGTTGTAGAGCATCAATATTTTTCCAAATGTCTTTATTCCAATTCGCATCTACTTTGATCTCTTTGTCAATCTTTTTTATTCGATACACTAGATCACCTTCTGTTGTAAACGATAGTAAACTAAATAATGCAAACATTAAAAAAACAATTCTTGATAAAACCATTTTCATCATGATAACCTCTTAACTGATTTATACAAAGCTTGAGTCCCTTCTTTACCTTCACCATTAGCTTGATTACTTGTGTACATTTGATGAACATAGCTAAGCGCCGGTAACGGTAAATTGATTTGTGATGCTGCTTCAAGAACCAGCCTTAAATCTTTCTGCTGCAAGTCGATCATAAAGCCTGGGGCAAAGTCTTCATCAACCATTTTTGGTCCGAGGTTAGTCAACTGCCATGATCCTGCAGCGCCGCCTTTGGTTGCTTCTATCATTGTGTGCGGATCTACTCCCGATTTTTGCGCAAATAAAACCGCCTCACTTACCGCCATGTTAGTCACAGAAACCAGAATTTGGTTGCATAATTTAACGACTTGACCCATTCCATTCGTACCTGTATGAGTTATTATATTTCCCATAGCGTTAAAGACCGGCATACATTTATCCAACACTTCCTTTTCGCCGCCAACCATTATTGCCAATGTTCCGTTAATAGCTCCGGTATCACCGCCGCTGACGGGGGCATCCAGCATATCAGCATTTTTCTCCTTTAGCTTTTTAGCAATCTCTTTTGTGACTGAAGGAGAAATCGTGCTCATGTCAATAACAACACTTCCGGCTTTAATCCCATGAATAACACCATGCTCACTCAATATAACATCTTCAACATCAGGAGTATCGGAAACAATAGTAATTATTATATCGGATTTTTCGGCAACTTCTTTTGGTGATCCAGCTCCAATAGCACCTTGGTTAATAAGCTCATCCATTCTGGATTCAGTCCTATTGTAAACAACTAATTCAAAGCCCTTTTTCATTAAATTCAATGCCATTGGCTTGCCCATTATCCCGAGTCCGATAAAACCAATTTTATCCATTTCTTCTCCAATTCAATTAATTTATTTCGAGTTTTAAAATAAGAATAAATTTAAGAATTGTTTTTAAACATTTAAATCAAAATAATTTTTAAGTAAATTATGCATCATTTTAAAAATAAAAAGGAAAGACTATGATTATTGAAAACGATAAAGTAGCATCTATCGATTATACACTTACAAACGATACAGGTGAAACTTTAGATACATCTATTGGAAGAGAGCCGTTAACCTATATTCAAGGGCATCAGAATATTATACCCGGTTTGGAAAAAGCTCTGGAAGGAAAATCCGCCGGTGACAAAATAAATGTTACTGTTCCTCCTGAAGAAGCATACGGCATTAATAATCCGGCTTTGGTTCAAGTAGTTTCAAAAGATGTTTTCCAAGGTGTTGATAATATTGAAGTCGGTATGTCATTCCAGGCTCAGGGTGATGGAGGTCCGATAATTGTTACAGTAACAAAGATCGAAGATGATCAAATAACTATTGATGGGAATCATCCTCTTTCCGATATGGCATTAACTTTCGATGTTGAGATAAAAGATGTAAGGGATGCTACGGAAGAAGAAATAGCCCATGGTCATATTCACGGAGCCGAAGATCACGAACATTAAAAAGTTGTTTCATCTTTAGTAAAGTTAAAAGCCCAAATCCGATTATCGAATTTGGGCTTTTTAATTAATCTATACAAATACCCGCATGAAAGATCAAGCTGACAAGCGTTTAATCAACCTCCTAACCTGATTATCAACCCAGCAGTCAGGTCTCCTTGCAGAAGAGCTGTACCGGCACCTAAACCATAATTTATTCCACCAGTACCAATCCAAACACTTCCACCGGAAAAATAGAACGGCATTTTTAATCTTCCGGTCAGTCTGATTCCGATACTTTTAGAAAAGAAATATTTTATACCACCGCCTGCTGTTACTGCAAATCTCCAGTCGTCTCCATATTTATTGGAAACCGGAGCCAAGCGCACAGCGCCGAGAGTGAATACACCAAATGTTGAAAACTTCTTATTCATCGGCCTATTATAGAGCCCGCCTATCTGATAATATTCCACACTCATATCGAAGAGATCTTTAGTTACATTCGAGGGATACTCTTTAAGAACAGTTCGAGTATCTATTCTGTCGTAAAGCAATTCAAGACTAACACCGGATTTCCTATCTAACTCAAGATCAATTGTAACACCATAATTTGCATCGTTTTTAATATTAAAATCCCCTTGATACAAGGCTAATTTACCGGCAAACATATAACCATAGTAAGGCGTAATTTCAATATCCTGTGCAAGTGAAAAAGATGAGCCAAGTAATATCATAAATAATATTGAAGATAATTTAATTTTCTTTGGAATATAACTTTTCATCTTTGTGCCTTTATTATTTTTTAAAACTTTGCAAATATAATAATTTATCAAGGATATTTTTTCTGTTTTATTTAATTGCAAGCATCAGTGGGAGAAAATCCGAAATAATGTGCATTCTATTATCACAAACTTATTCCACTTTTAAGTATCTTTATTTTTTAAATTTAATTTTTTGAAAAGGGTAAAAAAATGAGCAACGTGTCAAAAGATCGGCAGCACACTTCTGAACTTACATCAAAAGTTGAAAATTACTATTTAGATAGATCTGAAAAGAAATTACAATACAAACCTACCGAGTTCATTCCGGTTATCCAGGTTAATAACTTTCCCGAGTTAGGTAAACTAACTGCATTGCGCTTTGTAGAATGGCTGCAGGACAATCCGGATGGAGTGGTTTCGCTTCCGACAGGAAAAACACCTGAACATTTTATTAAGTGGGTTTCAAAAATATTGAACGAATGGGACTCTAAATTTATCCAAGATATTTTAAGTGAGGTCGGTATTGACACTTCAAAGCAACCTGATCTATCAAAGATACGCTTTGTGCAGATAGACGAATTCTATCCCATTGATTCGGCTCAGCATAATAGCTTTTATTACTACATTAAAAAATATTATTTCAAAAACTTAGGATTTGATAAGAGTAAAGCTTTACTGCTTAATATCAATGATATAGAAACTCCGGAAAATCTACCACTTGATGAAATATTCCCGGAAAACAAAGTTGATCTTTCATTGAGGACAAGATATGCACGCAACAGACTTGAAAGATTGCAGAAAAGAACTATTGAACTTGTCGATGAATTCTGTACTAATTATGAAAAACATATCCGTGAGATGGGCGGTATCGGATTTTTCCTTGGCGGCATTGGTCCTGATGGACATATTGGATTTAATGTTAAAGGAAGCGACCACTATTCAACCACACGATTGATCCAAACAAATTACGAAACTCAAGCTGCCGCCGCTTCCGATCTCGGCGGAATTGAAATTGCTAAAAATCGTCTGGTCATTACCATCGGATTAGATACTATAACATACAACCCGGATGCCACGGCAATAATTATTGCGGCGGGAGAAGCAAAGTCAAACATTATACGGGATTCGATACAAAATCCGCAAACTAATCAATACCCTGCTACAGTTCTGCAAAAATTAAAGAATGGCAGATTCTATTTAACCAACGGCGCCGCCCTTCGACTCATAGAAAGACGTTATACGGATATGACCAAGGAAGACCCGCTTTCTAAAGTAACTATTGAAAGAGGCGTTATCAATTTAGTTGTAGAAAAGCGGAAAACGCTTACCGAACTTACAAAAGAAGATTATAAGTTAGATAAGATTGCTGCACTTATTATGGAAAAGACCAAGCGATCCCCTTTTGAGATCGGCAAAGAGATAAGAAAGGAAATTCTTGAACGATTTGAAACAGGATTAGAACCTGTAGAGAATCAGACTATTTTACATACTGCTCCGCATCACGACGATATAATGCTAGGATATTTACCTTACATTAATCATCTTGTTAGAACTCCGACCAACAATCATCATTTCACTTATTTAACAAGCGGATTTACGGCAGTCACTAATATTTTCATGCTTGAGTTAATGAATAATTTGAAGGTCTGTTTAAAACAGCAATCATTCACAAAACGATTTAAAGATGGATATTTTGACCCGAGTTTTATTGAAGGAAAGAACAGAGACGTTGCCCTGTATTTGGATGGTATCGCAGCTCATTCGATCACAATGAGAAACGAAGCAGTTTCAAGAAGACTGGTTCGAAACATGATTGAAATTTTTGAAGAGGATAACCCGGTTTACTTGACTGACAGAGTTGATGAATTAATAAATTATTTCGAAACTCAATATCCCGGGAAAAAGGATATTCAATATGTTCAAAAATTGAAAGGGATGCAGCGTGAATGGGAAGTTGAAGTTCTTTGGGCATACTATGGCTTTTCAGTTGAAGATGTTTCTCACTTAAGATTAGGATTTTACCAAGGTGATATATTTACAGAAAATCCGGAAATGACCCGTGATGTACTTCCGATCTTGGACTTATTGAAAAAGGTTAAACCAACTATCGTAACCGTAGCGCTTGATCCCGAAGGCAGCGGACCGGATACACATTATAAAGTTTTGCAGGCGGTTTCAGAAGCCCTTAGATTATACGAAAAAGAAACCGGTATTTCCGACATCAAAGTTTGGGGTTACAGAAATGTATGGTTCCGCTTCCATCCGGCAGAAGCTAATATATATATTCCGGTCAGCTTAAACTCATTTGCAATTACCGATAATACTTTCATGAAAAGTTTTGGTTCGCAGAAAGATGCAAGCTTCCCCAGCTGGGAATATGACGGACCATTTTCGAGGTTAGCGCAAATAGTTCAAGTTGATCAGTACAATATAATCCGAAGTTGTTTGGGTAAAGAATATTTCCTAGAGCATGACTTCAAACGAGTGAGAGCAGCAAAAGGAATGGTTTTCTTAAAAGAGCTTACACTGAATGAATTTTACGATCATTCAATTGAACTTAAGAAGAAAACAGAAAATATTTAGTATAATTGTTGAACAATTGAATATCTTAATTGTATAAAGTATATTTGTATTCCTTTTTCAAGATGATTTTTTAAAGCACAAATATTGAACAAGAAAAAGCATTTAGTAACGCACCCGTAGCTCAATCCGCCAAAGGCGGACAAGTGGTTTGTTACTTTTTAATTTTTGCTTCTTTTGAAATTTTGAATCATTTAATGCACCCGTAGCTCAATTGGATAGAGCGTCTGACTACGGATCAGAAGGTTGAGGGTTCGAATCCTTCCGGGTGTACAAATAAAGCTCGATTCTGTAATAAAATCGGGCTTATTTGTTTTCGGCTGATTTCATAAACCCGCTGATTATTCAGTTTTTTGTATGCACTTTTTTACTGCATATAAGAGTACATTATTGTTAAAAATTAGTGTGCCTAAAAAATAATAATTTTTATTAAGCACAATCATTTCTATAATTTTTAATCAGTTCGATCGGATTATCGCTGTTTTGTAATTCGTTAAAGAGTTCTTGCAATTCTCCCCTTTTGAATGATAGCTGAGGAGCATTAAGTCTTTCGATTTCTCTATTATTTATAATGAGAATACATCAAGTGAAATATATACAATCTATATACTAAACTTCCGTATCTAAAAAATCCAAGAACAATTTGATTTCAATTTTGCTTCAGTTTGCAGATCATCTAAGATTGAACATAGAACAAAATTGATTACACTATAAAATTTGTTTATGTTTAAATAATATTGATTTGTAAACTAAAATGAAAGTATATCGGGAATATTTATTTAACACACGAATAGATGAATAATACTTAGTCTCGCTATAAATAATATAGATATATTGGGATGTTGCGCGTCATTAAAGGAAACAAATAATGAAAATATTAGAACGAAAACTTGAGAAAAGTAAAACCATAACGAATTACAAAAAAGTAGTTTGGTTTTATGATTTTTGGAGTTGGCTTACCGAAAGTAAAGCCGCTAAATATGTAATAAAATTTGCTGAAATAAATGATGGAGAAACTATTTTAGAAGTTGCTTGCGGAACAGGTGTTGTTTTTGAACAAATTGTAAAACTAAATCCAAGCGGAAAAAATATTGGCATTGATTTATCCCCCGATATGCTGAACAAAGCAAAACAAAGATTGAAAAAAACTATACACAATAATTACAAATTGAAGGAAGGTGATACACTACGCCTGGATTTTGAAGATAATAAATTTGATTTAATAGTGAATAATTTTATGGTGGATTTAATGCCTTTTGATGCGTTCGACAAAATAGCGGAAGAATTTCATCGAGTAACAAAACCAAATGGGAAAGTTGTTATTTCAACTTTTTCTTTCTGTAAAAAGAAAATCAATAAATTATGGTTATGGGTAGCAAAGAAATTCCCTGATATTTTAACCGGTTGCCGACCTGTATCATTAAAGAGAATTTAATTAAAGCCGGATTTGAAATTGAAAAAAGCATAGAAATTAGTCAGAATACGTTTCCATCAGAAGTTATAAAAGCAAGAAAATTGTTTAGATAAAAACCGATCGCACAGCAAAAATATGAAGATAATTTTTATAATAATATCACTTTTATTTTTAAGCGTAAGTTCTTTTCCGCAAAATCAAAACTTATCCGATGGAAATATTTTTGACGGTGAACCGTTTATTGCTGTAGATCCGTTAAACCCGCAGCACATGGTTGTGGCTTGGACGGGATAATTCCCATTGACAAAAGTGTATATCAAAACAAATGTAACTTTTTATTTTGAGGAAACTGGGAAAGACTAAATCTTAATTTTTATCCGCCAAATATATTTGTCGGCAATAATACCTGAGCCTGTACACGCCACTGCCATTCGGGACCAAAATCCGGACGCACTACATTGTAATAAAGTTGTGTTTGCAAGTTCAAGGGAAGCTTTCCTCCAACCATTATTACTTTTCCTCCACCTACTCCCAACGGGACTATCCATCTATCTTCGGAATCAACAGTCCAATCTGCTGTAATAATAGGTGCACTATTTACATACCAGCCATCTCCAAGTTGATACACAATAAATAAATTCAGAAGCATGTGATTTACATCTTCACGATCTGAATTACCAGTAAAGGACCAGACATTGTTTATTAAACCTCCAAAGGTCCAGTTACCCGGTTGAAGCAATACCACAAAGGATGGACCAGCACCCCATTTTTGAGTCCCTCGTTTTTCTCCACCGGTTGGCAACTCAACTACCGACCCAAGTCCCCACATTGCTCCTTTACTTTCAGGCACATAAAATGCAGTAAACACAATATCGCCCAGGCCACTGGAAAACATACCGCTTTCTTGAGAAAAATCTGGAATGAACACAATTGGGAATATAGTACGTGTAATTAATTTACCTCCCGCCAAAGGAATTACAGGTTGAATATTTAATACATCCATATTGCGGTTAAACGGCCCGTAATTCACATTCAAGTTATTCTGAAACGGGAAACTCATTAGATCTGCCAATGGATTCGCTGCTTCTTTTGATAATTCTTCACTAGATTGTTGAGCATTTACAGAGAAAACCCCAAGCATAATTGTTAAATAAATTAGTTTAATTGTTCTCATTTTTTTACCTTTAAAAGATTCTTAATTTACTTTATTAACAGCAGGCATGACATATAGCGGGTCTAAGCTCTCTGGTTCAGGCCAGTATAACCTGGCTTGGAGAGAGAAAGGTCCGTCATAAGCCGGTAACCAGTTTGACTCTTTATTTTTGCCTGGTGATTTTTTCTGAATATATACATCCAAAGAACCATCTTTATTGTATTTTAGCCCTTTTGTGGCGCTGCTGATGACATAACGATTTATCGGATTTTCAATAAAAAGCTGTTCAGGCAATTTGTACATAGAAAGAGACCAGAACGCTTTTACCGGTGGCATCCGGTCTTTATCAAAATGCAGTATATAGTTATGTTTGGAACCGTCCAATGGTTCACCGTCTTTATCTACATTTGCTTCAGGGTAATAAGCTTCTTCCAGGTTATTGCCCCATAGTCCAAACATTGCGGCGGCGGCACGGGTCAGGTACTTCCCCTGCATATCTTCACGGGAGCCAAAAGCACCAGCTATCTGCATCCAGCCATTCTTGCGTTCACCCAGTTTTTTCATTTTATCTTCAATCTTTACCAGCGCACTTTTTATGCCTTCTTCTATGGCTTGTCTTATTTCCGGATTGAGTTTTTCAACATCAAACGGGACATTTGGACCAATGCCTATTTTGGAGAATTTTTTAAGAAGTTTTTCCTCTCCGGGATTTGGTTCCACTTGTCCCAGCAGAAAGTTCAGATAAGTGATAAACTCTGCCGTTTTCACCTTTTCAGGAGAGTAAACGGGAAAATCAAGAGGCGCAGCAGGTTCCGGAGCTTCTTTGCCTAAAAACGCACTTAAAGGTTGAACCTTATATCCCCCCATAACTTTTTTAGCATTTTCCACATCATCCGGGTTATAAACCTGTGTGCGACCCAAGGCAACGGCAAAATTGCATTCGCTTTTAATTACTTTAACCACCCCTTTCGGTTTTTCACCTTTCCATTCTGGACCGGCAAGGAGATAACTTCCGGCACCGAAACCTGTTGTCCGGGTACCGATGTAATCAAAATTATGTGTATATAAATCTATTAATTGAAATGAGTAATAGCGTTTATCAGTAATGGCAGGAACACTGATCACCATTGGTTCACTTCGCAGATCAAACCAAACTATGGAATAGAAAGTATCGTTATTTGGTCGCACTATGGTTGTATATTCTGGCCCGAGTAAAATCGCTTTATTCTTTAATTTATTAAAAGGCGCCTCGTAGGCAGGGGATTTATCCCAAACGGCCTGAACAAACATCATCTTATAGTTATCAAGCATTGGATAAGCATAAATATAAGCTTCTTCGGCAATGTTTTTCGCTTCTTCTGGCGTTAATTTCCCAGAGCATGAACTCAACATAAATCCTGTTGATAACAGCATTATTGCTGCAATTAAACCGATTGTTTTTTTTTGTTTTTTCATTTTTAGTCCACCTTTTTAATCCCGGGCACTTCCCATGTGCCATCCAACACGCTCTCTTTCGGCCAGTATATCCTCAGGGTCAAATTGGTCAGCCCTTCTTGTGTAGATGGCAGCCAGTTGGCTGTTTTGTCTCTGCCTGGATCTGAATTTTGAATATAAATGTCTAACGAACCATCCTTATTAAATTTAAGTTTATCTCTGTCTCCAATAGCAAACCTGTTGATCGGGTTTTTAACCAAAAAGTCCTTGCTGTTGTATGCGGTAAGCGACCAAAAGGCGTTTACTGGAGGTATTCCGTCCTTATCGAAATGTAACACATACTTGTTCGTGCCTACGGTGGGGTTGCCTTCGCTGTCTCTCGAGGTGGACGGGTAAACAGCATCGGCAGGTAAATTGGCTCCCAAGCCAATAAAAGCGACAAATGCCCGCTGTTCGTAATCTGTTCCATAAGTGCCCATATTTTTTGTGGCAAATAACCAGTTGTTTACAATGGGAACACCAGCATCTTTTTTACCGGTGGATTTGTCTATCCAGTTCTGATGGGCTGCTTCGGGTATCTCGTTGAGTTCTTTGACCAGTTCAGGTGATAACCCTTCTGTCGAGAATTTTTCACCCACCTTCATACCTATCGATTCCATATCTTTGATAAGTGGCGCATCTGCTTTTGCAGGAGGGTTGTCCACCATTAATTGCAGCATCTTATTAATATAATCTTCAAAGCTTAATTTTCTTGTATCATCAACAGGCACGATTTTGCTTTTTTCTGCTGATACTTTGCCCAAAGGAGGTTGGTAATCTGTTCCATACTTGCTCAACAAATCCACCTTCATTCCGTCCTGAAAAGCTCTAACAACCGTGGCGCCGTCTTCGGCACTGTTAACCTGTGTCCTGCCAACTAACCACACTGTATTTGTCGGGGCTTTGATCTGTTCCATTCCTTCGGGAACATCGCCTTTCCAAAAAGGACTTGTTAACAAAAATGTATGCGCACCCGTACCGGTTGTCCGTGGTCCAGGAACAGCAAAGACATTGGAATAGGCATCATAAAGTGGCAACAAATAATACGTTTCGGTTGCCGGGACAGTAAACACAATAGGTTCAGTTCTTAAATCGAACCACGCATTCGAATAATAGGTGTCAACATTTGGTTTTACAACCGCTGTAAATTTATCATTAGGGAACATCCTGAAATGTCCTAATTGATTTACGGGAGCATAGCCGTTTGTTGTTGGAGTTTCTACATTCGTAGCAACTTTTTTGGTGTAATCCATTAAAATCATAGGATATCCAAAAACGTAAGCTTTTGTGGCAATTTCAACTATTTTTTTGTCAGAAATCCCATTATTGTTGGAGTTGCTGCATGCTGTGCTCATAAGCGCCACTAACACAATAATCAAACTGCCAGTTATTATTTTTTTCATTTTTTCACTTTTTAGTTAATTGAAAGTTCTTGTTTTAAACTCATTACTTCTGCTTTAGCTGCTTCCAAATCAATCATAAAATCTGAATTAGCATGTAGGACTGCAACTGTATATGCACCCATCATTCTACCATAAACTACATCGCTGTGCCAATGCACATTACACACATTGCGGCTGATGCCAAATTGTTTTCCTCTTTCCATAATAACATCAGCTTGTTCAGGAAACACCTCAGTTAATATAAGTGCCCATGCCCAGCCAATAGCTGTATGCCCTGAAGGATAAGAGCCGTCTTTACGTAATCCTTCCTCCTCATCGGGAGTACATATC